>Ga0315286_10001877_pt1:5000-19373 | contig 19373 bp, 16 predicted proteins | sample YL17G10_0_MG_FD_205038 | JGI IMG/M metagenome (GOLD analysis project Ga0315286, IMG submission 205038) | Sediment microbial communities from Yellowstone Lake, YNP, Wyoming, USA - YL17G10_0 | ecosystem: Environmental > Aquatic > Freshwater > Lake > Sediment | place: USA: Wyoming... | reverse complement strand
ACAGCGCCGTCGACGCCCTGGTCCAGCGCACCCGGGCGCGGGGGATCGTGAAAGGGGCGGAACGGGACGATTGCTACCTGGACTATGTGATGCACGAGGACGAAATGCGCGTCGGGGATGGTGTCGTCTCATCGGGCTTTGACGGCGTGTATCCGAAAGGCCTTCTGATCGGGACCGTGGCCGCCATCAATTTCCAAGGCTCCGATTTTTTCAAGGAAGTGCGGGTGACCCCTTCCGTGGATTTCGACACGCTGGAAGAAGTGCTGGTGATCCTGAAACCGACGCCGCGCGTACCGACGGACCGCAAATGAGATTTTTCTTCTACATCGCAACCTGTCTTGGCCTGGTGGTATGCCAGACCGCCCTCATTCCGCGCCTGCCGGCCATGGGGAATTTTTTCGACCTGCTGTTGCCCCTGGTGGTTTACCTGGCCGCGTTTCGGCCGCTGCATGAAAGCGTGCCGTTTGTTATGTTTCTGGGGATTTTGATGGATAACCTGTCGGGGGGGGCGTTCGGGCTCTACCTGACCTCTTATGTGTGGCTGTTGATCGGCGTGCGACTGGCGACATCGGTCATCCGGGCCGATAACCCGATCCTGCTGGTGACGCTCATCATGGCTGGCGTGCTGCTGCAGAACGTCATTTTCTTCGGCGCACTGGCCGCCGCCGGACCGAATCTGCCCCACCCAGGCGATGCGCTGCGAGTGATCACCGAGCAAATCGGCTGGGTGCTGCTGGTCGGCCCTTTTCTGGCCGTGTTCATGCAGCATGCCCGGCGGTTCATGGGCAAACGGATGCAGCGCGCTGATGCCGGCCCGCCGGCGGCCGCGCGCTGATGCGGGTGCCGGCGGAAGAACGCGAGAGGTGCAGCGCATGGAGCGCTACGTCAACACGGTGGACAGCGAGTGGTACAAGCAGCGGATCGTCGGCGTGTCGATCTGCGCGTTGGTGGCATTCGTGGCGCTTTTCGTGCGCCTGGTCTACCTGCAGGTCGTCCTGGGGGAGGAATACCAGCGGCTTTCGGTCAACAACAGCATCCGCCTCCAGATCGTCGACCCGCCCCGGGGGTTGATCCTGGACTGCAACGGCATGAAACTGGCCGAGAACCGGCCCTCCTTCGACGTGAGCTTCACGCCCAAGGACGCCGAGGACACCGGCCGGGTGCTCGGGGACCTCTCGGCTCATCTCGAGATCCCTTCCGACGACCTGCTCGGCCGGGTGAAAAACAGCAAAGGGCTCGCCGCCTTCAAACCCGTGCTACTGAAGCAGGACATCGGCCGGGACGTGCTGGCCGTGGTCGAGGCCCGCAAGGTGGACCTGCCGGGGGTGCAGGTCAACGTGCGGCTGCGCCGCAACTACCTGTACGGGACGAGCGCATCCCACGTGATCGGCTACCTGGGCGAGATCAACACCGAGGAACTGAAAAGCGGCGGCTTCCCCGGCCTGCGCGGCGGGGACTACATCGGCAGGTTCGGGGTGGAGCGGACCTACGAGGCGTTTCTGCACGGCGAGCCGGGCGGTCGGCAGGTGGAAGTCAACGCCAACGGCCAGGTGATGCGGGTCTTGAGCACGGTTGCGGCCAGGCCGGGCCAGAACGTCTACCTGACGATCGATCGGGAACTGCAGCAGAAGACCGAGGAACTCCTGGAAGGGGTTGTCGGTGCGGCGGTCGCGGTGGACCCGCAAAACGGCCATGTGCTGGCCCTGGCGAGCTCCCCGTCGTTCAATCAAAACTCGTTTGTGAGCGGCATCGCCGCGGACAGCTGGGAGTCGCTCCTCTCGAATCCTTTCCGGCCGATGGAAAACAAGGCCATCCAGGGTGAATACCCGCCCGGCTCGACCTTCAAAATCATCACCGCCATCGCCGGCCTGGAGGAGAAGGTCATCGACGAGACCACCACCTTCGACTGCGCGGGTTCTCTGCCGTTCGGTGGACGCGATTTCCGTTGCTGGAAAAAGGAGGGCCACGGCCGGGTGGACATCCGGCGGGCCTTGACGGAATCCTGCGACGTCTTCTTCTATCGCGTCGGACAGCGCCTGGGTGTCGACCGCCTCGCCTGGTATGCCAAGGCCTGCGGGCTGGGGGCGCGCACCGGGATCGCCTTGGACCAGGAGGCGCGCGGGCTGATCCCGTCATCGGTGTGGAAGAAAAAGCGCTTCGGCGTGCCCTGGCAGGAGGGCGAAACCCTGTCGGTCGCCATCGGCCAGGGCTACGACCTGACGACCCCGCTGCAGATGGCCCTGGTGGCGGCTTCCGTCGGCAATGGCGGCACGCGCTATCGCCCGCTCATTCTGGACCGAGTGGAGACGATGGAGGGCGAGGTCGTTCACCAGAACCTGCCGCAGGTGGCCGGGAAAATCCCCGCCAGCCCGCGGACCCTGAGCATCGTGCAGCAGGGACTCTGGGGCGCTGTGAACGGCGAGCGGGGTACGGCCAGCCGTGGGCGCCTGAAAGACATTGAAGTCGCCGGGAAAACGGGTACCTCCCAGGTCATCGGCCGCAAGGAGAGTGGGGACGACTACCTCCCTCCGCATCTTCGCCCGCACGCTTGGTTCGTCTGCTACGCGCCCGTGGGGTCCCCTCAGATCGCCGTGGCGGTGCTGATCGAGAACGGGGAACACGGCGCGAGCGCCGCCGGCCCCATCGCCCGGGAAATGGTCAAGACGTACCTACGCAAACCCCTGGCGGGTGAACGCATATCAAACGATGCCGTCCAGGTGCTGGGCGGAAACGGGTAGACACAACAGACTCATCATGTTCGATCGCCGCTTGATTCACTACTTCGACTGGGGGTTGCTGGGGCTGGCCATGGTGCTGGGCGGCATCGGGCTTGCCTCCGTCTACAGCGCCGTGACCAACGATCCGCCTCCCGCCCCCCTGAAGGTCCTGTTCTACAAGCAGATCGTCTGGTTCTGCATCGGCCTGCTCGTCATGGTCGCCGCCTTCTCGTTCAACTACCGACTGCTCGAGCGCTGGGCGCACCCGATCTACATCGGCTGCGTGCTGATGCTGCTGGGCGTGATCGTCTTCGGGAAGCTCGCCGGAGGCTCCCGGCGCTGGCTCATCCTGGGCCCGCTGCACTTCCAGCCCTCGGAGATGATCAAGATTGCCGTGGTGCTGGTGTTGGCGAAATATTACTCGAAAGACGCCACCTCGCGCGGGTTCACCTTGAAGGAGCTCGCCCGGCCGATGCTTCTGGCCATGCTGCCCGTTGGGCTGATCGTCATGCAGCCGGACCTCGGCACGGCCGGCCTGGTGGCGCTGATCGCCGTGACGATCACCCTGTTCATGAAGGTGGAGCGGCGCTCGCTGCTGACCCTGCTCGCGGGTTGCATGGCCGTGGTTCCTGCCGTGTGGCTCGTGCTGAAAGACTATCAGAAGCGGCGCATCCTCACCTTCCTGAACCCCGACCATGACCCGCTGGGGTCTGGCTATCACATCATTCAGTCGAAAATTGCCATTGGGTCGGGAATGATCACCGGCAAGGGCTACCTGCAGGGGACCCAGAACGGCCTGTCGTTCCTGCCCGAGGAGCACACCGATTTCATTTTTTCTATTCTCGCCGAGGAGTGGGGGCTGGTGGGTTCGGCCCTCCTGATTTTCCTGTTCATCGTGTTGATTCTCTGGGGGGTCAGCATCGCCCACCGCTGCCGGGACCCGTTTGGAACCATCCTGGCCATCGGCCTCACCTCGCTGTTTTTCTGGCAGGTCATCATCAACATCGGCATGACGATGGGGCTCATGCCCGTGGTCGGGGTGCCCCTGCCCTTCATCAGCTACGGGGGCTCATCCACCATCACCGTGGCCATATGCGTCGGCCTGCTCATGAACGTGAGCATGCGCCGCTTCATGTTGGAGTAGGGGTATCTGACGGTTAGGGTGTTTTTTTTGCTTACGTAACAGCCGGACACCCAGACGCCTTCACGTCCGCCCGAACCATTCTTGCGCTGAGAGCCACGGTGGCTCCTGCCGAAACCGGTTTTGGTCATCACCGGAAAAAAGCTATAAAAAAGCTTTGACAAACATTCAAAGGCGATGATATAGACCCCGCAATTCCAATTTACCCTTTCTTAGCAATCAGGCACGTCAGTTCCATCTGCCGGTAGAGTGGAGGTTGATTCTATGGGACAACCGGGTACGCGTTGGAGCATGTCTGGCGCTGCGGCGATCTTTACAACCTTCACCTTCATCCTGCTCAGCGGCCAAGCGCTGGCATCCTCCGGCGAATCCGGCGGCGGGGTGACGGTCATCCCCGACGGGTCCGTCATCATCCAGATCGCCAACTTTCTTTTCCTCATTTTCGCGTTGAACCTCATCCTTTATCGCCCCATCCGCAAAATCCTCTCCGACCGCCGGGAGAAAATCAAAGGGCTCGAATCGTCCACGGAAAACGCGGCGAAGAGCCTCCAGGAAAAAGAGCGTACTCTGGCCAAGGCCATCAAGGACGCCCGGGCCCGCGGGCTGAAGGAAAAGGAAAACCTGGTGAAGCAGGCGGAAGCGGAGGAGCGCAAGCTGATCGAGGCGATCAACGCCCGGGCCCAGTCCGAACTGGAGCAGACCCGCCAGAAGATCGCCGGTGAGGCCGAAACCGTGCGCCAGACCCTGCAACGGCAGGTTGAAACGTTTGCCAGCGAGATCACCAAAAAAATCTTGGGGAGGGCGGTATGATGAGGCTTCTGGGATCGAACCGGCGGCAGTCCCGGAAGAGGATGTGGACGACGATCCTCCCGGCGGCATCGGCCCTGCTGGTCTGTGTTTCCGGTACCGTGTGGGCCGCATCCGGCGGCGATTCCGGGCATGGGGGGTTCACCAGCACGGACTGGTTCCGCGTCATGAACTTCGCGGTCCTTTTTGCCGGCCTCTTCTTTCTCCTGCGCAAACCCATCCCCCTGGCGCTGAATAGACGCATCCAGGGCATTCAGGACCAGCTCAAAGATTTGGAGGCCAAGAAGGCCGAGGCGGAAAAGCTGCTGGCGGAATACAACCAAAAACTGGGCACCCTGGAGAAGGAGGCGGAACGGATCATGGCGGACTACATCCGCCAGGGGCACGAGGCCAAGGCCCGCATCCTGAAGGAGGCCGAAGCCGCGGCCGAGAAGGTCCAGGTCCAGGCCGGCCGTAACATCGCGCACGAATTCGAGCAGGCCAAGGCCCGGTTGCAGACCGAAATTTTTGAGAAATCACTGGCGCACGCCGAGGGCCTGCTGAAACGCAGCATCACGGCAAAGGACCAGAGCCGACTCGTCGAGGAGTATCTGGAGAAGGTGGTGGCGTCATGAAGAACTTGGCCGTTGCGCGACGCTATGCAAAAGCGCTCCTGCTGATCGGGGAACAGGATGGGCAGATCGAGACGTATCGGATCGAGCTTCAATCCGTGGCCGGTTTGGTGGCGAAGAACAGCCAGCTGGAGCAGGCCATCGTCAATCCCCTCTACGAAAGCGCGGTGCGCCGAAGAGTTCTGACGACGCTCATCGACAAGATGACGCTTTCCCGGGTCATGGGGTCGTTTCTCGTCCTGCTCCATGAAAAGGGCCGTTTCGGGTTTCTGCCGCACATCAACGACTTGTTCCAGAAGTTGGCCGATGATTTGAGCGGGCTGGGCCGGGCCACGGCGATCTCCGCCCAGGAACTCTCCGCGGAGGCCGTGGAGCGGTTGCGCGCGGCCCTGTCGCGGCGGACGGGTAAGAACATCGTTCTGGAAGTCAAGCAGGATCCGGGGCTGATCGGCGGGATCATCACGCGCATCGGTGATCTTGTGTTGGACGGAAGCATCAAGACGCAATTACTCAACATGAGAGAATCTATGAAAAGGGGTGAGGGTGCCTAATGGAACTTAGAGCTGAAGAAATAAGCCAGATCATCAAAGAGCAGATCACGGATTACGAGAAAAAGGTCGAGTTGAGCGAAACCGGTGTCGTCCTGTCCGTGGGCGACGGGATCGCCAGGGTCTACGGGCTTGAAAAAGTCATGGCCCTGGAACTGGTGGAGTTCCCCGGCAAAATCCTTGGTCTCGTGCTGAACCTGGAGCAGGACAACGTGGGTGTCGCCGTCATGGGCGAGGACATCCACATCAAGGAGGGGGATATCGTCAAGCGCACCGGCCGCATCGCCGAGGTGCCGGTCGGCGAGGCCGTTCTCGGCCGCGTGGTCTCGGCCACGGGCGAGCCGATCGACGGCAAGGGCCCTATCGCGGCCAAAGAATTCCGCCGCGTGGAAATGGTGGCCCCGGGTGTCATCGCGCGCAAGAGCGTGCACGAACCCTGCTACACGGGCCTCAAGGCCGTCGACGCCATGACCCCGGTCGGCCGCGGCCAGCGCGAGCTCATCATCGGCGACCGCCAGATCGGCAAGACTGCCGTCGCCATCGACGCCATTCTCGCCCAGAAGGACACCGACGTGTACTGCATTTACGTCGCCTGCGGCCAGAAGAAATCCACGGTCGCCCAGGTGCATGCCGTTCTCGAGAAGCACGGCGCCATGGAATACACCACCATCGTCGCGGCCTGCGCCAGCGACCCGGCTTCGCTGCAGTACATCGCGCCCTATGCCGGGTGCGCCATGGGCGAATACTTTCGCGACAACGGCAAGCACGCGCTGATCATTTATGACGATTTGTCCAAACAGGCCGTCGCCTACCGCCAGGTGTCGCTGCTGCTGCGGCGTCCCCCTGGACGTGAAGCCTTCCCGGGCGACATTTTCTACAACCACTCCCGGTTGCTCGAACGGGCCTCCAAGCTGAACGACCAACTCGGGGCCGGTTCCCTCACGGCGCTGCCGATCATCGAAACCCAGGCCGGCGATGTGTCGGCCTACATCCCCACCAACGTCATCTCCATCACCGACGGTCAGATCTACCTCGAACCCAGCTTGTTCTTCGCCGGTGTTCGCCCGGCCATCAACGTGGGGCTCTCGGTGTCCCGTGTCGGCGGCGCCGCCCAGGTCAAGGCCATGAAACAGGTCGCCGGCACCCTGCGCCTGGACCTGGCGCAATACCGCGAGCTGGAGGCCTTCGCGGCCTTCGGCAGCGATCTGGACAAGGCGACTCAGCGGCAGCTGACCCGCGGCGCGCGGCTGGTCGAGATTTTAAGGCAGCCCCAGTATCAGCCGCTGCCTCTCGAAAAACAGGTCAGCATCCTTTACGCCGGCACCCGCGGCTTTCTCGACAAGTATCCGGTGAGCGCTCTGTTCAAGTACGAAGCCGGCCTGCACAAGTTCATGGAGGACCGCTATCCCCAGGTGCTCTCCACGCTGAAGGAGAAAAAGGAAATCACCCCCGATCTGGACAAGCTGATGACCGAGGCGCTGAACGCCTACGACGAGGAGTTCAAGGACACCGTCAAGTAGGGGGCGTTCATCAGGCCGAGAGACCAGGCAGTCCGGAAAAGCTGGATGTGAAGGCGGGATCGGTATGGCAACTTTAAAAGACGTCAAGAACAAGATCAAGTCGGTTAAAAAAACCAAGCAGATCACCAAGGCCATGAACATGGTGGCGGCCTCGAAGCTGCGCAGCTGCCAAGCCAACATGGTGGCCTTCCGTCCCTATGCCCGCAAGTTCGCCGAAGTGCTCGGCAGCCTGGCGGAACGGGCGGGGGAAGGGGCGAGCCCGCTGCTCGTTGCCCGCGATGACGTGAAAAAAATCCACATCGTCCTGTGCACGTCGGACCGGGGGCTGTGCGGCGGTTTCAACACCAACCTGGTTGAGAAGGCCGAAGCGTTCATGCGGGAGAAAACCGGCACCGGCGTCGAATTTTCGCTCACCGCCTTCGGCCGCAAGGGCCGGAATTGGTCTCGCAAGAGCAACGCCGCGCTTGCGGGCGAGCACATCGGGATCATGGGGACCGCCATCAAGTTCAATGAAGCTGCGACGGCCGGCCGCAAACTGGTGCAGGGCTACCTGGATGGAAGCGCGGACGAGGTGGTCATCATATACGCCGAGTTTCGCAGCAGCGCGAGGCAAGTTCCCGTGCTGAAAAAACTGCTGCCCATTTCGCCCATCGCGAAGGCGGAGGCCGAGGAAAAAGCAAAGGCCGCCTATCTGCCCGAGCACATTTGCGAGCCGTCCGCGGCTGAACTGCTCGGCGAGATGCTGCCGCGCAATGTCTATGTTCAGCTTTACAGCGCGCTGCTGGAGACATCGGCCTGTGAGCACGCCGCCCGCATGATGGCCATGGACAATGCCACCAAAGCCTGCAACGACATGATCGGCAATCTGACCCTGGCCTACAACAAGGCCCGGCAGTCGGCCATCACGGCGGAGCTCATGGACATTGTCGGCGGCGCCGAGGCCCTGAAGGGATAACGGTTGCAACCAGCGTTCACAGCGTTTGAATAGGAGGTCGTTCAATGGGAGAGAACTTCGGTAAAGTAGTGCAGGTCATGGGCCCGGTCGTCGACGTGGAATTCCCGCAGGGCAAGCTGCCGACGATCTACACGGCGCTGACCATCACCAACCCGACCATCAACAATGAGGCGGACAACCTGGTGATCGAGGTGGCTCAGCACCTGGGCGACAACGTCGTGCGCACCATCGCCATGGACGTCACCGACGGCCTGGTGCGGGGCATGCCCGTGAAGGACACCGGCAACCCGATCATGGTTCCGGTGGGCGAAGCCGCGTTGGGGCGGGTGATCAACGTCGTCGGGAAGCCGGTGGACGGGATCGATGGCAACACCATCAGCCGCGCCATTGTTCGACCGATTCACAAACCCGCACCGGCTTTTACAGACCAGGACACCACCGTGCGCGTGCTGGAAACCGGCGTCAAGGTCATCGACCTGCTGGTGCCCTTCCCCCGCGGCGGCAAAATGGGCATGTTCGGCGGCGCCGGCGTGGGCAAGACGGTTGTCATGATGGAGATGGTCAACAACATCGCCAAGCAACATAAGGGCATATCCGTCTTCGCGGGCGTGGGCGAGCGCACGCGTGAAGGCAACGACCTGTATCACGAGATGAAGGCTTCCGGGGTTCTCCCGCAAGCGGCATTGGTCTATGGTCAGATGACCGAACCGCCCGGGGCGCGCGCGCGTGTCGCGCTTTCGGCGTTGGCCGTCGCTGAGTACTTCCGGGATGAACAGCAAAAGGACGTTCTGATCTTCATCGACAATATCTTTCGTTTCACCCAGGCCGGTTCCGAAGTGTCCGCTCTCCTCGGGCGCATGCCCTCCGCGGTCGGCTACCAACCGACGCTCGCCGTCGACCTCGGCGAGCTGCAGGAGCGCATCACCTCTACCAAGCGGGGGGCGATCACCGCGGTGCAGTGCGTGTACGTGCCGGCCGACGACCTGACCGACCCGGCTCCGGCCACCACCTTCGCGCACCTGGACGGCACCGTCGTTCTGTCGCGGCAGATCGCCGAGCTCGGCATCTATCCGGCGGTGGACCCGCTGGACTCCACCTCCCGGATTCTCGATCCCGCCTACATCGGCGAGGAGCATTACCGCACGGCGCGCGCCGTGCAGCAAATCCTGCAGAAGTATAAGGAACTGCAGGACATCATTGCCATTCTCGGGATCGAGGAGCTTTCGGACGAGGACAAGGTCACCGTGGCCCGGGCTCGCAAGATGCAGCGGTTCCTCTCCCAGCCGTTCACGGTTGCCGAAACCTTCACCGGCAAGGCAGGCAAATATGTCAAGCTCGCCGACACGATCCGCGGCTTCAAGGAGATCATTGAAGGCAAGCACGACGACATCCCCGAACAGGCCTTCTACATGAAGGGCGGCATCGAGGAGGTCGTGGCGGCGGCGAAAGAAATGGCATCCGCAGAATAAACCCGAGGTTGGACTATGGCTGGTACTATCCGACTGGAAGTGGTCACGCCCGAAAAGATCGTTGTCAGCGAAGAGGCCCAAATCGTGATGGCGCCGGGTGTGCTGGGAGAGTTTGGCGTGCTCGTCGGCCACACCCCGTTTCTCACCGAGCTCAAAAACGGTGTCGTGCGCTTCAACGACTCCCAGGGTGATGAGCACATCATCTTCGTCAGCGGGGGCTTCGCGGAAGCGCTGCCCGGCCAAGTAACGATTCTGGCCGAGTCGGCCGAACGCCGTCGGGACATCGACGTCGAGCGCGCGCGCGCCGCCCTGGAGCGGGCCCAAACGCGCCTGGCCGAAATGCGCGCCAAGGAAGAGATCGACTTCACCCGGGCCCAGGCGGCATTGCAGCGGGCGATCCTGCGCCTCAAGATCGCCGAGAGCGGGCCGCAACGCTAAGCGGATCTCCGCCGGGCCGGGCGGCCGCAGACGGTTTTCCGAAAACACAAGGGCAAACCGGAAGAGGTTTGCCCTTGTGTTTTTTTGTGGTATCCTTTTCGGTGGCTGAACCGCTGATCCACGCACAGGGCCTATGAAAGAGAAGATTGCCGTCATCATCCTGGCCGCCGGCCTCGGCAAGCGTATGCGCTCGCCGAAGGCCAAGGTGCTGCACGAAATCCTGGGCCGCCCGATGCTGGCTTATGTGATCGATGTGGCGCGGGAGATTGCCGGCAGCAACGTCATCGTGGTGGTCGGCAACCAGGCCGAAGCGGTGCGCCGTGCCGTATCCGGGGCCGCCGCCGTGCGATATGCCTACCAGGACCGGCAGCTGGGCACCGGTCATGCGGTGCTGTGCGCCCTGCCGCAGCTGCCAGACGATTGCGAACAGGTCGTCGTGTTATGCGGGGACATCCCGCTGCTCACGGCGCCGACGCTGAAGACCCTCGTTCAAGATCATCTGGAGGCACGGCGCGACGCCACGCTGCTGGCGGTTGAGCTGGATGACCCCCAGGGCTACGGCCGCGTGCTGCTCAACGACCACCACCAGGTGTGCGGGATCGTCGAGGAAGCGGACGCATCCGCCGGGCAGCGCGCCATCCGGCTCATCAACACGGGGATTTACTGCGTCACGCGGCAGTTTATCTCCGAAGCCCTGCCGAACGTCACACCGGACAACGCCCAGGGGGAGTTTTATCTCACCGACATCATCCGGATCGGTTACGAATCGGGCCGGAACATCGGCGTCTCCTACGGCGCGGCACCCCGGGAGATCCTGGGGGTCAACACCCCCGAGGATCTGGCCCGCGTCGAGGCCCTCATGATCGGCCGGGCCGCGATTATTTCTTGACTTTGCGAGATATTAGAGATTAAATTGAGCCACTATCGCAGAAAGGGTCTACCGGTTTTGGATATCGATGCACTGCTCAGCCAATTCGCCGAAATCGATAAAAAAGTTGAAAAATTGATTGAAATTTGCAGGTCCCAGCAGACTGCAAATTTGGAGCTTCACCACAAGATCAAGCAACTGGAGGAGGAACTACACGTCAAGAACGAGGCAGTCAAACGCCAGATGGAAGAGAAGGCGTTGATCCGGTCGAGAATTGACAAGCTGTTGGCCAGGCTGGAGGACACGAATCCTTCATAGTCTTTGGCCAAAGGGGACACGGTCGGGAAGGTGTTTTTTGGAACACTTTGTAACGATAGAGCTTTTCGGGCAACCGTATACGTTCAAGTCCGATGCCGAGGCATCGAAGGCCAAGGAAGTGGCCGATCTGCTGGTCCAGGAGGTGGCGAAGATTCAGGAACAGCAGGGAGGCCCATCTGCGCATATCCCCAAACTGACCATTTTAATCCTCGCCGCGTTGAACATCACCAACCACATCGTGCAGTTGAAAAACGATTACGGCGAGTTCGCAGAAAAAATGGCAGAGCGGTCTGACCGACTGAACCGCATGCTCGACGAGGGGTTGAACCTATCCCAACCCCTTCGGTTTCCCGTATAGCCCGAATATCCCGTTAAGCTCCCGAATCAACCCCGCCACGGTACCGGTCCCCCCCCGCCCCGGAAGAGAGGCGATCGACCTTGCTGTCCGGCAGTGTTTGCCGGCCGGCCGGGCGCGGGGACTGCGTTCTCGGCTACACCGCCTCAACACCGGCCGCCGGCTTCCGCTTCTTAGGCGGTGGCGCGCGCTCGGGTCAACACACCACCTTCGCTGACGGGCCGCGAAAGGCCCTGGGAGACATAACATGGATGGATATGGCATTCCACTCGGCATCGTCGGCCTGATCGCGGGCTTTCTGGTCGCCTTCTGGTTAAAGGGGCGCATCTTGTCCCAGAAGGTGAAGGCGGCGGAGAAAGAGGCCGCTGCCATCATCGAGGAGTCCAAGCACAAGGCCGAAACGCTTCTGAAAGAAGCGGAAGTGGGGACGAAAGAAACGCTTTTTCGAATGAAAAGCGATTTCGACAACGAGGCCAAAGAGACGCGGGCGGAGTTGAAAAAGCGTGAAACGCGGCTGGTGCAGAAAGAGGAGACCCTGGACCGCAAGCTCGAGCAGGTCGAACAGCGCGACCAGGAGATCACCCGCCGGGAGCGGCTGGTTCAGAAACGGGAGCAGAAAATCGAGGCCCGCGAGCTCGAATACGACACCCTGCTTGAGGAGCAAAAGCAGCAGCTGGAGAAAATATGCGGCCTGACCTCCGAGCAGGCCAAGGATTTGCTGATCCGCGCCATGGAAAACGAGGCGCGCTTTGAGGCCGCCAAGCTGGTCAAGAAAATCGAGAATGAGACCAAGGAGCTGGCGGACAAGAAGGCTAAAAAGATTCTGGCCACCGCCATCCAGCGCTATGCCGCCGACTTCGTGGCCGAACGCACCGTTTCAGTGGTCCCGCTGCCCAACGACGAAATGAAGGGCAGGATCATCGGTCGGGAAGGCCGCAACATCCGCGCCCTCGAGGCCGCCACCGGCATCGACCTGATCATCGACGACACCCCCGAGGCCGTGATTCTCTCCGGCTTCAACCCGGTGCGCCGGGAGGTCGCGCGCCTGTCCCTGTTGCGCCTGATCTCCGACGGCCGCATTCACCCGGCCCGGATCGAGGATGTGGTCAAGAAGGTCGGGCTGGAGGTCGAGCAGACCATTAAGGAGGCCGGCGAGCAGGCCGCGTTTGATCTCGGCGTGCACGGCCTGCACGCCGAACTTGTGCGCTACATCGGCCGGCTGAAGTATCGCACCAGCTATTCCCAGAACGTCCTCCAGCATTCGTTGGAAGTGGGGTTCCTAACCGGCATCATGGCCTCGGAGCTGGGCTTGAACATGAAGCTCGCCCGGCGCATGGGGCTGCTGCACGATATCGGCAAGGCCATCGACCACGAGGTGGAGGGGCCGCACGCGGTCATCGGTTCGAAGCTCGCCAAAAAGTACGGTGAGAACTCCAAGGTCGTGCACGCGATTGCCTCCCACCACGAGGATGTGCCCCCGAACTCGGTTTACGCCTTCCTGGTCCAGGCCGCCGACGGGCTGTCCGGCGCCCGGCCGGGTGCGCGCAAGGAGCTGCTCGAAAATTACGTCAAGCGGCTGGAGGACCTGGAGAAGATCGCCAACGAGTTCAAGGGGGTCGCCAACACGTATGCCATCCAGGCCGGCCGTGAACTGCGGGTGATCGTTGAAAGCGACAAGGTGACCGACGACGAAGCGTTTCTGCTCAGCAAGGACATCGCACGCAAAATCGAAGAGTCGTTGAACTTTCCGGGTCAGATCAAGGTCACGGTGATCCGGGAGACTCGGGCCGTGGAGCTGGCCAACAGCAACTGATTGATGACTTCGTAAATAGGCCAATTCCGGCGTTGCGCTTCATCTCGTTGGCGCTGCGGCGGTCGTGGAGTAAGCCGCAGCGCCGACGAAATTCGCGCGCCTTGGCTCTCTTTACGAAGTCATCGAAGCGGCGGGAGAAGAGACGATCCATGGCGAATTTGGTGGACATACTGAGGGAACGGGGGTTCATCGAGCAGACCACCCACGACGAGGAGCTCCGCGACCACTTTGAAACGCACCAGGTCACCGGCTACATCGGTTTCGACCCCACGGCGTCCAGCCTGCACATCGGCAGCCTGGTGCCGATCATGTCTCTCGCCCACATGCAGCGGCAGGGGCACCGGCCGATCGCTCTGGTGGGGGGCGGCACCGGCCTGGTCGGGGACCCGAGCGGCAAGACCGAGATGCGCAAAATGCTCACCCTGGAAGAGGTCGACGAGAACGCGGCCGGCATCAAGCGGCAGCTGTCGCGGTTCCTGGATTTCAGCGACGGTAAGGCGCTGCTGCTCAATAACGCCGAGTGGCTGACCCGGCTGGCGTACATTCCGTTCCTGAGGGACATCGGCCGTTATTTCTCCGTCAACCGCATGATCAAGGCCGAGAGCTACAAGATGCGGCTCGACTCGGAGGAGGGCTTGAGCTTCATCGAGTTCAACTACATGGTGCTCCAGGCCTACGACTTCCTCGAGCTGATGCGGCAGCACGACTGCCGCCTGCAGATGGGAGGGCGGGACCAGTGGGGCAACATTGTCGCCGGTGTCGACCTCATCCGGCGCCTGCAGCAGCAGTCAGCCTTCGGGATCACCTTCCCGC
>Ga0315286_10001875_pt1 | contig 19384 bp, 23 predicted proteins | sample YL17G10_0_MG_FD_205038 | JGI IMG/M metagenome (GOLD analysis project Ga0315286, IMG submission 205038) | Sediment microbial communities from Yellowstone Lake, YNP, Wyoming, USA - YL17G10_0 | ecosystem: Environmental > Aquatic > Freshwater > Lake > Sediment | place: USA: Wyoming | collected... | reverse complement strand
GTGCGAGATTGAAGGAACCCTCGGATCCCTCGGCTCGTTCGACCTGCGCATCGTGCGGACGGCCCGGCGCCTGCGCCTTCTCGGGCGCGCGATCCGTCTCGACTCGATGGGCCGCCCATCGCGGACGCCTTACGCCGGGATCGAATCGATCCACCGGTTTCACTTCCCCTCCTTCGCGGGGCTCACGAGGAGTCTCCGGCTGAGCGCGGCCGCGCGCTCCGTCGGGAGGAGCACAAGGAGACTCGCCGCCTGCCGCACGCCAAGCGACCGCAGGATCGACTCGAGTTGATCGTCGGTCAGCCCGGCCATGATCCTGCCGGCGTCGACGGTCTTCATGCTGATCAGGATCCGCGCCATCTGCTTGATCGCGCGCGTATCGATGGACTCGGCCTCCGCGGCCTGCGTCGAATCGCTCGTCGCGATTGCGGGCGCCGGACCCGGCGCGCCGCCCGCGGCTCCGGCCGCGTCCCCGGTCGCCGCGCGGTTCCCTGCGTCCTTCGCAACTGGCGTCGCTTCGGCGACCGTCGGCAACGCGCTCCCGCCGGAGGTGGAGGGGGATGCGGAATCCGGTGCCCCCGAGACCTCCGGCTTGATCACGTCGGCTGGCGTCCTCCCCGATTCCCCGGTCGGGACGCGCGATGAATCGCTTTCGACCTTCGGTTGCGCCGTGTCCAGGGAATCCGCGACCGCCGCTCGTTTCGGTGAACTCGGTGAGAGGGCCACGCGCGCCCCGGTCCCCACGGTCAGGGCGATGACGAAGACTGCGGCCCCAATCAGGACGAGCCTCTTCATGTCGACTTCCCCGTTCTCTGGCGGCTATGGCGAGCCGTCTCGTCGTGATCGTTCTGCTCCTCGCGCGAGGTCTCGACCTGCCAGGCCGAGAGTCTTCGCTCGCGCAACCGCTCGACGACGCGCCGTTCGGTCCTCGCCTCGCCGAACTTCTCCTGCTCCGTCACGACCTGCTCCTCCGCGGCGCGATGCGAACTCTGGGCGGCCTCGACCTGTCCGGCCGCGGCGCGCACCGCGAGATCCATGTTGCGCAGCGTTCCCGCCGTCGTCGTCTTTCCGGCCGCACCGGTGATCTGCTCGCCGCACCGGCCCAGTCGATCGGAGGCGGTCTCCAGCGCCTTCCGGCGTTCCTCTTCCTCGCGCAGGGCGCCCGATAGCGCGCGGGCGCGTTCCTTCTCCTTTGATGCCCGCAGCTGCAGGATTCGTTCGAGGCGGAAGAAGAACCTCACGAAGTGCCTCCGTTCATTCGCGCCCGAATCATCCCGGCGAGTTCGAGAAGGCGCGCGCGCACCTCTCCGGGATTCGAGTGGTCATCGGCCCCCTGGCAGAGGAATGAGCGGATCTCCGCGCGAAGCGCGATCGCAGCGTCGACCATCGGATCCCCGCCGGCCTTGTAGGCGCCGACCACGATCAGGTCCTCGTGCGCTCGGTACGCCGCCTCACAGCGCAGCACCGTGTCGGCCGCATCGAGGTGCTCGCGCGAGACGACCGATTCGCGCACACGACTCACGCTCCCGAGGACGTCGATCGCCGGGAAGTGCTTCGCGTTCGCGAGTTGACGGGCGAGCACGATGTGGCCGTCCAGGATCGCGCGCGTCGCGTCCGCGATCGGCTCGTTGAAGTCGTCCCCTTCGACCAGAACCGTGTAGAGCCCCGTGATGCTGCCGCGCCGTGCGGTCCCGGCCCGCTCGAGGAGGCGGGGGAGCGCGGCGAAGACCGACGGGGGATACCCCTTCGTGGTGGGCGGCTCGCCGACCGACAGTCCGATCTCGCGCCATGCCATCGCGACGCGCGTGATCGAGTCCATCATCAGCAGGACGTTCATGCCGGCGTCGCGGAAGTACTCGGCGATCGAGGTCGCGACGAGGGCGCCGGTAGCGCGCACGACCGCGGCCTGGTCCGATGTCGCCGCCACCACGACCGATCGCTGCAAGCCTTCTCGACCGAGGTCGCGCTCGATGAACTCGCGGACCTCGCGGCCTCGCTCTCCGCAGAGGGCGATCACGTTCACATCGGCCGTCGTGTGGCGGGCGATCATCCCGAGAAGCACGCTCTTGCCGACGCCGCTCCCCGCCATGATGCCGATGCGCTGCCCCTCTCCGAGGGTCATCAGGCCGTCGATCGCGCGGACGCCGGTCCCGAGCGGCGCGTGGATCAGCGACCGCTCGAGCGGGTTGGCGAGCTTCGCGGTGAGCGCGCGCCGCCGCGTCACGCCGATGGGGCCGCGGCCGTCGAGCGGCCGGCCCAGCCCGTCGAGGATGCGGCCGATCAGCCCATCTCCAACGTTTGCGTAAAAGCCTCTTCCCAGAGGAATTACGACCGCGCCCGGATGTACTCCTTCAATCTCGCCGAGCGGCATCAAGAGGACCCCGCGCTCGTGAAAGCCCGCCGCCTGGGCGAGGATTGCGGACCTGCCCTCCGGGACGATCCGGCACAGCTCGCCGACGGCGACCGGCAGGGAAGAGACCTCGACGACCTGCCCGATGACGCGCGTCACGCGCCCGCAGACCGTGAACCGAGGAGACGCCTCGCACCGCGCGAGAGCGTCCTCGAGCCACGCCCCCTTCGCGGCCGGCGCCGGCCCGGTCACGGTCCCGGCACGATCGTTCAGCGTGACGCTCATTCGGCTTCGAACCTCTCGAGGATCGTCCGGAGGGCCACGTCGAGCCTGCCGTCCAGGATTCGCTGGGGCCCTTCCGCGATGAATCCTCCACGATCGATGGACGGATCTGCGACACACTTCATGGTCCGCGCGCCGTCCTCCCCGGCGGCGAGACGCTCGAGGGCGTCCTGGACCTCGATCAGATCGTCGGGATGGAGTCGGATCTCGATCGGCGAATCGAGCGGGATGAGTTCGAGCGCCCGCTCGACCAACCCCTTGACGATCTCGGCGTCGGCCTTGACTTCGCGCTGGATGATCTTCGCCGCGACCGCGACGGCGAGGGCGTGCAGGTCGGACGACATCGTGCGCGGAAGCTCCCGCCGCGCGTTGGCCAGAGCGTCTGCCGCATGGCGCAGCGCGGTCACCGCCGTCCCGATCGATTGCTGGACGGCGGCGGCGCCTTCCTTCGTCCCGTCCGCGTGACCCCGCTGGTACGCACGGTCCGTCTCGCTCTCGCTCTGCTCGATCGACAGGATCTGCGCCCCGCGCGTCCCGACCCCGCCGGCTCGCCCCCGGCGCGGAGGGGCGGAATCCGCGAGCTCCGGAAGCTCCCATGCGCCGTCCGGCCCGATGGGCGCGGGATTGGGGCGCGATCCGCGCTCCTCGAGGTCCGGCGGGAACCAGGAGGCCTCAGGGGATGATTTCATTGTCCGCACCCTGGCTCTTGACGATGATCTCGCCCGCCTGCTCGAGCCGCCGCACCGCCTCGATGATCCGGGCGTGCGCCGCCTCGACTTCCTTCACGCGCACCGGTCCCATCAACTCGATCTCCTCGTCGAGGGCCGAGGCCGCGCGCTCCGACATCTGGGACTTGATGTGGACTTTCAGCTCGTCGCTCGCCGCCTTGAGAGACAGTGCGAGTTCCTTCGTGTCGATCTCGCGCAGGAGTCGCTGGACCCCCTTCGAATCGATCAACAGGATGTCCTCGAAGACGAACATCAGCGCCTTGACCTTCGAGGCGATCTCGGCGTCCCTTTGCTCGATCGCCCCCATCAGCTCTTCTTCAAGCGGGCCGCCGGTCACGTTCAGCAGCCTGGCAACGACACCCGGACCTCCCGTCGTCGTGACGGCGCCGGCTGTCGATGCAGCCACCTTGCGCTTCACGATCGATTCCACCAGCGCGAGGGCATCCGGGAACACCCTCTCCATGCGGGCCATGCGGAACAGGACGTCTCCGCCCAGCTCGGGACTGAGCGCCTGGATGACGGCAGACGCGTGGCGTCCATCGAGGTGGGACAGGACGAGGGCGATCGTCTGCGGGTGTTCGCCGCGGAGGGCGCCCGCAATCTGGTCGGGCGCGGCCCGCTTGAGGTGCGCGAACGCGGCGTTCTCCTCATTCTCGCGGACCTTCTCGATGATCGCGCCCGCGTGGGTCTCGCCGAGGGCCTGCTTGAGGAGCTGCCTGGCGAAGTCCTCGCCCCCTCGCGCCGTCGTCTGCGCGAGCTTCCGGGACGTTTCCTGGAATTCCTGCAGGACGGAGTTCACGATCTCCGGCTCGACCGACGGCATCTCGATGATCTCGCGCGTGATCGTCTCGACCTCGCTGGAGGTGAGTTTCTGCAGGATCTTCGCCGCATCGTGCGAGCCGACCGCCATGAACAGCACGGCGCACTTCTGCGGTCCCGTCAGTGTCCGCCCGGCCGCGCCGGCGCTCATCGGGATCCCGATTCCGACAGCCAGGTCCGCAGGACCTCCGCTGTCGCCTCGGCCGGCTCAGGTCCGCCCTGGCGGGACCCTTGCCGTCCCCCCGGGAGGAGGACGAGATCGGGCCTTCCGCCGGCCCCAAGGGCGGGAGCGCCTTCGCCCTCGGCCCCTCGCGCCCCCTCTTCACCTTCGCCCGCCGCGGCCGTCATCGGCCGAGGGCCGCCCTTCATCCCGAACGCGCGCATCCCGAGAACCAGCAGGGCGATGATCGCGAAGAACCCGATGGCCGGGCGCAGGAAGCGCTCGACGATCAGGGAGAGGTCGGTCTTCGGACGTCCCGAGGACGTGGCGCCTCCCGTCACGCCCTCGGGCAATCCCGCCGCGCCGAACGGCACGGCCACGACGCTCACGCGATCGCCGCGCGCCGGATCGGCGCCGATCGCGTCACGCACCATCGCATCGAGCCGTTCGGTGGTGATCGGCTCGGCGCTTCCGCCCTTCGCATCGGCCCCGGTCGCGCCCTTCGCATCGCCGGCGAGCGCGGCCTGATCGACGAGGACCGCCGCCGTGAGACGCGAGAGCTTCCCGACCGAGCTCGTGTTCTTCTCGAGCTTCCGCGAGTTCTGGTAAGAGTTGTTGATGACCGTCTGGGTCCCCGTGCTGCCCCCTGCCCCGGGCTCGGTCTCGCTCCGCTGCTCGGACGAGAGGACCTGGGTCTCGGGGTCGTAGGTCTCGATCGTGCGGTCGACGCGGTCGAAGCTCATGTCCGCCGTGACCTGCGCGCGCACGCGCCCGGGGCCGACGACCGTCGCGAGGAGCCCCTCGATCTTCTCGGAGAGACGGTCCTCGACCGATCGCTGGATCTCGAGCTGCCAGCTCGTCATGCCGGCCCCCGATCCTTCGCTCGACGGAACCGAAAGGAGCCGTCCCGTGTCGTCCATGACGGCGACGTTGTCGCTCGCCAGGTGCTCGACGCTGTTGCTGATGATGAAGGTGATCCCCTGGACCGTCTCGGGCGGGAGGATCGTCCCCGCGTCGCACTTCAGAACGACCGACGCGCTTGCCGGCTGCTCGAGCTTGCGCAGCGCGCTCGGGGTCGGCATCACGAGGTGGACCTGCGCCCTCTGGATGCCGCGGATCCCGGCGATGGTGCGGGCGAGTTCGCCTTCGAGAGCGCGCTGGTACGTCACGCGCTGCGTGAAGTCGGTCATCCCCCAGGTCGGCTTGTCGAAAAGCTCGAGGCCGGGGCGGCCGCCCGACGGGAGGCCATCCTTCGCGAGCGCCACGCGCGCGCGCGCGAGATCGGACACCGGGACCAGGATCTCGGTCCCACCCTCGCCGAGGCGATGCGGGATCGCGCTCTTCTTGAGCTTGTCGTCGATCGTCCCCGCCTCGCTCAGATCGAGATCGCTGTAGAGCGTGACGTACGTCGGGGTCGACGCCCACTTCCCGACCGCCCAGACGGCGATGATCGCCGCGGCGGCCGCGCCGATCAAAACATACCGGCGGCTTCCGCTTGCGCCGCCCAGCGCGGAGAGGGATCGAACCGGCAGACGCGTTATGGGTGCAGGCATTCGTTCCTCACTGCATGTTCATGACGGACCGATACGCCTCGGTCAGCTTGTTCCGAATCTCGACCAGCAACTCGAGCGCGATTCCCGCTTCCTCGCTGGCGGCCATCACCTGGTGCAGCTCGACCGGCTCGCCGCGGAGGAAGGACTTGATCATCTCCTGCGCGTCGTCCTGCATTCCGGAGGCGTCGTTGATCGCCTTCTTGAACAGGTCGCTGAACGACGACGAGTTGGCCTCGCTCGCATTCGCCCGCGGCACCTCTTCGATCGACTCGAAAGAGCGCAGGACGGGGCGGTCCAAACGGATCGGCGAGGTCATCGGATCATCCCCTCACGTCGATCCGCTGCCCCGTCGGGGCCGCGGAGGACGGAACCTTGCCCGAGCCGCCCGGCTTGTACGTGAGCGGACCGAGCGATGCCTGTTCCTGGAAGAACGCGCGCTCCTCCTCGGTCAGGATCTCCCAGAGGGACGCCTCCTGCGGCGCCTGCGCGGGGGCGCCCGCCGGCGCGGCGTCCTCGTTCGGTCGCGCCGCGGATTGATCCGCAGCGGCTGCGGCGCGACGCGAGGCCGGCTCGGGCCGGGGATAGAAGGACGGCGACTGGAGCGGCCCGCTGATGTTCATCACTCCCTCCCGCCTCAGATCTGAAGAGCTTGCTTGAGCATGCTCTTAGCGGCCTGGAACACGGTGGCGTTTGCCTCATGGACCCGGCGGGCGATCAGGAGATCGACCAGCTCGGCGTTGATGTCGACGTTGGGGTACTCGACGAACCCTTCGGCGTTCGCATCGGGATGGCCGGGGTCATACACGAGCCGTCCGCGCTGCTTGTCCGCGACGACCTCGAGTCCGGTCTTCCCTGTTTGCGGGTCCGTCTGGATGGCCCCGACCTGCCGGCGATATGCGACCCCTTCGGGGGTGCGGGTCGTTTCCGCGTTCGCGATGTTCGCCGAGATGATCTCGAGAAATCTCTGCTGGATCCCCATCCCTTCAGCGCTGGTCGCGAGGGAGGGCATCAGCTGCCGCACGGGGCGCGGCGTGATCGGGAAGGGGATTTCAGGCATTGGTGTTCCCCTTGATCGCGGTACGCAGGCTCGAGTAGGTCCCGCGGAGGAGCCTCGCCTCCGCCTCATAGCGGATCTGGGTGTCGGCCAGCTCCGCCATGTCCCTCTGGAGATCGACCTCGTCCGGCTTGCCCGTCTGCTTGGCTTTCGCCGCATCGAGGGCAGAGTCGAAGTCGGTGCTCGAACTCACCTTGAGCGCGCCCGCGACGCGCTCCGCGATCTGGTGACTCGTCAACATCGTTTCTTCGAGGCCCCCTCGAAGGAGGTGGGCCAACGAAGTTGGACCGAACAGCCCCTTGATCATGAATCCTCCTCGGCGCACCAAGTCGCGGGGCCCTCGTGCAAGGTCCGTACCGCGGAGTCGAAGTGAATCTCGTTCGAGGTCGGGTGACCGCGGAGGTTCCACGCAGGCATGCGATTGTGTCCTTCGTGCGTTTCCCGATCGCGGGGTGCTCGCTGTCGGCGCGACGGGCTTTCGCGCCGGTCCGCCCGGAAAAAACGACCGGAAGGGGGGGCGTCCTTTCCGGTCGTTTCCTCCGGCCGTAATCGTCCTGCGCGAAATCTCAGGATCCCCCCTCAAGTCCTGCCCGCGCGTTCCGATCCTTAAGGAGGCAGGATGCGCCCGGTCCATTTGCGATGCCGTTCGCAAGGAGGAGTTCACGATGGCGTTGCGTCTGACGCTCAAACCCCACGAGCGGGTCATTATCGGTGGCGCGGTGATCAAGAACGGAGAATCGCGCACCGAACTCTTCATCTCGAACGAGGTGCCGGTCCTTCGCGAGCCGGACATCCTGAGCCCCGGTTCCGTGCAGACGCCGTGCGAGCGGGTCTACCTCGCGATCCAATTGATGTACGTCGATCCCGACAAGAGCGAGACGCACATCGAAACGTTCCGTGCCCTTGTCGCCGATGTACTCGAGGCGGCCCCGAGCTGCCGCCTGCTGATCGAGGACATGGTCGGGCTCGTCGCCGCGGGACGGCTCTACCAGGCGCTGAAAAGCGCCCGCGCCTTGATTGCCCACGAAAAGGAGTTGATGAAGGATGTTCGCTAACGCACGGCAGGCGTACGATTCGGCGAAGAAGGCGACGGGATCGAGCCGCGAGCTCGAATCCGCCGCCCTATTCAAAGCCGCGCGAATGCTCGAAGAGTGCAAGGCCAACTGGGACGCCCCGGATCGGGACGCCCGCCTTCGCTTGGCCCTGGTCCACAACCAACGCCTCTGGACATTCTTCCAGAGCGAGCTCGCGCGACCGGATCACGAAATGTCTGCCGAGCTGCGCGTCGACCTCCTCCGCCTGAGCGCCTTCATCGATCGGAGGAGCTTCGACCTCCTCGCCCATCCGGATCCGGACAAGCTGCAGGCGCTGGTCGACATCAACCGCCAGATCGCCTCCGGGCTCGCCAGCACCCCGGAATCCTGACCCCGATGCATACCGCTTCCGCCCAGTCCCTCCCGCTAGATGCGGCAGACCGAGGGCTTGACGCGCGGGATCGGCGGATCCGGGACATCCGGCGGTTGATCGACAGCGGTCGCTACGACCTCCTGAGCCTCGACGTCTTCGGAACGTTCGTCTGGCGAATGGCCCCGGCGCCCGCCGACGTCTTCTTTCTCGCGGCGAACAAGCTCATCGAACGCGGGGCGATGCGGGACTCTTCGAGCGCGGGGAGCTTCGTCCTCGAGAGGATCCAGGCGGAGGAGAGGGCGCGAAAGCGCCGGACTTCCCCCGAGGTGACGCTCGACGAGATCTACCTCGAGTTCCCGAAGGGCTATCTCCTTGGAATTGTGCCCGAGGATGTCGCGAGGATCGAGTTCGAGACCGAGATCGAGGTCGTTCGGGTCAATCCCGCGATGCGGGAGATCTTCGCGCACGCCCGGGACCGAGGCATGAAGACCGCGTTCGTCTCCGACACGTATTTCAGCCGGGCGCAGATCCGCGCGCTGGTCGGGGTGGACGCCGACCGCATCGTCCTGTCGAGCGAGGAGAGGGTTTCGAAGTACCAGGGCCTGCATCGGGTGCTGATCGAGAAGGGTGGGGTCCCCCCGGAGCGGATCCTCCACGTCGGCGACAATTATATCGCCGACATCGAGGGCCCCGCCGTCTTCGGCATCGAGCGCTTCTGGTTCCGGCCCTTTCCGGACGAATACGAGGGGATGATCGAGTCGGAGCTGCCGCAGCCGTTGAGCCGCAGGGCGGCGTACTTCGAATCCGACGACTGCGGCATGACCGCCCTCCGCGGCAGGGCGATGTTCGCCTGCGACACCCCGTACGAGGAGTGGGGCGCGGGGGTCCTCGGGCCGGTCGTCACGGGGTTCTGCGATTGGGTCACGGCCAAGTGCCGGGCCCTCGGGATCACGACCGCTCTCTGTCTGATGCGCGAAGGGCGAATCCTGAAGCAGGTCATCGACGGGCAAGGGACGCCCCTCCTCGCCCGCGAGCTTTTCGTGTCGCGATACGCGGCCTTGAAGGCATCGATCTTCTCGGCCTCCGAGGAAGAGCTGCGAGGCTTCGTTTACCGGCCTTCCCCACAGAAGAGGGGAGCGATCCTGGAGCAGCTCGGCCTCGACCCGGGGGACATTGGAGACGGGGACCCGGACGAATCGCTGACGCCGGTCGAGTCCGCCCGTCTGATCCGTCGCATCTCGCGGTCCGCCCCGCTCCGGGAGAAGATCGTCCGCTCGAGCGCGGTCGCGCGCGCGCGGCTGCTGCGCCACCTCGCCTCACTCGTACCGATGAATGGAAAGATCGCCTTCGTCGATCTGGGGTACAAGGGGACGATCCAGGATCGCCTCCAGAGGATCTTCGAACACGAGGGGATCCCGATCCGCAGCCACGGGCTCTATCTCGTGACCGGCTGCGAAGTGCACAAGACCCAATCGAGCGGCGCCGTCGTCGAGGGGTGGCTCGCCGAGAACGGCCAGCCGGTCGCAATGGCGCACAGCTTTGTCCGGTCTCCCGAGATCGTCGAGCAGAGCCTGATGGCCGACTGCGGAACGACGCTTTCGTACACCGAGGCGGGGGAACCGATCCTGGATGCGTGCCGCGTACCGGCCGAGCAGCGCGCGCAGATCGCCGAGATCCAGAAGGGGATTCGAACCTACGCATCGTTGTGGGCCGAGCACACGGCGGCGTTCTCGATCGGCGAGGACCGGCGGGTCGCCTTGAAGGCTTACTATCAGTCGATCTGCATCCGCTCCGTCGCGCGACCGCTGGACGTCGAGATCGGACTCTTCGGCGAGTGGCGACATGACGAGAACTTCGGCTCGAAGGCCTCGCGCCGCCTCCTCGACGTCGTCGACATGAACGAGTGGGAGAAGAGCCACATCTCCGCCCATCAGATCGCGAGCCTGCCGCCTTCGCGGGTCTACTGGCCATTCGGCTTTGCGCGAACGATCGGTCCCGGAATGGCCGAGGCCGTCGCGTCGATCTACCAGAGGAGCGTCGGCCCCGAGGCGTTCGATTCGTGCGAGCCCCCGAGACACATGGTGTTCTACTGGGACTCCGGCCAGGGCTTCAACCTCGCCGAGTCGAGGGTCTGCGAGTATCGTCTGAACAACAGAGGAAGGGTCTGGCACCGGTTCTCCCTGGAAATCTCCAGGGGCTGCAACCGGATGTTCGGCCTCACGATCGGACTCCCGGGCGAGATCGTCCGGTTGACCGGGGCGATCGTACGGAGCCAGGCGGAGGATGAGCCCATGACAATCCGCACGCTCCCGCACGACGCCGTTCAGAAGGAAGGCTACGAGCGCCTCCACGACAATCTCTACCTGGTCAAGGAGGATCCCGCCTTGTTCGTGATCCCGACGGACGATCTGACCGACTTCACAGGAACCGTGAGCGTCGATGTCTTCTTCTCGATCGTCTCGACCGGGAGCGGGTCATGAAGCGCAGGCCCGACGGAGGAGCCCTGGAACAGGCGATCGAGATGCATCGCGCGGGCGACCTCGCGGGAGCGCGGGTCCTCTACGAGAAGATCCTGAAGACATTCCCGAAGCACGCGGATGCCCTGCACCTCCTCGGTTTGATCAAGCTCAAGGAGCGGAATCACGCCGAGGCAATCCGTCTGATTCGCCGGGCGGTCGCGATCGCGCCGTCGAACGCGCTCTATCACGCGCACCTGGCCGAGGCATATCGCAAGAGCGGCGACAACCGCCTCGCGGAGGGGGAGTGCCGCCTCGCGCTCCGCTGCGACCCGAAGATCTCCGAGGCGAACAACCTGCTCGGCCTGATTCGCCTGGACGCGAACGACCCGGAAGGCGCGGGCGAGTGCTTCTCGGCGGCGATCGACGCCGCCGGATCGGGCCCCGCCTGCCGCGACGCGATGTTGAACCTGTCCGCCGCCCTCCTCCGAACGGGCGACTACCGGATGGCCGCCCAGTTCGCCGGTCTGGTTCTCAAGCTCACGCCGAACAACCCGCTCGCGTGGACGAACCTCGGCATGGCCCAGCGCGGGATGGGAAAGTTCGCGGAAGCGATGGAGGCGTTCCGCAACGCCGGCGCGTTCCCGATGGCCCGCTTCAATCTCGGTTACTCCTACCTGCTTCAGGATGATCTCGCGCGCGGTCTTCCCCTTTGCGAGGAGCGGAAGCGCCTGCTCGGAATCGGCAGGGGACTCCAGAAGCCGGAATGGGACGGCGAGCCGATGCCCGCCCGGCGGCTCCTCGTGATCCCGGAGCAGGGGATGGGCGACACGATCCTGATGAGCCGTTTCTACCCGATGCTCCTCGATCGCTTCGCGGCCGTGACCGTCGTCGTGCAGAAGCCCCTCGCGCGACTGATCGAGACGATCGCTCCCGGCATCGAGGTCGTGACCGACGCGACCGACGTTCGCTACGACGTGTGGTGCGCGACGATGAGCCTTCCGTTCCTGCTCGGCTGCGATTCCGTCGCGAAGATCCCGAACGAGCCGTGGCTCCACGTCCCCGCGCCGGCGATCCGCCCGAACGGGAAGCCGAGGATCGGCATCAACTGGGCCGGCAACCCGTCGTTCGCGTACGATGCGATCCGGTCGACGCATCTCGAGAGCCTCGCGATGCTCCTGGATGTCCGCGACGTGGAGTGGTGCTCCCTTCACAAGGGGCATCTCGAGCACGAGGCGGAGGAGCTTGGCATCCCGCAGCCGCTGAATTCCGCTGGGGATTTTTACGAAACGGCCGTCGTGATCCGTGGGCTCGATCTTGTTGTCTCGACCGAAACCGCGATCCCGAACCTCTCTGCCGCGCTCGGGGTCCCCACCTGCGTTCTCACAAGTCCCGATCCGGATTGGCGCTGGGGCGCCTGGTATCCGAGCGCGCGCGTTTGTGCGCAAGAATCCCCGGGTAACTGGTATGGCCCGATCGCCAAGACACTCGAGGCGATCCGGGACATCCTCGTCGCGGCGCCGGGCGCGGCGGCGTAGCAGCACTTCCTCAAGTTCCTCCGCCGTCTTCCGATCCTTGAGATGCCGGCAAATGCCAAGTTCCGCCGGTACCCCGGCAGAAGTTCGGGGTAGTCATGACGCTTCCCTAGAAAGGGGTCGAATCACATGGCGATCAACGACATCACTCTGGCCGGAGGCATGCGCCAGAACCTCGCGAGCCTTCAGCTCGTGGCTGCCCTGCAGGCCCGCACCACCCAGCGTCTTGCGACGGGCAAGCGGGTCAACAGCGCGGTTGACGATCCGTCCGCCTATTTCGCGGCTCAGAACCACACGAGCCGCGCGAGCGACCTTGCAGCCCGCAAGGACTCGATGGGCGAGGCGATCCAGACCGTGAAGGCCGCGATCCAGGGGATCGATGGGATCACGAAGCTGATCGAGCAGGCGAAGGGTCTCACGGCGGCCGCCCGTGGTGCCACCGCGGCGGACCGGTCCACCCTCGCCGCGCAGTTCGATGCTCTGCTCACCCAAATCGATCAGCTCGCGGGCGACTCGAGCTACCGTGGCACGAACTTCCTCTCAGGCGACACCCTGACGGTGGACTTCAACGAAGACGGAACCTCGAACCTGTCGATCACCGGCTTCGACGCCACCTCGAGTGGGGACCTGAACATCGCCGGGGCCACCAACAACTGGGTGGCAGACACCGACATCGACACATCTGCCACCGCCCTGGACACCGCGATGAACACTCTCCGTGCCCAGGCCAAGACGCTGTCGGCCAACCTGAGCGTCGTGACGACGCGCCAGGATTTCACGACGAACCTGATCAACACACTCACGACGGGGGCGGACCAACTGACGGCCGCCGATCAGAACGAGGAAGGGGCGAACATGCTGGCCCTCCAGACGCGCCAGCAGCTCGGCGTCGTCGCCTTGAGCCTCTCCTCGCAAGCGCAGCAGAGTATCCTCAAGCTTTTCTAGCTAATGGGGACAACCTGGAGGGGCGGCCGGCCGAGACGCCGTCCGCCTCCTCCCACTCCGAGAATCAGTCCCGGGCGAGTCCAGACCTCGCGCAGGCGACCCCTGGAGGGGAAAGTTCCTCAAGTTCGTCCTCGAGCGACCGACAATACGTGGTAGAAGGCGGATAGCCTCACAGGACGCGGGGATCGCGAGGAGAAGACGATGGATATCCAACCCACTGCTCCCGGTCGGACGTCCGGGACCGGTCCGGGCAGAATCGACAGGGCGCCCACGGGGGCGCCCGTGCGCCCAGACGGCAGATCCAGTCCCCGTCTCGCCTCGCCAGGGGTGAAGCGGGACGACATCGAGATCTCGGCGGTCGCGCGGGACCTGCAGGAAACTGCAGGCTCCGATGCGGTCGCCGGATCGGACCTTCCGCCGGCGCGGATGCGGCAGATACTCGACCGCATCGCGAGCGGTTACTACGACCGACCCGAGGTCCGTGACCAGGTGCTGAAAAGCCTCGCGGACGCGCTCGGAAACAACTCCTCTCAGGACTAGGGCGGGGAAGCGAATCCAACGATGCGAGGCCTGGTGGGCGATCCATCCCCCACGATGCGGCGCATCTTTGTTTCCGCCCTGCGTGATGCCGGCTGCGATCAAGTCGTGAGCGTTTCGGACGGCAAGGAAGCACTCGCGCAGGCAAGCCCGGACACGGCGCTCGTCATCGCAGATCTGGATCTTCCCGCAATCGACGGCATCGAACTGACCCGTCGTCTCCGCGCGAATGCAGAGACCGCGTCGGTCCCCGTGCTCATCGTGACCGGGAGAGACGACGAAGAGGACGTGCGTGCGGCGCGGGACGCCGCCGCTTCAGGCTACTTGTTGAGGCCTTTCGCCTTGGAGGCGTTGAGGCTCAGGATCGAAGCGTTGCTCCCGCGCGAAGCGTCTTCTGGAGAATCGCGCCCCGTCGAGTCGTAGCCTTCGCCCGGCCGCGAATTCAGCTTGTTTCGCAGGGTCCGCTCGCTGATCCCGAGGAGTCCCGCCGCCCGCGTTCGATGACCGCCCGTGGTCGCAAGGGCGCGCTCGATCGCCCGCTGTTCGAGGAGCTTCAGGTTCAGCATGTCCTCCGGCGACGCACGGTGGCGTTCGGATCCTCCGGCGCGATCGCCTTCGACCTCCGGTTCCGCGCGGGAAGTGGCGGGCGCGACGCCGGCCGCCGGCCCATCGGGGCCGAACGCCTCCGGGAGAAGATGGCCGCTCCGACAGAGGATCACGGCCCGCTCGACCGCATTCGCCAGCTCGCGGATGTTCCCCGGCCACGTCCTCCGTTGCAGGTGGTCGATCGTCTCCGGCGCGGCATGCGGGGGACGGATCCCCAGCTCTTCGGCGAACTGCTCGACGAAGTGCGCGACGAGCAGCGGGATGTCTTCGAGCCGCTCGCGCAGCGGCGGCGTGCGGATCGGCACGACGCTCAACCGGTAATAGAGATCGCGACGGAAACGTCCCGCCTCGACTTCGGCCGCGAGGTCGAGGTTCGTCGTGGCGACGATGCGAACGCTGACCCGGATCGGCTGGCTCCCCCCGACCCTCTCGAACTCCTGCTCCTGGATCGCGCGCAGGAGTTTCGCCTGGAGGTTCGGGCTCATCTCGGAGATCTCGTCCAGCAGAAGGGTCCCGTTGTGGGCGCGTTCGAACGCGCCCACGAATCGCACCGTTGCGCCGGTGAAGGCCCCGCGCTCGTGGCCGAACAGCGTGCTCTCGACGAGCCCCTCGGGGAGGGCGGCGCAGTTGACCGTGATGAACGGCTGCGATCGCCGCGGGCTCTGCTCGTGGATCGCGCGCGCGAACAGCTCCTTCCCGGTCCCGGATTCGCCTTCGAGGAGGACCGTGGCGCGGGTGGGGGCGACCGTGCCGATCGTCTCCATCACGGCGCGCAGGGCCCGGCTCTCGCCGACGATCTTGCGCAGGCCGCGCAGCGTGGTGATCTCCCGCTTGATGTTCTCGTTCTCGCGCCGCAGCCGCGTGACCTCGAGGGCGTTCGTGACCGCGATCCTCAGCGCCTCGAAGCGGAGGGGCTTCGTGATGTAGTCCGCCGCCCCCTTCCGCATCGACAGGACGGCGTTCTCGACGCTCGCGTACCCGGTCATGATGATGACCGGGATCTCGATCTCCTCCTGGCGGACGAGGTCGAGGATGTCGGGGGTCCCGGAGTCCGCCATCGGGTAATCGGCGATGATCAGGTCGAAGGGCTGGGCTCGAACCGCCCGCATCGCCTCCTCCACCCCGGAAACGAGCGCAACTTGATGCCCGATACGCGTCAGCGCGTCCTCGAGCACCACTCCGACGGCGGGCTCATCATCGATACAGAGGATCGTCGACATCTCTGCTCCTAAATTGTTTTCGGCGAAGATGCGATACCGGCCGACGAAAGACCAGTCAAAATACGGAGCGATCGTAAAGGATTTCCGGGCGCGTGTCGATAAGTGGGGTGGCCGGGTGCGCCCGCTCCCGGTCAGCCTCCTAGGAGGGGGGAGCCATGCGGATCTCGAACAGGATGCTCTTCCAGAACGCACTTCGGAACATCCGGACGAACCTCGCAGCCCTGGATCACGCGCAACGCGAAGCCGCCACGGGCCGCAAGGTCCGGACGGTTTCCGACAACCCCGTCGACGCGGCGCAGATCATGCGGATGCAATCGAGCCTGAACGACATCCGGCAGTACCAGCGCAACTCGTCTTCCGCGAACACCCGGCTCTCGACGGAGGACGCCGTCCTGACGACCCTGCGGGACCTCGTCGCGCAGGCCAAGGAGCTTGCGATGAGCGGGGCGGGGCACGATCCTTCCGACCCGCTGCGCCAGGCGGCCCTGACGCAGGTCGGGGAGATCCGGGATCAGATCATCTCCCTCGGCAACATGAAGGTGGGCGAGGAGTACATCTTCGCCGGCACGCTCACGGCCGATCCCCCCTTCCAGCCGGACGGGACTTACGTGGGCAACTCGACGGCGCGCACCGCCGAGCTCGACACCGGAATGGTCGTCAAGACGAACCACACGGGGGACCAGGTATTCTCGCCGATCCTGCGCTCGCTCGACGACCTCGTCCAGGAGCTGCAATCGGGGACTCCGGACTCGATCAACGACGCCGTGGTGAGCTTGAGCGACGGACAGAACGGCGCACTGGCGGCCCAGGCGGAGGTCGGATCCCGCCTCAAGCAGATCCAGGACATCGGAACGCAGATCGCGAGCCGGGCCGGGACCCTGCAGGACCAGATCGGAGCGCTGCGCGACGCCGACCCTTCGGAGTCGCTCGTCAAGGTCATGACCGCACAGACCTCGCTCGAGAGCGCCTACTCGGTGGTCGGGCGAGTCCTCCAGACCACGATCCTCAACTATCTCAAATAGGGGAGATACCCCCTCAAGTTCCGTGCCTCCGTTCCGACGCTTAGAGAGTCGCTAGTGGAACTAGCGTCCGGGCAGAAAGCCCGGCAGGAATGAACCTCTAGATGAGGGGGAGGCAAAGAAAGATGCCGATCAACGACATCACCCTGGCAGGAGGAATGCGCCAGAACCTGGCGAGTCTCCAGCTCGTTGCAGCTCTTCAGGCCCGCACCACGCAAAGACTCGCGACGGGCAAGCGGGTCAACAGCGCGGTTGATGATCCGTCCGCCTACTTCGCGGCTCAGAATCACATGAGCCGGGCGAGCGATCTTGCGGCGCGCAAGGACTCGATGGGTGAAGCGATCCAGACGGTCAAGGCGGCCCTTCAGGGAATCACCGGACTCACCACGCTGATCGATCAGGCGAAGGGTCTCGCGGCCGCCGCCCGCGGCGCCTCCGCCGCCGATCGGCAGACTCTCGCCGCCCAGTACGGCGACTTGCTCACCCAGATCGACCAGCTGTCGGGCGACTCGAGCTACCGTGGAACGAACTTCCTCGCGGGGGACTCCCTGACGGTCGACTTCAACGAGGACGGATCATCCACCCTTACGATCACCGGCTTCGACGCGACGAGCGGCGGTGGCCTCGGGATCGGCGCGGCCCTGAACAATTGGGCATCGGACACCGACATCGATGCGGCGGTGGCGGACCTGGAGGGCGCGATGAGCACCTTGCGGGCGAACGCGAAGACGCTGTCGGCCAATCTGAGCGTCGTGACGACGCGGCAGGACTTCACGACGAACATGATCAATACACTCTCGACGGGGGCGGATCTGCTGACGGCCGCCGACCAGAACGAGGAAGGCGCGAACATGCTTGCGCTGCAGACCCGCCAGCAACTTGGCGTCGTCGCCTTGAGCCTCTCGTCGCAGGCGCAGCAGAGCATCCTGAAACTCTTCTAGAGCGGATGGAGACAGCGCGGTGAAGCCGATCTCCCCGGGTCGAACGACGCATCCACGGCCGAATCGATCCGGGGAGATCGCGCCTGAACCGGCGGTCCCCTCTTCCTCCATGCAGAACCTCACCCCTCGGCGATTGCGCCGCGTGCGCAAGCGGATCGCAAGCGGCTTCTATGACCGGCCGGAGGTGATCGAGTCGATCCTCCTTCGGATGGTCAGGGATCTGGGGATCCACCCGAAACAGACCTGATCCGTCGGGCGGCGCGAGATCGCGCGATTGATGCGGCGCGGCAGATCTCGCCGCCGTTCGGCGCCCGATGCGGCAAGGAATGCCGCCGGAAGGACCTCTCGCCGGCGAGGGCGTTCCCCCAAGTCCTGCGACGCCAGATAGATATGCATTTCCGGTCGCGGGTACGGTTCCTGCAACTCCCCGGACGATGTCCATCTCGTTTCGCTCGATCGTCATGCTGCTTTTCGGCGTGACGGCGTTCACCGCATCGCCTCTCAGGGCCGCCCGTGCGGACGACCTGCCGGCGCGCGCGGTCGCGGAAAGCGATCCGTCGAAGTACGCAGCCCACCCGCGGGTCGCCCACTATCTGCAGTACTTCACCCATGCCGGGCGCGAGCGGATGGGCCGCTGGCTCGAGCGCGGCGCCCCCTACTTTCCGATGATCCGCGATCGACTCGCTTCGTGCGATCTGCCCGAGGATCTCCGCTTCCTCCCCCTGATCGAGAGCGGTTTCGCGAACGGAGCGGTCAGCCGGGCGGGCGCGGTCGGAATGTGGCAGTTCATGCCGGCAACCGCCCGCAGGTACGGCCTTCGGGTGGACGGGCTCGTCGACGAGAGGCGCGATCCGATCAAGTCGACGGACGCCGCCGCCCGGCATCTGCGCGACCTGCTCGACAAGTTCGGATCTCCGTTCCTTGCGGCGGCGGCCTACAACGCGGGCGCCGGACCGATCGAGCGTGGTCTGAACCGTCTCTACGACGATTCCGCGGGTGACAGCGCGTTCTTCCGTCTCTCGGATGCCTCGATGCTCGCGCGCGAGACATCGGACTACGTCCCGCAGTGTCTCGCCGCATCGATCATCGCGCGCGATCCGGAGATGTACGGCTTCCGGCCTTCCTCGGACACGGCCGGATTCCCGGCATTCGATTCCGTCATCGTCGCGAAGCCGGTGCGGCTCAGCACGGCGGCGCGCCTGGCGGGAATCTCCGAGCGCGTCGTCAGCAATCTCAATCCACAGTACGTCCGCGGAATTACCCCCGATCGATCGCGCTCCATGATCCGGTTTCCCGCCGGATCGGTCGGAGCCGGCCTTGCCGACTCGCTTGCGAAGCTCCCACCCGAGTCTCCCCCACCGATCCGTCTCATCCCCAGTGGGGGGGCCGCGCCGCGACGCCCTGCGCGCCTGCCCGCGATCCGGCACGTGATCGTTCACGCGGGAGACACGCCCCACGGAATCGCGGATAGGTTCGGCGTCTCCGAGGCGGAGCTGCGCCGGCTGAACGTGCTGCCGCGCAACATGACGATCCGGCCGGGGCAGATCCTTCGATTGCCGGAGGGCTGATCGCGCCCCCATCAAAACCGCGGTTCAAGGAGACACTGTCGATCGGAATCACGTCCCAGTTCATGCAGTCAGCCACGCGGTCGGGCAAATGAAAGGCCCCCGACCTTCAAATCGGGGGCCCTCAAACATCGGGTCGTTTGCAGCCCTGTGGATCGCTAGATCAACTTCTTGCGGCGACTGATGAGGCCCGTGCCCAGCAGACCCATT
>Ga0315286_10001874_pt1 | contig 19384 bp, 35 predicted proteins | sample YL17G10_0_MG_FD_205038 | JGI IMG/M metagenome (GOLD analysis project Ga0315286, IMG submission 205038) | Sediment microbial communities from Yellowstone Lake, YNP, Wyoming, USA - YL17G10_0 | ecosystem: Environmental > Aquatic > Freshwater > Lake > Sediment | place: USA: Wyoming | collected... | reverse complement strand
CAACCGAGATCAAGGTGGTGTTAGGTTACGTTGACCAGCAGACCATCAGGAGTCGGGGTGGTAGGGCAGCGACCAAGGCGAGCAACATCAAGCTCGCTTCCGCTGACCGACTTCAGGCGTTGGTCAGCGGTGAGGCGGTGGGTCGAGGTGTGGAGAACACCGACACTGTGAAGGAGGGGCACCTCACCCCGGAGATCAGGATGGATATCCTGAAGGCGCGCATCGAGGGGTATGACGCCCGCATCACCCGCATGGCTACGGAGATTGTGGTGGCTGCCCAGGAGGGTGCCACCTCCAAGAAGTTGCTGGGGATGGATGAGACCCGCAGGGCCCTGCGGGCCCGGCGTGAGAAGGCGGTTGAGGAGTTCATCTCCATCATGCGTGACATGGGTAACGAGGAGCAGGGCGCCTAGGCGCCCAAGGAGATCATCATGGGAAGAACGATCTGCCCCGAGCGTTTGGCGGCTTACAGGATGCTCAATCGCTTGGAGAGGGCTGGGCTCCAGGGAACGATGGTGTACCGCATGGTCGCCAACGAGTTCGACCGCGACCTGCTCACCGCCACGAGCCGCCTCCACCTGGCGCTCCCCAAGGCGGAGCCGCTGGTGACGCTCCTCGTGGAGGCGGGCCGCTCGCGGCCCAAGCGCAAGGCGGCGATGGAGATCATCAAGGCGGCCAAGACGAAGGTCCGCTAACAGGGACCGCAGGTCCCAAGGAGAGGTGAGATATTCACCTACCCCCATGTTCTGCTGGGGGTAGGTGAATATGGATCTTGGCAAGACGTAATGCGACCGGTCCTAATAATGGGACCGCCGGTCCCAAGTCCGGATAAACGCAGAGGGGCAACCACAGCAGGGCCGGCGACGGCCCAATGGAGCGACATACCATGGCGACGTTCACCAAGAAGCAGACCAGCGGTTTCAAGTCCGACGTCCTCGGTCAGGTGGCGGTCACCCTCAAGGACCTGCAGATCACCACCATGTCCCCCCGCGAGAACTCGACCGGCTCGGTCGGGCTCAACCACAGCGGCAAGACGTCGCTGAAGTGCGGCGAGACCAAGTACGCCTTCCAGGTCAGCCTCAACATCACCGTGGCGCACAGCAAGGAGGGCGACCCGAAGCGCATCAGCGACGACGCCCGCGCCGCCTTCCTCGCCAGCAAGCCGAACACCCTCAAGGACCTCGCCCTGGAGGGAGCCCTCGCCGAGGCCCGCATCTTCAACAGCGGCAAGTGCGGCTTCTACTTCAACGGCAAGGCGATGGTCAACGGCCAGCTCTGCCAGGTCGGCTGCTCCATCACCGCCATCGGATCCGAGACGTGGGACGACGAGCGTCCCTCCGAGCGCCCCGCCGCCGTGTAGGCAAGACGTCGATCCTCGTGCCCTCTTTGCTTTACCCTCTTTACTCTGCCCCACCTACATGGGCGCCTAGGCGCCCTTCCACAATGCGGCCATGGGTAATCATCCATGCGGGTCCCAAGCCCCGGCAAACGCAGAGGGTGGTAAACGGAAGGTAAGCACACATGACATCATGGCAAGACTTGGTTCGTGAAGCCCTTAGGTTGGCTATAGGGAAATCATGGCAACGATGTACCAACCCTGACTTGGAAGTAATGGTGCTCGACGACGGATCATGGCTCCGCCTAGAGATCAAGATGCTGCGACTGTTCCCTGGAACTTCAACCCGTGAGGAGCAGGTCTGGTTCCGAGGAACGCCAGTCGAAGAGATCGTCACGGTTGTGGGGTGAAATCCCAACAAACATGGGTCCGCAGGACCCAAGGAGATGTGACGCAGAAGTCATAGCGTTCTGAAACCGTGGATGGGTCCTGGGGACCCACATGTGGGTGGTGACCCAGAAGAGGTACTGGGGGCCTTAGACTACAGGGCTGAAAAATCGTCGAAAGGCGTGAAACCCAAAACGGGTTTTAGGTTTTGGGCGCAAAATCCCCAAAAGGCGTACAACTCGATGGAGCGTGTTTGCGTAAAATGGTGGTGATATGATCAAGCATCTCTTCTACGGTGTAGGTAAGTTTGATTGTGTTACACCATTGGCAGCACGGCACACAGTTGACAGGTTCATAACCCTTTGAGTTGTCGAGCCTGTCAACGCCCCCCAGAGTTTTTCCATCGCAGTAGTGGCAAGGTTTGCCCCAGATGTGTTCAAGGAACCAGGTACAGGATAGATCGAATGGGATATTGCGCTTAGCTGCCATCTTGCGAATTTTGATTAGCCTGTGGATATGCGTCCCTTTGATGCTCTGACGGTATTCACTAGCATGTATGCGGTATCGCTCCCGCATGTCCTCTTTGCGGGCAGCATAGCGGCGTTTGCTTTCCTCGCTACGTTTGCGCCGGTATTCGGGGTCGCTGGCATATCGTTCCCGTTTCCGTGCGTTGACTTGTTCGGGTTTGCTTGGCATCGGTTGCCTCCTATGGTAAACTATCTGGGGGTTACAGAAACGTCAAGTGCGGTGTTTCAGAACAACCTACAGCCAAAGGAGATCACCATGCGTTGTGCCAAGTGCGGACGATTCCTGAAGCCGTATGCGCCCAAGTGGGCGCTGTCGCGCCTGCGGTGCGCGACCACGGAGGACCTGAAGGTCCGTGGGCTCGACGCCGCCCCCGAGGAGATGGTGGCGGCCATCCGTGCTGACAAGGTGGTTGGCAAGGGCACTTGCTCCTCGATCGACGAGTGCCACAGTGACGAGGACCTGGAGTATTACCTGGATAAGGACGGCATCACGACGATCGTCGCAGCTCTCAAGTGGGCAAGGGAGCAGGAGGGCTTCTTCCAGGAGCAGGGGCTCAACCAGCGGTGGGGTGAGGACGATGACCCGCAGCTGGTGAACTACCGCGACTTCGAGAAGGCGAACAAGGAGAACCCTGTGGACAAGGGGCAGGTGATGGTTCACCTGCTTCGCAAGGGCGTCTACGGCGACTAACAGTTCAGGTTAAGGTTTGGGTGGTGGAGTTCGGCATGACAGTTAGCGCACAGGAGATCACATTTGATGACCTCTGTCATGATGCGCTTCATAGTGCGGTTCGACAGGGATCGCATGTCTAGTTTGAACTCCTTGCCTTCCCTGTGGTGGAATGACAGAGCAGCCAAGTTACGGTCATAGCCACAGATGGAGCACTTGCCGCCTAGGTCTTGGATGAGTTGCCGTTTGCGCTCATTGCCACGGCGATGCTGTGCTGGATAGTTCTGGTGGTGGGCATTCTTACATTTGGCTGAACAGAAGTGAGTTTGTCGTCCTAAGAGGGGTGACCCACAGATTGTACAAGTTCCCATAATAATCCTCCTATCATGATGCGCGGTTATTGACAGATTCATAACCGCAGGGTTGTAATAGGGAGTTTATAACCGAGTGATCGTAGGTTCGAATCCTACAGGACCCACCTGGCACTATACCAAGTGCCCGAAAGGAGGTGCGGGTGATTCCGCTTCCGTTCCGTCAACGGTGGTCCTTAGGAAACATCGCCCAATCCTAGGGACGGCAAGCAAGGGTGGCCTCCTCCGGACCCCCGGGAGGAAGGTCTTACAACATTATTGTGGGCCCTGCGGGCCCAACATGAGAAGATAGGGGGTTCACGGGTCGTTCCGACCCGCCCGCTGGAGCGATCTCTCAAGGTTGCGAAGCGGGCATCACTAATGCGACCGGTCCTATATGGGACCGACGGTCCCAAGTCCGTGTAAACGCAGAGGGGTGATAGGAGGTATAATGATTCTTGGTTCGCATCCCCCCTAAGTGGGGACCGATCCTTAGCTCCGTAGTACCGGCCCCGTACGGGGCCATACGGCACCGTCGCCACTGGGGCGAGCAACCGGAGCCTAGGCTCCGAGTATCTGACTCCTCAACCGGGAGAACGGGTGGTTCAACTCCACTCGGTGCCACCGAGTACGAAAAAGATCGTTTTGCAGCGAAAGTTTTTTTCGTAGGTTTTGTCCCTCGCAAGACGAACCCAACAAGGAGAGCACATGAGCCGTTCCGCTGCCCTGCTGGCGAACATGGCTGCGACGGTCAGTCTGATCGACGGGCTGATTGCCAAGGTGAAGGGGCTCCCCGAGCCCAAGCCGCAGGCTCCTGCGGCTCCTCTGGAGAATGGGAGCCGCACCTACACGGTATCTGACTGGATGCCGACCTGCTCCAAGTGTGGGCGTAAGGCATGCGGTGAGGAGCCGAGGGAGTGTGGACAGTCGTCGTGGTTTCCGATCTTCCACATGGTGGTTCTGGTCATCAGGAATGGAGTGGTGACACAGGCCACCTGTCGTGAGGGAAAAAAGCTTGATGGGGTTCCGTGCGCCAAGGTACCTTGTAAGCACATAGATCGTGTGAAGACCGCTTTGGCTGGTGGGAAGTCAAAGGGAGTGGACATCAGTATGATGTCTACGCTAGCGGAGCAGATGCCGAAGTGCCCCAACTGTCGAGAGAAGTGGGGTGTCATCAGTCAGACAGGTGACTACTTCGAATGTCGGAATCCCGTATGTGTCCGCGATGAGAGATCATGGCGGTTCAAGAAGGGTGACACGGCAAGACCATCACCGATGCGGCACGAACTGGTGGTGAGGGACAGGGAGCCAGGAAGAGTGGTCCGTAAGCGACAAACAACAAAGATGTGGGGAGCGCTATAGATGAACATCAAATACATAAACGGGACCGTGTTATGGAGCGGCGACGCTCCCGACATCAAAACCGCTTTGATTGCCGCCGTGGCGGCCAGAGCGGATCTCCGGGGAGTGAATCTACGGGAAGCGAATCTCGTGGGAGCGAATCTCTGGGGAGCGAAGCTCCGGGAAGCGAATCTCCGGGGAGCGGATCTCTGGGGAGTGAATCTCCGGGAAGCGAATCTCTGGGGAGCGTTTCTCCGGGGAGCGAATCTCGGGGGAGCGAATCTCGGGGGAGCGTATCTCTGGGGAGCGAATCTCCGGGGAGCGAATCTCGGGGGAGCGGATCTCCGGGGAGCGTATCTCGTGAGAGCGGATCTCCGGGGAGCGAAGTATGACATCACGCAGATGTTGAAAGCCCATTGGGGAGAAGTTTCTCCTGAGGTTTGTGCTTACCTGATGCGTTTGGATGCGTCTGCTCTTCCTGATGGGGAGCGATTGATGGACGTATGGGCCGCTGGCGGCCCTTGCCCGTTGTCCGAGAGCAATGGGGTGGACAGAGTTGCTTTGTTTCAACAGAATAAGCAGCATTGGAACTTGGCAAAGACGTTGCCGCCGATCACGTTGTGGGAGTTGTGGGAGAGGTTGGCAGCAGAGAAGGATGTCAAGATTCGCTAAACAGGGTGCCTGGGCACCCATGGAGCGATTTAATGTTGTATCAGAGCATCATCAAGGGGTTCATGGTTCGTGATCAGTTGACCGATCGCGATGTAGTGAACCTTTACGAGGGGTGGCGGTTGGACGACGCTGGTCCGCATCTCGCCGAGGAGATCGACGAGCAAGCGTGGGTGACGGAGCGCATCATGACCAAACCGCAGGGTGAGATCCGCAACCCGACGGAGGCCACTTGCTCCCGCGCCAACGGCTGGATAGCCTCTTCTTGGAGCGAGGCCGACTACGCTGAGATGGCGTCCTCCAAGACGATCCCCGCCATCGCCGAGGGGGCCAAGGTCGATCCCGAGATGGCGATGCGTTTTTTCCGTCAGATCATGGTTTCGATGTCCGCTCCTATTTCGAAGGCGACCATTCGCAACGATCCGTGGGACCTGCGTGGGGATCGCGTTTCGATCCCCGAGGCTCTCGTCACCGTGATTGTCGATGATGGTTTCTTTGGTGTCGATGAGATTGCCGCGCTAAGGGACGACGAGATCGCCCTCCAGTACGCCGACGATCTTATCGATTCGCTCTGGTCCATGGCCACGATCCGTAAGCATAGTGGTGTGGACAACGTGGGTATCGACGAGGACGATGAGCCTGTGGTTGAGAAGCCGCTCGTTCAGAAGCCCACGGAGCCTCCGTTCCGCCCCAAGTATGACGATTGGGGTTTCCCGATCCTGCCCGCTCCGATCGATTCCACCCCTGACTCCGAGCCCCCGCAGTCAGAGGAGGAGCCGGTGCCCGAGGAACCTGGCGCATCCCCCCCATCCGACCAGCTCGGCACGGATGGAAGCGCCGCCACGGCCGCCAATGGCACCGGCTCCTCCACTTCTCACTACGAGAGCATCGAACCGGCTCTTCGGGCCGCAGCCATCGAGGAAAGAGGTATGAAGACGCGCATCCAGCTGACCGGCTACCTGAAGGGCAAGTACATTCAGGGGCAGGCTGACAACTTCATCGTCCCCGACATCATGGCGGAGGCGGTTCAGGCTGCTCTCGCCCCGATCAAGGAGATCGCCAACAAGCTCCATCTGACCGCTGTCGGGGCCGGCACGGCCCTTGCGAAGGGTGGACCGAGGGTTCGGATTCAGTTGACCGAGTACGCCACGAACGGTGGTGAGTATCTCCGTCAAGATGGGTCCACATCCAAGCCGCAGAATCTGTCGATCGCCAGTATGACGGTGGAGCAGGTGTCCAAGCTTGTCGATTACCAGCTTGCGCTTCACTTCGGCGTACGGCGTGGGGATGCGGGCGCGCTGGTGAAGGCATGGGGCGCGTTCGCAGGGATCGAAACCGTGGATGGGTCCGCAGGACCCACCAAGAAGGACGACCGGAAGGACGAGCGGGGGGCCTCGGATTCCGTGGTCGAAAATTCCGGAAACACCGTGCAAGGCGTGGTCCTAGACGGGTACGGGATGGCGATACTGCTTCCTGATCTCCTCGAAAGGACGTACTCCAAGAAGCTCCACCTTGGGTTGTGTGCGGTGGTGACGGGGAGCAACCTACGGGTAATGAGCCTGTGGAAGCAGGAGATCGCCGCCAAGATCGCCGCGAAGCGGGCAGGAGCGCGGGTCGTGGACGCACAGGGGTTCCTGATCTCCTGGGCGGAGATCGAGGCAGCGGAGATCGCTCCGGACGAGGCGCAAGCATAAGTCAATTCTGGCTTAAAGATTACTATAGGAGATAACTAATGAGCAAGCAATCAGTACTCGAGATGATGAAAGATCGGGAGCGTAAGCTAGTAAACGATATTGCTCTTCTATATGCGAAGCTCGACGAGCTTCGGATGTGGTTGAGCAATGAGATCGATGCCGACATGGTCCGAGGTCTAGACAGAGATCACCAGACTTCTCCCGCATTCCCCCAACCCCCAGCAGCAGTACATGGCAAAGGTCCCATCATGGGAGGAGATTGATAACATACCAATGTTTGCCCCTTGGGTGCGTCGGGCCGTTGTCACAGCCTATGCGTGGATTTTCCGCAGCCTGTCCGGCATCCTGGAGGCGAAGCGGGGGCGCCTCTCGGAGAGGCTAGCGCAGTCCGCCATGAGCCGGACAGTCCACAAGGATCTGCCTAGCATTAGCAACTTCATCGCGGTCATGGTCCGGCACTTCGACAACTCGGGGTACAGCCAGGCGATGGACATCGGGGATTTGTGCCAGGCTGTGATCGAGGGTCACAGCCTGAGCAGAGAGCAGACGTCCAGGGTGTCCAAGGGCAAGCCGGTGGTCGAAAACAGGTGCTACAGGATCATATCTGACCTCGCGACCCAAGGTTATGCGAAGCGCGTCGAGGGCGGATGGATGATGGACGCAGTCAAAGCCAGACTGATCATGGACGGCCAAGTGGTGGTCCACGGCGGGAGGATCGAGATACGGCCGTGAGCCGGCGGTTCGTGATGGAATGAGGTCCAACAAGTAATCTACAGGAGATGACCATGGAGATCGTGTCCCACGAGGTCAGGAACGGTCAGCAGTACATCACCTGCTTCTGCCATCAGACGGGCGAGAAGATCCGTCTTGTGTGCCCAGTTGGCATCGGCAAGAAGAAGATCATCAGAGCTGCCTGGGGTGCGGTGCGACGATGAACGATCATGAAGCCACAGTTGGCCCTCCTTCGCAGCTTGACCTGCTCCTCGACCACAGTGATCTGAAGCGACTGATCGGTTTGGCCCGCATCACACGTTCGGCGTTCGAAAGGTTGGCGGTCAAGGATGGCTCCAACAAAGATCTCAAAGGGATGTGCTATGACGCCTCCTGTTTCCTGCGGCGTTTAGCGACGGCTCACGGGATCGACACCGAAATGGGTGAGGGAGAGAATCACTTTTTCGTGCTGTATGGTGACATTGTGATCGATGTGACCTCCACGCAATTTGATCAGCCGATGCCAGTAGCGGTGTTACCATTAGTCGAGGCGGAGAAGCGAGGACCGTGGTGGAAACTCTGGGCGAGAAATCGTCCCATATCGACATGGTCTCGGCCTATCGACGCCAGACTAGACGAGGAGATTGACACAATGATGGGATTTGGGGTGGGAGAAGGAGAACTGTGATGAAGATCTTCCGTAGTGAGGATGTGCTGTTCGATCAGTCGCTACGGACGCAAGTGCTGGAACTCTTTCTATTCGCCGTGGCTGGTGGCAAGCCATACACGCCGATGTTCGAGGACTTGCTTGTCGTCTGCGAGGACGAGCCAACCAAGCGTAATCTACTTGATGTAGTTGTAGGGCTGCTGGATGATCACCTGCTGGTGGAAGGAGAGGACCGACGGCTCCTTCTGGTTCGACCGAACGAGGCCATGGTCCAAGTCGGGTTCTTCACGGAGGATACGCTGGATCTGGTTCCCGAAGGTGTCAAGGTGTTCTGCCTAGCCGATCGGATACAGCAGATCGTGGACGAGAAGGGGGCGGACGCGGCGGCAGTAGCGGCGATGGTTGAGATCAGTAGAGGACTTAACTAAATGTGCGCGACACATTCCCCGGATGGCGGTAGGAGAACTTGATGACGGACATCGAACTTAACACCCTAGCCGATCTGTTGGAGAAGATGGCTCGGCAAGAGCCATTGACGGATAGTGAACGGCATGCGGCAATTAAGCTGGTGAGTGCCGCCGATCAGTTGGTGGAGGAGCGGAAGCGGAAGTAGGGCAACACTGGGACCGTAGCTCAATGGTAGAGCAGTAGGCTTTTAACCTATTGGCTCAGGGTTCAAGTCCCTGCGGTCCCAAAGATACACGAGGTAACGGTGGAGAAACAGACTGTCTACGGAAGTATTTTCTGATGGCATTGCCTGTGACGCCAAGTGTTCTTGAGACTTTTTCGTAGGACGAGGCATTGACCATAGTGGTTAGTTCCTCAAGTGTCGGCCAAGTGATTTTTGTACTCCTATGTGTGTTGTGGCATTTCTGACACCGTAGGCTTTCTCGACAAACTAAATCTTCGCCGCAATCAACGCAGGTGTTTGGCGGCAACTTGTTCGCTTTGCCGCAATAGGTTTCAGTCAAGGAATGGCAGTTCGGACAAAGGAGTCGCAGGTTCTCTAGGCGGTTATCGTTCCTGATCCCGTTGATGTGATCCAGGTGTAGGGAGAGTTTCTCCCCCTGCCATTCCGAGATGCCGCATCTTGAGCATATCTCAGGCAGCAAGTTGCCTTCAAATATGCGGGTTTTGAGTTTGGACCGGTTATAATTTCCATTGGCTACGAACACTTCCTTGTCAGGCAATTTGGTGGCACAGTTGTGCCCTGGTTGGAAACCCAAACCGTGGAAGTGTGAAGTATCCAGATTGAAACGTTCAATACATCGCTTGATGGTCTGGTAGTTGCCACCGCTTTGCGCCATCTTTAGTTTCCTAAGTGCGTCGCGAACACAAGTGGCTTCTTCGATGGCTTGGATTATCTGCTCGTCACTAACTCTTTTCCTAGTCATTGAACTATCTCCTGTATCACCTATACTAGAGTATTGATAGTTCTTGTGACACCGTTCCCCAGTAGTTCAACGGTAGAACGTCAGCCTTTGGAGCTGATTATCCTGGTTCGATTCCGGGCTGGGGATCCAGTATGACGGATCTATCTCCAAGAAAGCGATGAGGTAGCTATGATTACCCGTGAACATATCAAGCAGTGGATGGTCGAGGTTGTGATCGAGAAGCAGGGCTGTAAGGCCACTGAGCTGGCCGCAGTTCCAGAGATCGCAATGGAGATAGCCCATCTGACTAGCCCCAATACTTTCTCTGAGCTTCTTGCGGAGCTGGTTAAGGAGGGGTGGCTGGTCGAGGTGGAGTACACCATTCCTCGGTTTAACTTCAGAGTCAAGAGTTTTCTCCTTCCAGGCGGATCAGAGGTGCGATTTTAACACATGGGGGTTCAACAAATTTCATAAGGAGGGTCACATGTCGAAGAGAAGGGTGGAGAAGTGTCGCGCCAAGTTCGCAGGCAAGGTTGCCGGTCTGGAGGAGCAGATCAAGATCCGCGACGCCAAGGACAACAAGTTCAAGGAGGCGCAGGTCAAGATCGGTGAGCTCGAGGACGAGCTCTTGATGGCGAACGAACAGATCATGGCGATCAAGAAAGAGCTCGGCGAGTTGATCGCAGTACCGGGGCCAGCGCCGCAGGCGGACATGACGGATGTGGAGCCCGTGATCGAGGGGTAAACCAGACTGTGGGTTCCCAGTGATTGAACGAGGCTAACCCCTTGTCGTGTTCACATGGAGGCTGGGAGATTTGGCTCGGGGTGGGCACCGAGCTTTAGTTTGACATCATTGCGACCCTAGGGTCGCCAAGGAGATAAGTCATGGCAAGGAAGCGTGGAGCATTCGGCAAGTTGATCCTGGTGGTGGTTCTGGTGCTGGCCGCAGTCGGCGGCTACACGATCTGGAATGCCAAACCGACGCAGGACGGGATCAGCGCAGCGAAGCGGACGGCGGACAAGGCAGAGAAGGCCGCCAAGGCGGCCGAGAAGGCGTGGAAGTAGGGTAAGATCCGCAATAGTGCGGATGATTAACACCTAGACAAAGGAGGGAAGCATGTGCGGTGGTAACTCCGATCAGCAGGCGAATCAGGTTCTTGATCAGCCAGCGAAGAAGGCGGTGAAGAAGCCAGCGAAGAAGGCGGTGAAGAAGCCGGTGAAGAAGGCGGTGAAGAAGCCAGCGAAGAAGGCGGTGAAGAAGCCGGTGAAGAAGACGACCAAGCAGGGCATCAAGAAGCCGGTGAAGAAGCCGGTGAAGAAGGCGCAGTAGGCAATCCATCGTAGCAGTCATAAGATCGCAACTAAGGAGACGCATCATGTGTGGAATCGGTGATCAGCACTTCAACGACACCCGACGTGAGCCCGAGGTGAAGTTCAAGCAGCCCGACCAGAGCAACGACGAGACGGCACCCCGTGCGTTGGACGATCTCTCCGAACTGCTCGAGGTGAACAAGCAGATTCTCGCGACACTCAAGGAGATGGTGCGACGCCCGGACTGGTGATGAAGGCGTACGGCGTAGCGAAGACATAATAGGTAGAACAGGCTAATGTAATAATATAAATCACGAAAGAGAACTATGGAACCCTTAAAGGCAGCGCGGAGCGCGTACCCCTAGAGGGTATAAATCGCAGGGCAGGTGCGTTCGGGGCCTGCCCAAGAGGTCTAAGTGCGATAGATCTCTTGGATAGGCCCTGAAGGCTGAGGAGACACCATGTGGCGGATCATCGTTGTTTCGCTTGTCGTTTTGGCGGGGTGTACCGATCCGAAATCATCGGCTCCGGTCATCGTTGTTCAGGCACCATCAGATGAGGCCAAGATAGTGTCCGAGTCAAAGATCGTCATCGACGAGAGGCAGATTGTACCGCTCTGCTTCTACGTCAACTCCCAAGTCAAGACGATGGCGCGTATACCGTGTAGTGCGGTGAGGCGCAGCAGTAACCGTGAGATCGTGGCTCACGACATCCTTGCGACCTCGAAGGAGAAGCCCGCACGACCAGACGCGAAATCTGTTCGACCGGATGCGAGGCCCATTCCTCCGAATGTGGTGGAAGCCATGCCGGATGGAGGGAAGTGATGTACGCAAAGATCGTACAAGACCACATCACGATCAAGGCGGACTACCACCTAGCTGACTGCCGGGTGCTGGAGACCGACTGCGCCGACCACGATGCCTTCGTAGCATTGCCGCGCGTGGTGGAGCGGGACGGGGTGAAGTTCGGTTTGACGGGTTGGAACAGCGATCGTGGGATGGCGTATTACAAGAACTGGATCGCGCTGGCAAAGGTGGTGGTTCGATAGCGCGATAGATAGAAGATCGCTTTGCAGCGAATGAATTTTGTGGAGGTTTTCTTCTGCGTGAGGTTTTCCTTCGGCGGCATAATGTCGTCGCGGGGTGTAACAAGGAGCCCCTCATGGGGCAAGGGAGAGTAGAGATGAAGGCGAAGCAGCAGGGATTCAAGAATGACGTGCTGGGCACCAAGCCCCTCAACCTTGGCAAGGTGATCGGGAGCGCAGTCCTCGAGCCCAAGACGTTCAGCTCGGGGAAGGTCGGCTTTTACAGCCAGGGCGCGATCCAGATCAAGTGTGGGGAGACGAGCTACAAGTTCCAGCTCGGCCTGAACTTCACGGCGATCGAGAACGGCAAGCAGACCCTCGATGATGCGACCAAGCAGGCGATCCTCGCCGCCAACCCGATGGTGGCGGAGACGATCCTGAAGGGTCGCACCGGAATCGCCCGTGAGTTCTCGACCGGCAGCGTGGGCTTCCACCACGGCGACAAGGTTCAGCTCGAGGTCAACGGCACGCTGGTGACGTTCCAGCTCGGCGTGCTCCTGACCGCACACGGCTCGAAGGAGTGGCCGACCGATCGCAAGGTCGCCGAGCAGCCTGCCGTCGAGCAGCCCGCCGCCGAGTAGTTCTCGGTAGGGCAATACATCGCAGAGCAGTTTGTGGCCTCTTCGGGGGCTACTTTGAGGGTCGATGTTTACGATACGGTGCCGTTTACCACGGTTAAGCTCAACAATGGCTGAGATATCCCGTGGGAGGTATATTGCTGGGCATCGACCTTCAAAGTAATCCCCGAATAAGGAGATAGGCATGATCATCAAGCGCAAGGAAGGGTCGGAGGATGTGCTGTACTTCTCCACCAAATCAGAAGCGCATAAGGCAGCACGCGAGGTGAAGGTGGCGATCAAGGCGAAGCGACCGTGGACCAAGTGGAAACGATTCCTTGGCACGGACGGCGTCATGCGATGGGGTATCATGGTCAAGGGATACGATGGGTTGTTCGCGGTGTCCGTAATCATGTCGGGCTCCGACTGTGGGATTGCTGATCGACTGATCCCGTGTGATGGAAGCGTGGACGAAGTGGTAAAGTCATGCTTGCTGTCCCGTAAGGCGGACGTGGACGCGGGCGTGATCTGGTGGGATGACATGTAAGATCACGGAGAAGGCAATGGACATCAAACACATCAACGGGGTCGTGTTATGGAGCGGCGACGCTCCCGACATCAAAACCGCTTTGATTGCCGCCGCGGCGGCCAGAGCGAATCTCCAGGGAGCGAATCTCCTGGGAGCGAATCTCCTGGGAGCGGATCTCCGGGGAGCGAATCTCCTGGGAGCGAATCTTGGGGGAGCGAATCTCTGGGGAGCGAATCTCGTGGGAGCGAATCTCGTGGGAGCGAATCTCCGGGAAGCGAATCTCCGGGAAGCGAATCTCGGGGGAGCGTATCTCCGGGGAGCGAATCTCCGGGAAGCGAATCTCGTGGGAGCGAATCTCTGGGGAGCGTATCTCGTGAGAGCGGATCTCGTGGGAGCGAAGTATGACATCACGCAGATGTTGAAAGCCCCTTGGGGAGCAGTTTCTCCTGAGATTTGTGCGTATCTGATGCGTTTGGATGCGTCTGCTCTTCCTGATGGGGAGCGATTGATGGACGCATGGGCCGCTGGCGGCCCTTGTCCGTTGTCCGAGAGCAATGGGGTGGACAGAGTTGCCTTATTCCGACAGCAGAAAGAGCATTGGAACTTGGCAAAGACGTTGCCGTCGATCACGTTGTGGAAATTGTGGGAGAGGTTGGCGGCGGAGAAGGATGTCAAGATTTGCTAACTGATATATAAAGAGATCCGACTCCCACGGATTGCGAAGCCGTAGCCTGGATCGGGATGGTAGGCAGGCGGATAGGCCGTGGGTGGAGTCAGTGGCCCTTATAGCCCAGCGAACTAGGCTGGGATTGGGACCCGGAAAGACAAAGACCTCGGAGTAATACAAGGCGAAAGCCTCCGAGTGAGTCTCTCGGGAGAACCTGGCGAAAGGGGCAGCGAAAGCGCAGCCAGTAGGCGACCATAAGCCTTACTATCTCAGCTCTCTAGGATCTGCGTTGTGGATTCCTAGTGGGAGCCGTTAAGGCAGAGATCCCGTGCCCTGGATTTGCCGCAGGGCTTTGTTTGCTCGTGTTCCCTGATGGCTGACATCCTCCAAGGTGAAGGCTTGATGGGATTTTACTAGGGGAGTTCCGGTGCTGCAGCACTTGCCCTAATTTTAGCCTCCTGAAAGAACTCCGCCGTATGGACGCATACGGTTAGAGGGAGGCACATTTATGCGAGGATGGTGTAATTGGTAGTCACGCAAGCCTTAGGAGCTTGTGCCGAAAGGCGTGGGGGTTCGAGTCCCCCTCCTCGCACAAAGGAGAATGGTAATGGAGTTGAAATACGACATCATCCGAAACGACTTTGTGCGCCGAATGAACGTACTTCTGGCTCGGGCTCAGAAGGGCGACGCCGGTGTCATGGACGACTTCCGTCTGATCCAAGCCGACTTCGATGCGCGCGTTGTCGAAGGCTTTGTCGATTGGGAGAACGACATCTCGATCCATCTAAAGATGCTGAAGTACTGGTGTGAGCAAGCAGAACCTACGCCGCCGTAGCTCAGGGGTAGAGCAGCTGACTTGTCCTCCTCACATCCAAGAACTGGAGAGACTATGTATATTGTTTACGTGGACAACAAGATCTTCTGGGTTTTCGAGAACCTTCCTGCGTTGCGTCAAGCCGATGATCTGGATACTTTTCCAGTTGGCGCAAAGATCTTCAAACTGTCTGGGCGGGTGATTCAATGTAGAACTCATGGGCGAATTGCTGCTCACACGGGGACTTGTCCTGAATGTGAGGGGCTTGAGAACCTGTGAAAGTATAATCGCCGCCATAGCTCAGGGGTAGAGCAGCGCACTTGTAATGCGCTGGTCGGGGGTTCAATGCCCTCTGGCGGCTTTTGTTTTAATATCATACAGTTAAGGGTCGCGTAGTTCAGTTGGAAGTGCGGCAAGAATAGCACTTAAAAGCCCGTGATCAAGTTCCCAATGATGATTGCGGCACAGACCAATTAGGTTACTGATCTGATTTACCTCTGATACCAATGTGCTTGGTGGAAAGTTTTTCACAGCCTTAATGTGACAACACTCCACATGTTTGGAATAGCCACATATGGCACAATTCTCCAGCTTCTTCTGTCTCTTAGCTATATTGCGAGCCTGTATACGTATAGAAGAACTGTAAGAATTACGCGATCCTGCTTTTGTAGAAAGACTCGCCAGCGTGGCATTGTTTAGGCTTGAAAGTTGTGTTTGCCAACAATCACTACAAAACTTTCTACTTGTAAGGATTGTTGTGCCACACGCGATACAGGTGCCGGATCTACTTTTCTTTGGAGATCTTTTGTTGTTGTAAGAAGCGGCGCAGGATTGGCTACAGAATTTGTTGTTTTTTGTGGCATTTCCACAATATAAGCACTTCATGACCGGTTTGTCACGAAACTCTTTACAACATACCGTTGAGCAAAATGTATGTTTCCTGTTATTCCTGACATTCCTAAGATGCTAACATTTGGGGCGCACAAATTCACAACGACAAAACTCACAAATTAGGATTACATTTTCCGTAGTTGTCCTCCACAGACCCATAGCTCATTAGGAAGAGCACCAGCTTTACACGTTGGGGGTAGCCGGTTCGAACCCGGCTGGGTCTACTATGTAATGGAATAAAATTGATAGAAAGAGTAGGTTCAAACCCTGTCCCGATCATAGTCTGTGAAAACGGAACGACAAAAAGATCAAGCGGTGTACCGGTATACCGCAGATCTACAAATCGTTTGCCTTGTGTAAACAAGGAAGCGGGAAAGTATTAGAATCGCCGGGCTTTAGGTCCGGTATGAGCTAATCGCCGCGAATGTTTCATCACACAAAAAGGAGATAGCATGAGTGAGAAGGCACGACTGATCAAAGAGATGCGAGCGATGGAAGACTGTTTGCGTTCAGCGGGCGTCCAATTCGTGGTAGTTCTGATCAATGATGACAAGAAGGTACCCAAGGTTTCGATGGGGATCAATGCTTACGATGATCACCACTTCCTCGACATGATGGTTGCCGCTCTTCAGGGTTGGAAGGAGGTCAACCACAAATAGCATATTTTCTGGGCTCGATTGGTTTCGACGTGGTGCTATGAGAGTGAAGCGCATGCAGGGAGAGGTACCGGACTTCCTTGATAAACTGGTACAAAACACAACTGCGAACAACAACGCAAACCTGATGCAGGCTGCGGCCTAGCATCCGTCACCCTTGGACTCCCGCCCTGTGACTCTGGGGAGGTGACGTCATTGAACAGGGATCGTAGGAAGGGGCTACTACGGAGGCTACTCAAATCCTGAGGCCTCCACCGGAAATTGCCTCAATGGATCTGTCCAGCAGGGGTACGCTTCCACCTGGCTGGCGCAGTAAAAGGAAGCTAAGCATGTGAATGACTTTGCAATCAAGGCATTGCGGACCAGGGTTCGATTCCCTGCGAGTCCAATAGTTTCAAGTAGTTAGGAAGTAAGAGTTTGTCCGTTCCATCAAAACGGACTGGTGGAGGCGCCGAGAGGTGCCCTAGTGGTTTGTCCGTTCCATCAAAACGGACTGGTCGCCGGTCGGCGCTGTTAGGTGTCCTAGATGGGGAAGGTGGGTGATCAATCCTGCCTTCCGGTCGGTTTCGATGTTGGCGAGTTTGCCGGAGGTTCTCGCCCGGATCCGACTGAAAAGATTTGGCGAAACCGGCTATCAGGGTGTAGCTCAGCCTGGTTAGAGCGCTGCGCCTGGGCCGCAGAGGTCGCTGGTTCGAATCCAGTCACCCTGACCAACATAACAGGAGAGATGAAATGATCAACATCAAGGGGTTGAGCAAGGCTCGTATTCTGGTTGCGCTGTACAACAGATCACAGATAAGGGGAATGGGTTTCCTAGATCCCAACGCTGGAAAGACGCTCACGATCGAGGAGGCTCAGACGTTGCTAGAGAATGAGACCTACTTCGACTACCTGCGCGGCAGGGTCATGAAGATCGACCTCAAGGGCGACAACCTCGATCCGCGTCTGTACGACCGTGACAACGGGGAGGGGGCGGCGGAGTACGCGATCCTGGACGAGTTCACCAAACCGTAAAGGAGATCCACATGGATAAGCTGATCACGGTTCTCGCAGGGCTGATCGTTGGACTGCCTGGCGCTCGCCGCAAGGCGCTGGACGAGATGGTCAAGCGGATCCAAAGTGAGTACGCATACCTGAAGGGGGATATCGATTACGCGTGGGAGGTGTTCGGCAGAAGTGAGAGGGAGAAGGACGACGCGAATCAGCGCGCCGGTGATTACAAAACGCGGATCAACGAGTTGGAGTTGGAACTTGCGCGCCGCGGATCGCCACCCAAGCCCATGTTCACCTGGCGCCTAATGGTAAAGCGCAGTGTCCTGAAGAGCCATAGGATACATTCCATCAAGGCGGTGCGCGAGGTCACCGGCCTTGGGCTGAAAGAGGCGAAGGAGTGGGTGGAACTCCAGACAGAAGGTCTAGCAGATGAGTGGGTCCGCTTGGGTGAGGAGATTGGAGCCCGCGAGTTCGGAATGGCGATCGATACCCTTTTGCGCGATTCAGTAAACATTCGCAACTCGCCGCAGCCGACCTACCCACACAACATTCAGTTCTACCGCCATGAGGAGGGGAGATTCTAATGCCCCTTTACGAGTTCAATTGTCTACTCTGTGATCATAGATTTGAGGAACTGGTCATGCCGAAGGATGGCACGACTTTGATCGCTCAAGTCAGCGCGATCGAAGAGTCGCCGTGCCCGAATCCGGTGTGCAATTCGACCCGTGTGACCCTGTGCCTCTCGATGTTCTCAAGGCGCGGTGCGACTCCGGGAGGTGCGTGTAATCCGGGGAGTTCTTGAAGCACGTGACCTTCCGCCCGTGTGGCGGATCAAAACAAGATGATGGGTAATAGATCCACGTTTAGAAGAGTGAATTTGGAGATTGTGTGATCGGAGCGAAGAATACTGCCCTCGTGCTGATTCCTAACCTCAAGATCGACAGGTATAAACGATGATCGATGCCATGTGTCATGACTGCCGGTTCTTTTTCGGAAGTCTGCTTGGGTGGAAGTGCTCCAAAGATACGCAAGGAATCGAGCACGATCCAACTGATAAAGCGTGCGACAAGTTTCAGCGTAAAGTTATGCCGTTTGTCCGGCAAGAAATCCCGATCCAAGTCCAGTTGACCGGCAGAATAAGCCGTTGGTCACCACCGACAGATTGCAAGGGTAACGGAACTGGCGACATTGCGTCCGTGGAAGTAGAGCCGCAGGCTCCATGCTACCATACGCGCGCGGTGTGGCTCAGCGTCGACAAACTCATGTGGGGCGAGTGGGATGGTGAGCCGATCCAGCAGGAGGAGTTGGAGCAGATCTGTCGTTATGAAACGGATGTGCGCGAACTTATGGTGGCACTCGTATCTTCTGGCGTCACACCTTTTGGAATGATGATGGTAATATCACAAGGAGTAGTGGACGCCGCGAGTGAGATCGGGGTGCCAATTAGGCCTACGGATCTACTTGCGGTAATCGTGGCCAGTGGGCGACGAGGCGACCTAATCACTGGCGTTTCCGCACATGCGATTGCCAAGGATCTAGCCGCTAGCGGCACGTTGGCCAAATGGGGTGTGGTTGGGTTCGCCAAGCCGAAGGAGTGAGGCTGTGAAACTCTCCGAGTCAATCACACACAGTCTGACTGCTGCAGCGCATTTGCGACGCGCCATACCAAGGGGGCGAATCGGCTTCCAAGAATGTTTAGTCGTTCTAGCTTTGGACAGTCAGTTCAGAGCAATTGGTCGAGCGATCTTGGTTGCAATGGGTACGGCGCACAATGTGGAAGCTGTACCACGCGATATCTTCCGTGAAGCGATCCGGAGAAACGCCATCGCTGTAATCGTGGGGCACAATCATCCAACTGGGGTTCTCGTGCCAAGTCCAATGGATAAGGATCTTGCCATAAAACTGGATAGCACAGGAAAACTTCTAGGTATTCAAGTGCTTGACCACATCATCGTTAGTAAGGCTGAACATAGATCCTTAAGCGACGGCACTTGGGAATAAACCAAGGAGATGCCATGACCACCGACAAGATCTTGGATGTAGCCGAGATGGAGCACGGTCCCATGAGCGAGTGGGACGAAGCGTGGCATAAGGATGATATGTTCGTCCCATTCCAGCCGGGCGAGGCACGAGACTTGGGTTTAGAAGATGATGATC
>Ga0315286_10001873_pt1 | contig 19389 bp, 16 predicted proteins | sample YL17G10_0_MG_FD_205038 | JGI IMG/M metagenome (GOLD analysis project Ga0315286, IMG submission 205038) | Sediment microbial communities from Yellowstone Lake, YNP, Wyoming, USA - YL17G10_0 | ecosystem: Environmental > Aquatic > Freshwater > Lake > Sediment | place: USA: Wyoming | collected... | reverse complement strand
CTCCCGCGGCCACGCTCCCGAGCGCAGTCACGCCGGCACCCTTGAGAAAATCGCGCCTGGACAGGGAGGCCGCGCTAGGCCCGGACCTCTCCCCGCGGGGACAGCAGCGGGGATGTGCGTCAAGCGACGGGGCAGACTTGGCTTCGGTCATGGTCGTTTCCCTCCTCGGGCACGGTTTTACTATTGTCCGGAAGGAAAGTAAAGCGCCGGCGTCGAGCGGGCCATAACGGCCAGGGTTTCGAGGTGAGGCGTATGGGGGAAGAGGTCGAAGGGCGAGAGGGATCTGACCTTGTAGCCGGCGTCGAGAAAACCGCGGAGGTCTCGGGCGAGCGAGGCCGGGTTGCAGGACACATAGACGACCGATGGCGCATCGAGGCGAACGACCCGGCGGAGCGCCTTGCCCGTGAGCCCGACGCGCGGCGGGTCGACGACGACGACGTCGGCCGGCTCGCGGAGCGGTTCGCTCAGAAGGGATTCGACCGTTCTCGGCACGAATTCGGCGTTATCGACCCGGTTGATCAGGGCGTTTTCCACGGCGTTGGCGATATTGGCGGGAGAGGAATCGACGCCCGTCACTTTCCGGACCGCCCCGGCGAGCGAGAGCTCGATCGTCCCGCTTCCGCAGTAGAGCCCCAGGATGCGGCTCTCCGGAGATAGTGGAGTTTCGTCCCTGATCCTTTGGTAGAGAAGCTCGGCGCCGGCCGTGTTGGTCTGGAAGAACGTCTGGGGGTAGATCCGGAAGGTGAGGCCGAGGAGCGTTTCCTCGATGAACGGGGCCCCGGCGACGAGCCGGGTCTTCTCGTGCTCGATGATGTCGGAACTTCGGCTGTTCGTGACGTGGATAAAACTCTTGAGCTCGGGGACGGCGGCCATCAGGCGCTCGGCCAGGACGGCGATATCCGTGCCCGGAAGCTCGGCCGTCACGAGGATGACCATGAGCTCCCCGGTCCTCTTCCCTTGCCGGAGGACGAGGTGGCGGACATGTCCGCGGCCCGACAGGATGTCGAAAACGGACAGGCCTTTTTCGCGGACGAAATCGATCACGGCCGGAAAGACGCGCCCGACGACAGCACTGAATATCGGGCACGCGTCGATGGACAGAGTGCGGCGGTGGGTCTGCCGGGTAACCGTGACTCTCTCCCTGAGTCCGAGGACGAGCCGGCCCCAGCTTTCCCCGAAACCGAACTCCATCTTGTTCCGGTAGGCGTAGAAGTCCGGCGAGGGCGTGATGGCCTTTAAGGCCGCGGCCGCCCCGGCGATGCCGGCCTCCTCGAGCGTCCGTCTGAGGTGCCGTTCCTTGAGCTCGAGCTGGGTCCCGTAATCGATGCTTTGGAAAAGGCAACCGCCGCACGGCCCGAAATGAGGACATCGGGGCTCGGCGCGGCGGCTCGAGGGGGATTCGACCCGGATGACCTCGGCGACACGGGCGGCGCCGCGCTCACCGACGACTTGGACCCGGACGGTTTCGCCGGTGATGGCACCCGGGATGAGAAGCTTGCGGCCGCCGGCCTCGGCCTTCCCGGAACTCGCCGGGAAATCGATGTCCTCGACCTCGACCGTGAGTGGCGGGGCCTTGAACAGGGCCAGGAGCCGCCGGACCTTTTTCACGGGAAAGCCGACGACGTTGTCGTAATCCCCATTGAGCCTGGAGACGAACGCGTCACCGACCTCCTGGACGGCGTAGGCTCCGGCCTTGTCGAGGTAGCTTCCCTGGTCGAGGTAGCCTTCGATCATCTCCGCGGAGAGCTCGCGGAAGGTGACGTAGGTCAGGTCGTAGTCCGTGAGGAGGCGGTCCTCCGCTTTGGTGAAAAAGGCCAAACCGGTCATCACCCGGTGCCGCCGGCCCGACAGCGCCCGGAGCATGGTCCGGGCCGATTCCCGGTCGGACGGTTTACCGAGGATGCGCAGGCCTAGGGCGACGACGGTATCCGCCCCGATGACGATGGCTTCGGGGAAGGATTCGGCCGCCGTTTTGGCCTTCAGCACGGCGGCCGCGATGGCGAACTCGAGCGGGTCTTCCCCCTGAACCGAGGATTCGTCGACGTCGGCCGGGAAAACGCGGAATTCCGGCGTGACCCGGGCCATAAGCTCCCGGCGCCGGGGCGAAGCCGAGGCGAGGATGATTTCCATGCGCCCTATTGTACCCGAATCCGCGGTGGCCGCCACAGCGGCCGGGGCCCCCGGATCAGCGGTACCCGAAGGCCGTCCCGTCGCCGATGGAATAGAGATGGGTCGACTTGGACTCCAGGACGACCTCGAATTCCGCGGCGCCGCGGGCGACGGCCTTTTTCGCGAAAATGTCGTAGACGACCGGGGTGCGCCGCGGCAGCCTGAACACGCGCCGGCCGCCGGCGAGGGAGTGGACGCCGAGCAGGCTGTTGTCGGCGTAGAGCACGTCGCCCGCGTCATTCCAGATGTGCACTCCGGCCCAACGGGCAATCTGGCGCAGGACGCCAGCGGGGAGGTTCGGGGCTGCGCTGTAGATCGATCTCCAGCCCGGGAATTCTTTGACGGCGAACCCCGGCCGGCAGTTCCCCTGGGAATAGACGACCTGGCCGAGAACGCGGGCTCCGGGGTCGTCGACATAAAAAAGCGGGGCCAGCTTGTTGTTCGTTCCCCAGAAGAGGTCCTGGCCGAGGCCCTGAGTTATGGGATGTTCGAAATCGGTGATGTAAACGAGCGGGCCCCACGGTTGTTCGCCCAGCCCGAACCGGATCCCGGTGAGCTCCTCCATGTTCTCGAGCTCCGGCGCGTCCTTGATGTAGCCCGGCGCGTAGATCCAAAGAGCGGTCCGGCCGTCCCTCCGAAGCTCCGTCGACAGGGCCCTGCGCCGTCCCTCGTCGAGGCAGAGGGGATTAAGAAAGACATAGAGCTTGTACGGTCGGAGCCTGCCCGCCAGGAAATCGTCGAGCAGGAAGACGTCGAACGGCGCGCCCATTCGCGGCAGCCCCCAGAGGCGCTGCTGGAAAATGAGGGGGATGTCCAAGTTATACCGGCACGTCTCGTAAAAAAAGCTCTCGTCGTCGAGGAGGATGGCGACCTCCGAGGCCGAGGAGCGGTCGAGGGTCATGGATATTTCACCAGCCTCCCGGAATTCTCTGAGCAGGGATTCGAAGCGTGGCTCCTTCGATGCGTCGACTTTCCAAAGCGCCCACCAGGCGCCCTCGGCGTGGGTCAGGAAATGGGCCAGGTTGCGCCGGAGGATCGTCCGGCTGTCCCCGTAGGTCTTCACTTGCCCGTAATTCGGGTCCTGGGAGTCGGCGTGGGTCCGTGTGTCGTCCTCGATCAGGAGGAGTTTTCCGTGCAACCGGACCGACTCGGCCGGAAGCATGCTCGGCGAATCGCCGCCCAGGCCGCGGAAGCCGTAGGAGTAAGGGCTGACCAGGAAATCGACGTGCGGGGAGGCCAGCACTTTCCGCAGGCCGAGATGACCCGACCGCTGGCAGGTCGAGTAATCGGAGTCCGGGCGCTCCTTGAAGAAGCCGCCGTTCCAAGCGAGGTCGAGGAGGTAGCCGTAGAAGGCGCCGGCCAGGCGCTTGCCGCTCGTCGCCTCCTTGACCGTGTGGCAGAAATCGATGACGGCGTCGGCGCACAGCTCGGCCAGGGCTTCGAAATAATCGATGACGTCGCGCTCGGCGGCCGGGTCGCGGAACGTGTAGAGACGGGCTTCGAGCTGGCGCTCGGCCGTGGGGACGGCCGCCGTGTCGAAGGCGACGGAGGGGGCGTGCCGCCAGGCCGCCCGGAGCCTCGCGACGTCGTTTGCGTAGCGTTTTCTCAGCCATTCCAGGAAGTAGCCCCGCATCGGCCCGCTGTAATCCCCGCACGGGGCGTACATCGATGACTCGCCCTTGACCCATTCGCCAGTGTGGCCGGCCCCGACCTGGTAGGCGATGACCCGGTCGAAGAGGCCTGTTTTCCGGAAGTGCCCGATGTAGGCCCGGAGGAATTCTTTCGCCTGCGCGCGCCACACCCGGGACGCGAACGACATGCCGTTCCGCCGGCCGTCCGAGAGGATTTCGCACTCGGCCGGATAGGCCCTCTCCCACCAGTCGCCATGGCCCGTCTCGAGGTAGACGCGGAGATGAAAGAGGGCCTTCGGGTCCGCCTTGATCACGCGGTTGAAACGGGCCTCGACCGTCGTGAAGTCGAGATCGCCGTCGCGCCCCCGGCCGGGTCCAACCCACTCGGTCCCTTTGCCGACGTCGAAGGCGTAGATGTGGATCCCGGTCCCGGCGCTCCTCTTGGCCTGTTCCTCGAAATCCCATTTGTCCGGCGCCGGGCCGGAAACCCAGTTGATCGCGGGGAAGACGGGCTTCCCGTCGAGGAAGAGGGCAGGGCTCCCGTTGTGCGGCCTGACTTCGGCCGAGGAGATTCCGAACGGCTCCAGAGCCGGCGCGACGGCCGGCCGTCGGCCGGTGTCAGACCCGGTGAAAGGCGATAAGAGGTCCCGGCCTTTTCGCAAGGACACCGCTCCCGCCGCGGCCAATGGCGCGATTTTCAGGATGTCCCGTCTCTTCATGGCGATCCTTCCCTCCGTCCTCAGGCCCCTCCATCGGGAAAGAGCCTCGCTCCCCAGCCCGTCTCCACGGCGTAGCTCATGCATCGGGCGAAAACGTCATAGTCGAATTCCGGACAAACCAGCCCAGGCCTCTCAAGGACCGGCGAGACGTTCTTGATCTCGAAGGTCCGCAGGTCCTGCATGTACGGACGGTAGGGATCGAGGTAGGTATCGAAGAGAGTTTCCAGGGCGTTTTTCGGCCGCGCGACGAAGGCCTCCGGCCCGCAGGTCTCGACGCCGTCCAGGCGAAAGAGATTTTTGGCCAGATCGACGATATCCTCGATCCGCGTCGCCCGGGGGTTGACGATGTGATAGATGCCCCCTTCGAGACAGTCCTCCAGGATGGCCATGAAGACATCGACGCAGTAGTCGATCGGGACGAGGTTGATGCCGCCCTCGCGGCCGACCTCGATACGGATGGGCATGAAAAGATGCCCGTTATCCTTCATCCTGATGCCCAGCTCCGAGGCTTTCCTCCCGCCCCGCTCGCGAATGTCGGCGAGGTAGATGTCACGGAGGAAGACGGCCGCCTTGACCGGGTAGTAGAGGGCATTGAAGCGCAGGGTCCGTCCCGTCCGGGAATCGCCGTAGACGATGGACGGCCGGTAGACATTGAGCCGGATGCCCTCGCGCCGGCAGACGTCCCGGGCCAGGATCTCCCCCCGGGCTTTGGTCTCTTCGTAGACGTTCGTGAACTCGCCCGATTCGACCCATTCTTCCCGGCAGAGCCCGGTCCGCTTTCCCGCGACGAAAGCGGTGCTGATATCGTGGAAAAAGAAGCAGCCGCTCCGGGCGGCGAAGTCGAGAACGTTGCGGAGCCCGCCGACGTTGGCCGCCTCGATCTCGGCCCGCTTCCGCTCGGCGAAGGCCGTGTTCGAGGCGCAGTGGACGATCTCGTCGACCGGGCCCGGTCCCGCCGTCCCCTCGAGCGCCGCGGCGGCCCAGCCGGGGTCGAGGATATCGCCCTCGGCGACGTCGAGAGACCGGCGTTCCTCCTCAACGAGGCCGAACCAGTCGGCGAGACGGGCGACCCTGTCCCGGGCTGGGAGCTTTTTCGACGACCGGGCCAAAACCGTAACCCGGTGGCCGGCCTTCAGCAGGGCGACGGCGATGTGGCTGCCGAGGAACCCCGTCCCGCCCGTGACCAGGATGCGGTTCGTCCGCGCCGCCCTTTTTTCCCGGAGAGGGCCGGTTCCGATCCTCATGACATCTTTCCCGTCGTCAGACCCGATAGAGGGAGTTCTCTTTCCTCGAGCCGCCGGACCGTCGCTCGTTTCCAGAAAAAGTGGAGGCCGAAGCTGACGTTGTCTTCAGGTGCCGCCATGTTCCCTCTCGATCTCCCGGAGCCACTCACTATAGCAGATGAAACCGGGAACTCAAATTGGAAACGAACCTTCAGGCCATGGCGACCGAAGCCAAAAAGGCCAAAGAAGCGGGAGAGATCAACCTCGTCTTCTACAGCCGGTATGCGCGGATTCTAGCCATGACCAAGCTGTTAGTTCAGCCTGACCAGGGGAACATTCTCATGCCGGTCATCGACCGGGAAGTGACGGACTTTCTCCTTGACGTCACAGGCGAAGAGCCTATCGCCTATAAAGCCGGGGGACCTCCCGCGATCGGCCAGGTGGCCAATGCCCTTGCGGAGGAGCTGATTAACCTCCAGATATACCTGGACACCCTGGAAAAACGGGAGGCGATGCGGAAAAAGCTCGACGAGGGAATGACGGGGCCCCCAAAAAAATAGAGGCCTCAGTTTTCCCGAGCCGCTTGCTCTCCTCCGGTAGTCTCACATAGAATAACGGCGGAGATAACAGCGTGAGCCGGCTGGCCGTCGGAGTCGATCTGGGAGGGACCAAGGTCGAGGCCTGTCTCGTCGACGAGACACGGGAAATCCTGGCCCGGAAGCGCCGGCCGTCGGAACCCGGCCTCGGCCGGGAGCGGGTCGTCGCCAATATCCTCGAACTCATCGGCGAAACGGCCGGAACGGCCCGTTATGAGGCCGTTGGCATGGGTACGCCTGGGACCTACCATCCTGTGGACGATATCATGTACGGCGCTCCGCACACGCCGCTCTACGAGAGACCCGGCCTCATCAGCCTGCTCCGGTCGAAGCTCCAGGTCCCGCTCATCATCGAGAACGACGCCAACTGCTTGGCCCTGGCCGAGTTTTTCGCCCAATGCCACGGCCGCTACTCGACCGTCATGGCCGTCATCCTGGGCACGGGCATGGGCTCGGGACTCGTCCTCGGGAACCGGCTCCACCGGGGCCCGAACGGTAACGCCGGGGAGATCGGCCACACCTCTGTCGATATCGACGGCCGGGTGTGCGAGTGCGGCCGGAAGGGCTGCGGCGAGGCTTACCTCTCCGGGCCGAGCGTCACCCGGCGCTATGCCGAGCTCTCCGGCGAATCCCTCGCCCCGGAAAAGATCTTCGAACAATTCGAAAATGGGGACCCCCACGCGCGCCGCGTGTTCGAGGAATCGTTCCGGGTCATGGGCGAACTTTTCGCCAATTGCGTCAACGCCCTCGACCTGGAGGCCATCGTCCTCGGCGGCGGCGTCTCGAACATCCCCCTCTGGTACGAACACGTCCCGCCGATCATGAACAAGTCCATTTTCGGGATCCCCGGCAGAAAAATCCCCATCCTGAAAGCGGTCCTGGGCGATTCGGCGGGAGTCCTCGGCGCGGCCTATCTCGCTCTCCGCGAGATGGGCCTTCTGGATTTCTAATCTAGTCTATTACCCTGACTTATTCATAAAAATGCCGATGTGTTGTTTACTAAGCCGGGCAGAAAATAGATGTCTTCAGATTTCTATATAGCCCGGCTAGTACTCGTGGAGCAGCAAGGATTATGCAAAGTATTTACTGCTCCCCATAGTAAATCAAGATATTTCCCAGAAGTGCGGTGGAGAGACCCGGAACCTCATTTCTGGAAAAATCCGGAAAAAAAGGGGACATGTCCCCGACTTTTTACCGCACTCGCGAGGGGCCCTATTGATACTTCCCCATGATGTAGTTTTCGAGGTTCTCGATCGTCACTTTCTGCTGATCGATGATGGCCTTGACCACGTCCCCGATGGAGATGACGCCGGCGAGCTTGCCGTCCTTGCACACGGGCAGGTGGCGGATATGTTTGTCCGTCATCAGGGTCATGCACGCGTCGGCGGTCGTTTCGAGATGGACCCCATAGACCGGGGCCGTCATGATTTCGCGGACCTTCGTGTCATGGGAATGGCGACCCTTGAGAACGACCTTCCGGGCGTAGTCGCGTTCGGAGATGATGCCCACGATGTCGTCTTGATCGAAGACAACGAGCGCGCCGAGGCCTTTCTCGGCCATGAGGTTGAGGGCGTCGAGGACCTTGGCATCCGGAGAAATGGTCCAGACCTTGAGTCCTTTTTCAGAGAGGATATCCTTCACCGTGATCATGTCCGTTCCTCCTCCCGAGATTCGGGACCAGGGATTCCGCCGGTTGGGGTTGCTTCCCGATCCAGCAGTGCTTATATAGCCGAAAAATCCGAGTATGTCAATCGAGATACCCGATCAAGTCGTCCCGGTTGAGTTTCTGCTCGAGGGCGACCCGGGCTGCCGGGCGTCTGGGGCAGCCGGCAGCGGAAAGTTTTCCGGATCTTGCCGTCCCACCACATGATAAAGCTCCTTCGCGGGGGGATGAGATGACTCCGGATATTATACTAAGCCGGGCAGAAAATAGATGTCTTCAGATTTCTATATAGCCCGGCTAGTACTCGTGGAGCAGCAAGGATTATGCAAAGTATTTACTGCTCCCCGTAGTAACCGTATTCCCCGGTGCGGACAAATCGGCGGATGGACTCGGAGGCCCTGCATAAGCCCTGGGCGCGGCCGGCCGGAAACGGGCATTGACACGGCCCTTCCGGCCCGCTATCTTTTAATCTCAAACGATGCCCGGTCGGGCCCGGAAGGAGGGGAGGATGTCGATCAAGAAGCTCCCGGCTTTGATCATTCTCTTGGGCTTGCTCGTCCCGGCCTTTCTGCCGGCCTTGCAAAACGACAGTCTTCGCATTTGGAGAGAGTTCCTCTCCGACCTCCAGGCGGGAAAGATGGAGGACCCGGCCCGCATCCGCCCTTACTATCCCGAGTTGCTGGAGCCGATGAAGGGATACCTCGGGCAGCTCAGAATTGGAATTGCCTGGGATAAGCTCAACGCCGAACCCGAGGTCTTCCGGGTCGGCAACCAGGTCCATTTCATCGTTTCCCTGCCTTATAAGGGTGATGAGCAAACGCTCTCCCCCCCTTTTTGTTTCAGCTTTCTCGATGAGAAGGGGCGGTGGTACTTCCAGCACATGGAGACGGTCATGATCCGCATGGACCAGATCGGTCCGCTGCCCGCGACGTCCTTCCCGGATGTCCCGGCTGAACGCAAGGCCTGGATGCGGGAGGAGATCGAGATCTCCGACCAGGTCCGCCTGTTTGCTTATCTGGCCAAAGAAAAGGGGAAGGATTTTGCCTTCAGCTGGTTTCGCGACGGTGCCGGATACGCCCTGGCCGCCAGGACCTGGATTCCCTTCGTCCCGCCCGAGCGCGCTTTCGTCCTCTATCTTTGCTGGGAATTCGCCAACCGGAGGGAAAACCCGGTGACCTTGGGGAAGCTGACGGATACGGAAGTTCTTGTCCGGGTCACCCCGCGATGGTTTCAACTCTACGAGCGGGCGGCCCACCTCAAGCCTCAGGTCTCTTTGGACGACTACCGCCTCCTCTTCGAGACCATCTGGCAGGACCGGGCAAAAAACGCGGGCTGGAATTTGGCGATCTCTTACGAAGGCGAGGCGTGCCTGTACCGCTTCACACGCCCTATTCGATGAGCGGGATGGCGGTGCGGTTGCAGTTGTCCAGGGCAAGAAAGCAGTGCCGGTTGGCCCCAAGGCAACGAATCGCGCCAAGGCTTCCCAACGGCCCCGTCCTCCGTTATAATTCGGAGAATATGTTGGATCTTTCGCGGTTCGCCATCGTCCTCGTCCGGCCGGACAGCTCGGAGAACATCGGCCTGGCGGCGCGGGGCATGGCCAACACGGGCTTCGCGGACCTGCGCATCGTCGGGCTCGACAGGCTTGAACCGCCGGCCTGGCGGACGGCCATCCACGCCGAGTCCATCATCGAGGGGGCGCGGTTTTTTCCCTCACTCGAGGAAGCCATTGCTGATCTCCACGTTGTCCTCGGGTCGACGGCCCGCGTCCGCCACAATTTCCCGCTTGTCACGCTCGCGGACGGCGTCCGGCGCCTCGACGAGCATCCGGCCGGAACCAGGATCGGCCTCGTTTTCGGCAACGAGAGGACGGGGTTGACCCAGGAGGAGATCGGCCTGACGAACATGCGGTTCCACATCCCCCAGGCGGCGCGACAGCCGTCCTACAACCTCGGCGTTGCCGTGACCCTGACGCTCTACGCCATCGCCTTCGAGAGCGACCCGCCTTCGGCCGTTCACAAGGACCTGCCTCTGACCCACGCCGAGCAGGCGGACGCCGGCCGCCGCTTCCGGGCGATGCTCGACAGCCTCGGTTTCATGCACGATACGAACAGGACGTTCATCACCGAGAAAGTCCAGGACATCTTCTTCCGCATGGCCCTGACGGCCAAGGACAGGGATATCATCCTGGCCATGTTCCGCAAGGCCCTCGAGGGCCCGCGGGAAACGCGGCCGCGAACGAAGAGAGGAAAGGAGAACGCATGAGCGCGAAAGAGCTGATTGTGAAGTTCGGAGACGGACTCAAGATCGACGTCGAATACAAGGGATTCGTCGTCAAGACCGACCAGCCCGCCCGCGAGGGCGGCGGCGGGACGGCCCCCTCGCCCTTCGACTATTTCCTCGTCTCCCTGGCCGCCTGCGCCGGGTTCTACACCCTGGCCTTCTGCCGCGAGCGCAAGATCTCCGTCGAGGGGTTGACCGTGACCATGACCACCGAAAGGGGAGAGGTCTCCAAGATGATCGACAAGGTGACGATCGCGGTCGGCCTTCCGCCGGATTTCCCCGAGAAATACAAGTTCGCCCTGGTCAAGGCCGTCGACCACTGCACGGTCAAGGCCCACATCCTCCGTCCGCCCCAGTTCGAGATCGTCACCAGGCCCCAGGCCTGAGCGGTCATGGGGTCTGCGGCAGCCAGAGATAGTAGAAGCCGGCCTTGAGGACCGCCAGCATCGATTCCAGGACTTTTGTGTCCAGAGGCGAAAAATCGCCGAGACGGCCGGCGTAGATATTGGTCTTCGTCTTCGGATAGTAGGTGTAGGAAACGAGCTTGGCGCTCTTGAGCGGGACGAGAGAAAGGGCCTGGCCGAAGGCGTCGTCGAAATAGCCGATGGCGTCGATGAGCCCGAGCTTCAGGGCTTGGGGCGCGGTATAGACGCGGCCGTCGGCGATCGTCCGCAGCATTTCGGCCGGGATCTTGCCTTTCCGGTTCCGGGCCACGACATCCAGGAAGCCCTCGTAGTACTCGTCGATGATCCCCTGGAAGATCTTCTTCTCGCCTTCCGTCATGTCCCGGAATGGGGAGCCGGAGTCCTTGGCCGGGCCGGATTTGATGACGTTGACCTTGACCCCGACCTTGGTCATCAGCGTCTCGACGTTGGGGAAGATGGAGATGACGCCGATGCTCCCCGTCAGGGTCGACGGATGGGCCATGATGACGTCGCAAGCCGAGGCGATGTAATAGCCGCCCGAGGCGGCGACGCTCATCATCAGGCCCAGAACGGGCCGGCCCGTCCTCTCCTTGAAGCGGAGGATCTCATGATAGATGATGTCGCTCGCCGTCACCTCTCCGCCGGGCGTATCGATCCTGAGGATGACCGCCTTGACCCAGGGGTCCCGGGCGGCCGTTTCGAGACGCTCGAAGACGCGGGAGACGGCGTTCTTTTCCCGGGAGAAAAGCCCCGTGTCGAGCGCCGACGCGATCATCCCGTCGACGTCGATCATCAGGATCTTCTCGCGGGCCGGGCTGGGGAGGAGGACGATCTCCTCGAGTTTTTCCTGTCCCAGCAGGTCGATATGGATCTGGGGAGAGCAGGCGGCTAGGGCGGCCAGGACGGCCGAGAGCAGGATGACGACCTTTTTCATGGGGCCTCCTCGGGAGAATCTTGGTGGGTTCATTATATCACAGGAAGATATCTCTCTCTGTCCGCCGGGCCATTGACTGCGGCATTTAGCGGTGTTATTAAGGATACCCGTGACCAAAAAGCCAAACGTCGTCGTCGGACTTGACCTGGCCGGGTCGCCTAAGCGGCCCACGGGCTTCTGTCTCCTTAGCGGCGAGGAAGCAGAAACGTCCGACCTATTTGCCGATGACGAGATCCTGGAGGCCGTTCGCCGGGCCGCGCCCTCGCTCGTCGCCATCGACGCGCCGCTAAGCCTACCTCCGGGCCGGACCTCCATCCACGAGCGCAACGAATCGCATTACCGGGCGTGCGACACCGAGCTCCGCCGGCGTGGCATCCCTTTCTTTCCCATCACCCTGGGGCCGATGCGCTCTCTCACCGAACGGGGGATCCGGCTCAGGCGCGAACTCGAAGCGATGAACATCCGTGTCATCGAGATGTACCCCGGCGGGGCCCAGGACGTCTGGCGGATTCCGAGGGTGCATCGCGACCGCGGCGGGTTGAGGAGGGGTCTCGCGCGGCTCGGATTGAAGAAGCTGCGCAGGGGGGCCTCCGACCATGAGCTCGACGCTGCGACGGGGGCGCTCGTCGGCCGCGATTTCCTGGCCGGGAAAGCCGAGGTCTACGGGAATTTCGAGGAGGGGGCGATCGTCATGCCCGTGGCCCGTCCGGCCGCTAGGAAGAAGCCTTCTGAAACCGCTTCCCGGCCCGGCGGGTCGGCGGGCAGACCATTCGGATCGCCCTCGGCAGAACCCGGAATTGGACGCGGTCCCGGTCGCCGAGGAACTCGCCGTTGAACTGGATGGGCAGATTGTGGCCGCGAATGACGACGCGCTTGGCCTTGAAGTGCCGCATCCGTCTCTGGTAGAGGCCGAAATAGATCAGGGGGAAGAGGAAAGCGAACTTGAGGGGCCCAAGTTCGAACAGGGTGATATCCAGATAGCCGTCGTCCACGACGGCGCGGGGGGCGATTTTCCAGCTGTAGCCGAAATAGTTCGTCTTGGCGACGATGCAGTCGAAGAAATTCGAGGTCATCGTCTTCGCTTCGAACGGGCCCGATCTATCGAACCCCTCGTAGAGCTCGAGCGTTTTCCCGTCGCGCGCTGTTCCGAAGAGATGCCGGGCGGCGAGAAGATGTCCCCAGACGCCCTCGATAGGGCCGCGGAGCTTTTCCCCGGTCACCCGGGCCGTTGCTCCGACGCTGGCGAACGCGGCGATGCGGCCCTCGACCTCCATGAGATCGATCGGCCGGGGGACGCCTTCGGCCAGATGGTCGATCGCCCGGAGCGGATTCTTGGAGATGGCGAAGGATTTCCGGAAAGCGTTGCCGCTACCGAATGGGATGACCCCGAAGAGGACGTCGTTCTGCTTGCCGGCATCGAAAATCCCTTGGAGCGTGTCGGCGATCGTCCCATCTCCGCCCATGGCGACGATGACGTCGGAGTTCTTGCAGGAGATGACGGCCCTTTCCATGGTCGTCTTCATATCGCCGAGACCGTCGTAGATCTCGCCGGGGAGCTTTTTCTGGAGGTAGGCGCGCAGGAACTTCCGCCTCATCCATTTGGAGTTAGCCGCCCGGGGATTGATGAGGCAGGCGGTCTTGAGGTTGGTCTTCGTTTCCGTCATGGTCCTGATGGTTCCGTGATCACGCCGAGAGACTCTTCTATGTATAGCATGCGCGGGAAATCCTGTCAAAAATGACCGGGGGCAGGTCCAAGGCCATTGAACCCGCCGGGGCCTTTGGCTAGAATGAGGGGGGGCCGAACGATGAAAGACCTGGAAAAGACCGTCGCCGTCCGGGGCAGGCGGTTCCTCCTGCGCGTCGCGACCTCTCACGAATCCGAAGATTACAGGATGTACGAGGACCTGCGCAGCGAGATCTGGGATTTTCCCGAAGACCGCCTTTCCGGCACGCGGAACATGATGTGTGAAAACGTCTTCCACGAGGGGGGGAGCCTCTTCATCGGTGCGTTCGTCGAAGCCCCCGGCGGGGGCTTCGTGGCCGATGGAAGGAACCTCGTCGGCTTCTGCTATGGCTTCGTCGGCGTCCGTGACAAGGATGTCGGCTTCCGCGACCGGGCAAACCTGCGCTTCTACTCGCAGTATGCCGCGGTCAGGCCGGCCTTCCAGAGCTACGGGCTGGGGATCCTCCTCAAGGAGTTCCAGAGAGAGGCCGTCCTCGGCATCCTGGGCGTCTCCACCGTGATCTGCACCTACGACCCGCTGACCGGGGTCAACGCCTACCGCAACGTCCACCATTTCGGCATGGATGTCCTCGAATACCGGGTGGCGACCTATGGCGAATACGGCGGCCTTCTCAACCGGCTGGACGTCCCCACCGACCGCTTCCTGATGTCCTGGGACCTCGAAAGGAAGACGGGGAGGGGAGAGCCGCTCTATGACCTCGAGGCGGCGCTCGCCGCGCCCCAACCCATCCGGGCCGGCATCCGGCGGGTGACGGGGAAGAGCTCCGAGCTCGACCTCGAGGTCGTGGAGCGGACCGATGGGAACGCCGGGGGAGACGTCCTTCTCGTCCGGGTCCCCTTGGATTTCTACAGGATGCTCCAGGAAACCGACGTGGCCGACGCGGACGTGCGCCGGATCCCCGTCGACTGGAGGCTGGCCACCCGCGAGGTCTTCCAGCGCCTCTTCGCCCGCGGCTACCGGGTGGTCGATTTCCGGAAAGCCGAGGGCCGCGCTCCCGGCAATTATTACGTCCTGTCGCGTCTCTCGCCGGCCCGCCGATGAACGCCTCCCCGATCATTCGGACCCGATCGGTCGCCAAGACCTATCTCATCGGCAACGTCCGGGTCGCGGCCGACGGCGGGAATACCCCGAGCGTTTGTGAGGGGGCTCGCTCTTCAATTTGCTCGACACTTCATCCTCGGGAGTATTAGCTTGGAATTTGCTATAATGCCCGTCTGATGCGTGGTACAGTCGGCCTCATGTCCATGCGTGGAGCATGTCCTTCCGGGGGCCTCAAGGAGTCACTATGAAAATTTTTAAGATTGGGCTCGGTCTGGCCGTCGTGCTCGCGTTCGCTGTCTCCGCTTGCAACGTCGCCAAAACGCCGTTGACCGTGGAACAGAAGGCGCGCGAGCTCCACGCCCGCATGCTGACCGTCGACACCCACAGTGACACCGCGTTCAGCCTGCTCCGGACCGACTGGAAGATCGGCGACCGCCACGACCCGAGCGCGAACGGGGCCGGCAAGATCGATCTGCCTCGGATGAAAGAAGGGGGGCTCGACGCGGAATTCTTCGCCGCCTTCGTCGGCCAAGGTCCCTTGACGCCGGAAGCTTATGTCAAGGCCAAAGACCGCGCCCTGCAGGCCGTCGAGGCCGTCCGCAAGATGACGGAGGAATACCCCTCGATGATCGGGCTGGCCGTCGACCCGGCGGGCGCCCGGCGCCTCAAGAATGAGGGCAAGCTCACGGCTTTCATCGGCATGGAAAACGGCTATCCCATCGGCCGGGATCTTTCCCTCATCGAATTCTTCCACAAAAAGGGTGTTCGCTACATCACTTTCTGCCATTCCTCGGACAACGACATCTGCGATTCCTCGACCGACCGCCGCGATCCCGCAGACAAGGGCCTAAGCGCGTTCGGCCGCGAGGTCGTGGCGGAGTGCAACCGTTTGGGCATGATCGTCGACATCTCGCATGCGTCCGAGAAATCGATCTCCGACATCCTGGCCGTGACCAAGGCCCCGATCATCGCCTCCCATTCGAGCGCCCGGGCGCTCTGCGACAACCCGCGGAACCTGACCGACGACCAGCTCCGGGCTCTGGCCAAGAACGGCGGCGTCGTCCAGATCTGCTTCCTGGCCGCCTACGTCAAAACGCCGCCCGTCATCCCCGAGCGCGAAAAGGCCATGAAGGAGCTCGAAGCCAAGTACGGCAACATCCGTCAGATCCAGGACGAGGCCGTCCGGACCAAGGCGATGGCCGAGCGGGAGGCCGTCAACCAGAAGTTCCCCCGGGTCCAGGCCAACGTCCAGGATCTCGTCGACCACATCGACCACGTCAAGAAGGTTGTCGGCGTGGATTACGCCGGGATCGGCACCGACTTCGACGGCGGCGGCGGGGTCGTCGGCTGCGACGACGTGAGCGGGATGATCCACGTGACCGAGGAGCTCATCCGCCGCGGCTATACCGATCGTGAGATCGAGAAGATCTGGGGCGGCAACTTCCTCCGCGTCTTCCAGAAGGTCCTCGACCTGGCCGGGAAGTTAGGCTAAGTCCGCCCGCAACAACGTAAAATATTCTTACGTTTTTCTCCGCTGCTTCCCATGGAGATGGTCTTTCCCCAAGGTCCAGGCTCCTTTTTTTGGCATGAAGCTTGCTCTGAATTGATCAGGCACCGGCAGGTGCATTTTTTCGTTTTTTTCTATATCATGAGGGCATCTCCATGCTGACCGCCCGACGCGAACGCCCTTTTTCCCTGTCGCTCCTCGCCCTGCTCATCGCCGTCGCCGCGTCCGGCTCCCCGGCGGCGCTCGTCCGGCAAAGCCCCGAACCCGCGCCGAGGTACGGCGGGACCTTCCGGATCAAGGGATTTCTGACTCCCTTCAACCAGGTCTTCGACCCGGCCGCCCCTTCCCACTACTTCATCTGCGAACAGCTCTACGACGGGCTGGTCAAGTTCGACGGCCATTTCAACCCCATGCCTTCGCTTGCCGAATACTGGACGGTCTCCGACGAGGGAAAACGCATCACCTTTTATCTCCGGCATGGCGTCCGCTTCCATAACGGACGGGAGCTCACGGCCGATGATGTCAAGTACTCCCTCGAGCGGCTGGTCAAGAACGGGCCGGGCAATACCTACTATCAATACTTCACCCAAAAAGTCGTCGGCGCCGAGGAGTTCTGGCAGGGCCAAGCGTCCGAGGTCACGGGGTTCCGGGTTCTCGATAAGTCGACCTTCGAAATACGCTGGAAGCGCCCCTATGTCTCCGGCCTCTATATCCTGGGGATGTACTACTCCAAGGTCCTGCCGAAAGACCTTCTCGAGAGCCAGGGCCGGGGCTTCTTCCATAAGCCCGTCGGGACGGGCCCCTTCCAGTTCGCCGAATGGATCCGCAGTCCACGCTTGGAAATCTTGGGCGTCGCGCTCGAGCGCAATCCTTTTTATTTCGGCAAGAAACCCTACCTCTCGAGGATCGAGTACAGCCCCCATTTCACGGACGATCAGTTCGACGCGGGGAGCGTCCACATGGTCACCGTGACCTCGGAGAGGAACCTCCGCAGGCGCTTCCAGGTCCTGGAGAACAACACCTTGAAGTCTTTCTTCCTGGCCCTGAGCTGCGATGCCCCTCCCCTCAACCAGGCCGAGGTCCGAAGGGCCCTGGCTCTGGGGCTCAACAAGCCCCGCCTGGCGGAAGCCTGCGACTCGCTTCCGTTTCGCCACCAAGTCCTTGACAACTACATCCCGCCCTTGCTCCCGGGCTTCTTTCCGAGGGCGGCCAGCCCGTTCACCGATATCGATACGGCGAAACTCCTCCTCGACCGTCTTTTGCCGGAGGGCGGACGGAAGCGCCTGACGCTGACGCTCCTTTTTGCGTCGCGGCGGACCGATGAATCCTCCCGATTCGCCCGGGAGCTCGAGCGCCAGCTGGGGGCGATGGAGATCAAGCTGGATGTGAAGTACCTCCGGAGGCCCGAGGATATCCGGGAGGTCCGCGGCCCGTACCTGAAATTCCTGGAATACACCATGGACTTCCCCGACCCCGAGAACATCATCGTCCCCCTCTTTCATTCCCGGTCCATCGTCAACGAGAGCAACGCGCGTTACATCAATCCGCGGCTCGACGGTCTGCTCGAGCAGTCCGAAGTCGAGCCGAGCTGGGAAAAACGGGCCGGCCTGTTCCGGGCGATCGAAAAAATCCTGAACGACGAAGTGCCCGCGATCCCCTTGTTTTCGGAGCGCGTCCGCATCGCCGTTCTCCCCCGGGTCCGGGGGGTGCATCTCCCGGCCATGGGGTTCATATTTCTCGACGCGAAGGACATCTGGCTGGAGGATTGAGCGAAACCCCGTGAAACTCAAGATATCGATCTCGACGCGCCTCGTCTTCTGGATCACCCTGCTTGTCTGCCTTCTCTTCGGGGCCGTCCTCGTCGTCATCCAAGTCCGCGAGGCCGCCATACTCTCCGAGGAGGCAGAAGCCCGGGCGCTCCTTCTCGCCGAGAGCATGAAGGACGCCAACTTCCAGTCGCTCTTCCGCCAGGACCGGGCCGCGATCCAGAAATACGTCGACGACCACATCGATGAGGACATGCCCTATATCGTTTTCTACGACAGGGCGGGCCGGCCTTATGTCACCGGCGAACTCATCCCCGGGCAGGGAGACGTCGATCTGGGGAGCCGCCTCCCGGAAGACTTTATCCGTGATGCCCCCCCGTTTTCCGAAGAGAAAGTGATCCAAGTCGGGGGCCGAGAGCTGAGGGTCCGCGAGGTCGAAATCGCCGTCTTTCCGCAGAATATGGAAGACGAAAAGTGGGCCTCGGTCAAGATCGGCATGTCCCTCGAGCCCATGTACGCCAAGCTGCGCGAGATCCAGAAGGTCCTCCTGCTCATCGGCGTCGGCGGGTTCCTCCTCGGGATCGCCGGGGCGACGCTCCTGGCCCGGCGGATCACCCGGCCCATCCACAAGCTGGTCGAGGGGACCGTCAGGATCTCGAAAGGGGATTTCTCCCAGGCCATCGCCATCGATTCGCGGGACGAGGTCGGCGACCTGGCCCGGAGCTTCAACGAAATGACGGACCAGCTCCTCCACGCCCGGGACCGGATGGAGGACGCCAACCGGAAGCTCGTCCAGCACGAGAAGCTGGCCTCCATCGGGCGCATGGCGGCGACGATCGCCCACGAGATCCGGAACCCCCTGACTTCGGTGAAACTCAACATCCAGAAAATCGCCGAAGAAGAGAGCTTCGCCGAGACGATCAAGGCCCACCTCGGCCTGTCGCTCGAGGGCATCGACCAGATCGAAGGCTTCATCAAGCAGCTCCTCAATTTCACTCGCGTCCAGGAGCTCAGCCTGGAGCGGTGGCCGATCGAACAGATCGTCGAGGAATCGCTCAAGCTGCTCCGGGAGACGCTCGCCCGGAAGAACGTCGTCGTGGAGACGACCTACGCCGAGGGGCTGCCCCAGATCCAGGTCGACGGCGACAAGATGCGCCAGGTCTTCCTCAACGTCCTCCGTAACGCCCACGAGGCCCTCGAGGCGGGGGGAAAGATCAGCATCGTCTGTGAGCCGGTCGAGGAAGGCGGAAAGAGGAAGGCCCGGCTCCGGATCTCGGACAACGGGCCCGGTATCCCGGAAAAGGACTGGGAGAATATCTTCGAGCCGTTCTTCTCGACCAAGCCCTCCGGCTTCGGCCTCGGCCTGGCCAACGCCCGGAAGATCGTCGAACAGCACAACGGGACGATCCGCGTCGGCAAGAAGCGGGGGAGGGGGAGCGCGTTCGTCATTCTCATCCCGGCGGAGGAGGCGTCATGAAATCCATCCTGATCATCGAAGACGACCCGCTCGTCCGGAAAACCCTGGCCTCCCAGCTCGGGAAAGAAGGCTTCGAGGTGGCCACGGCCGACACCGGAGAGGGGGGCGTCCGGGCCTTCGGGGAATCGCCTCCGGACCTCGTCCTCCTCGACCTCCGCCTCCCCGACATCGACGGGCTGGAGGTCCTGCGCAAGATCAAGGAGCGCAGCC
>Ga0315286_10001872_pt1 | contig 19390 bp, 18 predicted proteins | sample YL17G10_0_MG_FD_205038 | JGI IMG/M metagenome (GOLD analysis project Ga0315286, IMG submission 205038) | Sediment microbial communities from Yellowstone Lake, YNP, Wyoming, USA - YL17G10_0 | ecosystem: Environmental > Aquatic > Freshwater > Lake > Sediment | place: USA: Wyoming | collected... | reverse complement strand
CTCTTTCTCAACTGCCACTCCAATCGGTTGCATAGGCGCTGGCAGTTCAGCTTCTACTTCCTCTACGGTCTCTATTTTTTCTGCAATGGCAGGTTTAGCAGATTCCCTCTCTGTTTCCCAGACTGACACCATCTTGATGTCAATCTTCCAACCGGTTAATTTAGCAGCGAGCCTGGCATTTTGCCCTTCTTTACCAATTGCCAGTGATAGCTGCCTATCCGGAACAATTACAGTCGCTAAACCTTCGGTTTTCTTTAGTTCGACGGCTATTATCTGGGCAGGGCTGAGAGCGTTGGCAATAAAGGTGGCTGGGTCTGCATTCCACTGCACGACATCGATCTTTTCGCCGCTCAATTCGGTTACAATATTCTGGATGCGTATTCCGCGCAAACCGACACAGCACCCAACCGGGTCAATTCCAGCTTGACGTGCTGCCACCGCAACCTTACTACGGTAGCCGGCTTCACGAGCAATAGATTTTATCTCAACGGTGCCATTAGATACTTCAGGAACTTCCAGTTCGAATAATCTTTTTACAAGGTCAGGATGGGAACGGGAAACTATGACCCTAGGACCTTTAATGGTCTTGGCCACTTCTATCATTAAAACTCTCAGCCGTTGTCCGATCCGGTATCTTTCGTTGGACATCTGTTCGTTCGAGGGCAATACGGCCTGCGCTCGCCCGAGGTCTATCAATACCTGGCGAGGTTCAATCCTTTGTATAACACCGCTGACTATGTCCCCGGCTTTCCCAGCATATTCTTCAAAAATTGCACTGTGCTCGGCTTCATGGAGACGCTGGAGTATCACCTGCTTGGCTGTTTGTGCAGCAATGCGTCCGGCGTTTTGAGGAGTGGATTCAACCATAACGAGGTCCCCTATTTGAGCATCGGACTTAAGACGCTTGGCATCGTTTAAAGAGATCTCCTTACGGGAATCTTCCACCCTTTGGGCTACCGTTTTTTCCGCCCAGACCTCCACTCTGCCGGTGTTACGGTTAATTTTAACCGTGATATTTTGATTGGGTGCAAAACTATCCTTCCGGTACGCTGAAACCAGCGCCGATTCCACAGCCGTGATAACTACTTCTTTCGGTAGATTTTTTTCCGCCGAAAGCTGAGTGATAGCGAGCAAGAACTCGCTCTTCATTTCAGCCTAGCCTCCCCAAAAATTTTGCTCCTTCAAGTAAAAAAGTGGGGATTTCACCCACTTTTTAACCACTCGCAGTATAACACACCTAATTGCAAGTTGCAAGTAAATACATCGAGGCTAAATCGTATCTAAAGCTTCTTTAAAAATTCTGAGAATAAAGTCTAGAAAATTATAGGCTACTGTGGCTTATTCTGTAGCCATTTGTTTCCGTCCCAAACCCAGATAAGCTGTCCGCAGCGGATGCAGAACAAATGGATGGATCCATCATGCGTCTGCTCGCGAACGCGAACCAGTCTTTCACATTTAGGACAACGTACCTTTTTTACCGCTATTTTCATGCCCGGGTTTCCTCCTCCTTCTAAAAACAATTATATTCTAATAGAAATATTTATAATATGTCACCGTTGACTCTTAAAGAAATCACTTTTTAAAATACCATACACTTCTAAGTCTTCAAAGTTATCCCATTTTTTAACCTCTTGACGAAGACAACCCTCATGTTCCATCCCGATTTTTTGCATTACCCGTCCCGACGCTGGATTGCGAGTAAAATGCTTGGCATTTATACGGTTAAGTTTCATCTCTTCGAATCCATATTTTAAGACGACTCTGGCAGCTTCAGTACAATAACCTTCCCCCCAAAATTTTTTACCAATCCAGTAACCGAGTTCCGCATTCTCATGCTCTTTGTTTACATTTAAACCGATTCCGCCGATGATATATCCATCTTTATGGGTGATGGCAAATTGCGGAGAGCTGGTAGTCTCGTACTTCTCTTCCCGCTGACCTAGCCAGTCTATTGCATCCTCCAATGTGTAAGGATGAGGAATATTTAAAGTTGTAGAAGCTATGTCTTTATCGTCGATCAATTTCTGTAACTCATCCGCATCCCACAACGAATGGGGACGCAGTATCAGGCGTTCGGTTTCTAACGTTGGACGTTCGCTCACAAAAGACTCCGCTAAAACAGACCTTGTTGATTTGTCTTATCTTTGTTATATGGAATACCCAGATGTTTATAAGCAAGCCGTGTCGCCGTGCGGCCGCGCGGAGTCCTTTCGAGGAATCCTAGTTGAAGAAGGTACGGCTCATAGACATCCATGATAGTATCCGAATCTTCACTAATCGCGGCGGCAATAGTTTCCAGACCAACCGGACCCCCATTAAATTTTTCAATGATAGTGTGCAGCACCTTACGGTCAAGCTCATCAAGCCCGATAGGATCGACCTCCAGTTTACTCAGAGCTTCTAAAGTCACTTCTTTCGTACCGATGCCTTTTGCTTTTACCTGGGCATAATCCCTTACACGCTTGAGCAGCCTGTTTGCTACCCTGGGCGTTCCCCGGGCGCGGCTCGCAATTTCTTCCAGGGCATCAGGATCGATTTTAACCTGCAGGATCTGGGCACTCCGTTGAACAATTGTCTGAATCGACTCTTTATCGTAAAAATCAAGATGATAAACGACGCCGAATCGGTCGCGCAGCGGCGGACTTAACAGAGCGTATCGAGTAGTTGCGCCGACAAGGGTAAAAGGCGGTAGGGGTAAGCGCAGACTGCGCGCGCCAGGACCTTTTCCAATCACAATATCCAGCGCGAAGTCTTCCATCGCCGGGTAGAGGATTTCTTCGACAGCGCGGCTCAATCGGTGGATTTCATCTATAAACAGTACGTTATGTTTTTTAAGATTGGTGAGTATCGCCGCCAGGTCGCCGGTGCGTTCTATCGCCGGTCCTGAGGTTACCCTGATTTCCACTCCGAGCTCGGCGGCAATAATATGCGCCAAAGTGGTCTTACCTAAACCCGGCGGACCGTAGAGCAAGACGTGGTCAAGCGCTTCTCCGCGCTTTTTTGCGGCATCGATTGCAATCAGGAGGTTCTCTTTTACTTTTTTTTGCCCGATAAATTCGGTCATCCGCTTTGGACGCAGATTGGTATCCAGCGGACTGTCTTCTACCGCGGGCTTCCCCGAAACTATACGCGCGATGTTAATCTCCTCGAAATTTAGCTTTGAACATGCAAATTGTTAACTGAATGCCGTTCATTCGATTCTTGGCGGTATTATATCATAACAGATGTTGAAAAAGGATTTAACAGAGTTCTTCTCCCTTTTATGAAGGTAGATTATCGGTTGAGCTTATTAAAGTCTTCATATAAGCTTCTAAAACCATGAAACCTCTACCTTTAATTGATATGTTATAATATTCTCATTGTTTTACTGATCTTGGCAAAATCCTGGTAGCTAACCACTTATCTAATATGAACACAAATTTTTCAGCCGAACAACTAAAAAAAATCGCTTTCTTCCAGGTGGATAAGGAACGTCCGCATCTTCAAAGAATAGCCCTCCGAATCCACGCTAATCCTGAAATTGGCATGCAGGAAACAAAGGCATCCGCATGGTTGACAGCCTACCTGGAAAAAAGAGGATTTATCGTGGAAAGGGGCATATGCGATATACCCACCGCATTCAGAGCTTCTTATGGGAAGGGAAAACCACAGATTGCCGTCCTCGCTGAGTATGACGCCTTACCAGGATTAGGTCACGGGTGCGGTCATAATCTCATTTGTACTATTGCGTTAGGCGCAGCGGTCGCATCAAAAAAAACCGTAGACTCATCAGGAGGCACGGTAATCGTCATCGGTACTCCGGCAGAAGAACTGCAGGGCGGGAAGATCATCATGGCTAGAAAAGGCGCCTTCAATAGTTTGGACGCAGCGATTATCGTTCACCCGGAAACCTTTGACGCAGCTTCCAGTAATGCGCTTGCCTGCCAGAACTTATATATCGACTTCTATGGTAAATCTGTCCACGCTTCAGCCGGACCAGAACGAGGCATAAATGCGCTGGATGCGATGATTTTATCATATAATGCCATCGGCGCTTTACGACAGCAGATGCGGAGTACCGCACGTGTTCATGGAATCATTACTGACGGCGGCAAAGCAGCTAATGTAATCCCGGATCATACCCGCGCGGAATTTATCGTCCGCGCCGCCGATGATGAATACCTCGATGAGCTGGAAGATAAAGTCCTGAACTGCTTCATTGGCGCGGCACAGGCTACCGGGTGCCGTCTCGAGTATAAATGGGATGAACAACGTTATGCTGCAATGCGCAGCAATTTGGCACTGGCGCAACTGTACGCAGAAAATATAAAAATTACAGGCAGAACGGCGCTCATACCAACTGCGGGAGCTGGCGGAGGCAGTACCGATATGGGGAATGTAAGCCAGGTGGCTCCGTCTATCCATGCAATGATCGCCATCGCTCGCCGCGGCGTTTCAATTCATTCTAAAGATTTCCTTGCCGCGGCTGCATCTGAAAGCGGTATTCAAGGAATGGTTGATGCCGCAAAAGCTGTAGCTGGCGTGATTGTAGACCTGATTGCCAGCCCTGGAACAATGCAAAAGGTCAAGGAAGAATTCAAAAAGACTTCTTAAGATTCGGTCATTTCCCCCTTTTTACGTTGCGTTATAATTATTATTAACATTAATACATTAAACAGACCTGGCAGGAGTCAAAGTATGATAATTGCGGTTGATGCAATGGGTGGAGAATACGCTCCGCATGAAATCGTAAAAGGTGTGCTGAAAGCCGCCGAGCAATATAAAATAGGTATAGCGCTTGTAGGGAAAAAAGATATTTTACACATCTTAACAGGACGTCACACGCGCAAGCTGGACATAGACATTGTCGACGCTCCTGATGTCATCGAAGATCATGAAAACGCAATCGAAGCTGTAACTAATAAGCCTAATTCATCAATTGCTACAGGTATCCGACTGCTCAAAGAAGGCAAAGCGCAGGCGTTTGTATCAGCCGGGAGTACCGGCGCCGTTTTCTTTTGTGCCTTTATGACGCTGGGCAGGGTCGAAGGTATCGACCGACCTGCCATCGGTTCCATCATCAACATAAATATGACCAACCCTTTCCTTCTCATCGACTGCGGCGCAAATCCTAACTGTAAACCTAAGCACCTCCTGCAGTTTGCCCAGATGGGAAACATCTATGCCCGAGAGATATTTCGCATTCCGTCGCCGCGTATCGCACTGCTAAACAACGGCGAAGAGGAGAATAAAGGCAACCAACTCGCTAAAGATACTTATCCTGTACTAAAAGCATCCAAATTAAATTTCGTGGGGAATATAGAAGGGAATTCACTATCCCAGGGCAAAGCCGATGTGGTCGTAACGGATGGATTTACCGGCAACATTGTCCTCAAGACACTGGAGGGCATGGGAGAAACGTTTTTAAGATTGCGGAACGTAGGCGAAATGTTCTCTCGTGCTTCCGGGGGCGAATCCCATGCAGTGCTTTTTGACACCAGCGTTGGTTCTTTACTAAAACGTATTGATTATCGTGAGTCGGGCGGATCATGCTTGCTTGGACTGAACGGTAATGTTATCATAGCTCACGGCCGCAGTCAGGCTAAGGCTATTAAGAATGCTATCGGGGTCGCCAAGCGAAGTGTTGACCGTAAAGTCACAGAGATGATTCAACAGGAGGATTTTTCAGAGCCAGAATTTTTAGCAGCCGTCAAAGAAGAAAGTTAAATTCCATGGTACTCCAGATTAAAATTATCGACGGCGATTGTAATACATTATGTCAAATTTAATGCGGGACAAACTGGTCAAGTCCGGATATACGAACCCAGGTCACAAAAGAATTAAAAGAAAGATATAGGAATAGGATCAAAATAGAATATACTAAAGCTGCAGTTCATGATTCAGAAAAAGGTCCAATTCTAATAATGAACGGGCAAATCCGGTTAACAGGACAATTTGATAAACTTCAGTTGATAGAAATTATTGAAACAGAATTGGAGTTAGGAACGTAAGCTGGTGGTCGAGAACAATTTTGAAGTAATTATCATCGGCGGGGGACCAGCCGGTCTGACAGCCGGAATGTATGCATCACGCGCAGGGCTGAATACTCTTTTAATAGAAAAAGGAGTTTTCGGTGGACAAATTACAAATGCTGAACACGTTGAGAATTTCCCAGGTTTCCCCCAGGGTATCAGCGGTATCGAGCTTGGTGACCTGATGCGCGAACAAGCAGAAAAATATAATCTCAAAATCGAATCCGATGAAGTTACCGGAATTGAAATCCAGGGGAACGATAAAGCGATCAAAACTACCAGCCGAACTTACATTACGAAAGCCTTGATTTTAGCTGGTGGGAGTAATCGGAAAAAGCTCGGGGTACCAGGCGAAAACACTTTCCTCGGTAAAGGTGTCTCGTATTGTGCTACTTGCGATAGCGCTTTTTTCCGCGATATGCCAGTCGTCGTGGTTGGCGGAGGTGACGCCGCATTAACAGAAGCTCTACATCTTTCTAAACACGCATCTTCAGTTACAGTCATTCATAGGCGCCACGAATTGCGGGCTACTCGCATACTCCAGGAACGGGCTTTTGCCGACTCCAAGATCCGATTTCTCTGGAGTACCACCATCGCCGCAATTGAAGGCGGGCCAACAGTAAAACAAGTGAAGCTGGAGAATGTCCAGACGGGTAGAATATCGCACCTTGAAACCGCCGGGGTATTTATTTCGGTAGGATTCGAACCAGCTACCGAGCTAATAAAAAATATCGTGACATTGGACGAAATTGGACATGTCGTAACGAATGAAAAGATGGAAACGAGTGTAACAGGAATATATGCGGCTGGAGATATTCGCCACAATTCGGCACGTCAGGCAATTACCGCCGCAGGAGATGGGGCGACCGCTGCAATCAATGCCCAAAAATATCTAACTGAGCGATAAGAGAAATCTTCCCGCGTACCCCCTGGTGAAGTATAATCGGTAAGAGGAGAAAATAATGCAGGTTATCTTTTTAGAAGATGTGCCTAATGTAGGAAAAGCCGGTCAAATAAAAGAAGTCGCCGACGGTTATGGGCGTAACTATCTTATTCCCCATAAGCTCGCCGCCCCAGCCCGGCCTCAGGATATTAAGGATGTCGAAGCCCAAATAAAAGCCAGAGCCCGGCAGTCTGCTAAGACCGAAGCGGAGATGAAAGCCCTCGCAGGAATTCTGGAAGGTAAAGGAATCACTCTGACAGCCCGCTCAGGCGCGCAGGAAAGACTTTACGGCTCCATTACGGCAGCCGATATTTCTGCTGGACTGGAAAGCAGCCTTAATATCAATGTCGACAAGCGCAAGATCGAACTTGTCGAACCGATCCACCAACTGGGCACCTATGATGTACCAATCAAACTTGGCAAAGATATTACAGCAACTATCAAAGTAACGGTTGTTGCAGAATAATCCACTCCTTTCCTTCTTTAAGTCTGGATAGAGGTCTACTTTGGCAGAGAACGAGAAACTCCCACCGCACGATATTGCCGCTGAAGAAGCTGTTATCGGCTCGCTCCTTATTGATGGAACAGCCATTTATGATATAGCGACGATTCTTCAAAAAGGCGATTTTTACCATGCACCTCTGCAGATACTGTACGATGCCTGTCTAGGCTTATATCAACGTAGCGAAGCCATTAACCAGATCACCGTCGCTCAGGAAATGGATAGGCAGGGAAAACTGGAGTCCTGCGGCGGCGTTGCCTACCTTTCACACCTTATCTCGATCTTACCAACTTCCCTCGACATCCTGGAATATGCACAAATCGTCAACCGCCTCTCTATAAGCCGACGTTTGATAAATGCTTCACAGCAGATCAGCGCGATTGGATATGAAGCTGATCCGGATGCCGAAGCAAGCATCAGTAAGGCAGAAGACGTGCTTTTCAGGTTGAGGCTTGCCCAGGGACCAAGAGATTTCCAACACGTACGCCAACTACTCGATAAATATTTCGAACCCCGGCCGGTTACAGAAGAAGGTCTTGCGGGACCAATCACCAAGGTAATGTCCGGTTACCACGGTCTTGATGAATTGACCAGCGGATTTCAAATGTCTGACCTCATTATCGTTGCCGGAAGACCAAGCATGGGCAAAACCACGTTAGCGATCAATGTCGCCCGAAACGCTGCTATCGAACAGGGAGCTTGCGTCGCTGTCTTTAGCCTGGAAATGTCCAGTGAAGCGCTGGTTTTACGGCTCCTCTGCAGCGAAGCAAGCGTTCTACTCTCACAGATACGACTAGGCCAGCACACCGAGATGGAAGAAAAGAAAATTATGGATGCCATCGGTATTCTCTCGGAAGCGCAAATATACATTGACGACTCACCTCATTTGCGAATTTCGGAAATGCGCAGTAAAGCACGCCGCTTGATGTACGAACGCGGCGTGAATATGATTGTCGTCGACCACCTCGGATTGATGAGCACCGATACACGCATGGAAAACCGTGTCCAGGAAATCAGCTACATTACGAGGTCACTAAAAGGATTAGCCCGCGACCTGAAAATCCCGGTCCTCGCCGTGTCTCAACTATCGCGTGCTTCAGAAGTAAGGACTTCTCATCGACCCCAGTTATCCGATCTGAGAGATAGCGGTAGTATCGAGCAGGACGCCGACCTTGTCCTCTTTATTTACCGGGAAGATTACTATTATCCAACCGAAGATGACTGGCAGAAAGTTTTCCCAGATAAAGAATATCCGGCCGGCATCGCTAACATCATTGTTGCCAAGCACCGCAATGGACCAATGGGAGAAATTCCGCTTCGTTTTGTTCCCAGGTATTCGAGATTTGAAAATCTCGCTAATCAAGAACCGAGCCTGTTATGAAACAATTCAACGGTTTTCCTGTCAAAGGTGAATATGCGCCGGTACCACTAGCCTTTTTTAGCACTCTTCTACCGGAAATTACTGATATCTCAGAGCTAAAAACGACCCTGCATCTCTTTCGTATCCTTTATCATAAAAAAGGATATCCTCGATTTGTTTCCTACAACGAGCTAGCTGCGGATACAAGCCTTATTATGAGTTTACAGGATACACCGAATGGGAAAATCCTAAGACATTCTTTAGACCTTGCTGTTAAAAGAGGTACGATTCTTAGCCTCACGTTGGATAGAGATGAAATTTTTTTACTTAATACAAGGCAGGACAAAGAATCAATAAAGAAGATACAGGATGGAGAACTACATCTACCGAATCTTACACCTAAACAGCCGGTTGAAATATCAGTCGAAGACCGACCGAATATCTTCAGTCTTTACGAGGAAAATATCGGCTTGCTTACTCCAATGATTGCTGAAGAGATTAAAGAAGCTGAGAAACTGTACCCGGCATCCTGGATAAATGATGCTTTTAAAGAAGCTGTAAAAGCTAATAAGCGGAGCTGGCGTTTCATTTCCTTCTTGCTTGAACGCTGGTCGACCGAAGGCAAAAAAAATGGAACATATCAGCGAAATCTTAAAACGACAGACCCAGACAAATATTTCAAAGACAAGTATGGACGTTTCTTCCAACGCTGACCCAAGCACAGGCAATGAATGTCCTGTATGTAAAGGCGCGAGGTTCGTACATCCGCTGCTCGCGAATGGGAAGCCGGATTACAGCCGCGTTGTTCCATGCCAGTGTGCTAATAACGAAGCTATTTCAAAGCGCGCCGAACGATTGCAAAAATACAGCAACCTGGGTTCACTTTCTCGTTTTACCTTTAAAAACATGAATCCAGATGGTAAAAACAAAGAGCCTTTATCCCAGGAACAATTCCGCCGCGCCTGCAACCGGTCAAAAGAATTTACACAGAAACCGGAAGGGTGGATTGTATTCACTGGACCGAGCGGCTGCGGTAAGACTCATCTCGCCGCTGCTATCGTTAACCAGTGTATTGACAATGGTATACCTGCTTTCTATATAACTGCCGCCGACCTGCTCGACCACCTCCGTGCGAGTTTCAGTCCAACCAGTGAGATGCCGTACGATGAATTTTTCGAACAGGTCAGGAATGCTTCTGTCCTGGTACTGGATGATTTCGGAGTGCAGTCCAGCACACCATGGGCTAAAGAGAAATTCGACCAGCTACTAAGCCATCGTTACAACAACCGTCTGCCGACCGTAATTGTTTCAAGCACGCCTGTTGACGAATTGGAGGAAAGAGTCCGCACACGGCTGGCAGATACAGAGTTTTGCCACGTGTTTGCGCTGGGGAACATTACTAAAGGTCTTTCTCAATATAGCTGGGCTCCAGGATTAGAACTCCAGAAAAAAATGACCTTCGAAACCTTCAACCTTAAACGAGTTAATCTCCCGCTGGAACAACAACAGAATCTGGAGATGGCTTTTAACACAGCACGTGATTTCGCTGAGTCGCCGGATGGCTGGCTGATTCTCGCTGGAGAGAATGGTTGTGGAAAAACTCATCTCGCCGCTGCGATTGTCAACTATCGGTATAAGCTAGGCAAGCCCGCCTTATTTGTCGTTGTCCCCGATTTCCTCGATCACCTCCGTTCGACATTCAGTCCGGATAGTAATATTACCTACGATCAGCTTTCCGAGGCTGTCAGGACAGCGGAGCTGCTTGTATTAGATGATTTCGGCGAGCAGGCAAGTACTCCCTGGGTGCAGGAGAAGCTGTACCAGGTAATCAACTACCGCTATAATGCCCGACTTGCAACCGTTGTCACCACCTCACTAACACTTGGGGAAATGGATACCCGTATTCGGTCACGCTTTATTGACAAGAAGGTATCCAATGCTTTTCATATCACCGTACCAGACTATAGGGGTGATAGTCGTTCGGAAAAGAAGACATATCGCGGTGGACGGAAAACTACTTAAAGTAGAATTTATGACACTATACGGCAGGCCGGTTCATGACGATACCGCCGACTTCTCTTGTCCTCGGTGTAACCCACGCTTGCCAGAGCGCGATAGCATAGAATACTAAGTTAAAAAATCCTGACGCCTCGGAAAAATAAGCTCCGTAGACTCTCCAGAAGTCACTGAACGTCAAATTTCCGTAAGTATTCCCATATTCTTTGATAAAGTAATGGTTAAGTATTAAGTATTCGCTAAAGAATATGGCAATGACTGTGAGGGTGACGCTCATAATCTGCAATGATCTCCCTCTTTTATTCCCCGCTCCCCAGACAACTGCTCTTCCGACCAGCCACCCCATCAGCACCGATACCAGTCCAAATTGAAATTCTGTGATTGTAACAAAGTAATACCAGATGAGACCGGCAACCGCAGCTCCTAATAGACCCGCTCCTGTCGCTAAGAGGATATTGGGATCGTGAGTTTCGTGTTCAACGGTCTCTTGAAAAGCAACCCGACATTCGGGGCATAGAGCCGATTCAACTTTACCCTGTTTTGAAGTCTTCACAATTGTGAATTCCTCGGTTGGTTTGATTGGTCTAGCACATTTTACACACTTGATTTCATTTTCCATATATACCCCCCGGGTGTTGGTAACCTGCTCGTGTTTTTATTGTGAGTAGACACTTACCCTGTTACCGACTTCTTTCGAAATTGCCAGTAAATCGACCTCGTCAGACGTCATCGAGAGTGAATAGAGAAAGATATAAACCTTGTTATTTCGGAAAAACAGGATATCGAAACCGAAGTAAAAACCCATGATTTTCAACGAACCTTTACCGTAAATTGATGAATCGCCTATATCCGGATGTGAAACGATTATATCAGGAATAGCAGCCTGAACTCCCTGTTCCTGGGCTCCGGCTAAAATAGCTTCTTTTATCATATCTTTCATTGAGTTATCGTCTTCGAGTTGTCGGTCAAATACCGCGCCTTCAATGCTGCTATCGATTATCGCCATAAAACCATAGACCATCTGGAACGGATCATTCGAGACAAATAATTGTACTTCGCTGCAATCTGATCCCAGTCCCATGTCTTTGTTTGACATACCTTCGCTGGCTGAGTCAACCTGTGCAAACCGAGCAGGTAACAACGCGTTAATATCGAGGATTTCAGTGGCGTCTGACAAAGATATCTTCTTAAGTCCGGTTGTACTTTGGGTAGACGAGCAGGCAATTCCGGTAAAAAGAATCAAAGTTAAAATTATCAGCACCAATTTTTTCACTTATCATCGTCTCCTGATTAATACGTGGCAATAATCTATAAAGCTTACCTTTTCTTAAGTCCTGAGTATAGGTTCTCTTGAAGTTATTGTCAACAAAGTTCAATCTGAAGCTGGGCGGGATTTCCTTGACGTAAAACTATGCCTTTGCTATAGTTATAACTTAATAACCAGTTTCTGGTTAAATTAAAAAGAAGGCAGGTTATGACCGCACCAAAATATAAACAGTTGAAACCGTCTTACGGATTTGATGAAGTAGCGATTGTTCCCGGCGACGTCACCATTAATCCAGAACAGGTAGATTTAGGATTAAAAATAGGCAGCATCGCGCTGAAAATTCCTATCCTTGCGTCTGCAATGGATGCTGTAACCGATGTCAAATTCGCTACGCTGATGAGTAAACTGGGCGGCTTGGCGGTTCTCCACCTTGAAGGTGTACAAACCCGGTACAAAAATCCTGCCGATGTGCTCGCAGAAATCGCAGAAACCCCCAACGATAAAGTCACTGCCCTGATTCAAAAAGTATACTCTGAACCGATTAAAGAAAATCTTATCGGAGATAGAATCAGAGCGATAAAAAAGGCGGGCGGTATTTGTGCTGCCGCCGCTATACCTGCAAATACCAAGAAATTCGCTCCACTGGTAGTTGAAGCGGGTGGAGATATCTTTGTGGTTCAATCGACAGTTACCACTGCCCGGCATATTTCCAAGAGCTACCGGGGACTCATTTTTTCCGAACTCTGCAAACTAATCAAAATTCCGATTATCGTCGGCAACTGTGTCAGTTATAATGCCTGCTACGAATTGATGCAAACCGGAATCTCGGGCATTCTGGTAGGCGTTGGTCCCGGCGCCGCATGTACCTCTCGTGAAGTACTCGGTGTCGGTGTACCGCAAATAACCGCTACGATTGATTGCGCTGCCGCTAGAGATACTTACTTCAAAGAATCCGGACGCTATGTGCCTATTATAACTGACGGTGGTTTTAAGAAAGGCGGAGATGTCTGTAAGGCAATCGCTGCCGGGGCTGATGGCGTAATGATCGGTTCAGTTTTTGCACAGGCAAAAGAGGCGCCCGGCCATGGTTATCACTGGGGTATGTCGACCCCGAATCCGGTTTTACCCCGCGGCACCCGTATAAAAGTTGGGACAACAGCGCCGCTCAAGCAGATTTTATTCGGCCCTACCTCGTTGACAGATGGCACCCAGAATTTTGTCGGCGCTTTGAAGACCGCAATGGGATTCTGTGGAGCTTCGACAATCAAAGAGATGCATAAAGCCGAAATGGTTATCGCGCCTTCGATTACTACTGAAGGCAAGTCCTGGCAAATGATGGGTCTGCGGGCTTAAGCGTCGTCATCATCATCGTCTTCATCAGGTTCTTCCGGCTTGGCGGCGGGTGTACTTCCCTGCGGTAAAAATGGTATCAAGCGCTCCTTCTTTTTAGGTGAAGGATGCTGAAGCCCATTGATCATCTCGCGAATTTTGTTGAGCAGATTCACGTCAGAAGCCGTTTTTACGCTGACAACAACACCACTGATCCCCATCTCCCAAATAAGTTGCAGTTCGGCAGAGGAAACTTCAGGTGGAATAAACACCAGCACAGGCTTCGAAACCAAACCGGAGAAGCGGCTGAATTGCATCAGTTTTCGCCAGGTTATTGTTGTACCGGTCTCACTATCCCCGTTAACCAGCACCGCATCAAAAGGCAGCTCATTGACTGCCCTAAGCAAAATGTCGCTGACCGATTCATCAAGTTGAAGCACCTTACCGGTGTTTTTATCCGGTGACAGGACTTCTTCATCGGCTGGCAAGACAACAAAATCAGAACCAGCTTCGACGGCTTTGTCCACTTCCTCAATTGAAACTTTCTCCGCCGCAAAACCCCAGAGGATATCAGGAGGCAATTGTTTGATATCATTGATTATAATAGCATCAGCAGCAGAAAGCTTATTTACAATAGTATCAGTTGAACGGTTCACAAATGCTACCAGTTGTATCTTAAGCCTGGTTGTTGTTTCATTATTCTGACGGAATCCCATGACTTTTGGCGACGGCAGCGAGATCTGTTTCAACCTATCAATGAATTTACTCATTATTATCACCCTCAAAATTCAAATAACCTAATCTGATTTTAGGCATAATTCAATTAATAATTCAAGAAGAGTTCATTGTTGTGACTACTTTCTTTTGATATAAAATGATAGCTTTTTGTTTTGAATACGTACAGAGCAAATACACAACGACCCTTCACCCCTTCGACTTCCTCAACTCCGTTCATGACAATTCGCTCAGGGTAAGCCTAGCCCTCTCTCCTCATCCTCAATAGCCACCAATAAACGATAGAATTAATCCGGAACAATTTTTAATGCAAGAATATATATTCTCCCTATGGTTAACATACAAAACGAAGGGAAATTATAAGTAAGGGGGGCTGCGCCCTCCTTACCGCTTCTGCCTTTAAACACTTTTCGGCTCCTTACGAGGGAATATATTGTTAGAGGACTGCGTCCTGGAGACATCTACCCGCTCACAACCAGATTACAGCTTAACGATGATTCCAACCGCCAAATCCGAGTAGAACCTAACCATTTGCCTGTTGATGATGAAAAACCTTAAAATTAGTTAAGGTAATTCTGGAGGAACCAACAATGGCCGAAGAACTTGGCAAAATTGAAAAACCATCCGTCGAAACTTTCAAAGGGGTTCGTAAACTATACGTTGTTCCACTAATATTTGCGGGTTCTGATGCACCTCAAGAATTCCGTGAAAAATGTGAGCTCTATTGGATGCAGGTCAATGAGCAGATATCCAACCAGGAACAAAAGGTCGGGAAAATAAACCGAATTTTCCACGAGTCCATCACTATCGGTGGAGAAGATGGGCTCAAAATTATGGAAAAATGGAACCAGTTAAGTTATCTAATAGTGAAAGAAAAAGTAGCTGATGGTGCCGTTCTTGAAGCAACGGAGCTCGCTGACCTTTCCGATGAGTGTATGGACTGGGAGAGGTGTTTGCTCATGGGTTTTTTCAGCCGCAAGGCAGCAGAAATAGTCGCCGAACACTACCGCGCTTCCGCGAAAGAGCGATTTGAATTTATAAGCCAACGTATCAATGATTCTCTACAGGCAGGCGAAGTGGGAATACTCTTCATCAGGGAGGGACATAGCGTCCAATTCTCACCCGATATGGATGTTTTTAGCGTCGCGCCGCCAGCCTTAGATGAAATTCATAGATGGCTTAGAGACCGGTCGCGGACTGTGCAGGAAGAGACCGACGAACCTGAAGAGCCGGACCAGCCTCCAATCTAGTTATTAGCCTGCCCTGTGTTTTCTATTCTTACGCCAGAAGTAGAATCCAATGCCGCCGCCGATTATCCAGACGGGACTGAAGATTCCAAGCCAGATAAAAATGTTGGTAAGCACCTGCCCGAATACCGCCAGTCCGTTCCACGCGGTCTGCACAGTATTCCCCGCGCTCCAACCTGACAGGACATTAATATAATTTTCCCGGGTAGCTTCGGCTGTATTTCCTTTATCATCCGTCACTTTAAGTTTGATTGTATAATCTCCGGTCGATTTATAGCTGTGTACTGGATTCGGATTAGTGCTCGTTGCGCCGTCACCAAAATCCCATTCGTAGCTGAACGGTGAAAACCCACCCGATACTTCAGCGCGGAAATAAATCGATTCTCTCGCCTGCACGACGGCTCTGTCGACTGAAATTTCCGCATAGAGTTTAGCCTGCTGCAGGTCTATCTGTAGGAAGGACATTGCTGCAGTTCGCTCTATATATTGAATCGAACCTTTAGTCCGCTCGATTTCGCTGCGGGTGGCAGAAAGCTGGCTCTGGACTTTCAGGATATCTTCAACTGTAGTTGCCTTTTCAAGAATAACAAGCAGTTGTTTTTCAGTGGCTTCCAGGTTAGATAATTTCGCCTGGAGGTCGATGTACTGCTCGGTAACGTCCGATGCAGAAGTATTTTCAGAGTTGACTTCAATCGCCGTCTCGCGGATCGTCCTCAGCACATTGTTAAATGATTCTGCCGGCACCCGGATGCTTATCGAACCAAAGAGGGCATTCCCCGAGCGCCATGTTGTCGATGTTACAACGAATCCCTGCATGCTGTCGGCGAGATTTGTGATATCTTCTATAGCTGCTTGTACGTCCTCCACGACGATATCGATATTTCCAGATCGGATAATCATGCGATCAAGGACCGTCGTCGCCGAATTTACCGTGCTCGATGACTCTCCCGTTACCCCGCCAGGAGGTATTTCCAGTGTTATTTGGGGTGGAGGAGTACCGACTGTAATTTCCGGAGCCGGCACACTTGTGCCTCTGCCTGATGATGTGGAAGGATAAGTAGTCCCATTATAAGAACTACTTTCATCCTTTGTCGCAGTTTTAGAACAAACTACTGAAGTCAGAATAAGAGTGAGAATGACAATTCCGATCGCAATTTTTTTCATTTCAATCCTCTCCATATAGACGTGAGAACTACATAATAAAACGCCAAACAAGAGTTTTAGTTAGCCTTGTGGTAAATTACGAAGATTTTCCGTATTGTAAACCCGATTATGAAGAGCGTCAATCAGGCTCAAGGATGAACTTAAAGTGTGTGATTCCCCCATGAGACGGAGTTATCAAGAAACGGCAGACGGAACTGTTAAAAAGAAATGACTGATTACAGTGTTGGTACTGGTTTCAGGACTTTCCCAGGTACTCGTCGATTACCTTGACCAGTGTCTCGTGTTCGGCCTCGGAAAGCTCCTCGTTTTCTTCCAGCTTTTTTATTGAGCGACCGACTTCAGGTTTTTCCTGGCATAAGCGGTTTAAGCGTTCTTCCTGGTGCAGGATTTCAGCATCAATACGCGCAAAATTGAGACGTAAATCAAGACGGCTGTCCAGGAATTCCAGCGCTCTTTTCTGAGCCTTGGGATCATCATAATCAACCAGGTAAAAAGGAATTTGGAGCCAGAGGTTTGCCCCATCCAGACCGCGTTGTTTTGCCGTCCACAATAGAAAAGAGTTGAGGGTTGGTCGGCCGCCAGGAGGTGTTTCAAAATCCATCTCCCTTGATAATTCATAAGAGCTCAGGGAATTTTTAATCTGAATTGAGTTGAAAGTCGCCCAGGCATCTCGCGGAGCACTATGCGCTTCCATTGAAATCATGCCCCCAATAGTATAAATCTCCTTGGCATGACAGGTGTCCTGCGCGACATCTATTATGAGATTAAGAAACCGGTGATATTCGAATCGAGGTATTGAGCTAAAGAGGACCACAATATCACGGTCATTGAAACTGTAAAAAGTAGTCTCCGGGAAAAATACAATATCTTTCTCGATGACTACTCCCCCAAGCGGGAAGAACTCTTCCGGACTTATTTCGCAGAACGCCTGTCCTTTGAGTTCGTGGTTAATATATTCGGTTATTTTTTCACCGATTTGGCCGGCATCTGATTCCCAGCACACGACAAGAGCAGGATTATTAAACCTGGGACGCGAAAAATATTTGATAGAATCGGTCATGCTCCCTTATCACCCTTTTTGAAAAAATCATCGATATGTTCTTTAAGCCACTGGCGGTCCTCTTCTGTGATGATGGGCTGTTGTTTGGATGTGCTAGTTTGTTTACGCTGCTCAAGGCGTTCACGTATGTCCTGAGGAAATTGCTGATAAACATTCGCAATAACGGTTTCCATCTGGGTAATCATTGTATCGAGGATGTGAGGATCGATATCCAGACTGAAAATACTGGACAGTACTTCTACGACAGAAAGAGAAGCCTTTGGGTATGGGAATGGCACGCGCGACAAGTAGTCAGGTATCTCACCCATCAGACAAATGCCAGGGAATTTGCGTGTTTTTGCAGCTCCGATAAGGAGGCCATTCAGTCCGGTGATACCACCCCGGTTACCTCTTCCTTCAGCCTGGCTCATTAAAATCGTATTCGGATAGCGTTTTAACTCGGGAAGCAGTGATTTCTGATTGGCAACAGCCCACACACCCGGTTTTAAGTTGTGATGTGTGATGCTGACTGCAGCTCCGGACGTATAAATTCTACCGCAGCCGAATTTTTGCGCAACGTCCAGTACCATATTCGCCATTTCATATGCCCGCGGACCTTCAGCATACATACTTTCACTGGTTGCAGGCTGTTCTTCACCGATAAAAAGTAAGAGATCTCTATTAGCTAATCTTTTAAAATAGAACTTGCTCGTGGGGAATCCCATATTTGTGAGGACGCTGCCGCGAATGACGACCTTATTCGGGAAAAAGAATTCTTCGGGTTCGATCTCACCTAATTCTTCAGCTTCTATCGCCTGGCGGATGGTATCGACTGTGATAAGTCCGATATTCCCGATGCCAGGCCAGCCTATCAGCATATCAGGGGAATTGAGGACAGGTTCTCGGTGTAAAATCAGCGCCATCGTATCTACCTCTAACTAACCATTCTAACGACAAAAGGCTTCAAGGACAAGTACAATACAAAACTCTAAATACTAATATCTAAACCCTAAACAATTTAGAAATATCAAACACTTAGAAATCAACTGATTAGATTAGTGCTTAGAGTTTAGGATTTGGGTGGCAGAGAGTAAGGTGGCTTAGGACCATTTCCAATAGGGTTTCAGGTTTTTCTTTAGCTCACTAATAATGCGATCGACGTCCTTTAGTTGATGATCCTCACTTAAAGCCGCAGGTACACGAACGGGCTCTTTTACCTGTATGTCCCAATCGAGAAGCCCCGCCACAAGCGCCAGCCATGCATAAGGTAGAACTTCTCGATTATAGCCCGATGCAATCAGGTCGATTTCTTTACCACCGCATACTTCAGCCATCTTCCTGACTTTCTCACCAACCATGCGGAATCCATCAACCGTTAAACCGAGGTTAGTAAGTTCATCGTTGAAATGGGGGTCGGAGCCGCCGTTGCGTACAATAATTTGAGGTTGGAATTCAACGGTCAGTGGTTCGATAATCTCTTCAAAAACGGCTCTGTATGAAGCATCGCCAGCCCCTGGAGGCAGCGGAATGTTAACGGTCTTACCCTTCCCTTCACCCGAGCCAATTTCATGCACAAATCCGGTACCGGGATAAATAGTGCGCGGATCCTGGTGGATATCAATAAAAAGTACCCGGGGCTCAAAGAAGAAATATTCGGCGGTGCCATTGCCCGCATGGGCGTCGGTATCCAGGATTAAGACCCGCTCCAACTTGTATTTTTCCAACAGGTAAATTCCTGTAAAAGCCACATCGTTGTAGAGGCAAAAACCTTCTCCAG
>Ga0315286_10001871_pt1 | contig 19401 bp, 18 predicted proteins | sample YL17G10_0_MG_FD_205038 | JGI IMG/M metagenome (GOLD analysis project Ga0315286, IMG submission 205038) | Sediment microbial communities from Yellowstone Lake, YNP, Wyoming, USA - YL17G10_0 | ecosystem: Environmental > Aquatic > Freshwater > Lake > Sediment | place: USA: Wyoming | collected... | reverse complement strand
CGTCTTCAGCAGGTGGCGGGAGCCGGTGACCTGCCGGTCCGCCCCGATGAACTGGATTCTCATGTCCGGATCACAGCGGGCAGAGGGGCCGCCGCTTCTCGAGGACGGCTTCCCAGGCGGAGGCGCGCGGAAAATACATGAACACGAGGACGATCGAGACGAACAGAAGGATGTAGAAGTCCATGTTCAAGCCGGCGAGGAGGACGAGGGTCATCCCCGCGAGAGCGGGGATTTCGGCCAGGGTCAGGGAGATTACGGCCGTGCGGTAAAGCGACCGCACGGCGGCGGCCTCGCCGGCCTTCGACGCGGCGGCAAGCCGCCGTCCGTGAACCCACCGGAGGACGATCACCGCAGCCACCGCAAGGAAATAAAAGCCGTAGCGCAGGGCGGCCACGTCCTTTACCTTGACGAACCCGAAAAAGGGCCGGAAGCGGGCACGGATGATCTCCTCGAGGAGAAGATAGAGCAGAAGGCAGCCGCCGAGAGTCCAGGCGATGGCCCGGCTCGCGGCAAAGGCTTTGTCGAATTCGGGAGGCTTGGGCATGGGAGCTATCCTTGATACGGAATATCGGGCGTTCCTACGGGCAAGGGCGTCACTCCACCTCGAGCAGAAAGCCTTTCAGGTAATCGCTTTCGGGATGGTAGATGTTCAGCGGATGGTCAAAAGCCTGATGGTGGCGCTGGAGAATCCGGACACCGCGCGAAGCCTCCCGGGCCGCCTGGAACAAGACCTGGCGGAAGAGCGTCTCATCGACGAAGAAGGAGCACGAGAACGTCAAAACCAGGCTCCCGGCCGGAACTTTCTGAAAGACGATCCGGTGGATGTCCTTATAGCCGCGGCAGGCCTGGACGACCTCGGTTTTCTTCTTGGCGAAAGCCGGCGGGTCGAGGACGACGAGGTCGTAGTCGAGCGGCTCCGCCCGGATGAATTCGAAAACGTCGGCCGCGAGGAATCTCCCGGGCTTTTCCCCGAAGCCGTTGAGGGCGCAGTTCACGCGGGCGAGCGCGGCCGCCCGGTCCGAGGCCTCGACGCTGTCCACGGAAGCGGCGCCGCCGGCGAAGGCATAAACGCTGAAGCCTCCGGTGTAGGCGAAGGCGTTCAGGACGCGGCGCTCCGCGGCCAGGCGGCCGAAGAAGGCCCGCATTTCGCGCTGGTCGAGATAGAACCCGGTTTTCTGGCCGTGGACGATATCCACCCGGAACCGCAGACCGTTCTCGAGAACCTCGACCGTTCCGGCCGTTTCGCCCTGAAGCGGGCCGTCGAACATCGGCAGCCCTTCCTCGCGCCGGCTCGGCAGTCGGGATTTCTCGTAGACGGAGCGCGGCGCCAGGCGCCTCGTCAAATGGTCGAGGACGAACGGTTTAAGGCGGTCCATGCCGAGAGTCGAAATCTGAAGGACGAGCGCGTCTCCGTAGATGTCGGCCACGAGCCCAGGCACCCCGTCCCCTTCCCCATTGACCAGGCGGCAGGCGGTCGTCTCGGGACCTAAGAACCGGCGGCGGAGCGCCACCGCGGCGTCGAGGTTCGCCGCGAGAGCTTCGAGAGCCGGGATTCTGTCGAAATTCAGCATCCGGCCTGCGATCGAGGTATCCCGGTTGAAATAGGCATGGCCCAGGAATTCTCCGTCGGCGGCAAGGACCGGAAGAATGCCGCCGTTCTCGAATTCGGGAAGCGACCGGATCGCCCCCGAGAAAATCCAGGGATGCCGGTTGCGGACGGGTTTGTCCTTCCCTGGCTGGAGGACGGCGGCGTCTTCCGGGCGCGGCCCGCTCATGGCTCGGCTCCCTCGGCCAGGAGGGCGACCAAGGGCTTATCCGGTTCCGTGAATTCGTATCCTGGAAGCTCGCCGGGTCGGACCCAGATCATTTCATCGTGGTCGACCGGCCGGAGCTCACCGCGCTCGATCGAGGCCCGGTACGCGAGCAGCTCGATCGACAACCGGGAGGATTCGTAGGGAAAAGCGCCGAGGAAGCCGCCGATCCGCGCTTCGACGCCCAGCTCCTCGAGGATCTCGCGCCGCAGGCCGGCTTCCGGGGCCTCCCCGGGTTCGAGCTTGCCGCCCGGAAATTCCCAGAACCCGCCGAAGCGGTCGGAGGCCTTCCGGCGGGCGATGAGGACCCGTCCTCCCTGCTCGATGACGGCCGCGGTGACTTTCTGCATGGCCCTCCCATCTTAACGGCAGCAGCCTTTTTTGGCAAGACGCAGGCGCGCCCGCCCGTCCGGCCCAAGGGGCAAGGGACGAGCCTCCGACAGCTTCCGACTCGCCACTCGCCCGGACGCGGGAACTTGTGCTAGAATCCATCGCATGAAAATCGCATTCATCGTCTCCGAAGCCACGCCCTATGCCAAGACCGGCGGCTTGGCCGACGTCGCCGGCGCCCTGCCCCATGTCCTGTCCCGGCAGGGGGTCGAGGTCAAGGTCTTCGTCCCCCTCTATCGGGACGTCCGGCGGAAAGGCATTCCTCTTCTCAAGAGAGCCGACAGGTTGAGCTTCGATGAAGCGGGCCGGGAGGAGACGTTCGCCCTCTGGGAGTCCCTGGAAGGCGGCGCCTCGGTCTATTTCATCGACAAGCCCGCCCTCTTCGATCGCGACGGGCTCTACGGCACTTCAGCCGGCGATTATCCCGACAACGGCCGTCGGTTCGCTTTTTTTTCGCGCGCCGCGCTGGTCGCCCTCAAGGCGCTCGATTTCCCGCCCGACGTCATCCACGTCCACGACTGGCAGGCCTCGATCGCCCTGGCCTACCTGAAATTCGCCTGCGCGGACGACCCGTTCTTCCGGGACACGCGAACCTTGGCGACCATCCATAACCTGGCCTATCAGGGCCTCTTCGACAAAAGCATCCTGGCCGAAATCGGACTGCCGGAAGCGCTGTTTCTCATGGAGGGGCTCGAATTCTTCGGGAAGGTCAGCTTCCTGAAAGCGGGCATCCTCTATGCGACCGCCGTGAGCACGGTCAGCCACCGCTACAGTCTGGAAATCCAGACCCCGGAATTCGGCTGCGGATTGGACGGATTGCTGCGCCGCCGGAGCGAAGTCCTGACCGGAATCCTCAACGGCGTCGATTATTCGGCCTGGGACCCGGCTACGGACCGCGCCCTGCCCGCAAACTACGCCCCCGGCAAGCTTCAGGGGAAGTCCGTTTGCAAGAAAGCGCTCCTAACGGAGTTCAAGCTCCCGTCGGACAAGCCGGAGATGCCCCTCGTCGGCATGGTCACGCGCCTGGCCGGCCAAAAAGGCCTGGATCTCGTGATCGAGGCCATGGGCGGCCTTTTTGCCCAAGGGCTCCGGCTCGTCGTCCTCGGAACAGGAGATGCCCGGATCCGGCAGGCGCTCGAAACGGCCGGCCGTCGGTTCCCCTCGTTTTTCGGCCTCCGGACCGAGTTCGATGAAGCGCTCGCTCGCAGGATCTATGCGGGCAGCGACATGTTCCTCATCCCCTCGCGCTACGAACCCTGCGGCCTGACTCAGATGTACAGCCTCAAATATGGGACGGTGCCCGTGGTAAGGGCGACAGGCGGGCTCGATGACAGCATCCGGGAGTTTGACCCCGCGGAGGGGACGGGGAACGGATTTAAATTCGCGGATTGCACATCCGGGGCCCTTCTCGGGGCCGTCAAGAACGCTGCCCGGACGTTCGCCCTGAAAGGGCAGTGGTCGAAGGCCGTACAAAATGCGATGGCCTCGGATTTCTCCTGGGAGCGGTCGGCACAAGAATACCGGATTCTTTATCAGAGTCTGATCGGCCGCTGAGCGGAGCAGTTCAGCGCCCGAATCCGATCTTGAATCCGGCTGTGACGGCGAGCCCTGTCAGGTCGACTTTCGCGTATCGGGCGCTCGAGGTCGTGCTCCCCGCGGGCTGGGACGGTTGGAAGGTGAGCTGCCCGAAAGTCCGGCCGCCGACCATCCAATCGTAATACCAGGCGAAGTGGTCGGACCCGGCGTCGTTGAACTCCCAGAAGTCGCCGCCGCCTTTGTCCGTCCACGCTCCCAGGAACTTGTCGATCGAGGCATAGCGGCCCGTAACGCCCAGGACAAAAGCGAAATTCTCGGCCAGGGCATACTCGAGGTTCAGCCCGCCCTGGAAACCAAGCGCGCCTTTGGTGGATTTGAAAGCGTATTCCTCGTAGCCCGAATATCCGCTCAGACTGAGGTCCAGTCGGTAGTCCCAGTTCCAGGTCGTCAGATAGTAGCCGGCGCCCGCCGAGATGTCGATCCGCAGCCGGTTCGAAACCGGAAGCAGATAGTGGAGATTCAGGGTGATGGGAACGACGCGGATGTCGGGCGTGATCTTCTCCGTGGTCGCGATCGAGCTGACCGTATAGGTGACTTGGCTCGTCTGGACATGCCGGAGGTAGCCCGCTCCCAGTCCGACTCCGAGGCGGGGCGAAAGATGAATGATGATTTCGCCGTCTGCGATCCAGCCGGCGCGCGGGGCCTTGTACGTGCCTGAGACCGCATAGGTCGCGGCGAGATAATCGGACTGCCCCTGGATGCCCGCGGCCAGATCGCCGCCGGTGACGGACTCCCATCCGCCGCCGAGGCGGAGGGTGACCTTCTGGCCGAATCCGGAGGAGACGGCGGCCAGCAGGATGATCGCTAAAAGGGAGGTTTTTTTCATGGATGGTTCCTTTCCGCGGCCGGCGAGAGGACGAACGGACGGCGCCCGACCGTCACCGGTGGCCCCCGAAGCGGAAGACGAGGCCGAGGCTGAGCTGAATGAAGGACGGATTGACCGTCATCTCAAATTTCTTTCCAAGGTCCTGAAGAAGCTCGACATCGGCGTCGGAAAACGGCTCGTTCTTGATGTCCGAAAAGAAGGCCCCGTCGTAGCTGCCGAGGAGGAAGTTCCAGCTCACGACCTGCTCCGGACAGAAATAGTATCGGGCCTCGGCCCGGATCCCGATGATGTCCGAAATATTATAGGTGAACCCGGCCCCGAAGTTGGCCCCAATCTCAAGCGTACGCAAATGCAGGGCATCGCGCTTCACTGATCCGCGCGGGATCTGGAGCCCGACTTTGAGGGCGTCGAAGTATTGATGGTCGCCCTGGATAGTCGTAATTCCGTAGCCGAAGAACGAGTTCTGTTCGAAGGTATTCATGAACAGGGTCGCGCCGGCCGAAAAGAGGACATCGAAGGCGCCTCCGCCGAATTTACCGACGACATTGAGACTGAAGGGCATGCTGCTGAAGGACCCCGTGCCCGGCCAGTTCCCTGTCTGCTTATAAAGCGTTGTGTCCCCTGCCCACGTCCAACCGAAATTGTAGACCGCCGTGTTGGGAATGTCGGCTTTCACGTAGCTGAACAGCGCCTGGAGGCCGAAATTCGAGCTGAAGTAATAAGCCACCGACCCCCCGCCCGCGAAGCCCGTCTTGGCGTTCGTGGCGATGGCGGTCTGTTCGCTGACGGAGCGTAGGCTATTGTAGTTCCACTGGTCCTGGTAGTTCGTCGCGCCCTTAATCTGGGACAGGCTTAACCCGCCGAAGAGGCCGAATTCGAACGGCGGCTTGCCGGGCGCATCACGCAGAATGGGCTGGGCGGCCGCCGCTCCGGAAAGCCCCAGGCTGAAGGCCAGGGCGATGATGACCTGTTTCTTCATATCGATTCTCCTCATTTTTTTTAGACTCTCATCATAGTCCGGACCTTGGCGGCGTTCAAGCAAAAAAGCGTTAGGCCTTCCCGGGTTCGGGCGGATCATCCGCGGAGGAAGAAGGCCGCATCTTCCGGAACAACGGGATTGATGTAAAATCCGGTGCCCCATTCAAATCCGGCGACCCGGGTCAGAACGGGAATGATTTCGATGTACCAATGCGAGATCCGGTCGATGTCCGGCCAGAGCTCACGGGCGCGAGCGGGATGGGGACCCTGATGGAGGATGATATTGAACGGCGGATCGTCCAGGAGCGACCTCAAGGAAGCCAGCACTGTCTGGAGGACGTCTCCCAAAGCGGCGATTTCCTCCGGGGAGGCCGAGCTGAAGTACGGGGAGTGGCGCCGGGGGAAAATCCGCATTTCGAAGGGAAACCGCGAGGCAAAAGGGGCGATCGCCGCGCAATGGCCGTTCGCCCGGACGACGCGGTCCGCGGCGTCGAGTTCCTCGCCGAGCGTCCGGCAGAACAGGCACTCGCCGGTCTGCCGGAGATGGAGTTCCGAAGCGTTGATCTCCTCCTCGACCCGTTTGGGGATGATGGGCGTGGCGACGATCTGGAAATGGGGGTGGCTGAGCGAGGCCCCGGCCTCCGGGCCCTTGTTCTTGAAGAGCTGGATGTAGGCGTATTGCGGTTCGGCCTCGATGCTCCGGAACCGGTCTTGACAGGCGGACAAGATGCCGCGGACATGGTCCGGAGGAAGGTCCGGCAGGTCCGCCTCGTGGTCGGGGGATTCGATGAGGACTTCATGGACGCCGATCCCTTCCATCGATTCAAACAGGCCTCTCCGGTGCGGGATGGGAGCCTCGCCGCGGGTCAGGGCGGGAAATTTGTTGGGGACGACCCGGACCCTCCAACCGGAATCTCCCGGGCCCGCGCCGGGGACGGGAACGGTGGCAATGGCCGGCGGCGTTTTGGCCTCATGGCCCGAGCAGAAGGGGCAGAACAGAAACGGGCCGGGCTTCCGGACCCACGACCGGCGTTCGGTCCGGTATTCGTCCGGCCGCTTGCTCCGGCCGGCGGCGATGATCACCCATCGCCCCGAGACGGGGTCGCGCCGGAGTTCTGAAGGCGACGTCATCGCGACAGGAGCTCCTTGATCCGGGCCTTCAGCTCGGTCAGGGAAGGCGATTTGACCACATAGGCGTCCGCGGCCCAGGTCATGAAATCGTCCTTATAGCTCTGGTAGGCGGTGTTGATGACGATCGGAATGTCCTTGCGCAGTCCCACGATCTGGGTGATGAGCTCCACTCCGTCGCGGCCGGGCATGCGGATATCGGTCACGATCAGGTCAAACCGCTCGCGGCGCAAGAGGTCGAGCGCCGTCTCGGCCTCCCGGACCGTGGTCACATCGTATCCCTCGTCCGTCAATTCCTCCTGGTAGAGGAGACAGAGGTCCTCCTCGTCTTCGACGATCAGGATTTTTTTCATGTGTCCGGTCTCCCTTCCCCGGGTGTTCGGAACGACAGCCGGAACGTGGTCCCCAGCCCGGCTTCGCTCTCGACTTCGACGGTCCCCCCGCAGGCGTCCATCACCCGCTTGACATAGAGCAGACCCAATCCCATGCCCCGGTCCTTGGTCGAAACGAAAGGCGTGAAGAGCTTGGTCCGGACCGCCTGCGGGATTCCCCGGCCTCCATCCTTGATGCTCACGACCACCCAGGCCGCATCCTTCTGCTCGGCCGCGATTTCGACCCGCCCTCCCGGCGGCGAGGCTTCGAAGGCATTGATGATCAGGTTGCGGAGGGCTTCGCCGAAATAGATCGGATCTCCCAGGATCGGGGGGAGGTGGTCTTCGATCCGGGACGTCAGCTCCCGGCCTTCAGTCGCCGCCTTGAGCTCCATGGCCTGCAGGACAGTCCGGAGCTCGGGTCCGGGATCGAACGGGGCGGGCGGCTTCGGATTCACCTTGAGGAAGTAGCCCAGTTCGAAGATGATTTTTTCGAGGCGCTGGATCTCCCGGTGGATGATCTCGAGGTTGCGGCGCCTCTTGGTTTCATCGACCGGGCCGGCGAGGAGCTGGTCGGTGAACCCGCCGATGGCCGCCAGGGGATTTCGGATCTGGTGGGCGATGAACATGGACATCTCCCCCAGCGCGGCCAGCCGCTCCATCTCGACCATCTTCCGGTGGAGCGTGGCGGTGGAGATGTAATTCGCGGCCAGGAGTCCGCAGAGGCCCGCCAGCTTGATGTCCTTCGGCTCGATCGGCTGGCGGCTGAAAGCGTTGTCGAGGATGATTTCTCCCAGGACCTCGTTCTGAGAAATCAGGGGCACACAGAGGAACTCCTCGACGTCGATCGCTTTGAGAAAGCGGGGATCGATGAGCGGTTCGCGCGACGCATCGCGGACGAGGAGGATCTCGTTCTTGGCCAGGGCGGTCACGGGAATCGTCAGGTTGTCGGCGGCGAGCGAGAACACGAGAGGCCGGATGCGGCGGCTGAGCGAATCGGCCGCGAGGCTGATGAGGGAGCGATTGTGCTCAATAATCTCGACATAGCCGATCCCGGGCGTCGACAGGATCTCCCAGATTGTCCGGGCGTCCTCGACGGACCGCGGTCCGAGCCACATTTCGCCCCGGAGACGATCGCCGTCGGTCAGAAACAGCATCGCCCGGTTGAATCCCACGCCGGACCCCGAGGTGAGCGCGGTGAGGATGACCAGGAGGTTGTCTTCGATCGAGAACGGCTGAAAAAAGCTCTGGGAAATGATCGACAGGAGGGCCAGTTCCTTGGGTTCCTTGCTCTGGAAATCCGGAGCGAGGAACAGGTGGGGTTCGATCACCCCAGCCTCCAGCCCTTCGGCACGATCCGGATGCCGTCGCCGTAGATCCGGAAATTGCGCGCGTCGGCCTCCGCATCCTCTCCGATGACGAAGCCTTCGGGGATGACGGCGTTCTTGTCGACGATCACCTTTGTCAGGCGGGCGTTCCGCCCGATCCGGGCCTCATCGAAGACGATGGAGTCCTGGAGGAGGGAACCCTCCTCCAGCCTGACCCCCGGCGAAAGGACGGAACGGCGGATCGTCGCTCCGCGCAGTTGACAGCCGGGGCTGACGATCGAGGCCTCGTTTCCCGTCCGGTCGATGAAAGCCGGAGGAAATTGCTTCTGGTAGGTCCTGACAGGCCAGGCCGGATCGTTAATGTCGAAGGGCGGCTCCCCGGTGAGAAAAGCCATGTTGGATTTCCAATAGGCGTCGATCGTCCCGATATCTTCCCAGTAGCCTTCATAGGGATAGGCGAAGACGCGGCATTCCTGGATGAGGCGGGGGATGATGTCCTTGCCGAAATCGTGGCTGCTCTTGGAATTCCGGGCGTCCTGCATCAAGGCCCGGATCAGGGTTTTAGTCCGGAAAAGATAGATCCCCATCGAAGCCAGAGCCAGGTTCTCGTCCTGAGGCATCGCCGGCGGGTTCTTGGGCTTTTCGAGGAATTCGATGATGCGGCGGTCGGCGTCGGTCTTGATGATCCCGAAGCGGCGGCCGTCCGCCCGGAGCACGGGTTTGGCCAGGACGACCGCGTCCGCCCCCGCATCCATGAAAAACCGGAGGAGCGGCCGGTAATCGGATTTGTAGATATGATCGCCCGAAAGGACGAGGACGGCTTCGGGGTTCTCCTGCTGGATGGAATACACGTTCTGGAAAACGGCGTCGGCCGTCCCCTCATACCAGCGTTCTCCGACCCTCCCCTGGGCGGGAAGGGAGATGATATAGCCCCGGCTCTCCGGATGAAAGATGCTCCAGCCGAACTGGATGTGCCGCTCGAGGGAGAGGGATTTGTACTGGGTGAGAAGCGCGATTTTGCGGAGCCCGGAATTGAGGCAATTGGAAAGGCTGAAATCGATGATCCGATATGTCCCGAGGAACGGGACGGAGGGTTTGGCCCGGTCGCGGGTCAAGGGGTAAAGGCGCTCGCCTTTTCCTCCCGAGAGGATCATGACCAAGGTTTTTTCGAATAAAGGTGCCATGAGACGCTCCGATTTCGGGGCAACCGCCTCTTCTCCCGCGGGGCCTGCGCGCGGAGGAAGGAATGTCTCAGGCTCCGCGTTGTTCCTTGAGAAGGATGCGGGCCCGGAATTCCTCCCGCCCGGCCAGGACGAGGGGCCATGACGGACAGAAGCAAAAGCCTTGATGAATTATATCATACCCTTTTTCCGATTGTGAGAGGGTCTCGAGAGGGAACCTTCGGATGGCCGGAATGGGATTGAATTCGAGCCGGAGACGGCCGCCGCAAAGGCTGACCGCACCGTCGGCGAAATCGGTCTCCTCCGGGAATTGATACAGGTTCCATTCGCTGACGTAAATGAAATGCGCGGGGGCATCCGAGAGATTGAGGATCCTGATCTCGACGAGGACTCCCCCGTCCGGCGCCGCTAAAAAATCCTTCTCGATCCGGACCGGCACCTCCCCCTCCGCGTCCGTCCGGACGAGGCCTTGGGCCGAAAGCCTCAGGATGGGTCCCAAAATCTTCGAGGCATAAACCCGTCCGGGGAAATCGCCGCGGTCCGCCGGGAGGATATCGGCGGCTTCGCCGATCGCCGCACCCTGCGCCAGAAACCTGTCCAGGGCGGAATAGCGCGGACCGCGGTCGTAGCGGTAGAGCTTTTCGGCCTCCGCAGGAAGCTCTTTGGCCAGATCATGAATGCTTCTTCCGGCGGCGTCCGCATGCGATTCCCGAACGGTATGATAGGCCTCCGGCCGCCGGGACAGGACGTCGCTCAGGTTCCTCGAGAGCGGATAGTAATCGATTTCGGCGAGCGCTCCACCGGCCGAAGGTTTCGCGATGAGGCCGAATGTCCCGTCCCTCCGGACCCATTCCGCCCGTCCGTCCCGGTCGAAATCCATCTCCGTCCAAGGGGATGCGGGGGCGGCCAGCGCTTCGGCCTTCAGGAGATGTTCATAGGACGCCTCACGCAGGTGCGGGAGATAGAGCCCGCCGAAGACGCCGTGCCACAAAGGATCGTTGCATTCCCCCTTGTAAAGCTCGGTCCTCGCCTCGGCTTTGTCCGATCGGGAGACTTCGGCCGAGACCATCAGCATCCGCTGATGGAGGTGGTGGGATTCCGGATACTTAAGGAAGAACTCGCGGAAGAACCCGCCCCGGAGGAACCGGCGGGCCTCCTCGGGGGCGGCGGCCTTGAGGGACTTCAAGGCCGCGGCGGGCCCAGGCTCGAGGACCCACTCCATCATCTCCTCGTAGGAGGCCGGCGGGAGATAGACGCGTCCCGCGGCCGGCCGTTCGTCAAGAGCTTCGGCGAACGTTGCCGTCCGGATCTGTTCCCGGGTGAGCATTTCCAGGAAGCGGGCCAGCCACCCTTCTTCATACACCCATTTCTTCGTGCCCGGCCAGAGCCCGAACTTCTCGCCGTCGTCGCCGAGGATCGCCAGGCCGCCGCGCGCCCGGATCCCTTCCCAGTACACCCGGACCTTGTCCGGTTCCTGGAACGGGATGAGATAGCGGAGCGTCTTGTCGATGGGGAACAGCTTGAGAGGGAGGCCCTCGTCCTCCGTCAGGAAATAATTGTGAAGATTGCGGATGCCGGCGTAGTGGAAATGCTCCTCGTCGAGGAGCGTATATTCGATCCCCGCTCGGGCGAGCGTTCCAGCGAGAGAGGGCTCCCAGACGCGCTCGGTCAGCCAGATGCCCCGGGGCCGCGCGCCGAAATGGCGCTCGAGGAAGTCGCTCATCATCTGGATCTGCCCGATCCGGTCGGCCTCGGGGATCGTCGTCAGAATGGGCTCATAGAACCCGCCTCCCAGAAGCTCGACCTGTCCCCGGGACGCGAGCTCGGACAGGACGTCCCAGCACTCGGGCTCCCGTTCGCGCATGTACTCCAGAAGAGGCCCGGAATAGTGGGCCGCGAAACGGACGGCGGGGTGGCGGCGGATCTCCCGAAGGAACGGCCGGTAGCAATCCTTGAAGGCCGTCTCGAAGACCCAACGGAAATTGCCCACGGGCTGGTGGTTGTGGAAGGCCAGGAGCAGGGCCGGGGCGTCATTCATGGGTCAGACCCGCCCGGCGATAGGCCTCCCCGATATACAGTTCGAAAAGGCTGGCGAACTCCTCGGTATGCTCCTCGCCGAACCACCAGAACCAGTCCGAACCCTCGGCGATCAGAATCTCCTCGAGCGGGCCGCAGGCTTTCCTGGCGCGCGCCAGAATTTCCCAGCCGCGGTTCTTGGCCGGGCATCCCGCCCATTTCCGGAAGCTGCCGAGCCAGGTCCCCGGCATCAGGGCGAGCTCCCGGGTCGGCGCGCGCCGGGCGAGGTAGTCTTCGAAAAAGATAGGCGTGATTCCCGGATGCGAGTCAAGCCGGGTGTAGAGCTCCCGCAGAAACGGGACGCCGTTTTGAGGGTAGGTCCCCCACGGATTTTCGCCGTCGAGGGCGAGCACGACGAGGGAGTCCTCGTCGCAATCGTCCCGCCGTTCGTCCAGGCGGCGCAGGAGATCGGTCACGGCGTCTTTCGCGTCCCAATGCTGGTATTCGAAGCCGATCTGGTCGGAGAGCTCGCGGTCGCGGAAGAAGACGGTCAAGTCCTCGGTCCGATGGGGTTTGAACAGCGCTTTGCGGTCGTAGCCGCCGAGGCTCTTCCAAAGAATGTTCTCGTCCGTCACGGCGAAGGCGAAGCCGGCTTCGGAGATCGCCGCGGCCGCGTCCCGGCTGATTCCGCCCTCTGAAGGCCAGATGCCCTTCGGATAGCGGCCGAAGATCTTCCGGAAGTATTCCCGCCCCGTCCGGATCTGGGCGTGGCCGTCACCGGGATGGCGAAACGTGACGCCCGGCGGGCTCTCGGGACCGGCGGCGGCGGCGTCGAAGATCATCGGCAGGAGGGGGTGGTAATAGGGCGAGACGGTGAGCTCGGCTTTTCGCTCGTCGCCGAGCTTTTTCCAAAGGGGAAGGAGCCCTTGGTGAATGCGCTTTTGGAGCTCCAGCATCCCGGCCGCGTCGGCCGGGAGCGGATCGATCGGCGAAAAAAACGCTTCGAGGGCCCGGCGCTGAAGCCGGGAGGCATGCGTTTCGTCGGTCACGAATTTTCGGAGCCGATCGATTTCGAACGGGCCCAGCCTGTCGGGCGGCAGTTCGAGGGCCAGCTGAAAGGGATCCAGAGCGGTCCCCTGAGCGTAGTCTTCGATCTGTTCCAAGAGGCAGGGGACGAAGTTGTACGTGCACGGAAAACCGGTTTCTTCGGCCAGACGGGCCATTTGATAATAATTCTTGGTGGCGTGGAAGTTGACCCAGGGAAGCACATAGTCCCCGGTCCGGGGCCGGCGGTAGATGGGCTGGTGGAAGTGCCAGAGGAGGGCGACGTTCATAATCAGATTCCTTCCTGGGCGGAGACAAAGGCGATGATCGCCATGACGATCGCCCCGAGCTCGAGCTCGCGGGGATGGACGGCGGCAAGCACGTCAAGGGCGGAGTGGTGGTAATCGAAGTATTTCTGGGAATCGGGGACGAAGCCCATGAGGACCGCGCCCTGCGCGGCGAGCGGACCGGTGTCCGCCCCCCCCCCGCCGGGCCGGGTCCAAAGGATGCCGGAAGGCTTCAGCAGGTCACCCCAAGCCTGGAGACGGGCGAACTGCCGGGGCGAGCCTCCGATGCCGAAGCCGATCGGAAGGAACGCGCCCCGGTCGGACTCCATGGCCACGATGTGCCGCTCGGCTTTCCGGCCCCCGGCGGCGGCATAGTCTCGTCCGCCGCTTGCCCCGAACTCCTCATTCATGAACAGCACCGCCCGGACCGTCCTCTTCGGCTTCAAGCCTAGTTCCCGGAAGAGACGGAGGACTTCGATGGCCTGAACGCATCCGGCGCCGTCGTCGTGGGCTCCCGTCCCGAGGTCCCAGGAATCGAGGTGGCCGCCCACGAGCACGATCTCCTCGGGAAATTCCGAGCCCCGGATCTGGCCGACGACATTGGCCGATGTCGTCGGCGCGAGATTCCAGCAGCCCAATGTGATCCTGAGCTCCACGCTTTCTCCGGCCTTCAACAAGGCGCTCAGGGCATCCGCTCCCTTGGTCGAAATCGCGGCCGCTGGAATTTTCGGAGCATCGGAGTCATAGGCGACCATGCCGGCATGAGGATGATCGTCCGTCCTCAGGGTCACCGACCGGACGAGGACCGCCGCCGCTCCGAGCTTAGCGGCTTCCGAGGCCCCGCGGGAGCGGAATGGGACCGCTGCCCCGTAGGCCTGGAACGTATCCATGGGCTGGGGATCCATTCGGACGTTGTAGAAGACGATCCGGCCTGTGACAGCCGCCCCCAAAGAGTGAAGCTCCTCGAACGAACGGACCTCGACGACCGGCGCTCCGATCCCCTCCGGCGGCGTCGGGACGCTGAAGCCGAGGGCCGTAATCGGGAGAGGCGGCAGATCCGGCCTTGCGGGCCGGACGATCCGGGCGGTTTCGACGCCCCGGACCCAGTGCTGGACCGTCACCGGTTCGAGCCAGGTTTCAAATCCCCATTCGTCCATCATGGCTCGAGTCAACGCGACGGCCGCGGCCGCGGCCGGAGAACCGGTGAGGCGCGGGCCGGCGGCCGATGTCAGGCGTTCGAGAAGCGTGTAGGCGTATTCGTCGCGCAGTCCCGCCATCCGGATCGCTTCGGCGACGTCGGCATACTTCGCCGCCGGGGCCTGGCCCCCGAGGATGCGGATGGAAGCCGCCAGGATGAGGCCGGCAACGGCGAAGCTCCGCCGGAAACGGCGGCACGCGATCATTTTGCTTTGGGTTTGAGCTTGAAAAACAGCCAATTTTTATCCTTGGGATCTTCGGATCTGAGCTTGATGAGCGCGTAGGCGCCTTTCAGGCGCCGTCCCTGGAGCTCGACCACGCGGCGCCCGGATTCGGTCTCGATCGGCAGGTATGTTCCCCGGTCCCAGATTACGACCTTCCCCGCGCCGTACTCGCCTTCCGGAATCGTACCTTTGAATCCGGCATATTCCAGGGTGTGGTTTTCCACTTGGACGGCCAGCCGCCGTACGCCCGCCTCGGAGGGCGGCTCCTTGGGTACGGCCCAGCTCAGCAATTCCCCGCCCTCTTCAAGGCGCAGGTCCCAATGCAGGCGCGAAGCCTGGTGCTTCTGGATGACATAGATGAGCCCGCGCCCGGCCGCCTCGGCGCCGGGTTTCCCCGGGGACGGCGCCGGCTCGGGGGTCTTCCGGAAGTTCCTTTTCTTGCGGTATTCGGTCAGGCTCATCGGATGGGGGTTCCTCGCAGGGCATCAGCGATGCAGGAAGCACCGCTCGCAGTCGATCTCGCCCGGTCTCCGGGTGACGATCATGGCCAGACCCAGCTCGTCCGCCCGGGCGATGACCTCCGCGTCCTTCACCGAGCCGAGCGGATAGATCACAGCCGTAATTCCGTTCTGCGCGGCGAGCTCGACGACGTCGGGGAAGGGCATGAAGGCGTCGGAGGCCAGGACGCAGCCCTCGGGCCCGTACCCCCGCCGCGCCAGCCGGATGGCGTCTTCGGCCGCGTCGATCCGGCTCCTCTGCCCCGAGCCGATGCCGTGGACCTTGTCGGCGGTGCCGATGACCACGGCGTTCGAGCGGGTGAAGGCGGCAACGGTCCAGACGAAGATCGCCGTCTGCACCTCGTCCGGGGTCGGCCGTCTTTTCGAGACGACGTCGACCGCATCCGGTCCGGTGATTTTCGAGTCGAAGCGCTTCTGGACGAGGAGGCCGCCGGCCACTCTTTTAAACTCAAGCCCGTTGTCGACGGCCGGTTCGGTGAGGGGGCCGCCCATCTTGACCACCCGAAGAGACTTACGGCCGGCGAGTACCGGGAGCGCGTCCGTTTCGAAATCGGGGGCGTAGACGACTTCGATATTGCGCGGAGCCTCGACCAGAAGTCGCGCGAGCGGGACGTCGACCTTGAAATTGAAAACGTCGACGCCGCCGAAGTTCGAAAGCGGATCGCTGTTCCAGGCCTTGAGGAACGCCTCTTCGGGCGCATCCCCGAGGGCGACGCCGCCCGGCATTTCGTGCTTGACCAGGACGGCGGCTTTGCGGCCGGGATAGAGCGCGGTCAGCTTCGCGGCCAGGCGCTGGCCGAGGTCCATGTCGCCGACGTTGATGTAGCTCAGGCCCTTGCTGCCTTCCTGGAGGATCTCCAAGGTGGCCATGTTGGGGCCCGAGGCCTTCTCTTCGACATAGAACGCGGCCGGCAGACCGGGGTTTTCGCCGTAGCGCATCGAGAGCCGCTTCAAAAATTTCTGGGCCCCGAAATCCAGAAGCTCCGGGAATTCTTCCTTGGTCTTCGTGGAATATTGCTTTCGTGGGGAGGCGTCGGCCTTGTCCTGACTCATGAGCGCGTCCTTTCGTCCCGATTGATGAGGTGAAGCTCGAACCGCGTCAGGTCCTCCGGATCGGCGAACAGACAGGCCACGGCCACCCGGAAATCGCGTCCTCCGGGCTCGGCCGGTCCAAGGGCGGCATACAGCGCTTCCGCCGTGTCGCGGGCCGTGCCCTCCTCGAACAGGATCTCCCGAGGCTCCCCTTCGAACGCCGGCAGCGGGTCGGAATTTTCGCCCGCATAGGTCGATATATAGCGGGCGCGGCCGGCGAGGAGGGGGAATTCGAAGAAGGACCGAAGCTCTTCGCCTCCGGCGCCGCGGCGGATGAGAGCCACGGCGCTCCGGCCGGAGGGCAGGATGCAGCCGCCGATCCGGGGCGTATGGATGGGGGCGTCAGGTTCGTAGCTCCAGTCCTTCAGGCCCCGTTCGAGGACGGACACCGGGCTCCCCCCCTCCCCGTCCGGATCGATGTCGGCCGTCTGTCGACCATTGCTGATCGCGATCCCCTTGCCGATCCGGAGGGCCGGATAGACGAGGAGGTCGGGGTTTCCGGATTTGAGAACTTCGGGATCGGTCGGACGCGTCCAGACGGTCCGGCCGTCGAGGACGAGCCGGCGGGACCGGCTCGAGGGCGAGCGCCCGGTCACGGCGTACAGGACGACGGCGCTTCCGGAGCGGGCCCGCCCCAGGGCAAGGAGCCGGCCCGGGTAGGCCATGCGGCGCAGCGGTTCCATCAGGTCCATATGGTATTTCCTTCCGCGAAATAGCCCCTATTGATACCACAGGGTTGCGTTGAAGTCAAAACGGGTTTGGTCTAGAATGGCTGACGGAAGAGAGGATTCATGACCACGCCGACAGTTCCCCAAATGGCTTATGAGAACAAGGATTTCCTGGTTTCCCCCGACGCTCGGACGATCCGCATCCTGAGCGAATACCTGGAGCCCCTGGCCCGGTTCGAACGGCTCAAAGTCAATTCCACGATCCTGTTCCTGGGGTCGGCCCGGGTCGAAGACCCCGATGCGGCCTCCCCCCTCGGCCGGTATTATCGCGACGCCGAAGCGCTCGCCTACCGCCTCGCCAAATGGGCCATCCCCCTTCGGCCTAAAGGCAAGAACTTCGTCATTTGCACCGGGGCGGGTCCGGGCATCATGGAAGCGGCCAACCGGGGCGCGATGCGGGCCGGAGCGAAGACGATGGGCATGAACATCGCGCTCCCCCACGAGCAGCTTCCGAATCGCTTCATCTCGCCCGAGCTGACGTTTGTCTTCCACTATTTTTTCATGCGGAAATTCTGGCTCGTTTCGCGCGCCCGGGCCGTGATCGCCTTCCCGGGCGGCTTCGGGACGCTCGACGAGCTCTTCGAGATCCTGACCCTGGTCCAGACCGGCAAGATCTCCCGCAAAGGCATCGTCATCCTCCTTTATGGCGAATCGTATTGGCGGAAGATCATCGATTTCGGGGCGCTGATCAAGGCCGGGACGATTTCGCCCGAGGACGCGAAGCTGTTTTCCTATGTTTCCGATCCGGGAAAAGCGTGCGCCATCCTGAAAAAGAGGCTGCTCGCATTCTGCCGGACCGTCGGCCCGGCGTCTACAATCTGAGGATGATCCGGAATTCCGCCTGGGGCTTGAAGCTCTCGTTGCCCAGTTGGCGGAAAAACCCTCCCAGCGCGTCGCTCTTATAGCTGGGTCACTTGGTCTGCGGGGGGCGAGCCCGGCATCATCTCCAGAGGGGGCAAAAATCTCGAACCGAATCATCGGGAACGGCTATGGCTTTCCGGTCCTGCCTCCGGCAAGATAGATTCGTGCTTAAGTCAATTCGAGATCGACGCTTCGCGGGACCGGGCCTGACCCTGCTTTTCACGGGACTCGGCTTCCTCACCTCGTGTGCCCGGATGGTCCCCCCTTCCGCCGCGGGTAGTGGAGGCCATACGCTGAGCGGAATCGCCTCCTGGTACGGCGAGGATTTCCACGGCCGCCGGACCTCCAACCGCGAAATCTACGACATGTATGAGATGACGGCGGCCCACAAGACGCTGCCCTTCGGCACGCGGGTGATGGTCACCAACCTGAACAACGGCCGGACGGTCGCCGTCCGCATCAACGACCGCGGTCCGTTCGTGGGCGAGCGGATCATCGATCTGTCGTATGCCGCGGCCGCCACGATCGACATGGTGGGCAGCGGCGTGGCGCCGGTGAGGCTCGACATCCTGGGTGACCGCGCGGCGTCCGGTCGGCTTCCGAATCCCGGCTATTACGTCCAGGTGGGCTCGTTTGTCTACGAGGACAACGCCCGCGATCTCGAAAAGCGCCTACGCGCCAAATATCAGGACGTCGCCGTATCCCCCTTCGCCTCGATGTCCCGGACCTATTACCGCGTCCGGGTGAAAGCCAGGGATCGCGACGCCTCGCTCCGGATCGCCCAAATCCTGAGCGAAGACGGCTACAAGGTCATTCTTCTCGAAGAATGAAGTCCCGGCGCTTCAACCTTTGAAAAGGGAGGCGCACTCCCGCAGGCCGTTCGTCCGGCCGTCGTGGACCGCGTACTTGGATTTGCCGAGCATGGTCGCCGAACCGAATTCCCCCTTCGCGTTCAGCGCGTAGAAATCGAGTCCGAACGCCGGCCGTCCTGCGTCGTCCGTAAGCCCGAGGGATTTCGGCCAGCGCCGGGCCTTGTCCGCCACCCGTTCCAACGTCTTGAGGCACGCCTGTTCGGGGGACATCCCCTGGCCCATGCAGCTGACGACTTGGAAGCTGGCGCACGTCCGAATGTTGGCCTCCCCCAGGCCGGTGGAACCGGCCGCTCCGATTTCGTTGTCCACGTAGAGACCTGCGCCGATGATGGGCGAGTCGCCCACGCGCCCGGCCAGCTTGTAGGACAGGCCGCTCGTCGTGGTCACGCCCGCCAGGATGCCGGCCTCGTTGAGGGCGATGCAGTTGATCGTCCCGTGGGTCATCATCACCGGTTGAAGCGCCTCGGGCATTTTCTTGATCTGTTCCGGGAGCCAGTTGTCCCTGTCGGACATCGTCTCCTTCCAGCGGAGCCAGGCTTCACGAGCCTTGTCCGTGAGAAGGTTCTCCTCGGCGAACCCGTGGGCCAGGGCGAACTTCAGCGCGCCGCCGCCGACGAGGAGGCAGTGCTTGGTCCGCTCCATGACGAGTTTCGCGACCTTGGACGGGTTCTTGATGTTCCGGATCCCGGCCACGGCCCCGGAAGCATGGGTCGGGCCGTACATGACGGAGGCGTCGAGCTCGACCACGCCGTCCTCGTTGGGCAGGCCGCCGTAGCCGACGGACATGTCGTTCGGGTCGTCCTCGACGATGTTGACCCCGGCGATGACGGCGTCGAGCGGGTCCGCGCCCCGGCGCATGAGCTCCATGGCCTTGTCCGTGGCCCGAAGCCCGTTGCCGGAGGAAACCACCCGGAAAACGCCGCTCCGCTTCGCCCCCTGCGGGGCGATTTGCG
>Ga0315286_10001870_pt1 | contig 19411 bp, 13 predicted proteins | sample YL17G10_0_MG_FD_205038 | JGI IMG/M metagenome (GOLD analysis project Ga0315286, IMG submission 205038) | Sediment microbial communities from Yellowstone Lake, YNP, Wyoming, USA - YL17G10_0 | ecosystem: Environmental > Aquatic > Freshwater > Lake > Sediment | place: USA: Wyoming | collected... | reverse complement strand
GGTCCGAGTCGACGTAATCGCGGCGGGAGAAGAGATCGGATGAATCAGCCGTCCCCTCGAGCCCCGAACGGTAACCGCGCAACCGGCTCGCATAGAGGAAATGCCCATCGAGTTTGAGAGGAAAGGTCCGCTCCAATTCCACTCCTCGACAGAACAGGCTCGTCGGGTAGCGATAGGGACCGACCGTTCCGATCAGCCCGATCGGATCGCCGAGATCGATGTCCTCGACGGGGCGGGTGAAGGCGCGGAGCATTCCCCGATCGAAACGATACGAGGCGACGGCGCGCAGCAGAAAAGCCTCTCCCGCGGCCGATTCGCCCTCCGGGAACTCCTCGGACATGCCGACCGCGAGATCGGCGCCGATCCGCTCGTCAACCGTCCCTTCGACCCCCAACTCCGCGTGCAGCGCTCCCGATCCGCCGCTTTGAACCGCGTCGATCCTGACGAGAGGCGTGAAGCTGGTCTTCGCGGATCCGGCGCGCGCGACCGCTGACGCCGCGAGGATAACCTCGAGAGCGCCGTCCCGTTCCATGAGAATGAAGCATGAGTTGCCGTTTTCGTCGATGCAGGGATTGTCGGGGTCGGGTTTCGAGACGCCATCCGCGATAAAGCCGTATCGATATGTTCCCGTAAGGAGATAGAGCCGTATCTCGAAGCCGCCCTCCGTCTCGACCATGAGATCGATCGTCGGATTCCAGCCGTTGAAATCGCCGACAAGGAAGACCTTCCCGGCCGCGATCCCCTTGATCCTGAAGACGACCTCTTCCTCTTCGATGCCGACCGAGGCGCGGCACTGCGCGGCGGCGAGAAGGGCGAAGACGCACGGGATGAGCAGCGCGTGGAACCGTTTCATCGTGTGCCCTCACCTCCGAACCATATGCGCGTGAAGAAACTGATGAACCGGTCATTCGACGGAGGATAGAATTTGAGCGAATATGCATCGAATGAACGGTCGAACTGAATGCCGTCGTCCCACGGCACGAAAGACCCGAACGAGGCCTGGAACAGGAATCTCTCGCGCGGCCTGAATTCGATTTCGACGTTGTAGCGATTCAGGCGCGAACGGTACAGATAGAGCGCACTTTTCGCCGAAATGCGCGAACCGAAATTGAGGGTGCCCCGGGCCAGATACGAGAGGAGGTTTCCGCCGCCGAGGTCGTCGATACGCGCCGTCATGACGATTCGGGAGAGCGCATTGTCATCGATGAAGGAAATCGCCGCCGAGCTCCTTTCGCCCGCCGTGCACAGAATGCTCTCCTCGAGCTCGAAGCCGCCCCGGTACCGCATCCGCGCGCTTCCGACGATCCGGCTGAAATCCTGCCCCCACCATTCGCCGTCCGCGGCCTCTACGGTCAGGCGCGCATCGTATTCCGCCGGTTTCCACCAGGCAACCAAATAGCTTTCGCGCAAGCCGCGCCTGAACTCTCCTTCGAAACTCGTGAACGCATAACCGGTATATCGATATCCCGGCACGAGGGCGACGGCGCCGAGATCTCCCGTGCCGAAACGCAGACCCTGTATCTCGGCCGCGAATGCGTCGTCATCCGAAAACAGCGCGCTGAAATCATCGAGTCGCGCAGCGCTCCAGTTCAGATCGAAAAGGGGGTTGCTTCGAAGCTCTCCCCACCCGCCGTTCTGCGTCCTCGCGAGCTCCGCGAGAATATCGATCCCGTTCACCCTGAGACCGAGATCCGTCCCGACCGTGATCCGTTCATCGTGCATTCCGGCGAGCCGTTCCAGGATCGTGAACCCGGCATGCCAGCGCGTTCTCTGATACCCCTCGAGCCTCAACACGCGGAGACGATCCTCGCCGCCATGAAACGAAGGCAGCCCACCATGAATCGCGACGTCGCCGGGGTCGCGAAGAATCGATTCAATATAGCTCATCGAGAGGTGGGCGCCCGCGTTTGCATTGAGGGCGATCCCTTCGCCGCGATCAACGAGAGCCCGCGACTCGTCCGACAACAGCTTGAGGAGCCTTTGATCGGTTCGATATACCCGCTCGCGGGAGAAGAATCTGCCCGAGACCGCGCCTCCGAGAAAATCGAAGCCGAGGTGCCCCTGGTCGAGAATGAACTGCTGCTCCTGATACTCCCCGCGGAGGCGGAAACCGGTCGCGCCCTTCGCGAAGACCGCGATGCCCCGGGGATGAATCATTTCTCCGAGCACCGCGAGTCGGTCGTTGACATGCGATTGGCTGCTCTGGTCATTCCACGGAAAATTCGCGGACCACTCCTGGATGTCGATGCGGCTCCGGTAGAGCGCCGACCATTTGAAAACGAGCGCGGAATCGGGGCGTTCCTCCGCCCGCGCCGGCGCCTGCATCGCGCAGACGAGCAGGGCGAACGCGATGAACGCCGTACGCGAAGCCCATCTGCCGCTTTCGCTCCTCTTCCTCACGGCGTCTCCGTGCCCGGCCTGCCGGGAATATACGCCTCGCAGGCGATCGTCCAGGTTACCCCCCCATCCTCATCTGCCGCGAATGCGATCATGCCCTGGAGCCAGGAACCGGTCCAGCGCGCGCCTCCCGACACGCAGCCGTCAGAGAAGCCCGCCATGAGCTCGACCGGCACTGCGGTTGTGGCGCCGATCCCGTAGTGGAACGTCGTCCGGCCGGCGCTGCGCGTCGTCGCGAACGAGAGAACGATCCGGTCTTCCCAGAAGTACGAGGCGCCCCACCGCTGCACGCGGCGCCACGCGTCGTCCCCGCGCGTTTCATCGGGTCGCGCGTCCATGATATTGCCGACCGAATACGCGAGCGCCACAACGGGAAGGGGTTTCAGTATGATTCCGGCATCGCCGCTCCCCGCCCAGCGCGAATCGCTCTCTCCGGGATCCGCGCTTTCTTCCGAGAAGCCCGCGGCGGTCGCGCTCGCCCCGAAGGAGAGGAACGACCCCTGGGTTCCCTCGACGAGCCGGTGCGCGACGCTCACGGCGAGAAGGTTATCCGACTCGCTCTCGGAGCCGAAACGGTACCAGCCGAGAGCGCCCCGCGTGTTAAGCGTTCCCGCCGCGAAAGCGACTCTCGATTCACGCCCCCCGCGGATCCCCGCGGGCTCGGCGTAGTCAAGATAGAACGCAGGATTCGCCCCTGCGACGATCCCCGCCGGATTCATGAAGATCGCGGCGGCGCCGTCGGCGAGAGAGACAAGCGCGCCGCCCATCGCCTGAGATCGAGCTACGTCGGCGGATTCGTTCAGCTGGGCTTCGGCGCGCGCGCCGAACAGGCACGAGGCGAGAAACAAGAGGAGGCGCCGTTTCATCAATGGGGACCCTTGGCCTCGTCGAGCCTTTTCAGGCCTTCGAGTATCAGATGATCGAGCTTGACCTCGAGGTAGATGTCCTCATCCTGGGGAAGCGCGTCGCGGAAAAAGATGAACTGTCCCGTTCGCCACGACAACACCTCGTAGACGACCTCCTTCATCTGCTCCTGAATCGCCGCGACGAGGGAGTTGTAGTCGAGATAGCCGCGCTCGATGAGCGCGTGGCCGATGCGGCCGCGGCCTTCCTTTGTCATGTAGTCGCGGAGCACCTTGCCGAGCTGCTCCTCCGTCACCCATCCCTTCTCGATGAGAAACTTGCCGAGCTTCTTCTTTCGAGTGTCTATCGTGGCGTAGACGAGCTCCCCCTTCTTGAAGTAGAAGCTCGCTACGTTGTCGTGCGTCATGAATTTTATTTCCCCCGTGAGAAGCGAGAAGCTCATGACCTGGAATACGATCGCAGGTTCGAGTACCGAAAGATCCCCCCCGAAATCCATCACGAACCTCCTCTGCCGCCGCATCCGCCGCTCGGGCGTTCGGGCGACAATACTCTCAACGCCTGGCTCTGAGAACGGCCTGGGCCGCCGCGAGAATCGCGATCGGCACACGGAACGGGGAACAGCTCACGTAGTTGAATCCCGCCTCGTGGCAGAACCCGACCGACGACGGATCCCCGCCATGCTCGCCGCAGATACCCACCTTGAGACCCGCCTTGACGCTCCTTCCCTTCTCGACGCCGATCCTGACGAGGGCGCCGACTCCCTCGACGTCGAGTTTCTGGAACGGATCGCTCGGCCAGATCCCCTTCGCCAGGTAATCGCCGAGAAATTTGCCCGCGTCGTCGCGGCTGATCCCGAGCGTCATCTGCGTGAGGTCGTTCGTGCCGAAAGAGAAGAAATCGGCGGCGGCCGCGATCCGGTCGGCGGTCAGCGCCGCCCGGGGGATTTCGATCATCGTTCCGACGAGATATTCGACGTTCACACCCATCTCTTTCTGAACCTCGGCCGCGACGCGCTCGACGATCGCCCTCTGGAGCTCGAGCTCCTTCACGTCCCCCACGAGCGGGATCATAACCTCCGGCCTCGGCTTCTTGCCCGACTTGGCGAGAGCGCACGCAGCCTCGAAGACCGCGCGCGCCTGCATCTCGGTGATCTCGGGATACACGATCCCGAGCCTGCACCCGCGGTGCCCGAGCATCGGATTCGACTCATGAAGCGATTGCACCTTCTCGGCGAGCCGCTCCTTCGTCACGCCCATCTTCTTCGCGAGAGCGGCGATATCCCGATCCTCGTGCGGGAGGAACTCGTGGAGCGGAGGATCGAGCGTTCTGATCGTCACGGGGCGCTCTCCCATCTCCTCGAATATCCCGCGGAAATCGTCCCTCTGCATCGGGAGAAGCTTCGCGAGGGCTTTTCTTCGCCCCTCCTCGTCGGCGGCGAGTATCATCTCGCGGACGGCGTCGATCCGATCGCCTTCGAAGAACATGTGCTCGGTACGGCAGAGACCGATCCCTTCGGCGCCGAAGGCGACCGCCTTGGCCGCCTGGTCGGGACGATCCGCGTTGGCCCTGACGCCCAGAGTGCGGATGTCGTTCGCCCACGACATGAGCTCCCGGAAATCCCGGTAGAGGGCGGATTCTCCCTCGTCGAGGGTCTTGTCGATGAGCACCTGGAGCACCTCGGACGGGCGGGTCTCGATGGTGCCCTCGATAACCTCTCCCGTGGTTCCGTCGATCGAGAGAAAATCGCCTTCGCGTATCGTCCGGCCTCCCGCCTCGATGACCCGTCTCCGGTAGTCGATGAGGAGATCCTTCGCCCCGACGATGCATACCTTCCCCATCTGCCGCGCGACGAGCGCGGCATGAGAGGTGGCGCCGCCCGCCGAGGTGAGAATCCCCCGTGCGGCGCTCATTCCCCTTATGTCCTCCGGACTCGTTTCGATCCTCACGAGAATGCAATCGTCCCCGCGCCCCGCCCACTCTTCGGCGTCAGCGGCGTTGAAAACGACCTTCCCCGTCGCGGCCCCGGGTCCCGCGTTGATACCCTTGGCCGCGAGCCTCCCCTCCCGAATCGCGGCGGCCTTGCCGGCGGGATCGAACACGGGGCGGAGGAACTGGTTGAGCTGTTCGGGCTCGATCCGGCGAATCGCCTCTTCCTTCGCGATGAGCCCTTCCCGCACCATGTCGATCGCTATCTTGATGGCGGCGAAACCCGTTCGCTTGCCGGAGCGCGTCTGGAGAATCCACAGGCGCCCTTTCTGAATCGTGAATTCGAGATCCTGCATTTCGGCATAATGGCTCTCGAGAGCGGCTCGCACCTTTTCCAACTCGACGTACAGCGCCGGCATCTCCTCCTCGAGAGAGAGCGCTCCCGGATCCACCTTGTTCCACTTGTTGATGGGCTGCGGCGTGCGAATCCCGGCCACGACGTCCTCCCCCTGCGCTTTCATGAGGTATTCGCCGTAGAACACGTTCTCGCCCGTGGCGGGATTTCTCGTGAAGGCGACGCCGGTGCCCGAATCGTCTCCGAGGTTCCCGAAGACCATCGCCTGAACGTTGACCGCGGTTCCCCACGTCGCGGGAATACCGTTGAGCCTCCGGTAGGTGTCGGCGCGCTCGTTGTGCCATGAGTTGAACACGGCGCCGATCGCCTTCCAGAGCTGCTCGTCCGCGTCGCGCGGAAAATCGACGCCGAGCCTGCTCCTGATCATGGCGAGATACCGCCCGATGAGATCCTTGAGATCGGCGACGTCGAGATCCATATCCCTCTCCGCCCGCGCTTCCTTCTTCTTCGCCGAAAGAAGCTCTTCGAACGGATCGGCGTCGTCCTTCTTCACCGGCTTGAGTCCCAGAACGACGTCGCCGTACATCTGGATGAATCTCCGGTAGCAGTCGTACGCGAAACGCTCGTCTCCGGTCGAACGCGCGAGCACCTTCACGGTGTCGTCGTTGAGACCGAGGTTCAGGACGGTGTCCATCATGCCGGGCATGCTCGCGCGCGCGCCGGAACGTATCGAGAGGAGAAGCGGCGCCTCGGCGCCGCCGAACTTTCCGCCCATGACCTCCTCGACGGCGCGCAGATTCTTCTCGACCTCTTCCCGGAGCCCCGGCGGATAGGCGTTGCCATGCTCGTAGAAATACGAGCAGACCTCGGTCGATATCGTGAATCCCGCGGGCACGGGAATCCCAAGATTCGTCATCTCGGCGAGCCCGGCGCCTTTCCCGCCCAGTATCTCCTTCATGTTCTTGTTTCCCGCGGCCGTGCCGCCTCCGAAGAAGAATACGAATTTGGGCTCCACCGGAAACCTCCTATCTTAAATTATGTCAATATGTTGTGAGGCGCCATGCACACCGCGCCCTACTCTGTAAGTTTATATCCAAACAGGCCGCAAATGGCAATGGAATTATGCTCGGGATGGAAGGTCAGCGGATGACAACGACCTTTATGGTACTCGTGAAGCCCCCGAAGCTCATTGCGATAAAATAGACCCCGCTCGCGACTCGATCCCCTCGTTCGTTCGTGCCGTCCCAATCGAGGGTCAGCGAGCGCTGAACTGCTCTTCTCTCGGCGAGCGTCCTGATGAGCGATCCGCGGCAGTCATGGACTCTGACCGTCACCGAACGTGGAGAATGCAGCGTGATCTGGATTTCCATCGCGGCGCTGAATGGATTCGGAAACGCCGTCACTGAGGCGGAAGATTCGACGGGCCGCACGGTCAACGTCGCGTTCGGGATCCCCCACCCATACGTGTTGTCGGGAGCCGCGCTTCGGGAAGAAGTCGCGCGGAGGCTGTCCCGCATCGCCATCGGGCTCCAATCGGGATGGAGCTCGAGCAGCAGGGCGCAGACGCCCGCGACGATCGGCGCCGCGTAGGAGGTCCCGTTGTACGAGCCATATCCGGTTGGACCCGACACGCTCCGCACGCCCACTCCCATAGCTGCGAAATCGGGCTTGATCCGTCCGTCCGCGGTCGGGCCGCGCGAGCTGAACGAGGCGATCGCGCCGGCGCGATCGACCGCGCCGATCGCGAGCACGCTGTCTCCGTCAGCCGGAGCGACGAGTCCGGAGGTTCCCTCGTTCCCGGCGGAATTGACGACGACGATCCCATGGGACACGGCGATGTCCGCGGCTCGCGTGCACAGGGCCGTATTGCCGTCGAGCTGGTCGCGCGTGTACCACAGGATATACCCGAGCGAGCTCGTGACGACGTCGGCTCCCGCGCTGTCAGCCCATTCGATCCCGGCCACCCAGTGATCCTCCTCGATGGGGGTCTCGGAGCCCACGATCTCGGTCTTTGCGAGAAGATACCGCGCGCCCCACGCAGGGCCTATGAGGTCCCCCTCCGCGTGCCCCGCCAGGACGCCGAGAACCGTCGTGCCGTGCGTGTCCTGTCCCGCCGGGTCTCCGGCCTCGTCGGAAGTCACCGAATCGTTATTGATGAAATCGTGCTGCGCCTCCACCTGGACGTCCGCGAGCGCGGCATGATCGAGCCTGAAACCGGTGTCGAGAATCGCGATGAGAACGGGCTCGCCGCCCGATACGGTTCCCGAACCGTTGTAGCCCCTCTCGAGAAGATCGACGACCCCCACCTGGTTCAGCTGATCGAAGCTCTCCCCATAATCGATGCCGTATGCGGCGCGCGGCGCGCTCTCCGGGTACGATCCCCGCGGCGCCTCCGCAGGCGGCGCGGAAATCCGGCGATGCGAGGCGATGAGGTCCACCGATCTCACGAATCCCAGCTCGCACACCGTAGGGACCTCCCGCGCCTCCATCTCCGCGCTCACCGCGTTGAAATACCGCGACGCATGGCGGATCCTCGTCGCGTGAGCGCGAAGGGAATCGACGTAGCCATGATGGACGGGAAGGTCGCGCGGGCCCGCAGACGCATGCCCGCGCAGGACGCGGCGATTCGCCGCTCGCGCGGAGCAGCAGAGCAGATTCTCTTTTTCCGCGGCGGATCCCCTGTCGGCGAGAAAGATCCAGACGGCGATCGTATCCTCCGGCCGGGCCGCGGCACAAAGCTCGCGCAGCGGAGACGAGCATTTCCTCGCTGAAGACACGCTCGTCGACGGTAGGATCGATCCGGCGCCCGCGCCGTGCGCGACGCGCGACGCCGATGCGCTCGCCGCACCCGCGAGGATAGCGGCCAGGGCCATGCGACCGGCGATCCGCACGAGCGCCTCCCGTCCGAATCGGGCGCGTTCACGAACCGTGCGCGTTATCTCTTCCTCCGGCGGCCCCGAGTCCCGGGCCCGCGAAATCGTCCGATACCGAGGTACTGCGCGACGTTGGCATTTTTCTTAATCTTCGGCACGATGAGCGCTTTCGACGTCGTCATGATCACCGTGACTCCGGGACCGTGGCCGCTGACGACGCAGGAGGCGTGAACGACGACCCCGATCGTGATCGCGCCCGATTTGATCGACCTCCCGAACCTGCAGTCCGCGTCCCGGATAGCGACGACGTCGCCAAGGCGAAGGCTCTCCAGCCCGTATTTCCGCACCAGGGCCTTATCCGCGACCTGGATGTCGAAATCCCCGCTGAAACTGTGCCGCGATCCCGTCCCCGAGCCCATGATCGAGACGGGAATGACGTGCGTCACCGGCACGACGAGCTGAGTGCCCCGGGCGACTATTCCCATCTTCCCGAGCAGCCCCGGATCGAGACTCATCACCTGCACGTCGGGAAAAGCCTCGAGACGGAGCCCCTGGCCGAGCGCCTTGATCTGGATGCGGTCGCCGACGACGAGCTTCTCGAGAACGGATGGCGCGAAATCGACGATGACGTGCTCCACGCCGCCGTGCTTGCCCGTCACGACGCCCCGCGCGCCCAGCGCCTCGCCGCTCACGACGCGCGCCTCGTTTCCGACGCACGCGAGGATGCAAAGCGCTCCGAGGCTCGCGCCGTCCTTCTCCCTCTCGTCGAGCGTCATGCTCACGCCGGGCTCGACATGGTCCCCGGCGAAGCTGAAGGCCGAATCGCCGACGAAGACGTTATACGTGATCCCGCCGACGCCCGGGAGAATGTGAACGCCCCCTCCCTGATCGACGAGGTACGGGTTCTTGAGTGGAATCCGCGGATGAGCGATCCCTCCGAGGACCGACTGGATGACGCAAAACTGCGAATTCGTTTTCAGCATGGGCACGTCCCTCACTTGACGGATTACATCCCGTTTTTCAGATTCCCCGACGGTGAAGGAACCTTTGTGAACGTTCTGCGGTAAAGCAGGATGCTCCCAGAAAATACGACGCACGTCAAGATGATTGAAGAGCCCGGGGAACCCTCCCGCACATCGTGGCACGGCCGCTTCCCGCCGGCGCGCGAGACGAGGGCAAAAAAAAGCCGCCCCCTGATAGGGGCGGCTCGTTTCGGACAAGCGCCGGTTCACCTGATAACGATGATCTTTCCGTACGCATCGGATCCGTCGGCGGAATTCTTGCAGCGGTAAATATAAACTCCCGAGCCGACATCCTGGCCACTCTGATTCTTCACGTCCCACGAGATGATCCCATCCTCCCCCGTCGGGCTGCTGTGATGCGCTTCCCATACGAGATCCCCCGACACCGTATAGATCTTGATATCGGTTTCCTTCGGCACGTTGAAGAACTTGATGCTGCCGTCGGGATAGTTGTGATAGAAGGGATGCGTCTCCGCCGAAGTCCCGGTGCGATAGGGATTCGGAACCGCGTAAATCAGCCGCATGTCGGTTCCCGCGTTGACCGTCACCGTGATCATCTGGGCGACGTCTTCGCACGGCACCGGATTCTCCGGATCCGCGGGATTCGACAGGTCTTCGTCGCAGATGAAATTGTCCGTCTTGTTGAACTCCGTCTGGCCCCTGAAATAGCCCCTGTCGAAGCAGGTCACGAAGTAAAAATAGGTGAATCCTGCGAACGCGTTCTCGTCGACGAGCTCGTAGTACGGCCGTCCCAACGCATCGTTCTTGGGCCATTCGTTGAAATAGAGCGAATCATACTCGACCCCGTAGAAGGCCGCGTCGCGGGAGAGCTCGGAAATGATGGTCATATGGGTCGGCATCGGCGACAGCCCCCGCCAGATATGGAAGCCTTCGAGCACCTGGAGATCCAATTCAAAGAAGGCGGGGCTTCCGTCAAATGTCGAATCGACGATTCCCGCGCCAAAAGCGAGACTGACGCCGAGCTTGAGCGTATCTCCCGTCGCCCGTCCGATCAGATCGAGCGGAATGACATCGCCCGGAGTATAGGACCCCGTGCCGCCCGGAATAGGGTACCCCGCGCCGAGATTGAATTCCAGGTAATACGTGTCGAAGCGATCCTGCAATTCGGCATACATCCTGACGGAAGGCTCGACTCCGATCGTGTCCACCGTAACCTTATTGACAGGCGCGATTCGCCCGACCTTGAGGGTCCGATCGATGGTTCCATCATATAGTCCGGTGATTTCGACTTCAGAGATGTTCGGATCGGGCCCCCGCCAGTTGGTCCAGTGCCGGGATCCCGTAAGCGTGGCGATCTCGGCTCGCGGCGGATACCAGCCGATGACGACGCTCTGTCCGTCCCTTCTCACGTAGACGGAATCGGGCGGCACAATCTCCAACCTCATCGTATCCACGGCGCTCTGCGCCCTCGCATCGACGCACATGGCCGAGATACCGAGGAGCACAAAGACAAGAGCTATTCCCCGTCGAATCAGACTCACCGTGCCTCCTTTTCAGTCTTCTACAGTCGGGCAACGATCATGGGGTTGCCAGAATCTGCCATTCCCGGAACATCGTGTCGATGATGGTCTTGACCTGCGCCCGGTCGAAGAACCACAGCTCGAAGCCGAAATGCGCGCTCGGCGCCGCCACGGCGACTCCGGACACTACTTCCGGAACGACATGCGCATACTTCGTCACCCAGATCGCCACCGTCTGGTTATTGAGCTTCGAACCCGCGTTGCTCGTTTTCATGCGGTACATCGGATGGAAGCATCCTTGGCTCGACACGGAGTTCCGAGACATCCAGTAAGCGGGATCATAAACCTCGACGGGGGTGAATCCGCCAGGTCGGTTATCGTTTGCCGGGGGATTGGGAGCGAAGTAACGATTCCCGAACACAACCTCCGACCAGAGATTCAACACGCTCGGCATGCCGGGAACGCTGTCGTGCCATGCGTCGATCGCCTTGACGCAGCCCGGGTACATGCAATCATAATTGCGTACTTTCCTCAGCGGCATGTCCGAATCGCTGCGGATGGACCCATCGATCTTGTCGAGCATCGTGACGCAATAATCCTTGTAGGCGTATGAATTGACGCCGCTCGTATCCCCCTCGCAACCGTCGGAGTTCCCCAGGAGCTCGCATTTGATATTGAGCGGGAAGGCCCGTGGGGCTTCCATGGTCGGAAGGATTACGGCGAGACCCGCCGACTTTTCGGACATACCCTCCGTCAGCAAGTGCCCGCCCTTCGCGAGAAAGATCGGCAGGAAATTGAGCGGGACCGCCGACTCGCTGAGCCTGGATTCGGGCGTGAATTGAATAACATTATCGATGCAGGTCGACCCGAGAGCGGAATTGAACGTCCAAATGATATTCTTGTACCGGCCGATCAGCGATATCTTCGGCGGAGCCGAGTTGTATCCGCCGCCCGCGGCGTCGTACACGTCGCGCGCGGGATCGAATCCGATCGCGCGCCGGCAATGACCGAGCCAGAAATTATCGTGCTCATCCTCTCTCGGGAACATGTAGTATTCCTGGAGGAAGTCGTTCGACGAAAGCAAGTCATCGACCCAGAGAAGGTTGCGGTCCATCGTGAACGGCACGATGCTGATCTCGATCTGCCCGAGCGTCTCCGAGTTGGAGTTGTCCAGGCAGCGCACGTAGAGCGTGTGCACCCCCGAGTACCATATCGCCCTGCAACGTTTATTGAACGGGCTGCAATCCGAGGCCCAGTCGCTCGGGTTGTTCAGATCCGCGACGTCCCACCCGTACTGGTAGCACTTGATCTCGCCGCCGTACGAGGTGGCATCGCCATACCATTTGAAGTTGAGCTCCACCCCGGGCGGGAGATCCCGCTTCTCTCTCTTCGCGTTATCTCCCCTGAACCGGAACCCTCCGAGAAACGGCTCCGTGACGGTCAGCAACGGCGCCGCGGTGACCGACACGATGAACTGCCGTATGTTCACTCCCCGCGTGAAGATCGCGGTCACCGCCCCCGCCTCGTCCTTCGCCTGCACCGCGAAGACGTGCGCTTTGCTCAGCTCGAGAAGTTCATCGTCCCCGAGCCATGTCGAGCGGCCCGAATCCCCCGGCGCATGGTAAGAGATCCACGGCCTCCAGTCTTTCTCGTAACGCCAGGGGTTCTCGTTCAAGTCCAGGACGATATCAAATCCGACACTGTCGGCGCCGGTGGGGGTGACCACCCGGTGGTACATGTAGCGTATCGAGTCGGGATCCTGGATGTTGTCGGGCGAATCGATCGGATCGGTCCCCCGCCACTCCCACTTGATGATCTTCCCGAGCGACACCGTCGCGTTGAGGTCGCCCGGCGGACGCGGCATCGTGATCTCGATGTACGGGGCAAGCGTCCACGCCGTGAACGACCGGTACACGGGATCGGAGCGTCTCCCCTCAAGGTCGACCGCTCGGATGAAGAAGGTATGCGCTCTGTTGTAGCGCGTGTAGGGATAGCCGCCGTAATTGATCTCTTCCGCCGAATCGTTCGCCGTTACCCTGAATACGCTGTCGAAAGCGGAGGTCTTGTTCCATTTATCGATACCGCTCGTATCTTCGCGATGAAACCCGAGGGGGAAGCCGTCGACCACGACGAACTCGAAATGTCGAATTTCCCCGTCGGGGTCCCATCCCCCCCAGTAGAAGTGCACCTGATATCCGGTCGTGGTTCCCTCGACGGGACCGCTCGAAAGCCACACCTCGGGGTTTCTATTCTCGACGCCCGCGCCGACCATCGCATCATCGGAGCATCCGAACAAGCCGATGAGGATCGCGAGCGCCGCTCCACAGAGCCATAGCATAACGATTCTCGCATTCACTTCGGCACCTCCCCGATGCGCGGTGTTCTTCGATTCCTCGCCTTCGTCAATACGAAATATAACAAGATAGAAGTGCGCAGTGATAATTCTTTTTATCCTTCGCGCGCGGGTCGCGCCGGACGCATCGAGATGAAGAGCGCGAAACCGGCGGCGAAGGCGCCGGCGAGGAGCAGGAAGGCCGAGACCGGATGGCCCAGAACGATATTCCCGATGCCGAAAAGAGTGAGGTAGAGCGCCGCGACGCCGCACACGATCCTGAACGCCGTGCGCGAGCCCGACGCGCCGGGCGGGGCGCCCGGGGTCCCGCTCCTGAAACCCTTCCACCCCGCCCCGCCGGGATGGCAGCGCTCGTAGAACCGGTTCAGGTGATCGCGGCCGACCGGCTTCGTGAGAAAGGTCACGGAGATCCACACGAGCATCGCCGCGAACGCGGTGAGCGCCGTCGAATAGGGGAACCTGGCCCACGCCGCGCCGCCGAAACGGGAACTCCCCGAGCATATCCCGAGCGCGAACGTCGCGACGAGCGCCGTCGCCATGGCGGAGATTTCCGACCACGCGTTGACCCGCCACCAGTACCACCTCGCCACGTAGACGGAGCCGACGCCGGCCGTCACCGAGATGATGAGCTTCCACGCGAAGGAGATGTCCTTGACGGCGAACGAGGCCAGCGCCCCCAGGACGGCGAGGACGATCACCGAAACCTGAGCCGCAACGAGATACTGCCGCTCCGTCCTGCCCTTCCAGACGAAGCGCCGAAGCAGATCGTTGACCATGAGGGAGGAACCCCAGTTGAGCTGAGAGCTCTCCGTCGACATGAATGCCGCGAAGAACGACGCCAGCACGAGGCCGAAGAGCCCGGGAGTCAGAACCGCGCGCATGACCATGGGGTACAGGCGCTCGGGGTCGTCGACCTTTCCGAAGAGCGCCATGCCGCACAGGCCCACGACGATCCACGGCCACGGGCGCAGGGCCACGTGGGCGATGCTGAACCAGAGATACCCGAAGACGGAGTGCCGCTCGTTTTTCGCGGCGAAGAGCCTCTGCGCAAGATACCCGCCTCCGTCGATCGTATAGGATGCCCACCATACGACGAGAACGAGAACCAGGAACTCGGTGAAGGGATTCGCGCCGGCGAGGGACGCAGCCTTCGGAATGATGCGAAACGTCTCTTCGAGGGAATAGCCGTGCGCAGCGACGGCCTCCCGGATCGGACCCCAGCCGCCGGCCGCGCGAAACGCCAGCGCCGCCGTCGCGATGCAGCCTCCCATGGCGAGAATGAACTGGAAGAAATCGGTGATCACCACTCCCCAGAGGCCGGAGATGGTCGTGTAGCCCACCGTGACGACGAACAGAACGAGGACGGTGAACGATTCCGCGTCCATCCCGATGATCGTCTTCGTCTCGTCCCACCCCATGATGACGACGATGATCTTCACCATCGCACGCATGACCCAGGCGATGATGAGCACGTTTTGCAGAATGCCGAACCAGATCGCCCGGTAGCACCGCAGGGCGGCGGCCGGCTTTCCGTCGTAGCGAAGCTCGACGAACTCGGCGTCGGTCGTGATCCGCGCCCGGTGCCACAGGTGGGAAAAGAGGAACACGGTCACGATCCCGCCGATCCCCCACTGCCACCAGAGCCAGTTCTGCCAGATCCCCCCTTTCGCGACGAGACCCGATACGACGAGCGGTGTGTCGGCCGCGAAGGTGGTCGCGACCATCGATGTCCCGATCAACCACCAGGGGAGCGAGCGTCCCGAAACGAAGTACTCCTCCGTGTTCCGCGTCGCGCGCTTCCTCAACACGATGCCGATGCCGAAGGAAAGGACGAGGTACGCCGCTATGATGAGAACGTCGAGAGCGGTGAGATGAGCGTGAGCCATGGCTCCGGGGAGATCCCCTCCTCTAGAAAGAAACGGTGAGGCCGAGCATGAACGCGAAGCCGCTCAGATCCACCGAACCTTCACCGTATACGCCCCTGTCGGCCGTCGCCTCGGGCCCGAAATTCAACGCGCCGCCGGCGTCCCGGTAGGAGGCGAGAAAGACATCCGTCAAGCTCCCGTCCGGATTCGTGCGTGTTCCCTCGAATCCCTTCACATCGGCCCATCGCCACTTCAGGCCGAGATCGAACTTCACCGTGGGAGCGAGAGCGAAGGAAAGCCCCGCGCCCCCGTGGAGACCGAATCCCCATTTCCCGAGATCCGCGCTCGCTTCCTCCGCCACTGCCCCGCCGCTCGTGCTCTCTTCGAACGTCAGGCTCACGCGATATGCGCCCCCGCCGAGGTAGACGTACGGTTTCGCGAACGGCAGCATCGGAAGGTCAACATACGCGGTCGCCGTCACGGGATAGGCTTTCATCGTGTGCTCGTACGAATAGGCGCCGAGGCCGGTCTGAAGGACGTAGCTGGATTTCCCGAAAACGATTCCGCCTCCCACGCCGACGCTCAGACGTGGAATGACGGGAACGATGATCTCCCCGCCGAATTCGGGAATCCAATGGATCGCGCCGACCTCTCCCGTGGCCCCCGAGGCCCAGAGCCCTTCCTCGTTCGCATAATCCGCCGCGTCGTTGAAGTCGCCGTACGAAACGTAGCTCATGCCTCCGTTCACCCGCACGCCGATCCCCGCCAAGGCGCTCCCCGCCGCGAGAAGAAGAACAAACGCGAGAAGAGCCACCGCTCCCGCAACCCGTTTCATGCCGATCTCCTTCCCGCGCCGCCCCGCACGGCGAAAGCGCACTATCGTTTTTCCTTGAGCGTCTTGATTTTCTGGATATCGACGCGCTTGCCGATCACGATCAGAATGTCGCTGTGTTTGATGACGAAGCTCGCCGGCGGGACGAGAATGAAGTTCTCGGGAACGAGCTCCTTGATTCCGATCACCGTGATCCCGTAGCGGGAACGAAGCTGCAGCTCGGCCAGCGATTTCCCGACGAACGCCTCGAGCGGGGCGATCTCGGCTATAAGATAATCCCCCGACATCGGAATGTAATCGAGAACGTCGGGCGTCGAGAGGCTGCGCGCGACCTTGATCGCCATGTCTTTTTCGGGATAGATGACGTCCGTCGCGCCGACCTTGCTCAGTATCTTCCCGTGATCCTCGTTCGACGCCTTGACGACGATCCGTTTCACGCCGAATTCCTTGAGATAGAGCGTGATGAGGGTCGCCGCGCTCTCGTTGCCCCCCATACTCACGATGACCGCGTCCATCTCGTCGAGGCCGAGCCCCCTGATCGTTTCCTTTTGCGTCGCGTCGGCGACAACGGCCTGGGTGCAGTACGGCTGGACGTGCTGCGTGGCGTCCTCGTCGAGATCGACCGCCACCACGTCGTGCCCTTCCTCGAAGAGCGTCTTCGTGACGTTGAACCCGAAGTTGCCGAGTCCGATCGTCGCGTATTTCTTGCTCATGGCCTGTTCCCTTTCCTTTCGATCCGTGGCGAATTATCCGATCATCACTTTTTCCGACCCGTACCGGTACGTATCGACGATGCGCCTGCTCGTCACGACGTACGCGACGGTGAGAAGCCCGACTCTCCCGAGGAGCATGATCGAGATGATGGTGATCTTCCCGACGACGTTGAGAGAGGACGTAACCCCCATCGACAGGCCGACCGTACCGAACGCGGATACCGCTTCGAAGAGATACGCAAGGAAATCTTCCCGGACCAACTCGGGCTGCGTAATGAGAAGCACGATGAGCCCGGCAGTCAGGACGATGACGGCGAGAATGAAGATCGACAGCGATTTCGAAACCGTCTCCGCCGGGATGGTCCGCTTGAAGAGGCTCGCCGAATGCCGCCCCCTGATCCGGTCGTTGAGGATCGCGACGAGAACCGCGAGCGACGTCGTTTTTATGCCGCCGCCACACGAGCCGGGGCTCGCCCCCACGAACATGAGAATGATGAGGATGAAGAGCGTCGCGAGGGTGAGCGAGCCGATGTCGAGCGTGTTGAAGCCCGCCGTGCGCGCCGTGATCGACTGGAAGATCGACGCCAGCACCTGCTCTCCGCCGCCGAGCGAGGCCATCTGGTGATTCCGCTCGAGGAGAAATACGAGCAGGGCGCCCGCGACGATGAGAATAAGGGTCATCGTGAGAACGATCCGTGAGTGGAGCGACAGCGTGGTGCGCTTGCCCGCGCGGAGACTCCGGACGCGGCTGAACAGCTCGTAGATGACGGGGAACCCGAGGCCGCCGAGCACGATCAGCGTGCAGATCGTCACGTTGAGGAGAATGCTCCCCTGCCAGTTCACGAAGCTCGTCGGGAAGAGCGCGATGCCGGCGTTGCAGAACGCCGATACCGAATGAAAGAATCCCGCGTAGATCGCCGAGGAGGCCGACATCTCTCCCCGCCACTGGATAAACAGAAGCATCGCCCCGATCGTCTGGATCACAAACGTGAACAGAAAGATCAGCTTGAGAAGGCCCTTCACCTTCCGGTGCGGCGTCGCCGTGAAGGACTCGGTGATGATCCATCGTCCCCGCGTGCTGAACCCCCTTCCGAGGAACAGGAAGAAGACGATGGAAAAGGTCATGACTCCGAGCCCGCCGATCTCCATGAGCGCCATGATGACCGACTGCCCGAACACGGTGTACGTCGTGCCGACATCGACCGTCGTGAGCCCCGTGACGCATAGAGCCGAGGTGGCCGTAAAAATGGCATCGATGAGCGGGATGCCCGGACCTTTCGAGGAAACGGGAAGCGAGAGAAGCAGCGTGCCGAGCAGATCGACGATCAGGTAGCTGTAGATGATGATCATGGCGGGATTCATTTTTTGAAAATGCTCCGCCATCCTGCGTTTGAATGCGCGTTTCGACTGGAATGCCCCCTGCACGTCCTGCAGCGCGAGCCCGATATCCCTTATTTCACGAATCCTATACAGCTCCCCGGTTTGGCGTCGGCGCCGAGCACGTTCGCGGCCGCCTGCGCGGCGTCCTCTTTCCTGAATCGTATCAAGGTATGAACGATGCGCCACGGGATGAGGAGATCCACCTCATGCCGTTCGGGCTTCTGCCTGCGTTTCGGAATGTACCGCCCCTGGCCGTCCCTGATCTCCACCGTGGCGAATTTCCCGTTCTCCACCCAGATGCCTACCTCGTCCACCGCCGTGACCTTGCAGAAGAAAGGTCCGTCCTCCGGGATTCCGGTGAACGCGAGACCTTCGTTGCTCACGAGCTTGACGAGCACGGTCTGATCGACGAGATCCCGGGCATCCTGCATCGCGATCCCCTTTCGACGGAGCACCGGATGGAACTCCATGAATTTCGGGAGAGTGTGAAGGTTGGCCGGGAAAAATTCAAATAAAAACGGAGAGCCGGCGCGGAGTCGGGAGCAATCCATTGTCGATAGGCAAGTTGCGCAACCGCGCCAAAGAGCCTCGATCCGCCGGATCGCCTATTTCGATCGGTTCCGGGGCGCCGCCCCGCGCCGGCGCGTCTTCCCGGCGAGCCGGAGGTACAACATCCGGGAGGCGCCCGGCTCATCGAGGCGAGCGGCGAAGAGCTCCGCGACCTTCTCCCTCGTCATGCGGCCTTCATGGTAGGACAGATGAAGCGCCTCGCCGAGACGGGCCCCGAGCGCCCGTGCGACGAGGAGGCGTTTCTTCAAACCGAGGCCCGCGATTCCCGTGCCCTTCCCGGGCGCTTGACACGCGCCGCGGGCCTCGAGCGAGCCGGGAAGCGAATCGTCCCCGACGCATGCCATGGAAGGATTGACGACCCCGGCGCCGAAGCATACGAGCGCTTCGGCGATCGCGGCGCCGTAGCATTCGTCCTCCGCCGGAAGCCGCTTCCCGGGCCGCTCCATGATCTCGCCACGCATGAGGTGCAGCACGAAACGGGCGGCCTCCCGGACGATGCGCGAATGATCGCTCTTCACGATGAGCAGCGTATTGATGGCGGGCACATAGCGCATCCCGTCGCGTTTCAGGTTCTCGATCACCGCCGTGATCTCCCGCGGGCCCATTCTTCGCGCTCGCATATAGGCGGAGAACGCATGGTACGTCGAGCGGCACTGCACCTCGGGGAGAACCGTTTCGAACGTCTCCCTGCGCCCGTTCGGAAGCGCGATCAGCTGCTTCCTGCCCTTCTTCGAGAGAAACGCGTGAATCTCCTCGATCGTCTCGTGGAAGAACGGCGTC
>Ga0315286_10001869_pt1 | contig 19412 bp, 17 predicted proteins | sample YL17G10_0_MG_FD_205038 | JGI IMG/M metagenome (GOLD analysis project Ga0315286, IMG submission 205038) | Sediment microbial communities from Yellowstone Lake, YNP, Wyoming, USA - YL17G10_0 | ecosystem: Environmental > Aquatic > Freshwater > Lake > Sediment | place: USA: Wyoming | collected... | reverse complement strand
CGCCACCAACTCCGGCAGCCCGGCGGCCAGGGCCACCATCTCCGAAAGGAGCGGCTCGTGGCCGTGGACCACGAGGTTCACCTGGTCGGCCTTGAGGACCCCCAGGTTCAACTGGCCGTGCCTGGGGTACGGCGTGCCGAACAGGATGTCCTGGAGGGCGGTGGCGACCATGGATCCGCCCCAGCCGTCGGCCAGCGCGCAGCGGCTGGCGTGCATGATGAGGCTCTTATAGTCCTGGTCGACGCCCATGGTGGAGCGGTGGAGCGCCTCGACGACCTCGCGGTCGACGGAGCGGGGCGTGATGTCGAACTTCTTCCAGAGTTCCTTGCGCGGCCCGGGCGCCCGCTCGGCCATCCGCTGCGTGCCGTGGGGCTTGCCGAACTCGGCCAGGGCGAGTTCGCCGATTTCCAGGGCGATCTCCTTGTCGGGCCGGCCCTCGGTCTTGACGTCCCACTCCTTGGCCAGGGCGAGGAGTTTGACGCGGTCCTTGATGCCGTAGTCCGGCGCCTCGCCGCGGGCCATGGCCACGAACGTGTGGGCCACGCCGCGACCGTGGTCCGAGTGGGCGCTGGTGCCGGCGGCCACCGCCCGCAGGAAGTTGCGGGCGATGATCGTGTCGGCGTCGGCCCCGCACACGCCGCGCTGCGGGCCTTCGCCGAACGGGTCGATGCGGCAGGGGCCCATGTTGCAGACGCGGCAACAGAGGCCAAGTTGGCCGAAGCCGCACTGCGGCTCCTGCTCTTCAAGCCGGTCCCAGGCCGTGTCGATCCCCTCGTCAGCCATCTTCTTGATCATGGCCTGGGCGGCGGGGTCACTGCTGCGCTTCTTCGGATCCATCCTGCGTCTCCTCACTGAGCCGGCTTGTCTGTGTGCGGCCGGCGCGGGTTCCCTTGTTCATTCCCTATACCTACTTCTTGCGCGACCTCGCTGCTTTCGGACGGCGGGTCGTCTTCGTCTTGGCGCCGGCGCCGGACCGGGCGAAGTACCCGATCTGTGCGGCCAGCGTCGACACCTTCGAGAGTTCGGCGGCGGCCCGCTTCTGACGGCACTTCGGGCACAGCCGCAGGATCTCGCGGAACTTCTTCCAGTCGACCTTGGTGTTCTTCAGGGCCTCTTCGGCCAGCGGAACGCTCACGACCGTCTCGCCGCACGCCTCGCACTTGAGGAGTCTTGCGCGGGTCTTGAAGGGCGAGATCTCGATCTCGCCTTCCTTCTCGTGAATGCGCACCTGGATGGTCCCGACGGGGCAGACGACCGCGCACGCCCCGCATCCGATGCAGTTCTCGGCCGGCTGGCGGAAGGGGGCGCTGATGGCCCGGTTCTGGCCGCGGCCGGCCACGCCGATGGCGGCCCGGCCCATCACCTCGTCGCAGACGGCCGTGCACAAGCCGCACAGCACGCAGTCGCGCTGGCTCTCGGTGACCGTGGGCCAGGGCGTGCCTTCGACGCCCATCCGCCTCGCGAGGGCCAGGAGGTGGGCGCTGGTCGGCGCGCGGGCCAGGAGCAACTCCATCACGCCCCGGCGGGCCTTGACGGCCGCCTCGCTCGAAACGCTCACCGTGATGTCGCGCCGCACCGGGTAGTTGCACGCGGTGACCAGTTGCTTCCAGTTGCCGCGGTCGAGTTCGACCATGCAGAGGCGGCAGGCGGCGGCGGGCGCCACGGCGGGGTGATAGCAGAGGGTCGGAATCCAGAGGCCGGCCTTCCGGGCGGCCTGGAGGATCGTCGCCTCGCTCTCGACTTCCACCGGAATGTCGTCAATCGTTACCGTCGGCACCGACCGGCCTCCCCTGAAATCGCCTTACTGTGGCACAGCCGCCCTCGGCTGTGCAGCCCCGCGCCCCTTGTGCACGCCTGAGGGCAGGCGTGCCACAATTCCTAAACTTTCAACACGGCGTTGAACGGGCACTTCTCCAGGCACATGCCGCACCGCGTGCACTTGGCCTGGTCAATCACGTGCGGCGTTTTCTTGGCGCCGCTGATGGCCTCCGCGGGGCAGTGCTTGCGGCACAGGCCGCAGGCCTTGCACAGTTCCACGCCGATCTCGTAGCGGAACAGGCCGCGGCACTGCTTGGCCGGGCATCGCTTCTGGAGGATGTGGGCGTCGTACTCCTCGCGGAAATAGCGGAGGGTCGACATCACCGGGTTGGCGGCGGTCTTGCCGAGGGCGCACAGGGCGGCCACCTCCAGGATGGTGCCGATCCTTTCGAGTTTCCCGATGTCTCCGGGCTGCCCCTCGCCGTGGGTGATGTGGTCCAGGATATTGTGCATCTGGGCCAGGCCCTCGCGGCAGGGGGTGCACTTGCCGCACGACTCGTCCATGAGAAAGTGGGTAAAGTACTGGGCGACGCTGACCATGCAGGTGTCTTCGCTCATCACGATCATGCCGCCCGACCCCATCATGGAGCCGAGTTTCGTAAGTTCGTCGAAATCGACGGGCACGTCGAGGAACTGGGCCGGGATGCACCCGCCCGACGGGCCGCCGGTCTGGACGGCCTTGAACTGGCGGCCGCCCTTCACCCCGCCGCCGATGTCGAAGATGATCCGGCGCAGCGTCATGCCCATCGGCACTTCGATGAGGCCGGTGTTCACGACCTCGCCGACGAGGCTGAAGACCTTGGTGCCCTTCGACTTGGCGGTGCCGATGGCGGCGAACCAGTCGGCGCCGTTGTTGACGATAGCGGGGACGTTGGCCCACGTCTCGACGTTGTTCAAGTTCGAGGGCTTGTCCCAGAGGCCGTGCTCGACGGTGTGGACGTACTTGGCGCGTGGCTCGCCGGGGCGGCCTTCGAGCGAGGCCATCAGGGCGGTCGACTCGCCGCAGACGAACGCGCCGCCGCCGCGGTTGATCCGGATGTCGAACGAGAAGCCTGTGCCGAGGATGTCATCGCCCAGGAGGCCCCGTTCGCGGGCCTGGCCGATGGCCCACTTCAGGTGTTCCACGGCCAGCGGATACTCGTTCCGCACGTAGACGTAGCCCTGGTGGGAGCCGATGGCGTAGGCCCCGATTATCATCCCCTCGATGACGGCGTGAGGGTTGCCTTCCATGACGGAGCGGTCCATGAAGGCCCCGGGGTCGCCCTCGTCGCCGTTGCAGATGACGTACTTGGGCTGGCCGTGGGCGTCTCGGCAGGATCGCCACTTGCGTCCGGTGGGGAACCCGCCGCCGCCGCGACCGCGAAGGCCCGACCTCTCGACGGCGACCAGCACTTCTTCCGGGGCCATCGTGGCCAGGGCCTTGGCCAGGGCCGAATACCCGCCGACCGCAATGTAATCGTCGATGGATCGAGGGTCGATCTCGCCGTTGTGTGCCAGGACGATGCGCTGCTGGGCCTTGTAGAAGGGGATCTCGCGGGCCGTCTTGGCCCTGGTCTTCGTGGCGGCATCTTCGTAGAGGAGGCGTTCGACCACCCGTCCGCCCAGGACCGTCTCGCGGAAGATCTCGGCTACGTCGGGTTCCTCGACCCGCTGGTAGAGGATGTCGCCGGGTTGAACGACGACGATCGGGCCGCGCTCGCAGAATCCGTGGCATCCGACGCACTTGGCGGCCTCGACCTCGCCGCCGCCTTCCTTCATGGCCTGGACGAACAGTTCGTAGAGTTTGCGCGATCCCTTGGCCGCGCACCCCGTACCGATGCAGACCCGCACGGTCCTGGCCGACGGCCGCGTGCGGCGGAGCAGTTGGTCGCGGAACTGCTCCAGGTCCGCTGGGGCGCTGAACCGCTTGCTGGTAGCCACCGTCACTTTTTGCCCTCCGCCTTGATCGCCTCGGGCGCCAAGGGAAGTTTGCGAAGAACACCCATGGCGGAGTCCTTCGTGACTCCGTCATAATACTTGCCGTCGACGATCATCACGGGGGCCAGCGCACAAGCACCCACGCAGTTGACCGGCTGGAACGAAAAGAGTCCGTCGGGCGTCGTGCCGCCCGCCTCCACCTGGAACTCCTGGCGGATCATCTCGGAGATCGCGCCGGCGCCCTTGAGGTGGCAGACGGTGCCGACGCACAGTGTCACCTCGTGCTGGCCCTTGGGTGCCAGGCGGAACGACGTGTAGAACGTGGCGACGGCGTAAAGGCGGCTCAAGGGCACCTCGAGCCGGTCCGCCATGCGCCGCAGTTGCTCCACCGGCAGGTAGCCGCAGGCGGCCTGGAGGTCCTGCATCATCGGGATGAGCATCCCGATTTCGCCGTCGTACCGCCGCACGATCTCTTCAACGACTTTCTCGTCTGCCATGCGATCTCTCACGCTTCGGCGTGGCAGGCCAGGAGACCCGCCGCGCCAAGGTTGCCTACACCGATTCGATCGTGACCTCCGTGCCGCGCTTCGTCAGTTCCTCGCCGATCTCACGAACAATTGACAGTTTGATGCCCAACTGGTGCGGCAGATTCGGGTTCTGGTGCGCCGGGTTGGTGGCCAGCCCGACGACAAAGTGCACGTGGTCCACCTCCAGCAAGAGCCGCACCAGGGTCGAGGCCCCGTCTGTCTGGAACCTGACGGTGTCTCGGTGGGCGCCGGATCGCAGGAGTTCCAGGGCCCGCGTCAGCGTCAGGATGCCCTCGGTCACGAGGTCGATCCGGCCCATGCGGGCCAGGGGGGGCACGTCGGGCCGCATGGTCCCGAGGTCGACCTCCAGGGGCGACCCCAGGTGGCGCGAGACCATCTTGGCGGTCGTGCCGCCGCATACGATGTGCAGGCCGGCTCTCTTGATGAACTCGTCGAAGACGCGCTCGTCGGCGGTGCGATCCGTAGGCGGTCCTGCCAGGATCGTGGCCACGAGTTTGTGCCGCACCTTGATGACGAGAATGCTGACGTCGTCGCCGGGGGCATCGGCGTAGAGTTCTGCCACGGTCTCGGCCAGTTTGTCGGCCAGTTCCTGGGCGGTCAGGCTCGGATGGGCGTGGCTTTCGAGGTAGCGGGTGGTCTGGTCCCACCCCCAGCCGAGGGGGTACACGCCGCCGATGCCCGCGTTCAGGACGCCGTCGGAGACGAACACAACCCAGTCGCCGACGCTGAGTTCGACGAGGGTTTCCCGGATCGTCTTGCCCCCGATGATCCGCTCGGTCCAGGGCAGGGGCATCGTCTTGCGGTCCCTCAGGACGATGGCCGGCGGGCTGTCGAACTCCACGAGGCGCGCCCGGCCGTCGCGGAAGAACTGCGCGATCGCAAACGTGCTGTACGCCAGTTTGCGGACTTGGCAGACCGGCAGCGTCTTGCCGAGGGTCTCGACCACTTCGGTCAGCGGCAGGTCGTTTTCCAGCAGGTGCATGGCGATTCGCGTGGTCAGCGTGGCGAGGATGTTGGCCTTGACGCCGCTGCCCAGCCCGTCGGAAAGCGCAAGTGTCACGGAGTCGCCGCGGCGGGAGACGGCCAGGCTGTCGCCGCACAGTTCCTCGTTGCGCTTGCGCAGTTGCTTGGCGCCCCACTCATAGTACAGTCTCATCGCTGTCCCTCTTCCTTGAAAAGGGACATCAGTTTCACCAGCAAGACCTTGGTCTCGGCGGTCGACTCGCCCAGCAGGCGCGCGATCTCCTGGGCGGTCTGCATCTGCCGCGAGATGACTTCCTGGGCCCGCTCCAGCGTCTGGGCCCGCAGGCTGCTCAGTTGCTCGCGCGCCTTCTCTTCGTCGGTGATGTCGATGAAAATGCCGCAGTACATGTCCTCGCCCTCGACGGGGAACAGGCCCACGCGGAAACTCATGTCGTGTTCCGCGATGGTCTCCTTGACCATGAGGTGCCCGCCTGCGGCGATGGCCCGCCCGAAACAATCGGAGTGGACGAACTCGGCCGCCGGCCTCCCGAGCACCTCCTCGTCGGGGCAGTGGAACATCCGGCGGAAGGCAGGATTGACGAACCGAATCCGGGCGTCCCGATCCACCAGCAGGACGCCGTTGGGCGTGTGCTGGAGGATGGCCGCCGCATGGGCCGCCGAAATCTGGCTGTCGGACGTCTTCATGGCTTCGCAGGCTCCCGCGGCGCGTCGGCCGGCTGAATTCCCAACGGCCCCAGGACTCTCTTGTAGAACGTCTCAATGGCTTCCCTGCCGGTGGTACTGGAGACGTATTCCTGGTCGATCTGCCAGTTGATCCCTTCGCCGCAGCGCTCCATGCAGAAACACCCTTTCAGCGCCACCTTGTCGGCCAGGCCGTGCTGGGCCAGAAGGGCATTGAACCGCTCGATGACCTCGCGGGCCCCTTTCAGATGGCATGAAGAGCCGACGCACACCGTTACGGTGACCATCTGCGCTCTCCTTCCTCACCCCGCACTTGGCGACGACCGAACGGGTGGCATCCCCGCGCCGCCGTTCGCGTGGCCATGCCACCCGACAATCCATCACCTCATGTGTAACAGAGCACTAGGTTACTTCTCGGCCTCTTCGCCGGCCTTGGCCAGGCTCTCGGCGGCGCGGCCGGCAGCAACCCGCCGCACGGCCTTCGTGAGTTCCTCGACGCTGACGAATTTCAGGGCGTGAGTCGGGCAGGCCGAGACGCAGGCCGGCTCCTCGCCCGCCCGGGTACGCTCGATGCAGGCGTCGCACTTGATGACGCCCTTGCCGTCGCTCCTCAGGCCGATGACGCCGAACGGGCAGACCATCATGCACAGTTTGCAGCCGATGCAGCGGTCCTGGTCGATGAGCACCGGGCCGCTCTCCGAGGCGCGGTGCATCGCCTCGGTCGGGCAGATCATGATGCAGGGGGCGTCTTCGCAGTGGCGGCACTGAAGCGGCAGGCCGTGGCCGCCCACCGCCTCCACCGTGACCCGCTTCTGCGGCTTCGGATGCTCCAGCACCGCCGCCAGGAGGTCCTTCGACGCGGAATGAACGACCGCGCACGCCATTTCGCAGGACCTGCACCCGAGGCACCGCTCGACGCGGCACACGATCATCTTGTTCTTCGTCTTGCTCATCCGGCGTCCTTTCGTCGCACGTCTTCAGGCTCGGGCGGCATGGCCGCGCGCTCGCGCGCGGCCGTGTGCTTGCCGGCTTCGCGGCTCATGGCCAAGTAGCGGCGCGCGGCCACGGCACCCCACAAACGAGCCGCCGCCACAGCGTCTCGCGCGTCACCCTTTCGCGGCGGCCTTCGCGGCAACAAGGGCTTCCAGGTTCCGCTTGGCCTCGGCGAGGGCCGCCTCGGCGGCGGGGTCCACGTTCAAGACGGTCCGGCCTTCCAGGTCGGCCCGCTGAAGAAGAGGGCTGTACGGCACGCACCCGAGCAACTCCACCCCTGCGGGGAGGCCCGCCCGGATCGTCTCGACATCTCGCGGATCGGTGACCTTATTCATGACGGCGCCAAACCGCTCGACGCCGATGTCGCGGCCCATGCGCGCGATGGCCTCGGCGGTGTCGAGGCTCCGTCGCCCCGGCTCCACCACGATGACGAGGGCGTCGATGCCCATGACCGATGCGCGGCCGAGAAACTCCAGGCCCGCCTCCATGTCTACCAGAAGGACCTCCTGGCGTTCGAGCATCAGGTGCCGCATCATCGCCTTCAGAAAAACGCCCTGCGGGCAGGCGCATCCGCCGCCGCCGCGCTTGAGGCCGCCCAGGACCAGCAGCCTCACGCCCGCGACTTTCACGGCGTAGGTATCGGGCAGATCGGCGACGTGCGGGTTGAGTTGGAAGTACTGCCCGAGTTTGTCGGGGTCGGCGCCGGTGCGTTCCTTGATGAGTCCCTTGAGTGCAATGAGGGGCGTGGGGAGGCTCTGCGGGGCCACGCCGAGCGCGGCCGCAAGGTTCGCATCGGGGTCGGCGTCGATAAGGAACACGTCGCGCCCTTCCGAAGCGAACGCACGCCCCCACAGGGCGGTGACCGTGGTCTTGCCGACACCGCCTTTTCCGCTGATGGCGATTCTCATGCACACCATCCGATGGCAAGACGACCACTTCGGGACTACGGGTGGCCGGCCTCAGGTGTTCGTATCCGAGGGTGCCCCTCTGGCGATGCCCTTCGAATAACGCCTGCCCCGTGGTTTCACGGTCTGCCGGGGCGGCTCGTCCCCTGTAAGACGCGCTGAAACCAAGTGCCCTGCCGCAAAATGCCACACAAGGATAGGGGCTCGCAAGGGGCTTGTCAAGCAGGATACGGATTGGAAAAAAGTGCCCCATGTGAAGCTTTTCACAGGCGAAAATAAAAGTCTTGACGACCCTGTACACTACTTCTAGACTGCCCCGACATTTTTCGTGGGAAAGCCCCCACGGATGCGGCGCGTGGCAAGGAAGAACGAACCCTCTCAGCCCCGATGCAAGGAGGAACTCATGCTCAGTGATCTGGAGATTGCCCAGCAGGCCAAGATGGACCCCATCAAGGAAGTGGCCGCCAGGTTGGGCATTCGCGAGGACGAACTTGAGTTGTTCGGCAACTACAAGGCCAAGGTCGACCTGAAGATCCTCGACCGCCTCGCGAAGTTGCCAAAAGGCAAGTATATTGACGTAACCGCCATTACGCCCACGCCCCTCGGCGAGGGCAAGACCGTCACCACCATCGGCCTCTCGCAGGGCCTCCACCACATTGGCAAGAAGGTCTGCACCACCATCCGCCAGCCGAGCCTCGGCCCGGTCTTCGGCATCAAGGGCGGCGCGGCGGGCGGCGGGTACAGCCAGGTCGTGCCGATGGAGGACTTCAACCTTCACCTGACCGGCGACATCCATGCGGTCGGCCTGGCCAACAACCTGGCGGCCGCGTTCGTCGACAACCACATCTACCACGGCAACAAGTTGGGCATCGACCCGTACGCCCCGACGCTGCGGCGCGTCCTGGACATCAGCGACCGGTGGGCCCTCGACGACATCGTCACGGGCCTGGGCTCGGGCGTCGTCCGCCGCACCGGCTTCGACATCACGGTGGCCAGCGAGGTCATGGCCATCCTGGGCCTGACGACGGGCCTGAAGGACATCCGCGAGCGGTTCGCCCGCATGATCGTCGCCTACAAGCGCGACGGCACGCCCGTGACGTGCCAGGACCTGAAGGTCGCCGGGTCGATGGCCGTTCTGATGCGCGACGCCATCAAGCCGAACCTCCTCCAGACGCTCGAGAACACGCCGTGCTTCGTCCACGCCGGCCCGTTCGCCAACATCGCGCACGGCAACTCGTCGATCCTGGCCGACCAGATCGCCATCCGGCTGGCGGACTACCTGGTGACCGAGTCGGGCTTCGGCGCCGACATCGGCATGGAGAAGTTCCTCAACATCAAGTGCCGCGCCTCCGGCCTCGTCCCCGACTGCGTGGTGCTGGTGGCCTCGATCCGGGCCCTGAAGATGCACAGCGGCCGGTTCAAGGTCGTCGCCGGGAAGCCCCTCGACGAGGCCCTCACGCGCGAGGACCTCAAGGCCGTCGCCGACGGGTGCTGCAACCTCGAAAAGCACGTCGAGAACGTCCGGATGCACGGGCTGCCGTGCGTCGTGGCGGTCAACATGTTTACGACCGACACCGAGAAGGAGTTCCAGACGGTCGTCGACCACGCCAGGAAGGCCGGCGCCGGCTGGGTCGCCAAGAGCGAGGTCTGGGCCAAGGGCGGCAAGGGCGGCCAGGAACTCGCCCAGGCCGTCGTCGACGCCTGCAACTCCCCCAAGAACTTCAAGTTCCTTTACGAACTGGCCTGGCCCATCAAGCAGAAGATCGAGACGATCGCCACGAAGGTGTACGGCGCGGCCAAGGTGGTTTACGAGAAGGCGGCCGAGGACGCCATAGCCCGCTTCACGAAACTCGGGTACGACAACCTCCCCATCTGCATGGCCAAGACGCACCTGAGCCTCACGCACGACCCGACCATCAAGGGGCGGCCCACCGGCTTCACGTTCCCGGTCCGCGACGTGCGGGCCTCGGTGGGCGCGGGTTTCCTGTATCCGCTGTGCGGCCAGATGAAGACCATGCCGGGCCTGCCCACCGAGCCGGCCGGCGAGAAGGTCGACATCGGCCCCGAGGGCCAGGTGGTCGGGCTTTTCTAAACCGCGGGCATGGTCTATAATGAGCGCGGTCCGGCGGCCGCCGGCGCTGGCGCAGGGCGGCCGCCTCGCAGGGCGGCAAGGAGCAACCCTATGGCCAAGGTCGTCGAAATCCCCGTCGTCTGGCTCCAGGGCGCGGCCTGCACCGGCTGCGTCGTGTCCCTCCTGAACTCGCTTTCGCCCGGCATCTCGCGGCTCGTGCTGCGGGAACTGGCGCCCGGCAAGCACGTCTCGCTCCGGTTCCTCGTGACCGCCATGGCCGGGCAGGGCCACCAGGTCATGGGGGTCCTCCGCGACGAGGCGGCCAACGATAAAGGCAACTACATCCTTGTGATGGAGGGTTCCCTCCCGGTCGGCCACCCGGCGTTCGGCACGCTGGGCGAGGCGGCCGGCCGCGAGACGCCCATCTCGGAGGTCGCCGCCAACCTCGCTCGCAGCGCCGCCGCCGTCGTCTGCATGGGCACCTGCTCGTCGTTCGGCGGCATCCCGGCCGCAGCGCCGAACCCCACCGGTTGTCTCTCGATGAGCGAGTTCATGGCTCGCCAGGAGATAGCCACGCCGCTCATCAACATCCCCGGCTGCCCGCCGCACCCCGACTGGCTCATCGGGTCGCTCGTGGCCGTGGCGGTGTACGGCCTCGGGCCGGTGGCGGGCATGCTCGACGACCTCAAGCGGCCGACGACATTCTTCGGCAAGTTGGTGCACGAGACCTGCCCGCGCCGCGCGGACTTCGATGCGGCGCGCTTCGCCAAGAAGTTCGGCGACCCCGGCTGCCTGTACCTTCTGGGTTGCCGCGGGCCCGTCTCCTACGCCGACTGCCCGACTCGGATGTTCAACAGCGGCACGAACTGGTGCATCGGGGCGGGCGGGCCGTGCCACGGCTGCGTCGAGCCCGACTTCCCCGACCGCTTCAGCCCGCTGTACGAGAAGATTGACGATGGGCGGATGGATCGCTTCCGCCTCCTTCAGCCCGCCCCGGCCCCGAAGGCCTGAGTTCGGAGACATGGCCTATGCCCAGTCAAGCGTCACGCAAGAGCGAAACGATTACCATCGATCCGGTCTCGCGCATCGAAGGCCACATGAGGGTCGACGTGGTGGTCGACGGCGGCGAGGTCAAAGATGCCCGCGCTAGCGGCACCCTGTGGCGCGGCTTCGAGAACATTCTCGTCGGCCGCCACCCGCTCGACGCCGTCCGCCTGACGCAGCGCGTCTGCGGCGTGTGCCCGATGATCCACGGCACGGCGTCGGCCAACTGCCTCGATGCCGCCCTGGGCGTGGCCGACAAGATTCCGCCGAACGGGCGGATCGTCCGCAACATCCTCCTGGCCTCCAACTACCTCCAGTCGCACATCCTGCACTTCTTCACCCTGGCCGCGCTCGACTACGTCGACGTGGCCGCCCTGGCCGACTACGGCGGGCCGGAGAGCGACCTCAAGGCCGTCCGCGCGTTCATCGAACGCAAGGACCTCTCGCCCTTCTTCCCGCGGTACGAGGGCGATTACCGCTGCGACAAGAAGACCAACGTCGACCTGGTGCGCGGATACCTGGCGGCCCTCCATGTGCGGCGTGTCTGCCACGAGATCATCTCGGTCTGGGGGGGCAAGATGCCGCACAGCGTGGCGGTCGTCCCCGGCGGCGTAACGAGCGAGGTCACGGCCGACAAGATCGCCTTCACGCTCTCGCGCCTCGGCGAGATCCGAGACTTCGTCGAAGAGGTTTACATCCCGGCCGTCTACACTGTCGCCGGCGCGTACGGCGATTACTTCGACATCGGCGCCGGGTGCAAGCGGTACCTCGCGTACGGCGCGTTCAACCTCGACGACGCCTCCGCCGACCCGCTGGCCCGTAAGCGACTGTTCCCGAGCGGTTACATCGGCCCCGACGGGCGTCTCGTGGCCGCCAGTGCCGACAAGATTGCCGAGGACGTGGCCCACTCGCGCTACACCGACGACTGTGCCGCACCACCCGCCGAGGGCAAGACCGTGCCCGCCCCCGACAAGGCCGGCGCGTACTCCTGGGTCAAGGCGCCCCGTTACGACGGCGCCCCGGCCGAGGTCGGGCCGCTGGCCCGGACGCTCGTCGGCTTCGCCGCGGGCGGGGCCGTCAAGCCGGAGGTCGAGGCCGCCCTCATGGCCGCGAGGCTCGGCGCTGCGAAACTCCAGTCGGTCCTCGGGCGGCACCTCGCGCGGGCCCTGGAATCCCGCCTGCTGGCCGCGGCGATTGCCGACTGGCTCGGCCAACTCAAACTGGGCGAGCCCGCGGCGGTCGCCCTCACGATCCCCGAAGAATCGCGCGGGGTGGGCCTGGTCGACGGGCCGCGCGGGGCCCTCGGGCACTGGATCGAGATCAAGAACAAGGTCATCGGGCGCTACCAACTCGTGGTGCCTACGACGTGGAACGGCTCGCCGCGCGACAGGGCCGGCACGCCCGGCCCCATGGAACAGGCCCTCATCGGCGCCAAGGTCAAGGACCGCGACAACCCGCTGGAGGTCGTGCGGATCATCCGGTCGTTCGACCCGTGCCTGGCGTGCGCGGTGCACATGGTGACGCCGGCGGGCGGCGCCCGCCGCGTGCTGTGACGATCTTCTGCGCGGCGGGTCTCCTGGCCCGCCGCGCGGCAAGCGGCGATCTGGCGTTCAGCGGGAGGCCCGAAGGGCCCCGTGCGTTGTCGATCGGAGGTATGTTTAGATGAATGCAACTGAACGTAAGCCGACGCCGGAAATCCTGGACTCCCTGGCCGACGCCTGCAAGGTCTTCGTCCTCGGATGCCAGGGCTGCCCCATCGGGTGCGAGACGGGCGGCAAGCCGTGGCTCGACGAGATGACCGCCGCCATCGCGGGCGCGGGCAAACAGGTAACCGGTGCGGCCCTCATCGACATGATCTGCAACAAGATGATCGTGGGCGTGCGCCTGGGGCGCTTGATCGACCAGGTGGCGGCGGCCGACGCGGTCCTGGTGGGTTCCTGCGGCGTGGGCGTCCAGGCCGTCGGCAACGTGGTCGGCCGCCGGGCCGTCCCCGCCATGAACACCGTCTGCATGGGCGATTACCAGGGCTTGTGGCCGTCGGAGGAGCGGTGCGCCGAGTGCGGCGAATGCCTCCTGGCCTACACCGGGGGCCTGTGCCCCATTACCCTGTGCGCCAAGAGCCTGGTGAACGGGCAGTGCGGCGGCACGGGGTACGACGGCTCGTGCGAGGTCTCGAAGGTCCGCCGCTGCGGCTGGCACATGATATACGAACGCCTGAAGGCCCTCGGCCGCCTCGACGACATGCGCCGGCTCCAGACGCCGCGCGATTCCCGTAAACGCGATATCTCGGAGGCCAATCGCCGCACCATCCGTTGGGCGCTCGAGGCGGCCGAAGACCAACAGAAGGCCGGCACGCCTCAGCCGGCGAAAAAGTGAGCGGAATCAACCATGAGCCAACTCGAAGAGCGACTCAAGTCCGGATCATTCACCGTTACCGGTGAGATCGGCCCCCCGAAGGGCATTAACGTCGGGCCCTCCCTCCACGAGGCCGAGCACTACCTCAAGGGCCGCGTCGTCGCCGTCAACGTCACCGACATCCAGACGGCGGTCATGCGCACGGGCTCCATGGCCATGTGCCACATGCTGAAGGACCGCGGCATCGAGCCGATCTTCCAGATGGTCTGCCGCGACCGCAACCGCCTTGCCCTCCAGAGCGACCTCTTGTCGGCGGCGGTCCTGGGGCTCGAGAACGTCCTCTCGCTGACCGGCGACCATGTCGTCATGGGCGACCATCGCGACGCCAAGCCCGTCTACGACCTAGACTCGGTCGGCCTCTTGCAGGCCATGACGCTCCTTGAGGCCGGCAAGGACATGGGCTGCGACTTCAAGGGCAATCCTAACCAACTCGACGGCGTCCCGAAGTTCTTCAAGGGCTGCTGCACGACGCCGTGCAGCCCCGACCCCGAGGCCCAGATCATCAAGTTGGAGAAGAAGGCGGCTGCGGGGGCCCAGTTCGTCCAGACGCAGGCGGTGTACGATCCGGCCACGTTCGAGAAGTTCATGAAGCGGATCGCCCACATCAAGATCCCGGTTCTGGTGGGCATCGTGGTCCTCAAGTCCGCCGGCATGGCCAAGTACATGAACCGCTCGGTGCCGGGCGTCCAGGTGCCCGAAGCGATAATCAAGGAACTGACGGCCACCCCCAAGGACGGCCTGAAGAAGGTGTCGGCCGAGATCGCCGCGCGGCTGGTGCGTGAGATGAAAGGCATGTGCCAGGGGGCGCACCTCATGACCCTCGGCTGGGACAGTCTCGTCCCGGACATCATCCGCGAGGCCGGCTTAGCGTCGTAAGCGCCGCGCTTTCGATACAATAGGCCGGGGCAACGCCCCGGCGCACTCGGTGACGCCGGGGCGGGGCTTTGCTCTGTCCTGGCCTAAAGGCTTAGTTGGAATCATGAGAGGAGAATTCGGCCATGAAGCAAGAAATGCCGGCACAACCCGGTGCGATGTCGCCCCCAAGGGAGAAGACAAGCGGCTTGGCGATAGCCAGCCTTGTCTGCGGCATTGCAGGTTTCTGCACTTTTGGGCTTTCTGCTCCAGTAGGCCTGATCACAGGAATACCAGCACTTAAGGACATGCAGAAAAGCGGAGGCCGGTTGACAGGCAAGGGATTGGCCATAGCCGGGATAGTGCTTTCGATTATAGGTTGCTTACTCTTAGCCGCTTGTTTATTACTTGGTTCGCTGATGGTTTTCCGCAATGAGCTGAGAGTTTGGACTGTCCACCAGTGGGAGTCGGCTAAGGAACAATCTCGGCCCGATACCAGTGATCAGTTTCTACATTAGTCTATAACTACGACTAAGGAGAGACGCCATGCCCGCGAAACTGATTGACGGCGAAGCTCTGGCCGCCAGGATCAAGGCCGACCTTGCCCCCGACATCCAGGCCCTCAAGGCCAAGACCGGCGCGCCCCCGAAACTCGCCAGCATCCTCGTCGGCGACAACCCCGGCTCCAAGGTCTACGCCCGCAGCCAGGCCAGGTCCTGCGAGGAAATCGGCATCGCCTACCAACTGGTCGAGTTGCCGAACGAGACCACCGGCGAGGCCCTCGCCGCCAAGATCGACGCCCTCGGCGCCGACAAGTCCGTCCACGGCATCATCCTTCAGAAGCCCCTGCCCGCGGGCGTCAACGAGCGCGACATCACCGAGCGCATCGCGCGCGCCAAGGACGTGGAAGGCATGACCGCGGCCAACCTCGGCAAACTCCTCTTCTACGAGGGGGCCCAACTCATCCCGTGCACGGCGGCCGCCGCCTACGAACTCATCAAGTTCGCCGGCTGCACCCTCAAGGGCGCCGAGTGCGTCGTCGTCGGCCACTCGCCCATCGTCGGAAAGCCCGTCGTCTGCCTCATCGTGAACGACCTCGGCACCTGCACCTGCTGCCACATCGGCACGCGCGACTTGAAGGTCCACACCACGAAGGCCGAGATCCTCGTCGTGGCCGCCGGCAAGGCCGGCCTGGTGCGCGGCGAGCATATCATGCCGGGCGCCACGGTCATCGACGTCGGCATCAACCGCGTGCCGGTCCTCGATGCCAATGGTCAGCCGGTCATCGACGAGAAGGGCAAGAAGAAGATGAAGACCGTCGGCGACGTCGACTTCGATTCCGCCGTCCAGGTCGCCGGCGCCATCACGCCGGTGCCGGGCGGCGTCGGGCCGGTCACGGTCGCCATGCTCCTCAGGAACACCGTCCGCGCCGCCAAGGCCCTCGTCGGCTAGGCATGCGGGGGACAGGGCGAAACCTTTGCGCGGCGGGTCTCCTGACCCGCCGCGCTTTCTGTTTTGTAGTTCCTCGTTCGCCCGGTAGACTTATAGGGCTGTCATTCCGAGCGAGCGCAGCGAGTCGAGGAATCTCGCTGTGGCCGTTGCGATTCCTGCATCCGCACGGCGGGCCCCCTCGGCTCGCTGCGCTCGCTCGGGTTGACAGCGAACGGCCTGCGTAGCGAGTACAAACGCAGGTGGTTCGGCGCTGGACGGTCGGCCCCGGCGGGCCGATAATGACCCGGGCCAACCTTGGTGGGCAATGATTGCACCGGCGGCACATCGCGTGCTTTCGCTCAGGATTTCGGTTACCGAGCAGTGCCAACTGCGGTGCCCGTACTGCATGCCGGCCGGGGGTCTGCCCGAGACGCCCGCCGCCGGCTTCCTCACAACGGATGAGGTACTCCGGTTCGTCCGCAGCATCTGCCGCTATTTCGATGTGCCCAAAGTGCGTATCACCGGCGGCGAGCCGCTCCTGCGGCCCGATATCCTGGAACTCGTTCGCGGCCTGGCCGCAGGCGGCGTGGCCGATCTGGCCCTGACCACGAACGCCGAGCGCCTTGCCGGGATGGCGGCGGGTCTGCGGCAAGCAGGCCTGCGGCGGGTCAACGTTCACATCGACACGCTCGACCCGGCCCGCTATCGGCGGCTCACGGGTCGCTATCGGTTGTCGCAAGCCCTGGCGGGAATCGACGCGGCGCGGGCGGCGGGCCTGGCGCCCGTCAAACTCAACATGGTGGTCCTGCGTGGCGTGAATGACGGCGAGGTGGTTGCGATGGCCCGGTGGGGCCTTGAGCGCGGCTGCGAGGTGCGGTTCCTGGAGATGATGCCTATTGGCGCAGCCGCGGGCCGCCACGCCGAGTGGTTCGTTCCGTCGGCCGAGGTGCACCGGCGCCTGGCGGCCGCGTTCGACCTGGAGCCGATGCCGGTCGTGCCCGGCGCGCCCAGCCGCGACGTGCGGGCCCGCGACGACGCCGGCTGCTCGGGCATCGTCGGCTTCATCTCGCCGTGCAGCGAGCCATTCTGTGCCGATTGCCGCCGCCTGCGCCTGACGGCCACGGGCCGGCTGCTGGGGTGCCTGGCCCGGGCCGAAGGGCCCGACGTGCGTTCGCTGCTCAGGGCCGTTGACTCAGGCGCCGAGGCGGCCCTCGTCGACGCAGTCGTGAAGGCCTTGGCCCTGAAGCGTGCCGACCACCGTTTCGCCGATCAGCGACCGATGGCGCGCGTCGGCGGCTGAGGCGTCTTCGTGGTCATCGTTTGGCGGGGGGGCCGAAGGCGACCGCGTGTTGTTTTAGGCCGTGTAACATGCCCCGAAAACGCAAAGTGAAACTCACGCACCTTGCCCGCGACGGTTCGCCGCGCATGGTGAACGTCGGCTCGAAGCCCGTCACCCGCCGCCGCGCCGTTGCCGAGGCCTGCGTGACCGTCGGCCGCGCGATCGCCTCTCGCCTCCGGCGCGAGGGCGGCCTCGCGAAGGGCGACGTCCTGGTGACCGCGCGCCTGGCCGCCATCTCCGCCGCCAAACAAACAGCGACACTTATCCCTATGTGCCATCCGATCGCGATCGACGGCATCGAGGTCGAAGCCGTGGTCGAGGGCCCGCGCGTGCGCCTCACCGTCGAGGTCTCGGCCGAGGCCCGCACGGGCGTCGAGATGGAGGCCATGGTTGCCGCGGCGGTCGGCGCGCTTACGGTCTACGACATGGTCAAGTCGGCCGGCAAGGGCGTCGAGGTCGGGCCCGTGCGGCTCCTTGCGAAAGAGGGCGGCAAGTCGGGCCGCTGGACCCGCGCAGGGGACGGCTATGCCGCGCGTTGAGGCCATCTCGGTCAGCCAGGTCAAGGGCGTGCCGAAGCGGCCCGTGCCGTCGGCCGTGTTCCGCGCCGGCCACGGCATCGAGGGCGACGCCCACGCCGGCCCCTGGCACCGGCAGGTGAGCGTGCTGGCGGCCGAAGACATCGAAGAGGTCCGGCGGGCCGGCCTTCCGCAGATCGGCCCCGGCGCGTTCGCCGAGAACGTGGTTGTCTCGGGCCTCGATCTGGCGGGCCTCGGCCTGGGCACGCGCCTTTGCCTCGGCGGCGAGGTAGTCCTGGCCGTGACGCAGATCGGCAAGGTCTGCCACGCCCCGTGCGAAATCGGCCGCGTGACGGGCGACTGCATCATGCCGCGCTGCGGCCTCTTCGCCCGGGTCGAGCAGGGCGGGACGGTCCGCGCCGGCGACGCCGCGGGGGTGCTGGCCCTGGTGCCGCGCGGCCGGTTCCAGGCCGTGGTCCTGACGATCAGCGACCGGTGCTCGCGCGGCGAGGCCGACGACACCGCCGGCCCGGCGGTTGCCCGGAGCCTCGAGGGGGGCCTCGGCGCACACGTCTACGCCACGGCCGTCCTCCCCGATGACGCCCCCGCCATCACCGAACGCCTGAAGCACTACGCCGACGGACATTCCATCGACCTGATTGTGACGGTGGGCGGCACCGGCTTTGCCCCGCGCGACGTAACGCCCGAGGCGACCCGCGCGGTCCTGGAGCGCCCCGCGCCCGGCCTCGACGAGGCGATGCGGGCGGCGTCACTCGCCAAGACGCCCCGCGCGGCCTTGTCGCGCGGCAACTCCGGCATCTGCGGCTCGACGCTCATCGTGAACCTGCCCGGCTCCGAGCGCGCGGCCGTCGAGAACCTCGACGCGATCCTCGAGGCCCTGGCGCACGGCCTGGACAAACTCCGCGGCGATCCGTCGGACTGCGGCCGGCCGGCCCACGCCACAGAGCCGCCCATGCATCTGCGCGGCGGGCCTCCTGACCCGCTGCGCACCACATAGTGCAAGGAGAGCCGGATGCTCGGTGACCTGCCTGTCTTCGGCATCTTCGGCGCGAGCGGGTCCGGAAAGACCACCCTCATTGAGGCGCTGCTGCCGCGTCTCCACGCGCGCAGCCTCTCGGTTGCCGTCGCGAAGATCCACGCCCACGGCATCGAGGTCGACCGCCCCGGCAAGGACAGCGACCGCTTCTACCGCGCGGGCGCCGACGTCCTGCTCGAAGGTCCCGACGAAGTGTTCTCGCGCGCCCGCGTCGCGGACGGCGACCCGGCCGCGCGCCTGCGCCGACTGGCCCGCCGCTACGACCTCGTGCTGGTCGAAGGCCGCAAGCGGATCGCATGCGAGAAGGTCTGGCTGCTCGGCGACGGCGAGGCCGCGCCGCCCGAGGATGCCGGCGACGTGCTTGCCGCGCTTCCGCGCCAGGCCTCTCGCGTCGAAGCCGCATGGGCCATTCTCGAGCCGTGGCTCTCCCGCCGTTGGCTGGCCACGCCCGTCTACGGATGCGGCCTCATCGGCGGCAGGAGCGCCCGCATGGGCCGGCCCAAGCACCTGCTGGCGACCGGCGGTCGGACCTGGCTCGAGCGCGCAGTGGGCTTGTTGCGGCCCCTTGCCGAGCGTGTGGTGATCGTCGGCGCCGGCGAGGTTCCGGCGGCGCTGGCCGACGCGATGCGGCTGCCCGACGTCCCGGACGCCGAGGGGCCGATGGCGGGCCTCCTGGCGGCCATGCGGTGGGCGCCTCTATGCTCGTGGCTCGTGGCGGCGTGCGACCTGCCGGGTCTTTCGGCCGGCGCGCTGGAGTGGCTTCTCTCGACGCGCCGCCCCGGCGTCTGGGCAACGCTGCCGCGGCTGCCGGCCGGCGCGGGGGGCGAACCGCCGCTGGTGGG
>Ga0315286_10001868_pt1 | contig 19412 bp, 12 predicted proteins | sample YL17G10_0_MG_FD_205038 | JGI IMG/M metagenome (GOLD analysis project Ga0315286, IMG submission 205038) | Sediment microbial communities from Yellowstone Lake, YNP, Wyoming, USA - YL17G10_0 | ecosystem: Environmental > Aquatic > Freshwater > Lake > Sediment | place: USA: Wyoming | collected... | reverse complement strand
GAAGGGAGATTACGCGATGAAACACTTTCGGTCATTCCTAACGGTGATCCTCGTTTTCTTCATCCTCTCCGGTCCGGCCTTTTCTCAAACTCCAGAACTCTCCGGCGACCCTCGCGTGGCGTCCGCCCTGGAGTTCCTGGGCGTCTGGCTCGAAGCCCAGCGGGCTTACGGCCAGATCCCGGGAGTATCCGCGGCGGTGGTCCATGACCAGCAGATCCTCTGGACCGGAGGTTTCGGTTACGCCGACCTCGTGCGCAAGACGCCGGCGGCTCCGGGCACGATCTACAGCATCTGTTCGATCTCCAAGCTGTTCACGAGCGTCGCCGTGATGCAGCTGCGCGACGCCGGGAAACTGCGCCTGGACGATCCTGTCGGCAAGCATCTGCCCTGGTTCTCCATCCAGAGGACCGCGCCCGAGGGGCCGGAGATCACCATCGAGGGCCTTCTCACCCATGCCTCGGGTCTTCCCCGTGAGTCCGACTATCCCTATTGGACCGGCCCGGATTTCCCGTTCCCAACGCATGAACAGATCGTCGAACGGATCTCGAAACAGCAGACCCTCTATCCGGCCGAAACGTACTTTCAATACTCGAACCTCGGGCTCACACTGGCGGGCGAGGTCGTCGCCGCGGCCTCCGGAATGCCTTATGACGAGTACGTTCGGCGCAACATCTTGGACCCGCTCGGGCTCGACAGCACGACGCCCGAGATGCCTGAAAACCAGCGTGGAGCGCGGCTCGCGACCGGCTACGGCTGCATGACGCGCGACGGCGATCGACCCCTGATGCCTTTCTTCCAGGCGCACGGCATCGCCCCGGCGGCCGGGTTCGCTTCGACCGCCGAGGACCTCGCCCGTTTTGCCCAATGGCAGTTCCGCCTTCTCGGCACGGGGCGGACGGAAGTGCTCAAGGCGAACACTCTACGCGAGATGTACCGTGTCCACTGGGTTGATCCCGACTTCGAGACCGTCTGGGGCCTGGGCTTCTCGGTCATGAAGGGCGACGCGAACGCCTTTGTCGGTCATGGAGGGTCGTGCCCGGGCTATCGTACGGGCATCCTTCTCAAGCCGGACGAGCGGATTGCCGCCGTCTTCATGTCCAACGCCCTGGGCGTGGACTCGGAGGGGTTCGCCCGACGCATCTACGACATCGTCGCGCCGGCCATCAAGGCTGCGGTTAAAGACCCTTCAGGCGCGAAACCTGTCGATCCAGAGCTGAAAAAATACACGGGCTCCTATACCGGCGCCTGGGGGGAGATCGCGATGATCGTCTGGGAGGGCGGCCTCGCCGCGGTGGACCTGCCGACGTGGGATCCCCTCAAGGAGCTCACGAAGCTTAAAAAGACGGGGGAGAACACGTTCCGGCGGGTCAGAAAGGACGAGGCCCTCGGGGAAGAGTTCGTCTTCGAGATGGGCCCGGACGGACGGCCGACGCGGATCAAGTGGCACAGCAATTATTATCCCCGCGTCCGGTAAGCAGGCCGGTTGGCCCTTTCCCCTTGTCCCGTGCTTAACTGGTAACCGTAATAACATCGCAAACTGATTCTTAATGTTAAGGACCGTAAGGACATCGCAAACTGTTTGGCGCTCAGCAGAGGGTTTTGATGACGTTTACATCCCCTATTACGACGGCACATCGAACAAGGTCAGGGATTTCAAGCCTGATTTCATCTTCTGGCTACAAAAGGGTGTCCAATATTTTATCCTCTTCGTCGACCCGAAGGGAACAGTGCATACTGATTACCAGCGAAAGATTGATGGTTATTCAGCTATCTTCGAGGCGGCAGGTGGGGCGAAAAAGCCCCTTGGCAACAATGGCAAGAAGGTTTTCGTGTTCACCTTCTTGCATACCGCCGACAAAGATGGCTTACCGTCCAATTACAAAAGGTACTGGTTTGAAGACATCGACAAGGTTCTTGCCTCTGTATGTAAGATTTAAGGACGTTCACTCGAATCAATTATCTTGACTTTCACCCGAAATAGGCTTTAAAATTTATATGAATCTGTAATATCTTATCTAATATGAAAGAAAACACAGAAGCATATAGGAAGGGCCTGGGCAAGAAGGAGTCGCTTCTCCTGTCCGAGCTGGCCGGGCAGAACAAACCTGTATTCACCGCCGCAGAGGCGAAAAAGGTTCTGGGCGAGGATCCGTATGCCACGCTCCACAACCTAAAGAGGAAGAAATGGATTCTGTCCTTAAAGGGGGGGCTGTACGCCATCGTCCCTCTAGATATTGGAGTCATGGGCGCGGAGAGCTTCATCGTCCATGATTTTGTCATCGCCTCACATCTGACGAAACCCTATTACATAGGCTTTTGGTCGGCTCTGAACTACCATGGGCTTTCTGACCAGATTCCCGCGTCAGTATTCATCTGCACGACCAAGGCGAAGAAGCCCGTGAGCGTGCTAAGCTCCAGGTTCGTCTTCGTCCAGCTCACGAAAGGGAAATTCGTCGGCATAGAGAAAACCGTGATCGAAGGCCGGGAGGTCAACATATCAGATAAGGACAAGACTGTTGTCGACTGCCTGGATCATCCCGAACACGCGGGTGGGATAGACGAGGTTGCAAAGGCGGTATACTTCAACCATGAAGAACTTAACTTTGAAAAAATAAGAGTCTATGCAGCCAAAACAAAGAGTGTCGCCGTTTTCAAGCGCCTTGGTTTCATCCTTGAAGCGACGGATCTGCTCGACAAATATGCCGCTATGTTCGAAAGCATCCGACTGACGGAAGGCTATCCTGCGCTGGACAAGCTCGGCTTGAAACGAGGCAAGTATTCAGAGAAGTGGAAGCTCCTAATCAACGCCGACATCAACCGCAAGAGGTGGATGTATTGATTGACAGGCGCGAGCTCCTAGAAAAGGCGCGGCGAAGGAATCTCAGCCTTATGATCGTCGAGAAGGACTACATTCTCGGCTGGCTGCTGTATGGCCTGGCGCTGGATAAAGACCTCGTCTTCAAGGGCGGAACGGCACTTTCAAAAGTCTATTTCCCCAGAACTTGGCGGCTTTCCGAGGATCTGGACTTCAGCCTCGTCAAAGGCGAGCTGAAGATGCACCTGGAAAGCATCGATACCGTTCTGGCCGAGGTGAAAAAGGAATCAGGCATCGAATTCGTTCTGAAAAGCAGTCACATCAATCCAGATTATCTCCAACTCAAGATCCAATACAAGGGCGTCATAGACAGAAACTGGATAAAAGTTGACGTGACGATGAATGACCTCGTCGATAGACCGGCGATTAGGGCGATTCCGCAGGAATATTCCGATTATATTTCGTGCAGGGTCAGGGTCGAGTCTCTTGAAGAGATTTTCTCATCCAAGCTCAGGGCTGTGATTGAGCGCAAGAAGTGCAAGGATTATTTCGACCTATGGAAGCTCAGCGAGATGGATTTTGATCGGCAGAAGCTCATACATGTTTACAAAAAGAAACTGGCTGTCAAGAATCTCGAATTCAGGGGGCTCGACCAAATCTTTCCCGTTGACCTGCAGGAAACGCTGAAGCCGTACTGGGAAAGAGAGCTCGGAAGGCTTGTCAGTCCATTGCCGGACATGATGAAGCTGTTGAGCGGCCTTAAGGGAGCTTTAAGATTTCTAGAGGGGGGATCTGAAAAAAATAGGCGTCAAAGCCGATAGAGGCCAGTGCAGGTGGTCATTGACATGGCCATGCGGCCGACGATACACTTTGACCGTATCGTATCCTTGGAGATATAGCCATGGCGACTGACGGAACGCTCGATTTTAATCTCATCACCCGCGAATACCGGACGACCGACCTCGCGCAGATGCTCGGCCTCGTCCTTGAGCTCGAGGCCGAGCTCGCCGAAAGGTTCAAAGAGGTTAGGATCGAGTCCGTGGTCGGAGACTATGCGAACCGCTATCTCAAGCCCGGAACGAAGTACAAGACGTTCGTCGCCGAATCCGACGGGAAGCTCATCGGCTATCTGATCGGATACGCGTCCGTCGGGGCCCCGGAAGTCGACAACATGTACGATATCCTGCCCGTGTCCCCGGGACGGACGCCGCCGGAGTTTTATCTCCAGATCACGTTCGTATCCAAAGCCTTCCGGAACCGCGGCGTCTCCAAAGCTCTCCACAAGCTGATCATCGAATACGCCCGGGCGCAGGGGCACCGGGAGATCTATGCCTGTATCGCCAAGTGGAACATCCTGGAGCTCAAGGTCGTCTCGTCGTTCGATTTCGTCAAGACCGACCTGGGCTACCGGTGCCGGATGTCGTTGAAGCTCTGACCGAAGCGCGGCGCCGAAACCGCTGTAGAAAAAGACGACGAACAGCAAAGCCGCGTTGGCAACAATGACAAACGTATCGTTCAGGGCGTAGCGACGGAAATCCTTATATTGCCGGTACCATTTCATGATCAATACGGCAAACAGAAATCGAAGGCGACGAAGCCCTGCATGGCCGTCAAGGGCTCGTGGAAGGTCTTGGGAACCTCCAGGGAAACCACAAGCAGAGTGACGGCGAAAGCGAATGCGGCGTCGCTGAACCCCTCGATCCGCGCCTCGTCCGTCCCGCGTCAGCGGAAATTATCTTCGTAGCCGACCTTCTTTTCGATGATCTTGCCTCTGATCATGGTGAAAGTACCCTCCGCGCTCCATCGCCGGGGATGACAAGCTGTGGCGTTCCGGAATGTCAAATCAAGCTTCGGGCGGCCAGGGCCGCGGTCGAGAACGCGGCCTGTAGATTGTATCCGCCGGTATCCCCGTCGATGTCCAGGACCTCGCCGGCGAAGAAGAGGCGGGGGACGAGCCTGGACTCCATCGTCTTCGGATCGATCTCGGCCAGCGATACTCCGCCTCGGGTCACCATCGCTTCACAAATTCCCCCGAGCCGGTCGACCACGAACAGGCATTCGGTCAGGAGCCCGATAAGCGCGGAGCGGTCCTTCCTGGAGAGATGGGCTCCTGTCAGATCCCGTTCGATCCCGGCCATAGCCAGGAGCTTGTTGACGAACCGTTCCGGCAGATCGTACGCCGTCAGGACCTTACGGACGCGCGCATTTCCGGCGGCGGAGATGCGGTCAAGCAGGGTCTCTTTCACTTTCTGAGGATCCATGCCCGGCAGGAAAGATATCCTGAGAGTGTCTCCCGGACGGATGAACCGGGAAAGATCGAGGATCCCCGGCCCGGATAAGCCGGAATGGGTCAAAAGCAGGTCTCCGGCGCGCTGCCTTGTCTTTTGGCCGGCGCGGGTTAAAGAGATGATCACATCCGTAAAAGAAATCCCGGCCAGATCCGAGAATGGGTAGTCCTGAATGGTCACTGCGGCGAGCGCCGGGCTCACCTCCGTCACGCTATGCCCCAGGCTTCGAGCGAAAACATGCCCGTCTCCCGTCGTGCCCGTGGCCGGATAGGTGATGCCTCCGGTCGCCATGACCAACTGATCGGCGTGACACGTCCTTTGACCTGTCCGGATCGAAAACCCTTCGTCCCCGACGGAGACGTCCAAGACCGGGTCCCCGCATCGAATCTCCACATGGGCGGCCGCACATTCCTTGGACAGAATATCCAGAACCCCGGACGCCTTCCGGGACAGGGGAAATACTTTTCCGCCGGGCTCCGTCATAAGCGGCAGTCCCCGTTCGGTGAAGAACGAAATCAGGTCCCGATTTTGGAAATTCATCAGGGCGGGTTTGAGGAATCGGCCGTTGTCTCCATAATGGGAAAGAAATGATCCGATCTCCCCATCATGAGTGATATTGCATTGCCCCGAACCGGAGAGGAGGAGCTTCCGGCCCGGAAGGGGCATTTTTTCAACGAGCAGGACTCTTCGCCCGTTTCCCGCGGCCCTCAAGGCGCAGAAGAGTCCGGCCGGCCCGCCCCCGATCACGACCAGCGAATGCTTTTCCATCTTGATCAAGGAAGGTCAAGGCCTTCAAGCTCACGCTCCAACGGCTCGACGAAGTGGGGCGCGTGGTCGCCGAGGATCGCTCTGGCCGCCATGCGCTTCTTGGGCCGCCCCCGCTATTTCTTCGGAGGGACGCGGTCTCCCTTGGACGGGTCGGGCGGGAAGACGTCCTGGACCGAGAAGTCCACCCAGATCAGCGTCTCGGTGTTGGGCGTTGCGGCCAGAATACGGTCGCCGATCTCCTTGACCGGGTCCTTCATCATGCCCCACCACGGCTTGTCGGTCCTGTAGCCGTATTGGAACCCGACGGGCGCCGGGGCGAAGGTCTTGCCCCACTTGGCGAACTCGTCGATCATCTCGTCCGCCGACTTGAAGATCTGGCTGTCGTCGACGAACATGATGCCGTCGCGGACGGTTGGAGGCATGACGTTCTCTCGGAAGTGCTTCAGGAACATGCGGTAGGAGGGGTTATGAGACCGGGCCGCCGCCAGCCAACTCCTGGCCATCTCGTCGGTCACCGGGTCGCCGAGGTCGGGATTATTGGAGCGGTGCCACTCGATGTCGACGCCGACCCCGATAACGCACTTGTGGTGGCCGTAGCGGTCGAGCATCACGTCGAAGGCCTTATCGACGGGCGCCCAGCCCGGCTCGGTCTGGAGCCAGACGCGGTAGCCGAGATTGTCGAAGAGCTGGAGCACGGGCTCACTGATGTCTTCGGGCATCCCCGTGATGAGCGGATCACCGCCGGGAGGGACGGGGAACGACATCTCGGTGCCGCGGCCTTTCAGCCGGCTCACGATCCAGATGGCTTCCGGTTTCGCGCCGGGGAACTTGGCCGCGATCTCGGTTCCGGTGCGTGCCCAATACTCCGGCCCGGGATCGTTTGGGCGGCCATAGGTCGAGCTGCGGATGCCCGCACCCTGGAGCTTGTCCGTCCGCGCCGCCAATATGGACACGCAGATCGCCACGGCCAGGAGGACCGTCAGCCCTGCCGCCGTCCTCGACGACGCCCCGCGCCTGTTCGCCCGCATCATGGCCATGTTTGTCTCCTCGGAGATTCGGTCCATTGACATCCAGCCGATGCGACAATATCACGGGAAAGGGGCGGGTTCAAGGTTCCGTTCCGTGCTCGCGCCCCTGCGCGCCGCCGGTCCGGACAGGCTCACGGCCTCCGAGCGCGCCATTGGGCCACACCGGGAACAATACGAACGCCATCGCCGCAGCTTCCCTTTACATGCTGGGCGGTTATCGGGCCGGGATGGACCGCCTTTTAGGAACGCCAGCCTGTCACGCAGGAGGTCGCGAGTTCGAACCGGGCAGGGCGGTGCCGGCCCTCCCGCCCTTCAGATGACGAACCCGTTGTCGGGTTTCCTATCCTTGGCGATCTCGCCGGCAATCTCGATGAAATGCTGGACGACCTCCGGGTCGAACTGGACCCCGGAGAACTTGATGATCTCCTTGACGGCGAAGCTGTGCGATTCCGCTCCCCGGTAGGGGCGCTCCGAGGTGATGGCGTCGTATGTGTCGGCGACCGCCATGATGCGGGCGGCGAGGGGGATTTCCAGGCCCCTGAGCCTGTCGGGATATCCGGTGCCGTCGTACCGTTCGTGATGGGCCCGGACGATCTTCGAGATCTGGTTGAGCTCGACGACGGGTTTGAGGATGCTTTCGGCGTGGACCGGGTGTTGGCGGATCAGGCCCATTTCCTCCTCGGTCAGTCTGGCTTTCTTGTTCAGGACATATTCGGGGACGCCGATCTTGCCGACGTCGTGCAGGAGAGCCGCCAGCTCGAGGTCGGCCATTTCCCTGACGCCGAAGTTCATTTTCCCGGCGATTTTGAGGGTGTATTCCGTGACCCGGGTCGAATGATGGCGGGTGTAGATGTCCTTGGCGTCGAGGGCCGAGACCAGGGATTTGACCATGGCGATGAACAGGGTTTTCTGGCGCTCGACGAGGTCGTTCGTTCTCATTTTGAGATTCCGGTTGGCAAGGGAGAGCTCGGCTTCGACGCTCCGGATGCGGAGAAGGGCCTGGATCCGGGCCTTGAGCTCGGTCCCGCTGAAGGGCTTGGTGACGTAGTCGTCCGCGCCGGACTCGATGCCCTCGGCCATCAGATCGGACCCGGAGCGCGCGGTCACCAGGATGACCGGCGTGTGCTTGAGGACGTCGTCGCCTTTGACGGCCCGGCAGAATTGTTGCCCGTCCATTCCGGGCATCATGAGATCGCAGAGGACGAGGTCGGGGGACTGTTCCCGAAGAAGGACTAGACCCTCGCTGGCCGAGGTGGAAAACGTCAGGTCGAACTCGTTCTCGAGGAGGAGTTTCATGAGCTTGAGGACCTCGGGGTTGTCGTCGAGGACCAGGAGATGATAGTCGTGCTTGCGTTCCTTCCCGGCGTTGTCGTCCAGAAAGTCGATTTTTTCGAGGTCGGCGAGCTGGAGATCACGGAAGTTCGTGATGATGTCCTGGACCCTCGGCTCCTCCAAATCCGTCGCGCGCTTTCTCAGGACGACGGGTTGATCTGTGGTCCGGCGGTCGAGGACATCCTCCCCGAAATGGGCGTCGCCCTTTCTGAGCTCGACGATGAAACGCGATCCCTGGTTGAGCTTGCTCTCGGCGTGGATGCGGCCGCGATGGAGGAGCGTGATTTCCATGGCCAGCGACAGGCCGATACCCGTCCCCTCGTGCGACCTTGACAGGGAGCCGTCGACCTGGGAAAACCGGTCGAAGATGCTCACCAGCATATCCTCGGGAATGCCTTTCCCGGTATCCTCGACGGTCAGGATGACCGAGGCCTCGGTTTCCTCGATATAGATCGTGATCCGCCCGCTTTCGGGCGTGAACTTCACGGCGTTGGACAGGAGATTCATGATGACCTTTTCGAACTGGTCCGGGTCGATGACCAGATCGACCTTGTGCGGAGGGTGCTGGTGGAAGAGCTTGATCCGCTTCCGGTCGGCCAGCGGCTTGATGGTCGCGAGGAACGCCCCCGTGTATTCGATGAAATCCACGGTCTTGACCTTGAGCCGCATCTTCCCTTCCTCGAGCTTGGCCAGGTCGAGGAGATTGTTGATCAGCTTGAGGAGCTTGATGCCGTTGTGCCGGACCGATTCGATGGTCTCCTTCTGCTTGGCGGAAATCGGGCCCATCTTCTTGTCCAGCATCGGAGCCAAGGGCACCAGCATCAGGGTCAGGGGCGTTCGGAGCTCGTGGCTGACGTTCGAGAAGAATTGAGTCTTGAGCTTGTCCAGACTCTGCAGTTTGAAGTTCGATTCCTTGAGAGCCTCCGTCAGTTCCTCGAGACGGATACGGCTTTTGAGCTCCCGGCGGCGGATCCTCTCCATGATGAAGGAACCGGCGAAACCCAGGAAGACCATCGCGGTCAGAAAGAAGAGATTTGTGAAGAGGTCGCGCCAATCGCCGCCCGATTTCTGCCGGTTGACGAATCCCGGGATGGCGTAACTCGCCCAGATCATGACGTAGAGGATGATCGTGGCCCGGAAGGCCAGGGGGACGACGGCGACCATGCCCATGATGATGAGGTACAGCCCCTGGACATACTTGGTCGCGAACCCGCCTAGGAATTGGATCATGATCGCGATCCCGGCGACGTCGAACACGGTTAGGGCGATGGCGATGTTCAGGTAGCCGCGGTTTGATTTTACTCGGGGGAGAAGGAGCAAGAGGACGGCGTGGGCGGCGATGACCGTCAGCCGGATGGCCAGGAACATCCGGAAGTAGCGGCCGGCGTGGATGGAGTCCAAGAAGAGGAAACAGAGATAGAGGACCGCGCTCAGAATGATGACGAGCCTGGTCCTGCCCCCGAGGTCGTATTCCTTCCCCAAACGCTCTTCGAAGACCTTGTCCAGACTAGGCATCGGTTTTCCTCAGCTTGGCCGCGACGATATAACCTTGAGGAGGATCGCCGAAGGACGGGATGGTCTTGATCCTATCCCAACCGGCCTCCTCCAGTAGGTCATCCAGTTTTTCATGGTCGAAGAAGTCGAAGGTCCCGGCCTCCTCGAGATCGACGAGGGCTTGGGCATCGTTGAGAAAGGAACGGATGGAATCCAGGAGCCTGGGCTTCGGCCACTTCGCCGGCAGCGCTTCGGCCGGCATGGTTTCGAGTTTGGCCATCAATCGGGTGAAGAGGCCCGAGGCGTCGGTGTCCGGCCGCATGCTCGACAGGACCAGCAGTCCGTCCGGGACGATGATTCTGCCGATCTCGCGGAGCGTTTCGACGGGATCGAAAATGTAGGACAGGACGAGGCTCATCAGGATCTTATTGTACCGTCCCGGCTTGACCGGTAGGTGAGGGGCCGTTTCCATTCCGCCGGGGAAGACGAGCCTGCGAAACACGGGTTTTTGGGCGGTCTTCCCCTTGATGAACCGGACGGCCTGGTTGAAATCGACGATGATCCTGTACTCCCTGAGATCGAAGAGCCTCCTCAGCCAGCGGTCCAACTCGGGGGAGACCGAGTCCCCCCTGAGGATGCGGTGGAGGCGCGGGGAAAAAGCCTCGTCGATCTTCATGGCGCTCTTGAGGGAAAGGTTCTCGATCCTCCCGGCGAGGTCGCGGAAGCGTCCGATGTCTCCTTCGAGGTAGCGGCGGACGGGAAGGAACCTGTTGAGCTCCAGGTCGAGGCATACGAGATCGAGAAGGGCCGGCGTGTCGGGGGGACCGATCCGGGAAAGGAGCTTCTCGCGCGCCTGTCTCATGCCTTCCGGGATGAGATCAGCGATCGTCACGCGGGCCGGCAGGGGGTATTTCCGGTCGAGGAGATGGTTGAGAAAGTTGCCCGTCCCCCCGCCGAGGTCAAGGAAACAGTCGTCCGGCTTGAGATCGAGAGCGACGAACTGGTCCTCCATCAGCTGTTGGTAATCATCGGACAGGGCCATGACGTCGAAGCCCAAAAGGTCCTTGTTGCCCACCAGGTAGCGCTGCCAGTAGTCCTTCCGGTTCTTGAGGTTCTTCGGGGGGAGCCGGTCCTGTTCGGCCCGGCGCATGATCTCCATGTCGGCCTTGTTGGGGATAAGGGGCCTGATCATATCCCCGTGGAGGTGCCGGTGGATCAGGGCGGCGATCGTGCCGAATAGGCGGAGCGCCTCCTCGGAGGTTCTGGCGTTGTGCCCGATGGGGACGGGGATCACGTCGCGCGGAGCCCCGGCGTGGATGCTCATGACGTCCCGGACGAATTCGGCGTTGACCCAGTGGTCGTGTTCGCCGTAGATCCAGGTGACCGGAATGTCAATCCGGCGCATGTCCTCCCTAGCCTGGTCGAGGGTCGCGACGCCGTTGGCGACCACGTCGCCGGCGTAATGTTCCATTCGGATGAGATTGCCCAGAATCGGGATGATGCCGAGGTCGATGCCCAGCTGGTGTTGTTCGAGCAGATCCAGGCCGCAATTGATCCGGGTCATCAGGTCTCGGAACTCCAGCGTGCCCATGCAGGCAATCCAGGCGCCGATCTGGCGGCGATAGCGCTCCTCCCGCAGTGTGAGGCGGGCTTCCAGAGCGGAGAGCGAAAAGCTAACGAGGATGACCTGGCTGGCCTTGAGTTTCTTCGGATTGAGACGGATCCAATCCAGGACGGCCTTGATGTCATCGCTCCCCTGGCTGACGCTGGCGTTGAGCATCTCGTAGGGCGGCGCCGAAGCATCGGGGTCCTTGTGGCTTTCTCCCTTCCGCCGAATACCGTCGAAACGAATGACGGCCAGGGGTTTGCCCAGGAGATGAAAATTCTCGATGAGGGTCAGGGCCAGGCCGAAAAGGGTTTCTTTTGTCTTGCCGAACGCGGGCGGGATCACGACGACCGGAATGGGCCGGTCGTCCAACGGGAAGGAGGTGTTCAAGAGCCCAGTGATCTCTTCCCCCTTGGTGGTCTCCAACCGGATGACGTCCGGAAGGCTTTGGACGATCTCGCTCAGGTCGGCCGCCCTTCTCATCCGGGGACGGGGCGTCCTTTCCGCCGTCCCATCTTGGACGGCATGCGGGTCGGGTTCCATCGGCCGGGTGGACTGGACGTTCATCCGGCCGATCCCGAATTGGACGCCGTACCGGATCAGGCCGGACGCGTCCCCGTTCAGGCCGACGACGTTCCGGATCTCTCCGATCTCGTCGCGGACGAGATTGTCGCCGTCGAAGATTTTGATCGATTCGAGGGGGGTTCCGGCCAGAAGGGCGATGCCGTCGGACTCGGCGATGAAGCTGGCCCCGCCCTCGGAGAAGTCCGTGATCTGGCCTTGGATTCTCTTCTGAAAAGGAGCGGGGATGTGGATCTCGAGGCGAAGGTTCCGTTCGTTGCCCTTCCGTTTGATGGCCCGTTTTTCGGAATAGAACATGATCCTGGGAAAGAAGCACTCCATCGCGGTGCCGTCCTTCCGGATCCGTCGGACCTTCGTCTCGAAATTGTAGGTCGCGTAGCCGGCCTGGAACGAAATGAACACCGAATCCGATGTCTTGAATTTGATGTCCAGGTCCTTGCCCTTCAGGCCGCAGGTCTTGCCGGGCTTCAGATCGGAAAAATGGAGCGTCGTCGACGCCCGCGTCTGCGGGGAGATGGCAATGATCTCTATCTGGGATCGGAGGGCGATCATCAGGAAGGATTCGATCCGGCCCTCGTCCTGGAAGGCGATCATGTCGTCCGTTTTAAGGAAAGGATACCGTTCCTTCAGCTCATCGAGGCCCTGGAGGGAAGAATGGTCCCGGAGAAAATCGAAAATCGCATCCCGGGCGCCCTTTCCGACGGTCTGGAACCGGATCCCGAGCCCTGACCGGGCTTCGTCGCGACGGGCCACGTTCCCGAGGACGAGCTGCGTGCCGGCCCCGGGCATATTCAGGATGAGGGGGAGGGTTTTTCCCACAGGATAGGGGAATCGCGTCTTGAGGAACAGGCCGCTCTCACCGATGTCTCCGAGCTCGGCCTCGCCTTTGAGGCCGATCTCGACACCGATGGCATTATTGCGGGGCAAGTTGATCCTCATGGATGCCCGCTTCTCGCGCGAGCGCCTGGAGAGAAGGCGGTTGATCTCGAGGAGGAAGGCCGAGGCGCGGAATTCTCCGGGGATGAACGCGTCTATGGAGCCAGGGGCGGGCGCTCCGCCCAGGTTTTCCTGATCGTCGGAGCCCGTGGCCAGCACCTTGACCGTTTTCTCCAGCCCGCCGAAAAGTTCGTGAGCGATGCGCAGGAAGTCCGCTCCCGTCATGGGCCGCATATCCTGCTGAACGAGGAGGACGTTCACCGAAGGGATGTCCCTGAGGAGCTTGAGTGCCTCCGTTCCGTCCGTCGCGCTATGGATGACGAACCTGCCATCGGAGGCGCTCTTGAGAAGAGCCACCTGATGCGGAGCGAACCCCGCGATCATGACCTCCCGTGGTCCCTGGGATTCCGTCCGATCCGAGTCCTGTTGCATCATTTAAGTTCCGATATCTTCAGAGGCTTCGCCCTTTTCATTCGACGCATCAATATCTATATACAAACCTATACCCACCTACAATATATAGTGTTTATTCGCGGCACTTGTCAAGGATTTCCGCGTCTTGGCGGAAGGCCAGCCGCGTCTTCCCCGTCCAGGTTCAATGCTGATCGCGTCCTCCCCTCCCGATGAAGCACAGCACCATACATTGATTTTGTCGGGGATGGAGGCAAAAAATGGAAGGCGTCCGGCATGTCTGATGGAACGGAATCCACACCCTCGTCGGCGACCACGCGATCGTCGCTTCCGTCGGCGTTCATGACACGCACGCGGGAGCGCGAAGTACGGAGTCGGCTTGGCCGGAAAGCAGGTCGAGCCATCGGAGTTCGGGCTTGGGAAGCTTGATCTCGCCGCGGCCCACGGCCTACCTCAGGCCTTTGAGCGTGGCCAAAGCGGCCCGTCGGCCCGGACCTCGACCGCGTCAGGATCTGCGTGTCGCCGCCCCCCGCGGCGTTCGGATAGTCGTTCTCAAACCCGGCTTCAGTGCTCTTCATCGAACAGGCCGGCGTCATCCCCCCGACGACAGAGGTTCGTTAGGCACTCCGAGGCCGTGCAGGTTTCAGAATTGAATTGTTGCGGGACACAGGGGTCCCGGAGGCTAGGTCGTCAGGCTGAAAGATAGGGGGTGGGCCAGAGTTGACCCACCCCTAAGATACTTCTGAAACGTTCGCTTCAGCGCACGACGACAAACGGCCGCATCATGTCGTTTTCCTCGTGCTCGAGGATGTGGCAATGGTAGACCCAATTGCCGAAGCTCCCGTCGGTCGAGTTGTAGTCCAGGAGGGACGTCGAGGGCAGCGTGAACTTGGCTATTGTCCTCGTCACATAACCCGGAGGGGCCTTCACGGTATCCTTGTAGCCCATCTCCTCCGGGTCAGGCGGAATCGGAAGCCCGATCAGGTAGTTGTTAAGGTTGGGCTTGAGCAAAGGGTTCCGTCCAGAACCCAGATCAGAGGCCAAATAGGCAACCCAATCCGTCGCATATCTGTCGACATCGAACGCCTGCCTGTTTACGACCTGGGATGCCACCAGGTGCGGGTGCATCGGGTGAGCGTCCACCGTGAGGTTGATCCACTGCCAGGTTTCGGTCGTGTCGGCCTTGATGAAGTCCGTAGTCGGGTCCATGAAGTGGTAACCGTTGAGCAGCACCTCGCCCGGCACGTCCTCACCTTCGAACCCTTCGACCATTGTCTCCTTGAGCACGACGTCCCGCGGCGCCAGGTTCCGCGTTGCCTTCAGTCGAGGGATCTTCGGCAGCTTCAGATCAGAAGGAAGCACCGTATCGTCAGGATCGCTTGCCGGCACCGGGGTATTGATATTGATCTTCATGAGCTCGGTCACGATGCCGGGGTCGCCATCCGGATAAGGCTCGTTGGCGTCGTTGGTCATCATGACAGTGCTGCCCAAGGCAATGCCCGTGAAATCCACGATGACGTCGAAGCGCTCGCCGGGGGCGATCAGGAGGCTCGTCTTCTCCGCCGGCGCGGGAAGAAGCCCTCCTTCGGATCCAATGACCCAGAAGGAGAGGTCCCCCACGGTCCCCTGGAAGTGTAGGTTGTAGAAGCGGGCCTGCGAACCGTTCAGCAGGCGGAGCCGATATCTCCTCGGCTGGGCATCCAGGAACGGATAAGCCTTGCCGTTGATCACCGGAGTGTCGCCGAAGAACTCAGGAACCCATATCGGGTGAGTAGAGCTGATGCCTTCCGTGGGATAGAAAAGGGTACCATCCCCGTTGAACTGCTTGTCTTGGATCACCAGCGGCAGGTGGTACTTGCCATAACCGGCCGGAACCTTCTGGCCTTTGATCTTGTTGCCGTTGTCGATATCGTCGAAGACCAAGTATGCCGCGGCCAGTCCGAGATAGGGCTTGAACCGCGTGGCCCCAAGCGTATGATCGTGGTACCAGACCAGCGAAGCCGGCTGGTCGTTGATATACGTGAAGGTGTTGGTGACGTAGTCCGGGCCTTTGACCCCGTCGGCCGTCCACCACTGCATGGGAGTTCCATCGAACCGCGCCGCGGTGTGCCCCCCGTGGAGGTGCGGGATCGCCGCGCCCGTAGGCACGTTCCAGCCACCGATGGTGTCGTCGATCGAGCCCTTCAGCGGGAAGGCGGCGGGGTCGGTGGGAAGGTTGTTGATCCATTTGATCACCACGGGCCGGCCCGTAGTCGCCACGATGGTCGGGCCAAGCAAGACGGGCGTCTTCCCGGGCTGTCCGTATGTCCAGACGGTAGCCATGCCCAGGTCGCGGTGGAATTGGTGCTGACTGGCTGTCATGTTGATCTCATAGTAATCGGCCCAGGATGAGATCAAAGGCTTGTAAGTCTTCGTCGCCACCGGCGGAACAGGCAGCGCGTCGACCCATTTTTCCATACCCGGGCTTTGAGCGTAAGCCGGAGCGCTTATCCCCATGAGGCCGGCGCCCAGCAACATAATGATGATGATCGTAAGACCGAGATTCCAAATTTTCATTTCTCCTCCTTATTTCTGGAAAATCAATTTTCTCCTTGATTTTCCCGTTTCCTTGACCTTGAAACAGTTCCCCCGCTTTTATCCTTTTTTCGGAACGCCTCTTTCCTCCTCCTTCCCCGCTAATTTTGGGTTGTTTGTTCACCCGGTTATTCGCAGGATCCAGCTTAAATCATTTAATGCAGACTAAGCATATAGGATTAATAGGAGATTTACAGGGTCTTGTCAAGTCCTTTGTGAAAATTCCTGTGAAAAAGTTTGCGGGGCGGGTCTAAGGCGGTCCATGGTCTCCTGGCCACAAATCCATCGAGAGCACAGAATTCTATCCCCTCTTGTCGGACAAGCACCTCCAGGGGGTCGTAAACTATCTCCCGGGTCCGGAATTGGGCAAAGACTTATCGGGCATTATTGACCATTTAGTCTTTCTCCCCGCGTCCTCGGCGAAGAGTCTCGCGTTCCGTTGTCGTAGATCCCGATGATCTCGACGGCCTTGCCGTCCTTCACCACGAACTCCACCCGGAAGTAATCGAGGCCTTCCGCCGCAAAGAGCGTTCCGGTCAAGGGGACCAAACGGTATTTCGGGCCCGTCCGCTGATAGATGAGGGCGCCGTTTTCGAAGGAGATCTTGCGCTCCCCGTAGACGCCGACGTAGGTCTTGAGCGTCTTTTCGTCTACGCGGGGCGGATCGGCCTTGGCCTTCATGCCCGTGAGGATCCAGTCGTACGCTGCCTTCCGCTCGGGGTCGGACGCCTTGGCGGCGAGCTTCTCGACGGCCAAGGCGTAAGCCTTGTCGAAAGCTTCAACGGCCGGAACCGCGATATCCGGCGCGACGCCGGTCCCCTCCCAGTTCGTCTTGGAGACCGGGTTGATGGCCGGGCCGATGGGCACGTGGAGGATGAAGTCCTCGCGAACGATCATGGCATCGGTCGGGTGGGCGCCGCCGCCGGTCGCCTCCCTGTATGGGGTCAGATATATTAGTGACATCTAGGGTCAGATAGGAGTACCATGATCTCGCAGAGGGTGCCAATTCCAGGATCGAAAGTGGGGCGGCATGTTCACCGAGCTCAAATTCCTTTCGCCCCCTTCGAACGCGTTGCCGGAGAGTTTTGTCTTTTTTGTGTTTCTGACGGGGCGGATCGCGGGGGGAATAATATCCAACCTTGACTGACACCCTTCGATGCCTCGTGCCGACATCCTCACGGGCAGGCTTGCTTTTGTCTCGAGCATCGGACTCGGGTTTGGGATCTTTTTGGCAGAGGAGGTAAGTCAGATGAATAACCCGAAGGCGAGAGACCGCGCCGCGCTTCTCAGGGGCCCCGGCTGTTTCCTGTTCGTCCTGGCCCTTTTCCTGCCCGTTCTCCAGGCCGCGACGATCACCGTTCTCTCTCCGAACGGCGGCGAGACGATCTGCCCGACGCATAGCGCGTTGATTGTCTCGTGGTCGACCTCCGGCCTCCCGGACGGCACGCTGATCAATGTCGATCTCTACAAGAACGGCGTCATCACCAACCATATCTTCAAGAACAGTCCCCTCACTCCCATGAGCAGGACCTGGAGCGAGTTGAATGTTTCGGGCGCGAGCGGCGACGGCTACAAGGTCCGCATTGCGACGGCGGACGGCGCCGTCGCGGACGAAAGCGATGCTCCTTTCACCCTGGCCCATGTCCCGATGACGGTCAGGATGGTTACGCCCCATGGCGGCGAGCGGTGGCGGCTGGGCGACCAGGTTCGTATCGAATGGTCCTGCACGGGCTGCTGCTGGGGTGTCAGTACAGTCGGGATAACTCTCTTGACCTCGCCTTGGAATTTTTATCATGATACCGTCGCCGGGATCACCGCCTCGGCGTGGTTCCAAAAAGGTTATTATGACTGGACAGTGGGGGACACCCGCGGCGGAAAGATCATCCCGCCGGGCAGTGACTATAAGATGGAGGTCTATAGCATCGTCTGGGGCCCTACCTATAACGATGTCATCAATCCTAACCGGACTTGGTTGAGCCCCGCGCCCTTCAGTATCTTCCCGGAAGGGGCAGTCCTTCCACCCCTTCCGTCCCAGATGGAAAAGCCGGATACGGCCCGACCCGCCGGGACACCGACGACGCCTCAAGCGGCGAGCGCCCTAAAAATCGTTCAACCTGCGCTCGTTCATCTCGAGCCCCTGAAGGTTTTGGAGTCGCTGAAGCTCCTCGCGCCCGTCGGCGGGGAGCATTGGACCCTAGGCCAGAACCAGCGCATCACCTGGTCGTGGAGCGGAGCGGCCGATCGCACCTTGAAGATCTTGCTATTTAAGGGCCGCCAGCTTGTCGGCTCGCTGGCGAAAGACCTTCCCGCTGGGAAAGGAACTTTCGACTGGAGGGCGGGTGAGATCGGCAAGCGTTCGCCGGCGGAGCCGGGCGACGATTACAAAATCGAAATCGTGGCGCCTGCCTCGGGCTCCAGCCCGACGCTCCGGTCGAAATCTCCGGCTGCGTTCTCCCTCGTCAAGGGCTTGAAGATCCTTCAGCTGCCGGTGCGGAAATAGGAGGCCTCTTATCCCACCTCCTTATGAGTCGTATTCTCTTTATCTCCCAAGCCCCTCTTAGGAAATAAGAGGGGCCAAGGTAGGTGTTTCCGGAAAGAATGGGCGATAGAGGAATTGAACTTCTGACTTCAGCCGTGTGTAGGGAGCGGCAGAAAGATGTAAGATGTAGATAACAATGTGTTTCAATTGCGATACGGCCATTTTTTAGGGCTCCAGGATTTCGATAGAGTTCGATATTTTTAGATACGTTTTGACAACCTAATATCCCCAAACAGATTCGCTTCTTGCACTTTACCCGAGCCAGGCCCATAATTATCTCTGCAGTAGACGTCGGGGTGGCTTCGGTACTTATATCTTCCTTCTCCAGCTGATCTTGCGTCTTCCCCCGGGTCGAGGCGCCGAAGGCGCTCCGCATTCCTTTCAAGGAGGTCTGGAGATGCCAAGAATTATGGAAAGCGTCGAGATTAAACAGCCTGTGGAGAAAGTCTTCGCTTTCACGACGGACGCAAAAAGCTGGCCTCGATGGCAGGCGACGATACCCGAAGCCGGACAGACGTCCCCGGGGCCTGTGCATATCGGCACGATGTTCAAAGGGACGATTCGGATGATGGGCCGCAGCATGAAATGGGAGGCCATCGCCACCGAATATGATCCGCCCTGGAAATTCGGCAAGGACATCGCTTCCGGACCTGTCTCCAACAAGCAGCACAACACGTACGAGCCCATCGGCGCCGGGACCAGATTCAATATCGTGTACGAAGTGAAGGTGGGCGGGCTGATGGCGCCGTTCTCCCCATTCGTGGTTCGTGCGATGCGCAAGGCGCTCAAGCAGGCTCTCGGGAACTTGAAGGCCGTCCTTGAAGCGCAAACCTAGGTCTTTCGAGGAGGTTTGTGCGGCGTCGCCCGTGACACGTAATAGAATCCCGGCCATGAGCGATGCGGGATAGGATCTCGTCGTCCTAAAGAAGGAGGTTCAACGTGGATTCGAATAGGACCCAACTGCTGGCATGGGCAGGGATCCTGGCGCTGGGCCTTCTCGTCGATATCCAGTGCCGGCACCCCGGTGATGTCCGCCGGT
>Ga0315286_10001864_pt1 | contig 19432 bp, 13 predicted proteins | sample YL17G10_0_MG_FD_205038 | JGI IMG/M metagenome (GOLD analysis project Ga0315286, IMG submission 205038) | Sediment microbial communities from Yellowstone Lake, YNP, Wyoming, USA - YL17G10_0 | ecosystem: Environmental > Aquatic > Freshwater > Lake > Sediment | place: USA: Wyoming | collected... | reverse complement strand
ACGCAGTTCTTGAGCTCGCGCACGTTCCCGGGCCACCCGTAAGCCAGGAGAAGCTGCCGGGCCCGGGGAGAGATCGAACTCGCCCGCCCCGCCAGAAAGCTCTCAGCTAAAAGAAGGATGTCCTCGCGCCGCTCGCGCAGGGGAGGCATCTTGAGGGCGATGACGTTCAGACGGTAATACAGGTCTTCGCGGAATCGGCCGTCGGCCACGGCTTGGTGCAGGTCGCGGTTCGAGGCGGCGATCACCCGGACGTCGACCGTTTGCGTCCGGCTGCCGCCGACGCTCATGACCTCGCGCTGTTCGAGGGCCCGCAGCACCTTGGACTGGGTTTCGAGGCTCATGTCGCCGATCTCATCCAGGAAGATCGTGCCGCCGTCCGCCGCCCGGAACTTGCCCTCGCGGGCCGCGACCGCGCCGGTGAAGGCCCCCCGCTCGTGTCCGAAGAGCTCGCTCTCGATCAAGTCCTTCGGAATCGCCGCGCAGTTCACGGCGATGAAGGGCATGTCGGTCCGGGGCGACATGGCGTGGATGGCCCGCGCGGCGAGCTCCTTGCCGGTCCCCGTCTCGCCCTCGAGGAGCACGGTGACGTCCGTCGGGGCGGCCTTCTTGATCGTGTTGAAGACGCGGACCATCGCCTCCGACTCGCCGATCAACTGATACTTCGGCTTCAGGGCGTCGAGGAGGCGGATGTTCTCCTGGACGACCTGGCGGTGCAGATTGGCGTTGGCCAGGGCGACGGCGGTGAGATGGCCCAGGGCGACGAGAAAGACGAGGTCGTCCTGGTCGAAGCGGCCGGCCGAGGCGCGGTTGTCGACGTAAATGAGGCCCAAGGCTTTATCCCGGACAAGAAGCGGCACGGCCATCGCCGACCGGATCTCGAGATCCTGGATGCTCTTGGCCTTGGCGAACTGGGCGTCCGCGCGGGCATCGAGGATGAGAACCGAAACCGCATCGCGCAGAACCTTGTGGACGATCGTCCGGCTCACGCCGAGCTGAGCCGGGCTCCCGGCGGCCGACAGGTTCCGGACGTGTTCGCAGCACAGCTCGCCGCTCGCCTCTTCGACCAGGGCCACGAAGCCGCGCTCGGCGTCGAGGATCTTGAACGCGGTATTCAGGGCTTCGTCGAGGAGCTGCGACGAGTCCTCGAGGTGTTCATTGACCGCGTTCGCAAACTCATAGAGAAGCATCAGGCGCTGATGGTCCAGCTGGAGCGGCGCCATGTCCTTGGAAAAAAGGCCGTCCTTTTTGATCGAAATCGTCTGGCGGGTATCGAGCGTCAGCAGCTCTTGGAACGTCGTGCCCCAGTTTCCGTCTTCTCCGAGGAGTTCGAGCGCGGGGGGGGCCGCGGGAGGCTCCTGGAAGTAGTAGACCAGGACGGATCCTCCGATTTCGACCCGGTCTCCATCGGCGAGCCGGTGGCGGGAGATGAGCGTCTGGTTGACGCGGACAGGGTGCTTGCCCCCGATATCGCGGATTTCGTAGGCCCCGTCATCGCCGGCGATCACCTCGGCGTGAGTCCGGGAAACGTAGGGGTCGGAGAGGACGATGTCATTCGCGGGGCGCCGGCCGATGGTGATGACCGGCTTAGAGAATTCATACGTCCGGAAGGGAGTATTTCTCTCTTTGAGGACGAATCCGGGCATGATGCGACTCAGGATTCTTATAGTCTCGTCCTCTTTCCAAGTCAAGCCGAAGCGACGCTGTTCCGGAGCCGGGGTCGGGAGCGCCCGTCGGATTTCGTTTCATCCCTTTTGTAAAGTCCCCCGTAAAGTCTTTTGACCTTGCCTGCCCGCGCCCTCCTCGGTCTTCCTGATGCGCGTCTTGGCATGATAGATGCATATTTCAGAGCAGGCGGAATATGAGGGTCGGCATGACAAGCAAGAATTTCCCCCGATTGTTGCATCCAAACGGCCCCGAAGCTCGTATAAATATATGGAGGGGCAAGTGACCGATATGAGATGGGCATGGGCCGACGGGCAAGAGGAATGGGATACTCCCGACGTCGACCTCCAGGACGTAAGCTGGGCTTTCCCCCTTCCCCCGTTCATGGAAAAAGCCCGCCGGCCGGGAGCCTTGTTTTGCTTTCCCCAAGGGCTCGACGCCGGGGCGATAAGAATGTTCGACATATTCGACGGCTCCTCACCCCGGTCTCAATGACAGCGTGATCAAAGGCTGCGCCCATGGTTTGTCCGATATGCAGAACGGCTAACGACGGCGAATCCCGCTCCTGCAGGCATTGCGCCGCCGCCATAACCCCTCACGACACCGCCGAGACTCTGTTCGCGCCGCCGCGTGACCCCGGTCCCCGGGACTCGGCGGCCAGGCTTTCGTTCGCCGGCAGGTTCCGGATCCTCGAAGAAATCGGCTCCGGCAGCATGGGCGCGGTCTACAAAGCCGTCGATGAGAAAATCGACGACGTGGTTTCGCTCAAAATCCTGAAACCGGGTCTCACCTGCGATCCGGCCGCGGTCGAGCTCTTCCAAAACGAGATTCGCCTGGCGCGCCGGATCTCGCACAAGAACGTCTGCCGGGTCTACGACTTCGGCGAAGAAGCCGGGCGGTATTTTCTGACGATGGAATACGTGGCCGGGGAGGACCTCAAGAGCGTGCTCCGGATGACCGGGCCGCTGAGCGCGCGCTCGGCGGTCGGCGTCGCCCGCCAGATCAGCGAAGGGCTGGCCGAAGCGCACCGCATGGGCATCGTCCACCGCGACATCAAGCCGGGAAACATCCGGATCGACGCCTGCGGGACCGTCCGGATCATGGATTTCGGGATCGCCCGGTCGGTCGGCCGGGTCGCGAAAAAGCGGGCGGGAGCCGGCCCGGTCCTCCCCGCGAACCGAGAGGCCCGCAACGTCGTCCGCACCACCCCGCGGCCGACCCCCGCCTCCACGCCGATCGGGACCGCGGAATACATGTCGCCCGAACAAGCCGCCGGCCGCGAAATAGATGTCCGGTCCGACATCTATTCCCTGGGCGTCGTCCTCTACGAGATGCTCACCGGCGAGCGGCCGTTCCGGGGCGAGACTTACTACAGCCTGGCGATCAAGCATCTCCAGGAAAAGCCCCGTCCGCCGCGCGAGCTCGCGCCCCACATCCCCCGCGGGCTCGAGCGCCTGGTCCTCCGCTGCCTGGAAAAGGACCCGGACCGCCGCTACCCGGACGCCGACGAGCTCCGGTCGGACCTGGCCAGAATCGAGCGCGGATTCGGGTCCTCCGAAATCCGCCTCCGGCCGAACCCGGGACGCCTGGCCCGTCTCTACCGCCGCATCCCGCGGAAGTCCTGGATCGCGGGCGTGGCCGCCGGCCTGCTCGTCCTCCTCATTGGCGTATCGCTCGCGACCACGCCCCGGAGCAAGTCCGGGCCGACGGCGTCCCGGAAAATGGTGGCCGTCCTCCCTTTCGAGAACCTCGGGTCCCCCGAAGACGAATACGTCGCCGACGGGCTCACCGACGAGATCACCAGCCGCTTGTCGAACCTGCCGGAGCTGGGCGTCATCTCCCGGACGAGCTCCATGGCTTACAAGAAGAGCCCCAAGACCGTACCCCAAATCGGGCGCGAGCTCGGCGTGGACTATGTCCTCGAAGGATCGGTCCGCTGGGACCCGCGGGCCGGCCGCAAAGGTCCGATGCGCGTCGCCGCCCAGCTGATTACCGTCACCGACGACACCCATATCTGGACGCAGACCTTCGATTCGACAACGACCGACATCTTCGCTCTCCAGACCGAAATTGCCGAACAGGTCGCCCGCAAGCTCGAGGTCAACCTCCTCGAGCCCGCACGGATGAAGCTCCTAGCCCCGCCCACCAAGGACGAACGAGCTTATGACCTTTTCTTCCAAGCCCGGAAGGCCGAATACGAGATCTGGTCGTCCTGGAATATGAAGGATTTCCCTTCCGTCGTGGCAATGTACGAGAAGGCGGTCAAACTCGACCCGGCCTTCGCCCTGGCCTACGCCTACCTATCGCAGGTGCATTCCCGGATCTATTTCTTCGGGATCGACCGGAGCGACAAGCGCCTGACCCTCGCCCGGGCCTGCGCCGACCGGGCGCTGGCTCTCCAACCGGATCTCGTCGAGGGAAAGTTGGCCCTGGCGCTCTATTACTATTGGGGATTCCTGGACTACGACCGGGCGCTGGGGCTCCTGACCGAAATCCGGAAGACGCGGCCGAACCTGCCGATCGAGCTCATGGGCTATATCTGGCGCCGCCAAGGCCAGTGGAAGAAATCGACCCAGATCCTCGAGGAGGCGTTCGCGGTCAACCCGCGCTACGCACAGCTGGCCTACGAAATCGGCCTGTCCTATCAGGCCTTGCGCCAGTTCAACCGGGCCGAGGAATGGTACGACCGGGCCCTGGCCGTCAATCCGAAATCCCTCACGGCCCGGCTGCAGAAAGCGGCGATCGCCGTCCTGGCGGACGGCGATACGGCCCGGGCCCGGCGCCTGCTCAAGGCCGCTCCGGCCAACGCGCTGACCGACCGGATGTGGTTCTTAATCGGCATGCTGGACCGGAATTACGCGGAGGTCCTGGACCGCCTGGGGGCGATGACCTTCGATGTCCACGAGGAACAGCACGTCTATTTCAGCAAAGCGCTGGCTTACGCCCAAGTCTATCGGGCGATGGGCGACTCCGCCCAGACGATGGCCTATGCGGACCGGGCGCGGGCCGCGATCGAAAAAGCGGCGGCGGGCCGGCCCGACGATCCGCGGCTGAGGGCGGCCCTCGGACTGGCTTACGCCTATCTGGGTCGGCCGACCGAAGCCGTCGAAGAAGGAACCCGGGCCGTCCTCCTCTATCCGGTCTCGCTCGACGCTGCGCAAGGATCGATCTACGTCCTCAATCTGGCGAGAATCCACACGATCCTGGGCGACGATGCCAAGGCCATCGAATACCTGAGATACCTCCTCTCCATTCCGATGTGTGAATTCCTCTGGGACGTCCTTTCGGCTTCCTCGCTCAAGCTCGATCCGGAATGGGACTCGCTCCGTCCCAAACCCTCGTTCAAAGAGGTCCGGGAACGGAATTTGTTCTAGATCCCTGCCGTGAGGCAGGAGGAGATCCCTCGCCCGTCAATTCTCCGGAAATTTGAGCCGCTTCACGAGATCGAGATAGCGCGGGTCCCCGCGCAGGTCGTCGAGCCGGGGATCGATCTTGAGGACGGAGATCGCCGGGGAATTCCCGATATACGCTTTCTCGAACCAGGCAAAGGCCGGGTCGCGCTGACCGAGCGCGGCGCAAATAACGCCGAGGGAATAGGCGAGATCCGGGAGCGCTTCGGCCCGACCGTCCCGGCCGGCCAGCCGGTCCGCGATTTTGAGGGCGAGATCTTTCTTGCCCGCCGCGGCATAAATGTATCCCAGTTCGGCGGCTTCGACCGAATCCGTCTGGGGATCGACCGCGGCGAGACCCTCGGCCAGCGCCTCGTCGGCCTTGCCCTGCTGGAGGTAAGCGAAGGCAAGTCCGAGGCGCGCCCGGGTGAAGCGCGGGGCCGCTTTCAAGGTCCGGCGATGCGCGGCGACCGCCCGGTCGTAGCGGCGCGCCCAATAGTACCCGAAAGCCAACGCGTCGCTGATCTCGGACGACGCGGGGTCACGCTTGCGGGCGCGCTCCAATTCGTTCAACCCCTCGTCAAACCGGCCGAGCCGGATCAGAAGACCGCCGAGCCGGACGTGAGCATCCGCCCCATCCGGCGCGAGCCCGACGGCTCTTCGCGCCCGGCGCTCGGCCTCGATCCAATTCCAGTCGGGCACGCCGGCGAAAGCGGGCGGCGGGATGGGGCCGGTGCCGCGAGAGCCGGCCGCGGGAAGTCCATCCGGCGAAGACGCGCCGGGAGCCGTCCTAGGACGGAATAAGCCGATGAGCGAGACGACGAGCGCCAGACCGATGAGGACCGCGCCCGCCGCCCTCCGCCGATGGCGTCTAGACTGCGTGTCAGACGTGCCGGTCTTCAGTTCCAATGCGGCTTGTCCAGATCGCAGAAATCTCCGGCGCTTCATGGCGTTTCCTATTATGAACGATCGATTCGGCGACCGTCAATGGATGTCCCCGCCTTGACAGTCCAGCGCGGCACGGATACGATGCGGGGCGATGAAAAAGAAAATCGACGCGGGCCTATCTCGTTTGGCTGGGTGCGTTCTTTTTCACCGTATCTTCACCTTCGATTACCTCGCCCATACCCAGACTGCCGAGGCCGGGCCATAACGGATTTTCGGGCAATCCACTCCATCGCCTTCATCCGAGGATCAAGCGCACCTTCATTTCTTCGACGCCGGCGGTTCGGCCTGCCCCTTGATCTTATCGAGGTTTCTCTGCATCGCCGGCTTGGCCGACGGGCTCGCGAACTCTACGGCCTTGCCGGCCGCATCGAGCGCTTTGGCCTTGTCCCCCATCTTCAAGTAAAGATCGCCCAGCGCCGACCAGTGGTAGTACGCCCGGGGCCGGAGGGCGATTGTCCTCAGCCCCGCCGCGAGCGCCCCGTCGAGGTTCCTGCCCTGCTGTGTCCAAAAGTAAATGTAGCTCCGGAGCTCGCCGGGCTCGTCCCAATAGGTTTTGGCATAGGCCGGACCGAAGACATCGATCGCAGTCTCGTCCCGCCCGAGGCCTAGGAAGACTTTGGCCGCCTGCAGGCGGACGAACATGTTTTCGGGCTGGAGCTTGAGCGCCGCGGCGACGGCCGATTCGACGCGGTCCGTGTTCTCTCGCCGCTGCGCCCAGAAATCGGCAAATTGGAGAAGTCCGAAAGCGATGTTCGACAGATGGCTGTCGATGAACGGTTTTCCGAACGCCTCTTCGGCCTTGGCCTTGTCGCCGCGCGCCAGATAGAACTCGGCGATGACCGCCTGGGCGTAGGGATCGGGATTGGATTCGGTCAGTTCGGTCAGCCGGTCGGCGACCGCGAGGCCCTTGTCGAGGGACGTCTTGTCCTGGAGGATCCGGGTCAGCCACTTTTGGAGGACCCAGGTTTCGGTCGGGAATTTGGCGGTATAGTCCGCATAGAACGCATCCGCCTCGGCCGCGAGCGCGCCTCCGTAATAAAAGATGTCGAGGCTCGAGAAGGCCAGCCGGAGCATGGGTCCGCCCGGATACTTGGCGATGTAGGCCCTCATCGGCGCCGAGTCGCGACGGCCCTGGAGCGGGAAGCGGGCCAGCTCATATTCGGCGTATTGGGTGAACGTCACCGGGGCTTTCATGAAGTCGGGCGTGAATGCGCCCGCCTGGCCGGCGGGATCGAGGGCGACGACGTCTCTATAGAGCGGGAGGGCCTTGGCTTCGTCGGCCCGCTCCGCGTATTTGCGGCCGAGCTTGAAGGCCGTAGCCGCGTCCTTGGGATTCAGCGCGTGGGCGGCGGTCAGGGACTTGAGCGTTTCACCCCCGGCGACCGATCGGTTGACCTTGGCTTGGAACTTCTCCGGGGGGGCATGGTAGCCGACGATCCAGTCCACCTCGGCCCCGTCGCCGTCGAGGACGATCGTCGTCGGCGTGCCGAGGATGGCGTATTTCCGGAAAGCCTCTGCGCCCTTCTCCTCGTCGCGGTCGGCCCGGACCACGACGAAATACTTCGTCAAATAATCTCGGAATTTGGGGTTTTCGAAAAACTGCTGACCCAGCAGCCTACAGCCCGATCAGCCATCCGAGTAGAAATCGACGAGGACGAGCTTCGATTCGGCCTTGGCCCTGGCGACGGCCTCGTCCACCGTCCCTTTGAACCAGACTTGGCCAGCGGCGGACGCCGCGAGGAGGAGCAAAGCGAAGACGACGATCAACGATTTTCTCATGGCAGTCTCCCTGACGCGAATCCTAATCTCGGGCCGGGCTCCGCGTCAACACGACGGAGCGGCTCCTCGGGATATCCAGTCTTGCATCTTCCTTGAAGCCGGCGGCGACGGCCAATCCGATGGTCCGGCCGAGAGCTTCGGCTGTAACATGATGTCGCGGTTCGGAGATCAGGAGCTTGCCTCCCGGCTTGAGGGCCCCATGCATTTCGCGGAAGAATTCGGCGGCCTGAGGGATTTCATGGACGACGGCCATGGCGAAGACAAGGTCGGCTTTTCCGGTGATGTCCCCCAAGCCCGGACCGGCCGGAGCCGCAAGGCGCGCGTCGATCCGGTCCAAGAGCCCGGCGCGGCGGGCGCGGCGTTTCAGCGCCTCAAGCATCCGGGACTGGACGTCGACGGCGACGATGCGGCCGCCCGGCCCGACGAGGCGGGCCAGCTCGAGGGTGAAAAAGCCCATGCCCGGCCCGGGTTCGACGACTAGAGCGCCTTCGGAGACCCACGGCTTCAGGATTTTTTTCGGATTCTGGAGCAGGCGGCGCGCGGGCGTCGCCAAAAAATATCCCAGCCACCAGGGGCAGATCCGGTGGGCGCGCTTGGGTTCGGCCATCGCTAATCCTCCTGCGGGACGGATAGGATAGATTATATTATCAATTCCGGTGTCCGACAACGCCATCCCGGACCGCGTCATCCCAGGCGGCGGCCTTCGTGGCTTTTCGGGATGGCGTTAGCGGCCGCCAAAATTCGTGGTAAGATTCCTCCGAGGTGTTTTGCGCCTCGAGAAGGCGGCCGGCCGGGGAAGTGCTCCGTCGGGCATTTTGAAGGCGCTCTAGGAGGATGACCATGAAAACAATCGACCTTAAAAAGAATCTCAAGCCCTATTACACCGCATCGGCGACCAAGCCGGTCATCGTCGATGTGCCGGCGATGAACGCCCTGATGATCGACGGCCGGGGCGACCCGAACAGCCCGGCGTTCATGGAAGCCATCGGTACTCTGTATAGCGTCGCCTATACCCTCAAGTTCACATTCAAGAAGGAAAAAGCGATCGACTACCCGGTGATGGCTCTCGAAGGATTGTGGTGCGCCGACGACATCGCCGATTTCCTGGCCGATAAGCGCAAGAACTGGCAATGGACGGTCCTGATCGTCCTGCCCGACGTGGTGACGAAGAAGGACGTGGCCCAGGCGATCGACGTTGTCAAGAAGAAGGCGAAATTTCCCCGCTTCCCCGAAGTTCGGTTCGAGAAATTCGCCGAGGGAAAATCGGCCCAGATCCTGCACGTCGGTCCGTATGCGGCGGAGCGGACGACGATCGAAAAGCTCCACGCGTTCGTCGAAGAGCGGGGTTTTGCGCTCCGCGGCAAACACCATGAGATCTATCTGGGAGATCCGCGGCGATCGGCTCCGGAGAAGCTGAGGACGATCCTCCGCCATCCGGTGAAATGATCCGACGCGTCTTTGCCGGGAGCCCTGGGCCGCATCGAATGCGGCCGGAGGAACGACGAAGCAGTCTCCTCCGGATTTATAAGGCGGCCCGGGCCAGGATCCGGGAAATCAGGCGGCGGAAGATGAACACGTGGGCCGGCAGCATGGCGTACCAATAGAGCCGGCCGCCCAGTCCGCGCGGCAGAAAATACGCCGTCTGGACGAGCCGGCCGCCCTCGATTTTGAACTCGAGCCACGCCCGGCCGGGGAGCTTCATCTGGGCCAGCAGAAGCAAGCGCTTGCCGGGCTGAAGGTCGGCCACTTTCCAGAAATCCACGCTGTCCCCGAGCCGGAGCTCGGCGGCGTCTCGTCGGCCCCGGTTGAGTCCCGGCCCGCCAAAAATCTTGTCGACCAAGCCCCGGAACCGCCATAGGCCGTCGAAGGCAAACCAGCCCCGGTCCCCGCCGATCGCCGTCACGGTCCGCCAAACCGCCTGCGACGAGACCCCGCCCAGGCTCCGCTCCTTGCGGTCGGTGAATACGGCCTCGGCGATCGCATCCTTAGGCTTCAGATCGCAGGCCGCTCCGGCGGAGCTATCGCACCACCGGCTCACGACCTGATTGTTTTCGATCTCTTCGAGCGCTTTGGCCATCGCCTGGACGAACGGAGCCGGCCGGAAGTCCGGGAAGAGCCTCAAGGCCGCGTCGGATGCGACGACGGTCTCTGATTTCAGTCCCTCGACGAGGGCTCGGGCGATGCGCGACGGGACAGGCGTCATGAGGACCAGCCAGAATGAGGACAAGCGCGGCGAGAAGAGCGGGACTCCGACGACGCGGCGCCGGAGCCCCATGACCCCAGCCGTTTGGAGGAGCATCTCGCGGAAGGTCATCGCGCCCGCCCCGATGTCGACGGTTTGGTCCGCCGCGAGCGGCAGGCGAAGCCCGCGCTGCAGGTATTCGAGGACGTCGTCGATGCCGATCGGCTCGGTCCGCGTCCGGACCCACTTCGGGGTGAGGAGAACCGGAATTTTCTGGACGAGATTGCGGATGATCTCGAAGCTCGCGCTGCCCGAGCCGATCACGACCCCGGCCCGGAACCAGAGCGTCCGGATGCGGTCGGGTCGGTGGGATAGAATCTCGCCGGTCTCGATCCGGCTCCGGAGATGGGCGCTCGCCGTCGCCTTGGCGCCGAGGCCGCCGAGGTAGATGATCCGGCGGACGCCGGCCTCGATGCACGCGTCCCGGAAGTTCGACGCGCTCCGGCGCTCGAGCGCGTCGAAGCCGGCCCCGGCGCCGAGCGAATGGATGAGGTAATAGGCGGTATCGATGCCGGCGCAGGCGGGCCGAAGAGAATCGGGTTCGAAGGTGGTGCCCTCGATGACCTCGACGGGGCGGCCCGCCGGCCGCTGGAGCTTGTCCGCGTTCCGGACGAGGAGCCTCAGCTCCACATCGGGATCGGCCGCCAGCCGGTCCATGAGGCGGCGTCCCACGTAGCCCGTGGCGCCCGTCAGCAGAACGCGCATCGTCAACTCTTCTCTTTCTCGATGCCGTTAGAAATCGATCAACAGCCCGACCGAGGCATAATGAATCCAGGTGAAATTGTAGACGACCTTGTTGTCCGCGCCGCCTTCCACGAAACGGTATCCGGCCCGAAGCAGGATCGCGGGGGAAAGCCGAACCACGACGGCCGTGAGGACGTCCTCGGCGCGGCCCTGGGGAGCGGCCAACGCATCCGCATCGAGGAGCAGGCTGACCGCCGGCGACAGCCGATACTCGATTTTGAAATTCAGAAGGGGAACGAATCCGACATTGGTCTTTTTGGCGCCGATCGAACCGCTGTTCAGGGCGATGGCGGCATCGCGAATCTTGGCCGTGAAGCCCAGGCCGATATCGAGCTTTTCGCCGCGAACGAGGGCATAGCGGTATGACAAGCGGTAGGAGTTGAATTTGAATGTTCCGGTGACCGGCGCTCCGGCGGGAATGTCAGCCCCGAAGAAAAAGATCGGGAACGGGGCCGTTCCCGAAGCGTTGAGCTTGAGCGGCGCAAAAAGAGCGGACAGACTGTGGCGTTCGGCGAACCGCCAAGTCAGGCGCGCGCGAAAATAATAGCCAGCCGCCGTCCTGAAATCGCGGGAAAGGGAAAACCGGGTCCCCGTATCGCCCGGGATGGCGATGTTGTTGTATCCGCTGAACACGACGCCCTGTTCAAAGTCGAACCGCCAGCGGGGACCGGCAGCCTCGAGCCCGCCGACGAGCGCCAAGCCGAGCAGGACCGCGATTGACGATATTTCCAGAAAACGATGGGTTCTCATATCCATCTCTCCTACCTCATAGTAGCAGAATCGAGGCACGGGAGATACCCTGCTTAGATTATGCCCGCCCCTTGCTATGGCTTCGCAAGCTCCACGGCGGCCGGGGCCCCGGGCTTGCCCGGGGGTCCTTTTCCGCCGTACTCGCCCGTGGTTAAAAGCCACGGGCGAGTGGCGAGCCGAAGGCTCGTCCCTTGACACCCGTCGTCCGACGGCTCGAAGGGGCGTGAAAATCGAAATCCCCGGGGGGCGACGTTTGGATCCTCGACTCCACGGTTTGGGAATTGCCGCTGTCCGAGAATCGTGATATCCTCTGCTCAAGCATGGCCTGTATGAACGTCCAGAGAACGGGCGGAAAAGGGGGATTCATGAAAAGAACCATATCGCTGATCGCGGTCGTTTCTCTTCTGATCGGACTCGCGGGATGCGCGTCCATGAGCAATACGGCCGGTGGGGCCATCATCGGCGGCGCGTCGGGGGCCGTCCTCGGCGGGCTGATCGGCCATGCGGCGGGCAACACCGCCGCGGGAGCGATCATCGGCGCGGCCGTCGGAGGCGCGGCCGGGGCGATCATCGGCAGCTACATGGACAAGCAGGCCGCCGAAATGCGGCGCGACCTCGAGGGGGCCAGGATCGAGCGGATCGGAGAAGGGATCAAGATCACCTTCGACAGCGGGATCCTCTTCGACATCGACAAGTCCGCCCTTCGGTCCGTCAGCCGCGACAACCTCGGGAGACTGGCCAAAATCCTGAATAAATATGCCGACACCAACATCCTCATCGAGGGCCATACCGATTCGACGGGGCCGGCCGAGCACAACATGGTCTTGTCCAAGGACCGGGCCCAGTCCGTGACCGGGTATCTCACCGGAAGCGCGGTGAGCGCAGCCCGATTCTCGACCATGGGCTACGGCGCGGACCAGCCCGTCGCGACGAACGACACCGCCGAGGGGCGCCAGTCCAACCGCCGGGTAGATGTTGCGGTGATGGCCAATGAAAAGCTGAAGAAAGCCGCCCAGGAGCAGGCCAAGAAATAGACCGGATGAGCACCAAGGACAGGACCCCTCTTAAAACGCAGACTCTGGAAATCGCCGCGTTCGCTCCAGGGACCCTGTTCGCCGGCCGCTACAAGATCCTCGAAGAACTGGGCCAAGGCGGGATGGGTTTCGTCCAGAAAGCATGGGATACGCGCCTGGAGCGCGAGGTCGCCCTGAAGTTTCTTTTGCCGGAACTCGCGTCTCATCCCGAATTGAAAGCCCGGTTTCTCCGCGAGGCGAGGACGGCGGCAGCGCTGGATCACCCCCATATCTGCCCGGTCTTTGAGGTGGACGAGGCTGAGGGTCGGATCTTCATTTCCATGGCATTCATCGCCGGGGAGAGCCTGATGGACCGGATCGGACGGGGCCTTCTCGATCCCCTCCCGGCCTTGGACATCATCCGCCAGATCGCCGAGGGCTTGAAAGCCGCTCACGAGCGGGGAATCATCCATCGCGACATCAAGCCCTCGAACATCATGGTTACACCGGACGGCCAGGCCCGCATCACGGATTTCGGACTGGCCAAGACGAGCGGCGGGCTGTTCCTCACCCGGGTTGGAACGACGATTGGGACGATCGCCTACATGTCCCCCGAGCAGGCCCGGGGAGAGGACGTCGACCGCCGGACCGACCTCTGGTCGCTCGGGGTCGTGCTTTATGAATGCCTCACGGGGCGACTGCCGTTCAAAGGGACGCACGAGCAGGTTCTGCTCAAGGGGATCCTCCACAAGCGGCCTGTCCCGCTTTCGGAGGCGGGTCGCGTTTTTCCGCGGGAAGTGGAGGACATCGTCCACCATGCTCTGAAAAAGAAAGCCGGCGAACGCTATCAGACCGCGGACGAGATGCTGGCCGATCTGGCGACGGTCCAAACGCTCCTGTCCGCCGACCCGGCCGGTCATCCGCTTTCCTGGGTCCGGGATCTCTTCCGGCGCCGCATTCCCCAGGTCATGGGGTTTTACATCCTATCGTCGGCGACCATCCTGGCGGCGGCCCATGCGGCCGTCGGGCGCTTCGTCCTGTCGCCGCATCTGACCGACTTCATCTTGGCTGTACTGCTGGCCATGATGCCCTCGGTTTTCCTTCTCTCGTACGGACGTGGGATCGGGGGAAGGAGATCCTGGGCCAGGATCCGGAACATCGCGATCCCGGTCAACATCGCGGCAGCCGCAGGCCTCATGATCCTCCTCTTCAGCGGAAAAAGCCTGGGCGCCGCAACCCGGACGGTCCGGTTGACGAACGAGGAAGGGCAGACCGTGGAGCGGATCGTCCCTCGGAGCGAATTCCGGAAGAAGCTGCAGGTCTTTTTTTTCGACAACGCGACGGGCGACCCCAAGTTCGATTGGCTGCAGTACGCCCTCCCCTATCTGATCCTGACCGACATCTCCCAGGATCTCTTTCTGGACGTCCGGGACGGCTATGCCGGCCTGTCCCAGATGGCCGAAGCCGGATTTCCCCAAGGGCTGCGGCTTCCATTCACCCTGAAGATGAAGGTCGCCGGCGATCTGCGGCTGCCCTATTTCGTCTCGGCCGCCCTGTCCCGAAGCGGGGACGGGCGGTTCATGGTGAGCTCGACCCTTTATGACACGCGGAAAGGCAGGTCGGTCACCGAACGGAAGCTCGAGAACGAAAGCCTGTTCGCCCTCGCCGACAGTCTCTCGGCCCGGATCAAGGAAGACCTGGGTATTCCCTCGGGTCATATCGAGGACACGCGGGACCTCCCGGTTGCCGAGATCACGACGAATTCCCTCCCCGCGCTGGAGCTCTTTACGGAGGGGCTGAACGCCCAATACCTGCGGAGCGATTGGGCCCGCAGCCTCGACTCCCTCGAGCGGGCGACGGTGGCTGATCCGACGTTTGCCGCCGCAAACTCCGCTCTCTACACGGCAGCCATCCAGACGAACCAGCCGGAACTCCGGGCCCGGGCGATGCAAGCCCTGATGAAATACCTTTACAAGCTGCCGGAGCGCGACCAGTACATCGCCAAATGCGCTTATTTCTTCGACAAAAACGATCCGGCCAAACAACTCGTCGTGGCGAAGATGATGGCCGAGGTGTTCCCGGAAGACGTCCAGGCCTTCGTCCTCCTGGCCGATCTGTATTCGCAGCGCAGCCTCTGGGACGAATGCCTGGCCGCGTCGAAGCGCGCCCTCGAGCTCGATCCGGAAAACGCGGGGATCCTCAAGGGGATCGGCGCCGCCTATGCGAGCAAGGGAGATTTGAAGACGGCACTCGAATACGACAAGCGATACGCCGCCCGATTCCCCAACGCTTACGAGGCCCAGGCCCAAGTCGCGGAAACCCTAATCAAGCTCGGGGACTTCGAAAGTGCGGCATCCCAATACGAGAAAGCCCTGGCCATCGATCCCGGCAACGCCGGGGGCCGCATGCCGCTTGCCCGGCTCGAGAGGACGCTCGGACGCTACGATCGGGCGGAGGCGATGCTCCTTGAGATCCGCAAAGACCTTAAGACCGGGGCCGAACGGGCGCCGGTCGACGGCGAGCTCGCGGCGCTCTATGAGACGCGCGGACGCCTTCGCCAGGCTCTAGACCAAAATCTCCTCGCCCTGGCCGAGTCGTCCCCATCGGAATCGCCCCTTCAAACGATGACGGCCAAGCTCAGCTTGATGCCCCTCTTCGTGAAGACCGGGCATCGAGAGACCGCCCGGGCGGACATCGAAGCGGCCAAGAAGCAGCTGCCCTCACCTCTGGACAGGATCGGGCCCATTCTCGACTTGAGCTTCCGCCTGGCCGTGGATGACCTTGCCGGCGCCGGGGAGGCGCTTCGCGCCGCGAAGGCATCCATGGACGCCCTGCCGTTTCCGGCTCTCAAGAGCGGCGTGTTTCACGGCCAGGGCAGGCTCCAGGAGCTGAAAGGGGAATATGCCGCCGCGATCGAAAGCTACGCCGAGGAAGCGAACTACGATCCCGGGAACCTCAAGACCTCGCTCTCGGTCGCCAGGTGCCGGCGCCTGATCAAGGAGCCGAAGAAAGCGGAGGAAATTCTCCGGGGAATTCTCGTATCCCGGCCCTTCGATCCCGATGTCCATTTCGAGCTGGCCCAGGCCCTTTGGGACCTCGAGCGCAAGGATGAAGCCCGGAATCACCTGAACATTGCGCTCGAGGCCTGGAAGGACGCCGATCCGGATTTCCAGCCGGGGAACGCGGCCCGCCGGAAGCGGGCGGACTGGCGCTAGATTCGAGACGCGGCCATCGCCAGGAACGCCTCGATCCGCAGCCGCAGCTGCTGCACGTCCGACGGCGAGTAGTCCGTGACGATTTTCAAGAAAGGGAGCCCGTGCTTCTTCTCGAGGTGCCGCTTCAGGATCTCGGATTCGACATCATAGGTCAGGCAGGACTGCCAGATGAGATCCACGATCCCATCCGGCCGGGACTCCTCGATCAACGCGTCGAGGAGCTCGAAGCGGCCCGTGTCAATTCAGGACTTCATTTCGCCGAGGCGTCCTTAACGAACTTGACCAGATCAGCGTGGTATTTGGCCGCCTCCGCCTGGTCGATGTAGACCATGTGACCCGACTCGTAGTATCCCCGGGAAATATTGTTCTTTCGGACATTGTCCGAGACCCTCATATGGGCGAGCGTCCATTCCACGGGATAGAAAGGACAGGCGAAATCGTAATAGCCGAATCCGACGAACAGGCGCATGGCCGGATTCTTGGCAAGCGCGTTCTCCAGGTTGACCACGGTGTTGTACTCGCCCGACCAGGGCGGGGCGTTTCCCGACGTATAGTAGATGTTGTCGTTCCGGTAATTCAGCTCGTTTCGGATATACGTCTGGAAGCAGGTGAGGAAGCAGTTCTCGAGATTGGAGTTGCTGAAGTCGAAGCTCGTGGCGTTCGACCCCCCGTCGATCTGGTAGCCGGCGAAGCGCGAATCCAGGCGCGACGTCATCAAGTGCCGGTCGCGGAGGAGCTCCGTGCTGAAGGGCCCCAGCGGAACGCGCAGGTCCAAGCCGTCGATGAACGGCTTGGAGAGCCCGGTATACCGAGCCATGGCGGTCAGCGTCTTCTCCCGCTGAGCGGGCGTGGCCCGGGCGCCGTCGAACAGAAATTCGAGATATTCCCCCGACGCGAACCGGCGCGCCTCGTCGGCGATCTGCTCGACGCTGAGCTTTTGAAGCTCCGGGTCCAGTTTCTTGTGGTAGTGGGCGGTCATGATCTCGGTCGGGAGAGTGGCGAGCTGGCGCTGCTCCCCCGCCGAAGCGTTGACGTCGAAGACGGCCGAGAGCAGCATCACCCCGTTGATCGCGCAATTGCGGTCCGTGAGGTAGCCGGCGAGCCCCGCGGCCCGGGTCGTGCCGTAGCTCTCCCCGCCGACGAAGATCGGCGAGCCCCAGAGGTTGTATTCGCCGAGGAAGCGGCGGATGAACTCGCCGAACGCGGCAAGGTCGTTGTCCACCCCGCCGAAGTTGGGGCCATACCCGGGCTTGTCGGGGCGGCTGTAGCCCGTGCCCATGGCATCGATGAAGACCAAGTCGCCGGTGTCCAGGAGGCAGTTGGGATTGTCGACATAGGTGAACGGCGGCGGTAAGGCCAGGCCGTTAGAACGCAATTTCACCACCTTGGGGCCGAAAGCGCCCATGTGCAGCCAAATCGTGGCCGCGCCCGGACCTCCGTTGAACAGGAACCAGACCGGCCGCTCGGACCTGTCCGTGACGCCGTCCTTGGCATAGTAGACATAGAACATATGCCCTTCGCTGACGCCGCTCGTGGCGTTGCGAATGGGCATGAAACCGACGCGGGCCGTATACTTGATCGTCTCGTTCTGGAGCCGGATCTGGTGCGAGGTGGCGATCGGCTGGGCGGGATAGGCGATCGGCTGCATCTCCTCGAGCGCGTAGTTGAACCGGAAGAAATTGTTAGGCGCGGCGCCGCCGCGGGCCTGGGCCAGGGCGAATGAGGCCGCGGCCGCGATCAGGAGGACGAGACCGGCGATTCGGGCGTTGAATTGTTGTTGCGTATTCATGGGATGACTCCTCGGACTCCCGCGCTCAGCCTCGGGCCGCGGACACCGCCGTCGCGATGAATTCGATGAGCTCGGCGCACAGCTTGGCCAGCGACTCGGTCCCCGCGCAAGCCATTTGGCCGGCCTCGAAAAACCGGACTGTGATCTGGCGGGCCCGAACGTCCGGCGAAACGCCTCCATGGGCCACAGAGTATTCGGCCGCATAAAAAGGCGCGTTGAGATCGAAACCGTTCGCCCCGACGAAGAGGCGCAGGGTGGGATTGCGGAGGAACGCGGCCGCCAGGCTGGCTTCGTCGTTACCGGTCACGGTGAACGTTCCGATCCCCCCGCCCGAGAGATAGAAGGCGCCGGCCTCGAGGCCGCCCAAGCCCAGCTCGCGGCGGAGGTAGGTTTCATAAGCCGGAAGGAACCCTGCTGATAATCGCGCCTGGGAGAAATCGAAGACGACGGGCGCGGCGCCCGCTCCGAATCCGCCCCGGCCGCCGCCGCGGCCGCCGCTCGGCGGCACCGTGCCGGCCAGGCGCGCATCCGAGGCGGAAAGCGTCAGGCGCTTGTCGCGCAGGAGCTCGGCCTGGAACCGGTCGAGCGTGATGCGCAGGTTGTTGTTCAGGAGGAACGCTTGGGACAATCCGGTCAGCCGGGACATGTTTGCGGCAAAAGCTGCCCGGTCCTCGGCCGTCATCCGGTCGCCTTTGTAAAGCGCATGCAGGTAGTCGCGCGAAGCGAACCGCCGCGCCTGCTCCGCGATCTGCGGAGCGGGGAGCGCGTTCAGTTCCGGCGCGAGCTTCTTGTGGTGCCAGGCGGCTAAAACCATGCTCGGTAGAAGATGGATGTATTGGGCGTCCCCGGCAACGGCGTCGGCGGACGGCATCATCGAGAGCAGGGCCACGCCCATCACCGGGATATGGTGGTCTCCGAGATAGACGGCCAGGCCGGCCGTCCGACCGGTGGCGAAGTCCTCGCCCGCCAGGAAGAGGGGCGAATTCCGCCGGTCGAACTTGGACAGATAGGAGCGGACAAACTCCCCGAGCGAGGCGATATCGGAGGCGGTATTCCAATAGCTTGGACCGCGGGACGGCTGGTCGGGCCGGCTCCAGGCCGTGCCGACCGGGTTGACGAACACCAAATCGGCCTGGTTGAGGAGGGTGTTGGGATTGTCCGCCCAGCCGAAGGGAGGCTGGCCGGCCGCAGGCCCCCCAATCCCCTTCATTCGCTTCGGGCCGAAGCCGCCAAATTCCTGCCAGGCGGCCGCCACCCCCGGGGCTCCGCCCAGGAAGAACAACAGCGGGCGCGCCGAAGCGTCGCCCCCGCCGTCCTTGGCATAGCTCGTGAAGAAGATGTGCGCTTCCGCCTGTCCGGTCGTCGGATTGCGCAGCGGCAGGAATCCCGCCCGCGCGGTGTAGGCGAGCGGCTCGCCGTTGACCGAAATTTTCTGATGCGTCTCCACGGGGGGCATATCGGGAATCGGAATCCCCGTGGTCGCCGACGGGTCATACGTAAAAAAATCGCCCGGACCGGAGCTTCCCCCGCCGCCGCGTGTGCCGCCGCCCCCCCCGCGCTGGGCCGCGCTCCCGGGCGCCCCGGTCTGCTGCGGCGAGGCGCTCTGAGCCGCCGCGCCCCGATTGGCTTGGCCGCCGCCTTGTCCCCAGGCAAGGAACGATATGCCGAGCACGATCGTCAGAAGAACCCGTACGAACCGAATGATTTTCATAGTGATTCGCTCCTGACTTAGAGTTAAAACGATGCCCGAAATATATCATCGCCTCCGGATAGCGTCAACTTGGGGGGAACGCTCCCAGGCTGTGTCTTAATGCCCTTGTGTTTTTCTCTTTTCGCTCAAAATCCGGTTGTCCGGCGTCATAGCTCCCTTTCTAAAGGTGACTCGCTCTCTCTGTTCGCTC
>Ga0315286_10001863_pt1 | contig 19432 bp, 15 predicted proteins | sample YL17G10_0_MG_FD_205038 | JGI IMG/M metagenome (GOLD analysis project Ga0315286, IMG submission 205038) | Sediment microbial communities from Yellowstone Lake, YNP, Wyoming, USA - YL17G10_0 | ecosystem: Environmental > Aquatic > Freshwater > Lake > Sediment | place: USA: Wyoming | collected... | reverse complement strand
GCCTGGATCCGATGAATTCGAGGCTGGCCTCGAGCTGGTCCCGGCAGTCGCACTTTAGGGAGTGGAACACGTCGCCCGTGACGCACTGGGAATGGACCCGCACGGGGCAGTTCTCCTTGCCGTCCACGTCCCCCTTTATCACCGCCACGTGCTCCTTTTTCTCCCTCGAGGAGTAGAACCCCACGATTTTGAAATCTCCGTATCGTGTCGGGAGGAGCGCCTCGGCGACGTACTTCACGTAGTGCTCTTTTTCGCCGTCCTTCGGGTGGCGGTAATACTCCCTGTTTTCTAAAAACGCGGGTCTCAAACCGTTCTTGTCGTGCACCGCGGATCCGGTCTTCTGAGTGCGGATTCCTTTCATGGCTCTTCTCCGGGCTATAATTCTGAGTGTGATCCGCCCTCCCGGGCGGTGAGTTTTACCATTACATTAGCAGACAATCGATTCTGAAGCAAGACCGGTTTTTCTCCTTGATAAAAAATGTGTGTGCCGCTATAGTAAGAAAATAGCGAGGGCACAAGCGTGCAGGTTACCGTTACATACGCGCAGTCAATCGACGGCCGGATAGCCACCCTGTCGGGCGAGTCGAAGTGGATCTCGGGGGACCGGACGCTCCGCTTGGCCCACCGTCTCAGGGGCGGCCACGACGGGATCCTCGTCGGTGTCGGAACGGCTGTCAAGGACGACCCCGAGCTCACCTGCAGGCTCCTCCACCGCCCCTCCCCCGCCCGCATCGTTCTCGATTCAAAACTGTCCATACCGACCGGCTCACTTCTCGTAAAAACCGCCTCTCGCCACGCCACGATTCTCCTCACCACCGCCCGGGCGTCGCGTCGGAGGATCGATCTCCTCCGCGGGAGCGGGGTCGAGATCGTCCTGTGCGAATCAAACACCGAAGGGAGGGTCGACCTTGCGGCGGCGCTCAGGGAGCTCGGGAGGAGGGGTATCCAAAAATTGCTCGTCGAAGGGGGATCCGGCGTCATCACCTCCTTTCTCCTGTCGGGATTCGTGACCCGGCTCGTCGTGGTCATCGCCCCCCTGATCATCGGCGAGGGAACGCCGGCGGTGAAGAGCCTTGGGGTGGAGCGCCTCAATGAGGCGAAGAGGCTCAAGACCGTAAAGCTCAGGCGCATGGGAGAAGACCTTGTATGGGAGCTCAAGCCTGATGGGTGAGACGGCTCATGCCCTCTGGTTCGTTGAACCGGGAAGGGTGGAGGTCAGGGAGGAAAAGATCGAGGCCGGGCCGGGCGAGGTCGTCGTGCGGTCCGAGCTGATCGGGATCAGCCACGGGACCGAGATGCTCTTCTTCACGGGAACGGCCCCGAAGGAGCTTGAAGCGGACCTCACCCTGCCCGCGCTCGGAGGGAAAATAGGGTACCCGATCAAATACGGGTACATAAACGTAGGCATGACCCCGAACGGGGACCGGGTTTTCGCCTTTTTTCCGCACCAGAACGTGTTCGCGGCGAGAGAGAGAGAGCTTGTCGGCATCCCGCCGGAAATGGACGCGGCGGACGCTGTTTTTCTCGCGCACATGGAAACGGCCGTGGGCATAGTCCACGACGCGGCGCTTCTGCCGGGGGAAACGGCGCTGGTCCTGGGCCAGGGGACCGTCGGTCTCCTCGTCGCGGAGATCCTCGCGCGGTCTTCCTTCGTGAAGGTGATCACTGTCGAGCCCTTGGACTTCAGGCGGAGCGCGTCCCGCAAGGTCGGCTGCACGGCACTTTCGCCCCGCGACGGGGAGCTTTCGGCGCGGATCCTCGAGCTCACAGGGGGGAGAGGAGTGGACGTCGCGATCAACACGAGCGGTTCCCCGGCCGCCCTCCAGACCGCGATCGACACCCTCGCCTTCGAGGGCACGGCGGTCGAGGCCTCCTGGTACGGGCGCGAGGCGGTGCCGCTCGAGTTGGGGAGAGCATTTCATCGAAAGAGGCTTTCGATAAAAAGCAGCCAGGTGTCGCGCATCGATTCAGGCATCTCCGGCAGGTGGGACAAGAGGAGGCGGATGAAGACAGCGCTCGATTTGCTCGAGGCGATCGGACCTTCGAAGTACATCACCCATCGGTTTCCACTCGGAGACGCGCAGGGCGCTTTCGATCTCATAAGGGGCTCCGCCGGCAAGGTGATCCAGGTTGTGCTGGAGCCTGCGGTTTGATGCGCGCGGAATCAAGAAAAATACTCGCGAAAAGGATCACACCATGTATAGAACAGGGATCATGGCCCCCTGCAGGACGCGGCACCGGTTGGTCGGTGATTTTAAACCGGAGGAGATCGTCCCCCACGAGCACGCCTACATCGTCGAATGGATCTGTACGGTGTCGGAGCTCGACGGCAACGGGTTCGGAGTGGACATCGACCTGCTCACCGCGAAACTCGACAAGGTGATGCAGGGGATCGACGGGGTTCTGCTCAACGACCTCCCCTTCTTCCGGGACCGTCAGAGCAGCATCGAGAATACGGCCCTCTTCATCGCCGAATCGCTGTTTCGCGAGCTTACGAGCGAGGGGTATCCGATGTCGAACATGAGAGAGTGGGAAGTGAGGGTGTGGGAATCCGACACCGCCTGGGCTTCTTTCGTGAAAACCGATTTTCACTAGGTATAGACCATGCCAAAACCCCCTCCCGCGCACAATTCTCACTCCCCGATCAAGGTCGCGTTCATCGTGTACGGGAGCATCGATCAGATGAGCGGGGGGTATCTCTACGACAGGAGAGTCGTGTCCGCGCTAAGGGCGAGGGGCGATTCCGTCGAGGTCTTCGGACTGTCGAAGCTCCCGTACCTCCTGGCCCCTTTTCAAGGGCTCGGGCCGATGCTCAAAACCCTTTTCAGCGGCCCCGGTCGCCGAGGGAGGCCTTCCGAAGGCCCTTCGAAGTACGACTGCATCGTCGTCGACGAGCTCGTTCATCCCTCCGTCTGGCTCGCGCGATTCGGGAGAAAGGCGCGCAAGGACGGTATCGTAACGCTCGTGCACCACCTGCGTTCCCAGGAGCGGATCCCTGCCCCAGGCCGGGCCATCGCCCGCGCCTTCGAACGGGTCCTCCTGAACCGCTCCAGCCTCATCATCACCACCGGCGCCTCCACGGCGGACAAGGTGCGATCCCTCCTGACGCGGTACATACCCGTTTTGACCTGCATGCCGGGGCGGAACTCCCTCCCCGTCCCCACCGGCGCTTCGGCACGTCAAACGGCCAGGAAAGCGGGCGAACCCTGCCGTATCCTCTCCGTCGGCATCCTCGTCCCGAGAAAAGGGTACCATAGGCTCGTGCAGGCGCTCTCCTCAATGAAGGAGCTCCCGTGGGAGTGCACGATCGTCGGCGACGACTCCATCGACCCGGGGTACGCGGCGCGTCTCCGAGGCCTCGTCGAGAGATCGGGGCTTGGGGCGCTGATCCGTATCACCGGAAGGCTCGCCGACGCGGAGCTCACGAAGCTCTACCGGAACGCCCACGTCTTCGCGTTTCCCTCCGAACTCGAAGGGTACGGGATCGTCCTCGCGGAGGCGATGAGCTTCGGGATCCCCTACGCGGCCTTCCGGGGCGGTGCCCTGCCGGAGCTCATCGGAAGGGAGGAGATTTTTTTCTCCTCGCCTGAAGGGAGAATCATCCGGGCGGAGGGAGGCCTCGTCGCCGACAAACCGCCGGCTTTCGCCAAGGCACTGAAAACCTTGATCACGGACGAGCGCCTCAGGCGGCGCTTCGCGGGTGAAGCCGCAAATCGCGCCTTGTTTTTTCCCACCTGGGATGAGACGGGGCGATGTTTTTCGGACGCGCTCCTCGCGGCCGTCAGGGGCGCTCACGGCGGGCGGCCCGGGGAAGGAGAGTGATCCCATGCCGGCGCCCGGGAACGCACGGGAGTACTTGGAAGCCAAACGGCGCACCGATCTCAGGAGCGTGAGCCGGCCGGTGTTCACCCGCTTTAAAAAACTCCTCGCGGCTGTGCAGGCCCCTCGGGTGCTCGACGCGGGCACCGGAACCGGGCTGATGATCAGGAGGCTCCTCGCCATCTGGCATTCGGCGGGCCTGGACATCTGGGGGGTCGATATCGACCCCGGCAACTGCGCGGCCGCCGTCGAGTTGATCCGGCGCGAGATGGTGCGAAAGGGGTACGGCGCCGCCGGCGGGGGCTCGAACACTCCGGGGGGTTACTATCTCGAAGGGGGTCCTGCGCCAGGCGCTGAGCGCGGCGGCTCTTCGGGCGGAGCACGGGCAAAACCGCCGGTGAGGGTTCACATCGTCTGCGGGGATTTCCTCGGGAAGGACTTTCTCGCGCGAACAAGCGGTGCTCAATTCGATTGTGTCACCGCCCATGCCTTCATGGACCTTGTCCCTCTCGATGAGGGGGTGGAAAGGGCGCACACCCTCCTGCGGGACGGGGGAATTTTCTACTCTTCCATTAATTACGACGGCCTCACGAGACTCCTCCCCCTCTTCGAAGATAGGGCCTTCGAAGGGGAGCTCCTCCGCTTTTACGACGAAACCATGGATAGGAGAAAAAAGGGGGAACGCCTCACCGGCGGGAGCAGAACGGGCTCCCTCCTGTTCAACGCCCTCGAGGACCGGGGATTCGAGATCCTCGACTACGGCAGCTCGGACTGGCAGATATTCCCGCGGGACCACAGGTACAGGAATCGGGAAAAGACCTTTCTCCGGCATCTGCTCGGGTTCATCTGCAGCGAAAACACGAATAACCCGCGTGTTGACGGCAGGCTGCTCGAGAAGTGGCGCGAGGAACGACTCGGAGCCGTCGAAGAAGCTCGGCTTTCCCTATTCACACACCAAACGGATGTGCTCGCGATGAAGCGGGGAACGGCTGATGGGTGAGCGAAGTTCCGGGGAGTTTTCCGACGGGAATCGGGAGCCCGGGAAATCCGCGTCCCTCACCGCGCCGGGCCTTCTTTTCACCTTCGCCGGGTTCCTCCTGCTGAACGGTTTGCTCTCCATCCACGTCTGGGCGCCGAGCTACAATTTCGCGCTGACCTTGCGGCCCGCCTTCGATTTTCTGGCGCTCTTTTTTCTCGTGCTCCTCGTCTCCCGCGTGAAGAAGGGAGCCTACACCGTGGGGCTGGGGTTCCTGTCCCTGCTCGGGTCGTTCCTCTTTTTCTTCAGCATGGGCGAGGCGGTCACCCTCCACGTATATGGCAGGAGCTTTCTCCCCCTAGTGGACACCGCCTACTTCATGGAGTTCATACGCCTCCTCTTCGCGGGGGAAAGCGGTTTTAAAACGTTTTTCTTCGCGTCCCTCTTTTCCCTTTTTCTCATCGGTGCGGCGGCGGGGATTTCAGCGATCATCTGCGGCGCAGCGGGGTACATGAGACGGCTGCGGCGCCCCCTCCCCGCGAAGGCCATCCTGACCGGGGCGGTCCTCCTGCTCGCATTAACAACCGGCCCGCCCCGCCTCCCGGGAGGCTCGCTCGCGAAGAGCGTCTATCTGGGGTTCAGGGGCGGGTTTCCGGCGCGTGAAACCCCCGGGCTGCAGGGAAGGGAACGTGCGGCGCCCGCGCTTGCGACGCCCGGGAGAAATATTTTCCTGTTCATCGTCGAATCCTACGGATTCACCGTCTTCGGTAAGGAGGAGCACCGGCACCTCCTCGCCCCTTTCTACGAAGAAACGGAGGAAAAACTTGAGAGCGCCGGCTACAGCGTTCTCTCCCGTTTTTTCAGATCCCCGGTGAGCGGCGGATATTCCTGGTACGCGGACGCAAGCCTGCTCACGGGGACCTGGGTCGACTCGAAGGAACGCTACGACGAGCTCATGGCCTCAAGCGCCCCGAGCGCGTTCAGCATGCTCAAATCGCTGGGGTACGCGACGGCCCTCTCGGCACCCGGAACGCTCAAGCCGTGGCCCGAGGGCAAGCGCTTCTACGGGTTCGATCGCTCCTATTACAACGAAAGTTTCGGGTACCGCGGGCCTTCCTACTCCTTCGTTCCGGTCCCCGACCAATTCGCCGTCCACGTGATCCACAGAGAGGTGGTGGAAAAGACGTACGGCCGCCCCCTGTTCGTCCTGCACATACTCGTGAGCAGCCACGCCCCCTTCAACAGGATACCCCCCTACGTCGAGGACTGGGACGCTCTCGGGGACGGCTCGATCTACCGCTCTCTTCCGATCCTCACCTTCGACAACAACTGGTTTCACGGAAACGAGTACGCTGAAGGGTACGCGGCGGCGATCCGCTACGAGCTCACCCTGCTCGCCGATTACCTCGTGCGGTTCGTTTCAGACGAAACACTCGTAGTCATCGCCGGCGACCACCAGCCTAAATACCCGGTCGCGGGAAAGGAGGAGCCGCGCTCAGTCCCGATGCACGTGCTCTCGAAAAACGGCGGGATCCTCGAGCCGTTCCGCGCCGCCGGTTTCACCGAGGGCCTCACGCCCGGCGGGACGCCGCCTCACCCGCGGCTCGACACCTTCTTCCCTCTCTTCGTTGAAGCCGCAACGCGCATGCGCCGCGAACCGGCAGCCGCGTGCGGCAGACACCCGGAGCAAAGGACGCAACGGTGGGATCGACGGTAAAAAAGACCGAAAATGCCGCGACCGAAATCCCGGGGATGTTCGAAGGACCGGTCCTCGGTCTCCTTGTCAGGCTTTCTCTCCCTATCTTCGTCGGAATGGCGTTTCAGCTCCTGTACGCCGTCGTCGACACCCTCTGGGTGAGCCGCATCGACCCGAGTGATCCTTCCTACGTCGGGGGGATGGGGATCATCTTCCCGCTCGTAACCCTCGTCATCGCCGTCGGCTCGGGGGTCCTTGTCGGCACCAGCTCCCTTGTCGCGCGCGCGATAGGAGAGAAGGCCTGGGCGGTTCTCGACCGGACCGCCGGATCGGGTCTCGTCGTGGGTCTGGGGGCCGGCACTCTCCTGCTTGCGCTCGGGTACGTTTTCGACGAAGAGATAATCCGGGTCCTCGGCGGCCGGGGGGATTACTTCACCCACGCCCTGGAGTACTTCCGGTCGATGCTCCCCGCGGGTTTCCTGATGCTCGCGGGGAACGTCCTTATCGGGATCCTCCAGGGCGAGGGTCTCATGAAAAAGGTGATGAAGGCCGTCGTCATCGGAACCGCCGCCAACGTCGTCCTCGACCCCGTCTTCATCTTCCTCCTCGGCCTGGGGGTCCGAGGGGCTGGGTACGCGACAACGATCGCCCAGCTTGCGGCGGGGACCTATCTGGTGAGCGTTTTTATCACAAAAAAAACAGCGGTGCCGATCCGCTGGAAGCCGGCCGCCGTCGACGCCGGAATCATCAGGCGGATCGTGTCCGTGGGTTTGCCGCAAACAGCGGGGTACATGACCCTGTCGGTCAGCCAGCTCATGTTCAACCGTATCCTCGTGGGGATCGACAGCCGGGCGCTCGCCGCGTCCGCTATATGCGGCAGGTTCGACCAGATGCTGATCATGCCCATACTTTCGATCGGTTCCGCCGCGATCACCATGATCGGCCAGAATTACGGGAGAGGGAACCACGGGAGGATCAGACTGGTATGGCGCACCTCTCTTCTGTGCGCCGGAGCGACGGTCGCGGCGATCGCCTCCCTCCTCTTCATCCTCGCCCCGCGCGTCTACCAGCCGTTCACCGAGGTGGACGCGGTGCTCCGCTACTCGGTTTTACAGACAAGGATCGTCGCGTTCACCTATCTGGGCGCGGCGGCGGTCGCCATGGGAAGGGCTCTCTTCCAGGCGATCGGGCGGGCTTTCCCCGGCTTTCTCGTCGATTCTCTCCGGCTCGCCGCGATTTCCGTGCCGGCGGCCTACCTGTACGTCAAAATCGCCGGTCTCGGCGCGGCCGGCGTGTGGCTCGGGGTCGCCACGGGAAACGTGTGCGCCGCCATGGTGACGTTTCTTTTGGTCTCGCGCACCTTGAAAAACCTCTCTTAGGGGGTCACCTCTCCCAGCCCGTGGGGCCTCAACCGAGGCGGACAGTCCGGCCGGTCGTGTACGATTCGACGGCGGCGAAGCAGATTTTAAGGCTGTTCACCGCGTCGGAGAGGTGGCCGGTTAGGTCAATGTCCTCGACGATGGCGCGGTAGAGGTACTCCTGCTCCCTCCTGCACAACTCGTTGTGGTCGGGCTCGTCGCCGATCTTGATCACCCTGTCCTTCTCCGCCTGTTTCCCTTGGGCGTCCGTTCGGCTCGAGTGGAGGATGATGGTGTCCACGACCGTGTGTCCCGAGACGTCGGACGGGTCGACCGCGCCGAGGTCCTTGTCGATGCTCACGCACCCCTTGGGCCCGATGACGTCCTTCACGAAAAAGGCGGTCCTGCTCATCATCGGCCCCCAGCCGACCTCGTACCACCCCACGGAGCCGTCGTCGAACACCACCTGGAGCTGGCCGTAATTCGTCGTGCCCGGCGCTATCTCCTCCGAAACACGGGCCGAGATACCCTGGACAAGCACCGGTTTGGCCCGCGTCATCTGGCACATGACGTCGACGTAGTGCACGCCGCAGTCCACGAGGGGCGGCATCTTGCCGATGAAGGTCTTGTGGACCTCCCACTCGTGACCGTAGCTCTGCTGGTTCAGGTTCATCCGCATGATGAGCGGCTTCCCGAGGGTTCGGGCGAGCTTGATGAACTCGATCCACGCCGGGTGGACGCGGAGGATGTACCCGATCACGAGCTTGCGGCCGGTCTCCTTCGCGGTCCGGACCACCGCTTCCGCCTCCTCGACCGTGCCCGCGATCGGCTTCTCCATGAAAACGTGGCAGCCCGCCTTCATCGCCGATATTGAATACTCTGCGTGGGTGTCGCTGTAGGTGTTGATCGACACCACGTCCGGCTTCACCTCCCTCATCGCCCCGGCGAAGTCGGTGTAGACGGGGACTTTCAGACCCAGACCCGCTCCAAGCTTTCGGGCGCGCTCCACGTTTTTCGCGACCACGAAGCCGCCTATCGTGTACCCCGGAAGCCGGGAATACCCCAGGGCGTGGGAAGCCCCCATGCCGCCCACCCCGATGACGAGCACGCGGAAGTTAGGGTTTGTGCTTTTCATCGGCCGCTTTCCTCCCCTTCATCGTTCGAGCTGTCCCGCGACGTCGACGGGAAGCCCGTCGATCAGCGCGTCGTTCGGGTTGAAGAAACGCCGCTCATCCAGAGTGAGGCCTGCTGACGCCCCCTCCTTCACCGCCGAGTGGAGGTTTCGCGGCTTCACCGAATCGCCGACGTTGACGACCGGGAACCCCGCCCCTTTCATCCGCTCGAGGAACGACGTGTCCGGCCTCGTCCAGCAGGTGACGACGTGATCGCAGGGAACGACGGTCCTTTTGAAATCCCTGTCGATCAGGACGATCTCGCCCTCCCTTATCTCGTCGATAGACCGGCTCTCGTACACGGAGACCGGGTATTTGAAAGGCTTCGAATCGAGGGCCTCCGCGTCCGTCTGCCTGAAACGCTTGCGGAGCACGTACATGTGGATGACCTCGACGGCGGCGCCGAACTCCTTGCGGTCGGTGACGACCGCCACCTCCTTTCCGATCGAGGCGAGGTGCGCCGCCGTGTCGGCCGCCGCGTAGTGGTCGCCCCACACGACGACCCTCGCCCCCTCGAGCTTCCGGGGCTTGCGGTCTTTCGGGTGAAACTCGCAGGAGACCTTGGGACACGCCATGACCTCCTCGAACGCGATCACCCCGTCTTTCATCCCGTGCACCTCCGGGACGTAGGACCGCGCGCCCGTGGCGTTCACCGCGAGGTCGAACGCCGCGAGGTCGTCGAGGGTCGGTACTGTGCGGAGTTTCACCTCGACCCCGAGGTCGGCGATCTGGTACCGCACCCAGTCGGCGTACCACTTCATCTTGTCCTTCCCCGGAGTCACGCAGCAGCCGAGGATCGCGCCGCCGAGCTCGCCTGTCTTCTCGAAGATAGTGACACGGTGCCCGCGCTCGGCCGCCACGCGCGCGCTCTCCATCCCCGCCGGGCCGCCCCCGACTACCGCGACTCTCAAGGGTTTGGGCGCCTTCGAGACGATGTTGAAGGAGTCGTCGCCGCACGCCGGGTTTATGGCGCACCCGATCTCTTTCTTCGCCATCATCGATTCCTGCCAGCAGCCGGTGAGACAGGATATGCACCGCCGGATCGCCCTCACCTTTCCGTACTTCACCTTGATCGGCCAATACGGGTCGGCGAGGAGTTGGCGGGAGAGCCCCACCATGTCGGTCTTTCCCTCGGCGAGGATCCGTTCGCAGTAGTCGGGGTTCCTGAGGGTGTGGCTGTTGATGACCGGGATCTTCACGGCCTTCTTTATCGCCTCCGAGGCGTAGATCGTCCACCCTTCGGGGTAATACATGGGATCGAACCCCGCCCCCGGGCTTTCCTGGATGCACTGGCTCAGATCGAGGGCGGCGACGCCGGTCTGTTCGAAGAGAACCGCCACCTCGATCGACTCGGCGAGTTCGCGCCCGCCCGGGACCCACTCGTCCACGGAGTAGCGGACGACCACGGGGAAGGACGCGCCGCACTTTTTATGAATCGAGTCGACGATGGCGAGGGGGAACCGCATCCTGTTCTCGAAACTGCCGCCGAAGCGGTCGATGCGCTTGTTCAGGTAGGGGCTCATGAACTGGGAGATGAGGTAGCCGTGGGCCGCGTGGAGCTCAACCCCGTCGAAACCTGCCTGCATGACCCTCCACGCCGCTTCGGAGAAGAGGTCGACGATCTCGATGAGCTCGTCGGTCGTGAGCACGTGGACGGTTTTTTTCTTCTCGTCCGCATTGGCATACACGATTTCGCGGCTCTGGGACCAGGGGAGCCTCACCGCCTGGTCGTTCGAGGTGAGCTTCCCGTCCCTCGGCAGGGCAGCCTGCCGCCCGGGGTGCTGGAGCTGGACCGCGCACTTCGCGCCGTACCGGTGCATCGCGGCCGCAAGGCGGGCGAGCCCCGGGATGCAGCCGTCGTTGTCGGCGACCAGGTTCGTGACCGTGGAGCGGCCGCTCTTCCCGTCGGGGGAGGTGGCGCCGACGACGATCAAACCGGTCCCCCCCTTTGCGATCGCCGTGTGGTGGGATATGTCGCGCCCGCTCACCGACCCGTCGACATGGGAGGAGCTTATATCGGTCGGAACGTGGCAGATCCGGTTGGGAATTTCCATTTGGCCTATACTGATGGACTCGAAAAGGTGCTTGAACGCGCTCATGGCGGTATGACCTCCTGCTCCCGTGTGTCGATCCACAATCCTATCACCCCGCGAAGCTTTAAGCAAATAAAAAGTGTGGAATGAGAACAAAACGGAAGATGACACAATTTCATTTGACAAATCACGCAGGCGGGGTATGATATGTTCTTAATTTCGAAGGCCGCGCTGTTCGAGACGCGGCCACATCAAGCATATCAAGGAGGCTTCAACATGAAGAAGAGGGTTTTTATCCTGATGGCCGTTGTTTTGGCCCTGGTTGTACTGGCGTTGCCGCTCGTCGGTGCCGAAAAAGCGAAGAAGAAGGGCGAGAAGCAGCTCACCGTCGGTGTCGTCATCCCCTACGAGATCGGCTGGTTCACCGCGTTCCACCAGGGGTTCGAGGTCATCGCGAAGACCGAAGGCGTCAAGGTAGTCTGGCAGTACAACAATTACAAGGCCGACGATGAAGTGAAGGCCGTCCAGAACCTGATCACCCTGGGAGTCGACGGCATCAATGTCACCTCGGTCACCCCGGCGAGCGCCGAGTATTCCTGCCGGCTCGCCAACGAGGCGGGAATTCCCATCCAGATCACCGAGAGCGGCATCGCAGAGGGAAAAGGCAAACCGATCGCGGACATCGATTTCAACTGGTTCGAAATCTACCGCGTCGTAGCCCGCAGCCTCCGCAAGGATGTGAAAGGCGACCTTTCCGCCATCTGGATACAGGGATTCGCGGGCACGCCTCCCGTCATGCAGGGGATCGACGGGTTCAAAGACGAGATCACCAAGCTGAAAGGGATCAAGCTCGCCACGGACGTGCAGTACGGCGACTACGCAACCGCCCCCTCCCTCGCGATCACGAAGACGCTCGTCGAGTCCGGCCTCAAGTTCAACACGGCTATCGGCGCCTGCCAGGAGATCACCGACGGCATCATCCAGGGGCTAAAAGAGGAGAATGTCGACCTCAACAAGGTCACGATCGTCACGGTCAACGGCGGGCCTATGGACATAGAGAACTTCAAGAAGGGCGACCTCGACTACTGCCTGAGCCTCTCCCCGGGCCTCCACGGGATGATCTGCGCCCAGAACCTCATTTCAAGCCTGAAAGGCCAGACCTACCAGAAGAAGAGCTACTCCCCCATCGTGTGGGTCGACCGCAACACGTGGCAGAAAGACCTGATTCCCTGGGACGTAAACGAGAGCTGGCTGCCCGTCGTGCGTGAGTTCGTGAAGACAGGCAAATACAAACCGGAGCTGAAGTCCTGATGCCGCTTTCGTAGCAATCAGATGTTGAACGAACGGGGGTCTCGTCGAGAGGTTTCTCTGCGAGGCCCCTTTCATTGAGCACGTCGATCGACAGGGGTGACCGTGACGGCGAACATCCTCGAAACCGTGAAACTCAGCAAGGCCTACCCGGGCGTCCAGGCCCTCGACGCGATCGACTTCGATCTGAAATACGGCGAGGTCCAGGCACTGGTCGGGCAGAACGGGGCGGGAAAATCCACCTTCATCGAAATAATCGCCGGCTCGCTCAGACCCGACTCCGGTCAGATCATCATCGAGGGACGCAGCTACCCCTCCCTCGAACCGTCGAAATCCATCGAACTCGGGATCCAAACGGTCCACCAGGAAAACCAGCTGGTGAACGAGCTGACGGTGGCGGAAAACATTTATCTCTACAACCTCCCCCAGACCGGGATTGGTCTCGTCAACTACGCGAGCTGCGTCGCCGCGACGGAGCGGCTTCTCGGCGAACTCGGCGTCGAGATCCCCCCGGGCCGAAAGCTGAAAAAGCTGACCTTCATAGAAAAGAAGCTCGTCAGCATCGCGAAGGCCTTTTCGAGAAAGGCAAAGCTCCTCATCCTCGACGAGCCGACCGCGTCCCTCGATGAGCACGGCAGGAACATCCTCTTCGACATCATCAGGAGGAACACGAAGAAGGGGTTGTGCGTAATTTACATCTCCCACAACCTCGGTGAGATCTTCGAGATCTGCGACCGGGTAACCGTATTCAAGGACGGCAGGAAGATCAGCACCCACGGGGTGAAAGAGATCGACATGAGCACGGTCGTACGGGAGATGATCGGGAGATCCACGGCTTCCTTATACAGCAAAGAGGCCGGGGCGGCCCCCGGCGTTGAAAAAGAAACGCTCGAAGTGGTGGACTACTCACGGGAGGGGGTCGTCGACCACGTTTCCTTCACCGTGCGAAAAGGAGAGATCTTCGGGATCGGAGGGCTGGTCGGAGCGGGCAGGACCGAACTCGCCCGGATGATCTTCGGGCTCGACCGGAAGGACAGCGGCCGCCTTGTGTACAACGGGGAGGAGATCACGGCGCAAGACCCCTGCGACGCCATACAGAAGGGGATCGGCTATCTCACCGAGGACCGCAAGGAAAACGGCCTGATGCTGGGGCGGCCGATCTTCGAAAACATCAGCATCGCTCGCCTCGCAAAGAGCAGGAGGGTGATGATGAGCCTCGGGAGGGAGCGGTCGGAGACCGGAGGCATATCGAAACAGCTCAACATCAAGACACCGACGATCTCGCAGCGCGTGATCAACCTGAGCGGAGGCAACCAGCAGAAGGTCGTCCTCGCGAAGTGGCTCTATGCAGGGTCCGAGGTCCTCATCTTCGATGAACCTACCGTGGGGATCGACGTCGGCGCAAAGGGCGAAATCTACCGGATGATGGAGAATCTCGCGCTCCAGGGGAAGATCATCATCATGATCTCTTCGGACAACCCGGAGCTCGTCGCCGTGTGCGACCGGGTCGCCGTCATGCGGGGGGGGAGGCTCGTGGCCGTTCTCGAAGGCGCAGAGATCACCGAGGAGAAGATACTCCGCTATTCCATGGGTGTCGGCGATAAGGAATAACGCACGATGGAAACGAAAATAAGCGTCGTTGAAGGAAAACGAAGGAGAAGCGTCAGCCAGTCCCTCGTCCTCGTGATGCTGATCGTCCTGCTCGCCGCCGTTGCGACCGCGGTCAACCCTAGGTTTCTGAAAGTGACGAACATCATCAACATCTTCCAACAGATAGCGGTGCTCGGCATAGTCGCGAGCGGCGTCGGCATGCTGCTGGTTGCGGGCGAGATCGACATCTCGGTGGGGACCCAGGTTTCCCTGATGGGGGTGATCCTCGCGATGATCATCCAGAAGGTCCTCGGGCTCCCGCAGGGAAACGTTGCCGCCTGGCGGGTGACGTTCGCGATCCCGATGGCGGTGATCTTCACCTTCATCGTGGGGTTCATTCTCGGCCTCATCAACGGGATCATCGTGATCAAGTCGCGGGCGGCCTCTTTCATCATCACCCTGGGGTTCATGCTGGTGTACAAGGGCACCGCCCTCATCACAAGCGGAGGGGCGTCCTACATGCTGTTCGGCAAGTTCGAGACCCTCGGCCGGGGGAAGGTTTTGAACTACATCCCGATCTCGATTATCTTTTTGCTCGGCGTCATCGTGGTCGCTCACGTGGTCCTGAAATATTTTCGCTACGGCCGGTTCCTCTACGCGATCGGCGGCAACAAAAAAGCCGCCTACGTTTCAGGCATAAACACCGGCAGGGTCACCGTCACCGCGTACATCGCGGTCGGTCTCCTCAACGCCCTCGCGGCCCTGATCCTCATCTCGCGCGTGGGATCGGCCCTTGCGACAACCGGCGACTCCTACGCGCTCGACGCCCTTGCCTCGGTCATCGTAGGCGGAGTGGCGATCACCGGCGGTAAGGGGAACGCCCTGAGCATTTTCCTCGGAGTCGTGCTCATCGGCCTGATCGGCAACGCCCTGGTGATCATGAACGTCAACCCGTACATGCGCGACGTCGTTATCGGTTTTATCATCATCGCCGCGGTCACCATAAGCACTTTGTCCGGCGAACGAGAATAGTAAACTCTATCCAAACAAGGAGCCGACATGGAACGAATCGATCTGATCAACACCATCAAAGGATCACAGTTCGAAGGTTTTTTCCCATCCGCCTGGGACCTAAAAAGGATCGATTATTGCTGCAGCAGGAAACCGGAAGAGGTCTACAAGCGGGAGAAATGGTGGCACAAGGAGTTTATGCCTGTCTGCGGCGACACCCTCGAGGATTTCAACACCCTCATGGGGCACGAGATCGCCTACCAGGTCAAGCTCGCAAAGGACGAGGGGCGCGACATCATCCTCATCCTCTCGGTGGGCCCCATGGGGATGTACCGCTGGGCGGTGGAGTTCCTGAGGCGGTGGAACGTGGACTGCAGGCACGTCCACGGCTTCAACATGGACGAGTGGTGCGACGAAAATGGAAAAACACTCCCCGCGTCCAACCCCGGGGCCTTCCGCAACGCAATGGAGGGCGCCCTGTACGGTCCCCTCGGGAAGCTCACGGTCCCCCAGAAGCAGCGGCACTTCGCGACGAAAAACGAGCTCGCGAGCTACGCCCCGAGGATCGACGAGCTCCGGGCGAAAGGTGCGAAGTTCGTGGTGATCTACGGGATCGGCTGGGTCTTCCACGTGGCCTTCTGGGAGCCCCACTTCGCCGCCGACTACAAGAGCATGGAGGAGTGGCTCGTGCCCACCCACCGGCTCGCCGCGAAGATCCACCCCCTCACGATCATCCAAAACTCCATAACCAGCTTCAAGAGCCGGATCACCCTCGTGCCGGCCCGCGCGAACACCATCGGCCCGGGGATCTTCATGAAGGCCGACTACACGATCGGCGGGGTCGACGGGTACATCCCCGTCCGCAACATGATCTACCAGGGGATGACCCTTTGGGTGACCCTGAAGTACGGCCCGGACATGTGGGTTCCCTCCTCGGTCATGCCGCAGCTCCCCGGGAAGCTCTTCTTCGTTAAACCGCTCGCGGGCCCACTGGAAGCGGAAGTCAACTGACCGGACCCTCCGGGTACCGGAAACGCGGGGGAGTGAGCATGGCGGGGAATCGGACGGCGGCGGGAGACATCCTGATCTTCAACGGGCGGATCGTGTCGGAGACGGCGTTCCTCCTGAAGGGGTACGTGCTGATCCGCGAAGGCAGAATCGCGTCAATCGGGGTCGACTGGACGGGAATCGAGGCGGCGCGCGCCGTCGACGCGGGCGGGCTCATCGTCTCCCCCGGCTTCATCGATATGCACACGCACGGGATCAGGGACCTCGACTTCATGGCGGGTGACGCCGAAGAGATGGTCTTGGGGCTCGCCGTCTACGCCTCCTTCGGTGTAACCCGTGTGGTCGGCACCACGCTGTCCGGCCCCCTCGAACGCATCATCCAACAGGCCCGCCGGATCCGTAAAGCCTCGGAAAACCGCGACTACGGCGGCATGCTCCACGGCGCCCACATCGAGGGGCCGTGGCTCGCGCCCCGGTGCAGGGGGGGGCACGCCCTCGAGTACCTGCGGGTGCCCGAGAAAGAGGACGTAAACCGCCTCCTCGGCGAGGCGGGCGACGTGGTTCGAACCGTGACCTTCGCCCCCGAGCTGCCGAACGCGGTGTGGCTCGCCGAACAACTCGCTTTTCGGGGCATCGTGCCCGTGCTTGGGCACACAGAGGGGAGCTGCGAGGACGCCCAGCGGGCGATTCTCGCCGGGGCCCGGCACGTGACCCACATGTACGACGGCATCATGGGGTACAGGGAAAACCCCGAGGAGGCGCTCGTGATGATGCCGGGGGTGGAGACCGCGGTGCTCGCGAACGACGAGGCGAGCATCGAGCTTATCGGCTGCCCGATCCACGTGCCCGTCCCGTTCTTCGGCTTCATCGACAAGGTGAAACCCCGGAACAAGAAGGTGATCGTCACCGATTCGCTCGTGGGCACCGGGCTCCCCGACGGTACGGTTATCACCTACAGGGACGGACGGCAAGTCTACGTGACAGGGGGGGTTCTCCGCATGCGAGACGAAGACCCGAAGATCGACGGGAACCTCACCGGGAGCGCCGTCACCATGAACGTAGCCCTCCGGCGCCTCGCGGAGTACGCGAAAATCCCCGCCCACGAGGCGATCAGGTGGGGGAGTATCAACCCCGCGACCACTCTCGGGATCGACCGGGAAACCGGGAGCATCAGTGTCGGGAAGCTCGCGGACGTCGTCCTCATCGACGACGATTTCAACGTCAGAGCGACCTTCCTGCAGGGAAGGCAGGTGTACAGCGCCGGGTGAGACTACGGAGTTTTTTCCCCCGTGACCCGTTTCATCTTTAGTCCCGCCTCGAGCCGGGCATCCTTCCCGACCTGATTTATGAGCGCGAGCGTATCGAGGGAGACGGGCGACGGGTAGCGCCGCGCGAACTCCTTGAGGTCCATCTCGGCGTCGAGCGTCACAATCTGGAGCCTCATCGGCTGGACCGAGAGCACCTTCGGGTCGGTCACCTCGTCGAAGCTCTGCGTCGACCTCTCGATCGCCGATTGATATGACGGCCACGCGGGGGCGGTGGAGTACCCCAGGATCTGGTACACGTTCTTGCCATAGAGAACAAACAAGGCGACACCCTTCAGGGCTCCCCCCGCCGTCTGCGCGAGGAAAACACCTCTTACCGCCTGAAAACCGTGGAGTTTTACCGTGTGCGGGTCCTCCTCCATGAGGACGCCCTCCTGGGCGAAGAACCTCTGGGCCGCCTTGTCGGGCGTCGCGTCCTGAACGAGGGTGATCTGGATGAGCGCGTCCTGGGCTTTGCTTACGCCGTTGACGGCCTGCTTCGTGTTGCTCGTGCTCCACCCGCCGGGGAACTCGTACCTGAACTTCAACTCAGGATGAAAAAACGCGCTCTTTTGAAAATACCCTTCGCGGGGGTTTTGACCGAAGGCGATCCCGTCGATCCGGCCAAGGTACTCGTCCCCGTAGACGACGGTTTGAGAGAAATCGACCTTGGAATTTGAAACGATCTCCCGGATATGCTCCTTCCTGTTGCCGGGATCGGGATGGGTGGCCAGCCACTCGGGGACTCTCCCCCCGCCGCCCGACTTCCCCACGGCGTCGAGCATCCCCATGACCCGGACCATCTCCCGCGAATCGTATTTCACCCTCCCCATGTAGCGCACTCCGAGGGAGTCGGCCTCGTTCTCGTCCTCCCTGCTGAACTTCAACATGAGCAGACCGAGCCCCGCCCCGATCACCTGTCCGAACTGCTGGAGACCCGGTTCGATGGCCATCCCGACGCCGAGACCGACCTGCATGAGCTCCTGGGAGCTTATCCGCTGGACCGCGTGCTGGGCGGTGACGTGCCCGATCTCGTGACCTATGACCCCCGCGAGCTCCGCCTCGCTGTTGAGGTATGCTAAAATCCCTCTCGTCACGTAGATGAACCCGCCGGGCAGCGCGAAGGCGTTTACTGCGGGATCGTCGACCACGCGGAAGGTCCAGGGCAGCTTTGGCCGCTCAGACGCCGATGCGAGCCTCGCGCCCAAATCGCGTATGTAGGTCTGCAGGTCCTCGTCCGGGTAGAGGCCGATTGAAGCGGTGATCTCCTTGTCCGCCTGCCTCCCCATTTGTATTTCCCTGGATTCCCCCACCAGGTTCAACGTCGATTTACCCGTCGCGGGGTTCGTCGCGCACCCGAAAAAGCCAAGGCTGAATGCGAATCCAAGGACAACGATGACAGACAGTATGTATTTTTTCCCCATCCTCATACCGGTCACGCTCCTCTTTCATTAGAGTTATATTAGTAAATATGATGCAGCTGAAGGAGGCCGGACACCATGAAAATAATATACACCACAGCGGCCCTGTGCGTGATCCCGTCAATCGACCCAGGTGTTGGGATCCATCCCGAAAAACTCCAGCACATCTTCCTGCATAGGCGGGCATCCGGGGATGTACTCCCCCCGGTTTCTGTATTTTTTCGTGCAGGATCCGAAGTTCAGGAGCTTCCCCTTGACGGCGTCGGGCACCTTGACGGTTTGACCGAATATCAGAGTGTACTCCCGCAAGAGATGCAAGTTGCCTTTTAGATAATTGTGTATCAAGGTCTCGACGACCTGCCGGCAGCCGCTGCACGCACCCTCCTCCCGCATGGCGATCCCGAGCTCCTTTTCAACTTTCTCCAGATCGAGGCGTAATTGTTTGAAGGGCCGTTTGGCCTTTTCGAGAGGGATTCCGGCGACGTTGATTTCGGAGAGGTTCGCGCACCCCAAACCCTCGCGCTCGGCGAGTTGCAGGTATTCTACTTCGCCCGGGTCTATTCCCATGACATAGGCCCCCACCGCGTCGGCCGCAACGGTGTCGAAAGACGAGATGATAAGGCCCAGGTTGACGGGATCCCCATGCATCGGCCCCAGCCCTTCCATGGCGACGGTCCCGTCGATGACGGTGATCTGCGGCAATAAAAGCTTGTTGAGGTCGATGATCGCCTGGGCA
>Ga0315286_10001862_pt1 | contig 19433 bp, 16 predicted proteins | sample YL17G10_0_MG_FD_205038 | JGI IMG/M metagenome (GOLD analysis project Ga0315286, IMG submission 205038) | Sediment microbial communities from Yellowstone Lake, YNP, Wyoming, USA - YL17G10_0 | ecosystem: Environmental > Aquatic > Freshwater > Lake > Sediment | place: USA: Wyoming | collected... | reverse complement strand
GGAGCGGCGTTCGCGTACGCTCTCCTTGGACCGAAGGGAAGGTTCGTAATCGTCGCTGCGGTCATCGCTACGTTCGTATCCGCCGGTCTTGCGATACGAAGGAAGGAGCAGCGTTGAGGACGCCTCGTGAGGAATTGTTGTTTCCTGTATCCGTCGGGACTGTTATGTTTATATTTTTCAGAGGAGAGGCCATGATTCGACGCACTACTTGGGTAGCGATCCTGCTGTTTGTTTCCTCCCTTTTCGGTGTGAATGCCGCATGGGCCGCCGACCCGTACGGGTCCGCCGGCGGGAGCATGGAGCAGACCCAGTCCCCCTATCAGGGCGCAATGGGGTATCAGGGCGCAACGGGTTCGTATCCAATGGCTCCAGGTCTCCAGTCCCCTTATCCTCAGCCCTCTTCGATATCTCCTTTCCCCCAGGGGGAGGGTTCTTTCCGTGAATCCCCGTCGATGGAAATGATGGGCTCACCGTGGCTGCCTCCGCTTCTGCCGGAACGTCAGTCCGCCTTCGAGCAACTGGTTTCCGGGAAGGTGGAGATCACGAAAGTCCAGTTCGAAATCATCCAGAAAGATCCGAATATCAGGTTTTCGAACACCATGGCGGTGCCGCCCCCGGGGTCGATCGTCGTGGCCGTCAAGATCATTCCCGCCCCGGAGAAGGTGGAGTCCCGACCGTTCCAGTCGATGCCCCAACCGATGATCCCGCCGGCGGAGATCGATGCGGGCTACCTGACCGGCTCCCCCGATCGGATCGGCGAGATGTTCCGCCTTCTCGGGATCGCCAGCCCCTATTCCATCTCGATGGATCTCAAACATTTCGGGTTCGATCTGTTCCTCCAGGGGCGCGCCGGCTTCCTCACGACCAACCGGTTGCCGGTAGGTCCCGACTACGTGCTCGGCCCCGGGGACGAGGTGAAAGTCAGGGTCTGGGGGAAGGTCGAGGGGGCATGGAGTCTGGCGATCTCCCGGGACGGCACGGTGCGGATGCCGAAAGTCGGTGTCATCGCGCTGGGGGGTCTGAGCTTCGAGCAGGCCAAGGAGATTCTTCAAAAGGAGTTTTCCAGGTACTACAGCGGATTCGAGATGAACGTCACCCTCGGGGCGCTCCGGACGATGTCCGTCTATGTCGTGGGCAACGCCCGGCAGCCGGGGGCCTACACGGTCTCCTCCCTTGCGACGCTGGTTCACGTCCTGATCCAGGCCGGGGGGCCGACCAAGTCAGGATCGATGAGAGACATCCAGATCCGCAGGGGGGGACAGGTCATCGCCCACTTCGACATGTACGACCTGCTGCGGAGGGGGGACAAGTCCGGGGACCCGCGTCTCTTGCCGGAGGACGTGATCTTCATCCCCCCGATCGGGCCGGTCGCCGCGATTGCCGGAAGCGTCAACACCCCGGGCCTGTATGAACTGAAGGGAGAACGGACCGTTTCGCAACTGATCGAACTGGCGGGAGGATTGAACGCCCTGGCGTTCCGTGGACGCCTGCAGATCGAGCGGATCGTGGAGAGCAACCGCCAGGTCGTGTTCGAATCCGACCTCGAGGAATCGAAGGAAAAAGAGGTCGATCTCCGTTCCGGGGATATCCTCAAGGTCTTCCAGGTCGTCCAGGACCGGAGGACCGTTCGCATCTTCGGGGCCGTGCAACGGGACGGCGAGTACGGGTTCAAGCCCGGGATGACGGTGAAGGATCTGCTCTCGCTGTCCGGCGGCACGAAATATTACGCGTACCTGAAAGAAGGGGAACTGACCCGGCTGCATGTCACCGATGCGGGGCCGAGGGTCGAGAAGATGAACGTCGACCTGGAGAAGGCGCTCGCCGGGGACCCCTCGTCGAATCTGCCCCTGCAGGAGAACGACCAACTGTTCATCCGCACCATCCCGGAATGGAGGATGTACAGCCAGGTCACGGTCCTTGGGGAATTCCGCTTCCCCGGAACGTACACGGTCCGGAAAGGGGAAAAGCTCTCTTCCCTGATCGAGAGGGCCGGCGGGTTCACGGAAAAGGCGTACACGAGGGGTGCGGTATTCACAAGGGAAAGCGTCAGGGAACTCCAGCAGAGGCGGCTCACCGAATCGATCGACCGGCTGGACCGGGAACTCATCTCCCGCGGGTCGACCGGTCTCTCCGCGGCGGCATCCCCCGAGGAAATGAAAGCGAAAGAAGGGGAGATCAGGCAGAGCAAGGAACTCATCGCGAAGTTGAAGACCGTGCAGGCCACCGGGAGGATGGTGATGGAAATCGCCCCGCTCGAGGTCCTCCGGAAGACCATTTACGATATCGAGCTCGAAAACGGGGATTCCCTGGTCGTCCCGGAAAACCCCCGGAGCCTTCAGGCGCTCGGCGCCGTCTTCAACCAGACCGCGTTCGTCTTCGATCCCACGAAGGGGCTGCAGGATTATATCGAGATGGCGGGCGGCTACACGGAATCCGCCGACAAGGACCGGGTCTTCGTACTGAAGGTGAACGGGTCGGCCGTCCGGCCCAAGGACCGAGGCCTCTTCCTCTTTTCCAAGGCGACGCAGATGGATGGAAGGCCGCTCCTGGAGCCCGGGGACAGCATCATCGTACCGGAAAAGCTGGACCGGATCGCCTGGATGCGGGAGATCAAGGACATCACCCAGATCCTCTTCCAGGTCGCCGTTGTGACGGGCGTCGTGGTCGCGCTGTTTTAGGGGCCCCAGGCGATGGAGCGGAAAATGGAATCCCATACGGTGCCTCGCGAGGATGAAATCGACCTGGCGAGACTGTTCCGCGTTATCTCCCGGCGTTCTCGGCTGATTCTTCGGATCACCGCGGCATCCGCTGTCGTCGCGTTGTTCGTTTCCCTGTTGCTCCCCAAATATTACAAGGCGGAGAGCCGGATCTTCCCCCCCCAGGAAAAGGGGGGGAACCTGGCCGCTCAGTTGATGGGGCAGGCGGGGGGTCTGATCGCTCTGGCGGGCGGTGCCACACCCCTCAAGTCTCAGGGCGAACTGTTCGTGGCGATGTTGAAGTCACGGACGGTCCTGGACCGCGTCGTCGATCGGTTCGACCTGCTGAAACTCTACAAGGCGCGTTACCGCCAGGATGCCCGACAGAGGCTCCTCGAATCCTTCTCGGCCCGGGAGGACCGGAAGAACGGGGTCATCTCCCTGACGGTGGAAGACAGGGACCCGAAGCGGGCGTCCGACATGGCCAACGCGTTTGTCGAGGAGTTGAAATCCCTTGCGGGCGGGCTGGCGATCTCGGAAGCAGGCCAGCGGCGCTTGTTCTTCGAGGAACAGCTCGGGCAAACGAAGGTTTCGCTTGCCCGCGCCGAGGAGGAGATCAAGGGGTTCCAGCAGCGGACGGGTGTGTTCCAGATCGACGCCCAGGCGAGGGCCATCATCGAGGGGATCGCGCGCCTTCGGGCGGGGATCGCGGTGAAGGAGGTCGAGGCCAGGGTGCTGCGCTCCTTTGCGACCGCCCAGAATCCCGACCTGCAGCGGGTCGAAGAGGAGATCCGGGCCCTCCGCGCCGAGCTGGAGAAAATCGAGACGTCCAAGGGGGAGGGTTTCGACCCGATCATGCCCTCGGGGCGGGTCCCCGCGATGGGAACGGAATACCTTCGAAAATTGAGGCAGCTGAAATACAACGAAACTCTTTACGAACTTCTGTCGAAGCAATACGAACTGGCGAAGCTGGACGAGGCAAGAGATGCGGTCGTTATCCAGGTGATCGACCGGGCGGTTCCTCCCGAGCGGAAGTCCAGGCCGCAAACGGCGTTGATCGTCTTGCTTGCGACGGGAGCGGGATTCGTTCTCGCGGTATTCGTGGCACTGCTTCTCGAACGGGCACGGAAAGCGTCGGAGAAATCGCCCGCCAACGACCTCCAGTTCACGGAAAATCGCACAAGCTGATCGAGGACCTTGACAGGCAACTGCGGTCATCACCCCTCCATTGATGAATAAAGCAAAATCCCGTTCTGGGCGATGAGATTTTTGTCGGATATACCCACCCTACGTAACCTCGGGATCCGTTTCAAGGCATCTACCTACTGGAAAGACATCGCCTGGCTGGCATCGGGAACGGTAGTAGCGCAAGCCGTCATGCTGGCCACAATGCCGGTGTTTTCCCGCATTTTCACACCGGCGGATTTCGCAGTACAGAACCTTTTCGGCCAGATCGTTGGTTTAGTGGTGGTCGCAGCAACACTGCGATATGAATACTTTATTCAACTACCCCAGCAAGATGAGGACGCCCGGTTACTGGTACAACTTGTCGCCGTTCTGGGCTTCTTCACCACGACAATTCTGACGCCGGTGTTATGGCTGTTTCGAGATGTCATTGCCCGCTGGGCCGGCGATGTTGCGTTGGCGCCTTGGCTTCCCTTCATCCCCGTAACGGCGGCTGCAATGGCCGTGTCCGTGGCCGTACAGGGGTATACGCAGCGTCAGCGACTATTCCGCCGCTCGGGCGAGGCGGAACTGGCAGGGAAGGTCGGATATGCAGGCACCATCCTCGCTGGATGGTATTTTCTCCCCGGAGCGGGTGGGTTGGTGATGGGTTGGCTTGGAGCCTCGCTGGGCAAGATCGCCTGGTTGCTGCGGGGGACTCTGCGTGTGAGTTGTGGTGGATTTGTGGATCTTCTCCGCTTGGGGCGGGCGTATTCGCGGATGGGCGGTTCGCTGGTGCTCTCTCATGCATTCCTGTCCTGCACAGGGGTGATCCCGTCAGTGTTTATAGCTCATGCCTATGGATCCGAAACCCTTGGCCAGTATGCTTTGGCATCCCTGGCGATTTTCCTGCCTTCGGCATTGTTAGGAGGCGCGATTGGAAGTGTTTACTTTCAACGGGCGTCAGAGCGCTGGGCCCAGGGATTGAGCTTTGAGGATATCTGGCGATCAACCGCAAAGAAACTCCTGCTGATCGGTCTTCCCCTGTACGCTGTGGCAATTCTAACAATGCCTTCGGTGTTTCCCCTGGTGTTTGGCAAAGTATGGCGTCCGGCGGGATATTATGGTGCGATCCTGGCAACCAGTGCGTTTTTTGCATTCGTAACAACGCCGATGGATAGGACTTGCCTGGTGGTCGGGGCTTGGCGATATGTTCTATTATGGCACGTGGCGCGGACGGTGACCACTGGCATGGTAGTGGGAATGGCTCTGTATTTTCAGTGGGATATGGATATATTCATGATTATTTTTGTAGTTCAACAAATCGTGTTGTTCCTCATCGACTATTGGGCAGAATGGCGTTTTGCACATTTCCAGCCACCGCATACGTCACCTGCGGGAGGGACTCTATGCGTTGGGCCATAAAAAATTAGTGATGCGCCGTCAATTATTGGAATACATATGCTGCCCGGTATCAGGATCATCACTCGACTTGTATCCTTTCGAAATGACATCGTCCGGGCAATCCGTCGACGTTCGTTTTGGTGTGTTGAAATCACGCGAGGGGGGGTATCTTTACCCTATCATCGAGGGAGTTCCTTCGTTGGTAATCCGCGGTCTTCCGCCATTGTTTCTGCACAAATTCGCCGAACGATTGGTCGAGGTGCGCGGGCAACCAACAGATGATCGCCCCCGGATTCACGATGAGGATTGGTCCTTTTCCCGGGAATGGGAGACATTTTATGAAAACGATGTACAAACGACCTGGGGATGGACTTCCGAGGAACGATTAAAAATGTTTTTCCAGGAAACCAATCTGGAACCTCAACATTTTCGGGATGCCTTGGTGTGCGATGCGGGTTGCGGCAATGGACTTCTTACGGAAAAGATCGCATCGCTTGGAGCCCAAGTAATCGGCGTCGATTATTCGACGAGCGTATATCACGCGGAGGCTCGACGAAAATCAGATAACATTCACTACATTCGCGCGGATCTTCAATTCCCGCCGCTAAAACCGGCCTCTTTCGATGTCATCATTTCGAACGGCGTTTTACACCATACACCATCCACGAGACATACATTTTCCAGAGTCGCGTCACTTGTAAAGACGGACGGTCGCTTCTACTTGTGGCTTTATCGTCGTTCAGGTGATTTCAAACACCGCCTTCTGCAATTGCGGGAAGCGTTAATCAGACCGATTTGCTCCCGTATGCCGCCTTCCATTAAGAGTTTGATCGTTCATGTCGATGCTGCGATCCTTTGGGGTGCCCAAATTCTCTTTGCTCGGAGGAGATGCACTTTTAGTGAACTGTTGGTTGGGTCCTACGATTCCCTTACTCCACGATTTGCCTGGCAACATCATACCCCCATCGAAGTTGCCAGTTGGTTTTTTGAGAATGGATTCTGTGCCCCCAGTCTTACTCATTGGGATAATCCTAACGGGTTTGGTATGGTCGCAATCAAGCATCCACAACAAGACACCCCTGGCGTCAATTTCGGAAAGCATCAGGTGGCAAAACGGTTCTTTTCTTGAGTGTGGGCATGATAGTACAACTGGGAAGAGCAGGAAAGATGTGGTCCAGGGAATTCGTACAGTTGTGTACGGATGTTTTAAAAATGGAAAACTTTCGATTCGGAAAAACTGTAACACCTAGCCTTGTCATGTCTGTTCTGCATTTGGCAATATTTTTTCTCCTTCTGTATGGTTACGAATACTATATTGTTCCAATATACGGATATGAGGGATATTATTTTGAACCGAATAAAGGAAAGTTTATTTTTGCCTTAGGAATGTCATTTATTCTTTCCTTGCTAACACCCATCGACAACAGCAAACCATCAACACTCTTTCTCCATGTGACATTGATATTTGTATTGATTCCCATGCTGGTTATATTTTATGCAGATGATAAGTCGTGGGTGTATACGCTTCAATCTGTAGTGGCTTATTGTATAATTTTGCTGGTGTTGCCTTCGCTGAAAGGAAAGTACCTACGCCTTCCCTCTCTGGATAATAATGACCTGTTGAAGGTACTGTTGTTGTTATCTGCTCTTTACGTTGTCTCCGTTTTTTCGATGGGCGGGGCCAGTTATTTTAATCTGGATATTTCAAAAGTATATGACTTTCGCACGGATGTTGATGAAAATTTGGCGGGAATCTTTGGGTATATTTCGCCTTTAATTGGGAATGTGTTGTTGCCATTTGCTTTGCTGCTTGCGTTAATATTAAAAAGATACTTTTCTGCATTGGTAAGTATTGTATTGTCAATTCTTGTGTTCGGGTTAACCGCTCACAAGGGCCCGCTATTTTACCCAATATTCGTTGTTGTAATATATAGTCTTATATCAAATAAAAATCTTATTCGTAATTTTTCTATGATTGTTATTGTTGTGCTGAGTTTATCAATTCTTGATTTTTTGTTTTTTGATACGTTTGTAAATTTTTTGTATGGATGGTTTGGTTCTCTGACGATGAGGAGGATGTTCATTGTCCCGGCAAACATTAACTACATGTACTTTGATTTCTTTTCAGTAAATGATTTTGTTGTTTGGTCAAACAGTAAGTTAACAATGGGATTGATTAACTATCCATATTCCATGGATACATCGCATTTAATTGGGCTTGAGTATTACAACAATGAAGCTACAGGAGCGAACACGGGGTGGCTTGGTAGTGGCTACATGCACGCGGGTTTTTTAAGCATAGTTTTGTATGCCTTGATTATTTCTCTTGTATTCAGTTATATAGATAAGTTGGCCACGAGGGTGGAGGATAGAAGGTTGGTGGTAGCTGGCACGTTTGTGCCAATTATTACGCTGATTATTTCCGCAGATCTTCCCACGTCGTTTCTTACTCACGGATTATTCGTAAATCTGATATTGATTGGTTTTCTGAAGCGCACCGAGGAATAGGATGCGCATTCCCGCATCTCTTGAGAAATGGAGCCGAAGGAAAGGAAAATAACGATGAGTGACGATTTCTCGCATTATAATTTTGCTCTCATTGGCGCGGCCGGGTATATCGGGCCACGGCATATGAAAGCCATAAGAGACACCGGGAACCGGATCGTCGCCGCGGTTGACAAATCCGATTCTGTGGGCATCCTCGACAGCTATTTTTACGACGTGGCCTTCTTCACCGAGTTCGAGCGGTTCGACCGGCATGCCGAAAAGTTGCGCCGGCAGGGAGGGGACAAGCGGATCCACTATACCAGCATCTGCTCCCCCAACTACCTGCACGACGCCCACGTGCGTTTTTCCCTGCGCATCGGTGCCGATGCGATCTGCGAAAAACCGCTCGTCCTCAACCCCTGGAACCTGGACGCCCTCGCTGAGCTGGAACGGGAATCGGGAAAGAGGATCTTCAATATTCTTCAGCTCAGGGTCCATCCTTCGATCATCGCTCTGCGGGAGAAAATCCGGCAGGCCCCGGCAGGGAAAAAGTATCCCATCGACCTCACGTATGTCACCTCCCGTGGGAACTGGTACTTCGCCTCCTGGAAAGGGGACACCAGCAAGTCCGGTGGGATCGCCACCAATATCGGCGTTCACTTCTTCGACATGCTGATATGGATTTTCGGTGGCGTGCAGCACCATGAAGTGCACCATGCCGACGACCGGAAGATGGCCGGATTCCTGGAGCTTGAGAAGGCGGAGGTTCGCTGGTTTCTCTCGGTGGGGCGGGAGGACCTCCCCAAGGAATCCGCCCAGGGAGGGAAGACCACGTACCGCTCCATCACCGTTGACGGGGAAGAGTTTGAATTCTCGGGAGGTTTCACCGATCTCCACACGGAAATCTACCGGGAAATTCTTGCGGGTCGAGGTTTCGGAATCGAGGAAACTCGCCCATCGATCGACCTTGTGTATAAACTGCGCAATACCGTGCCTGCACGAACTGCAGGGTCCCATGTCCATCCGTTTCTGAACAGACCCTAATTATTCCCTGATCACCAAGGAGAGCCTTATGGACTACTTTGTCCATGAATCATCGTATGTCGATGAAGGAGCCGAGATCGGCAAGGGGACGAAAATCTGGCATTTTTCACACATCCTCCGCGGGGCGAAGATCGGTGAACATTGCAATCTTGGACAAAACGTTTCCATCGCCGGGGGAACCGTTATCGGGAATCACGTCAAGGTGCAGAATAACGTATCGGTTTATGAAGGAACGGTCATCGAAGATGACGTTTTCCTTGGTCCGTCGTGTGTTTTGACCAATGTGACCAATCCGCGTTCTCAAGTCCTTCGGAAGTCTCTCTATGAAAAGACCCTGATCCGACGCGGTGCTTCCATCGGGGCAAATGCCACGGTTGTGTGCGGCATCACCATCGGCCGGTATGCATTTATCGCGGCTGGTGCGGTGATCGCGAAAGATGTTCCCGACTACGCTCTCATGATCGGGGTCCCGGCGCGTCAGAAAGGGTGGATGAGCCGTCATGGCCACGTTCTCAAGGATCCGGACCCGGATGGGATCTATGCCTGTCCGGAAAGCGGTCTTCGGTACAAGGAAGCGGAGCCGGGAATCCTTCGATGTCTTGACCTTGATGAGGATGCCTCCTTGCCGGAAGCATTGGCTACAGGAAAAGTGTTTTATCGGGACCTCAAGAAAGAAACCGGCAAGGAATTGTGAGCCGCCATGACGCCGATTGAGTTTGTCGATCTGAAAACGCAGCAACGGAAGATTCTGCCGGAACTTGAACGGCGCATTATGGCTGTGCTGCAGCACGGCCGATACATCATGGGGCCGGAGATCCAGGAGCTGGAAGAAAAACTGGCCGCGTACGTTGGAGTGAAGCATTGCATCGCCGTGGCCAGCGGAACTGACGCCCTCCTGATTTCCCTGATGGCCCTGGGGGTCGGTGCCGGCGACGAGGTGATCACCACCCCCTTCACCTTTATCTCCACCGGTGAAACCATCGCTCTCCTTGGCGCGAAGCCGGTCTTCGTGGATATTGACAGCAGAACCTATAATCTCGATTCCTCGCTCCTGGAAGCGGCGATTACCCCGAAGACCCGGGCCATCCTCCCGGTTAGCCTCTTTGGCCAGTGCGCCGAATTCGATGCCATCAATGCCGTTGCGGGGAAATACGGCATTCCGGTGATCGAAGATGCCTGCCAGAGTTTTGGGGCCAGCTACAGGGGGCGGAAGTCATGCGCCCTCTCTACCATCGGCTGCACCAGCTTTTTCCCATCCAAACCGCTTGGCTGCTATGGTGACGGCGGCGCCTGTTTCACCGACGACGAGGAACTGTCCACGAAGATGCGGCGGATCCGGGTTCACGGACAGGACCGTCGTTACCATCACTCGATTCTCGGGATCAACGGCAGGATGGACACCCTCCAGGCGGCGGTGCTGCTGGCCAAACTGGAGGTGTTTGCCGGCGAGGTGGAGGCTCGTGCCCGCATAGCGGCCAGGTACGGTGAACTGCTGCGCGATGTTGTGGTGGTGCCGCACATCGAGTCGCACAACTGCAGTGTCTACGCCCAGTACACGGTGCAGGTGGACCATCGGGAGGCGGTACAGGAAAAGCTTCGGGAGGTGGGGATACCCACCGCCGTTCATTACCCGATTCCACTGCATCTTCAGCCGGTGTTCGCCGGGTTGAATCTTCCGACAGGAAGGTTCCCTCTTGCCGAGTCCGTGGCGAAACGGGTGGTAAGTCTCCCGATGCATCCGTATCTCACGGAAGACGAACTGGTCCGAATTGCCGTTGCGTTAAAGGAGGCGATCGATTGAAGATCGTCGCCATATCCAATAAAGGGTTTTTTCATCATGTGTGGAATCGCTGGCATCATTTATAAAGATGGCCGGCAGGCATCGGCGCACAGCGATCTCATGAAGGGGATGCTGGCGTCCATCGCTCACCGTGGTCCGGATGACGAAGGAACGTTTTACCGGGGGGGCGTGGCACTCGGCCATCGGCGGTTGTCGATTCTGGATATATCGGAAGCAGGGCATCAGCCGATGTTTTACAAGGATTACGTGATTGTCTACAACGGAGAGGTCTACAACTACCTCGAACTGCGAGAGGAGTTAAAGAGCCTTGGACACGAATTCAACACAGGGACCGATACGGAGGTAATACTTCACTCGTATGAAGAGTGGGGGGAAGATTGCCTGCAACGGTTCAACGGGATGTGGGCGTTTGCGCTGTATGATGCGGCCGCGAAGCGCATCTTCTGTTCACGAGACCGTTTCGGTGTGAAGCCGTTCTATTATTATGAGGACGAGGAAAAGTTTCTTTTTGCTTCCGAAATCAAGGCACTACTCGCAGCCGGAGTAGAAGCGAAGGTAAATTTCCACATTCTGCTTACCTATCTTGTCGTCGGATTCACAAATTTTTGTGAAGAAACCTTTTTCCTTGGAGTGTATCAGCTTTTACCGGGGCGACAGCAATGTCTCGACCTTGTCGGAAATAAAGTTTCCATCAACCGTTACTACAACCTTGCCAAGCAATACCGACAAGGCATGACGGGTCAAAGTTTTATGGCATGTCTGAAAAACTCCGTAAAACTTCATCTTCGGAGCGACGTGCCGATCGGTACATGTTTGTCGGGTGGTCTTGATTCGTCGGTTGTAGCAGCGCTTGCGTCTTCTTTTCTGAAAGAAACGGTTGGGGACAGGGCCTTTGGGGCGGTCACTGCCGTATCTGAATCCAGGGAGAATGATGAGAGTAGTTATGCTAAAAAGGTTGTCGAACATTGCGGCCTGGAATGGCATCCGGTAAAGCCGACGTATAAGGATTTTGTGGATCATGTGGAGGATTGCCTCTTGGCGCAGGGGGAGCCGGTGGGCGGCCCGTCGCTCTTTATGCAATATTGGGTCATGAAAAAAGCGAAAGAAGAAGGATTGAAAGTAATGCTGGATGGGCAAGGCGGGGATGAAACATTGCTGGGGTACGAGCGATATTATCCCGGTTATTTCTGGGATTTGTTGAAGCGTGGGAAGATTTGGCGAATGATGTCCGAATATGTAATGGCGGCAAGGAACTCAAAATTGTCCCTTGTTACGCTTTCTCTCTATACGATGTATTTTTTAATACTGCCCGTTCGGCGGTATATACTTAGAAAAAGAGCTTCTTTTCTCAAAGAATACTTCATGAAATCGGTATTTGAAATTCTCCGTGGGCCAGCGAGAGCATTTTTCAGGATAAGGGATCTGCAAGATTTAGATATAGGCGTGTTTCAATTGCCAAACTTGTTGTTATATGAAGATCGGAACTCCATGGCACATTCCATCGAGGCCCGTGTGCCGTTCGTTGAGTTGAATTGTATCGAGACGGGGGTATCCTTACGACCCGAAGAAAAAATATGTAACGGATTTACCAAATATCCGCTTCGTTTGCTGGCCGAGAAGATTTTGCCTAAACTTATTGCATGGCGGACTAATAAGATAGGGTTTGAGGCACCAACGCAGTTGTGGCTTAGCCAGCATGAAGATCACATGCAAAAAATGGTTGATGAGTCTTTACTGCTTGCGAAAATATGCCTGAATATACCAAGACTTAACAAGATAAACCTGGAAATGAGATGGAAGCTCTATAACATTTCCGTATGGGAAAAACAATGCAATGTGTCAGTTTCCTGATTAAGTTACGATCAAGGCATTATGGCAAATGTCACTGAACATACATATATATCCTTCACCGCTGAAAAATGAAAGTCGTATTCTCAATATAACAAAATCTCTTGCAGACCACGGGATTTTTGAAACATTTCTTATTGTTGGAGTGCTTGAAGAGGGAGTCTGCGAAAGTGAATTTCTGGATAAACGGAGGCAAGTACTACGGCTTCCGCGAAAAATCGGCGGAAATCGGACAGGATTAATCGTCAAATTTCTAAAAACAATTGAGTGGTACTGGCGATTAATTTACGCGTTAGGAAAAATAAAGTCTGATTGCATAAATTGTCATAGCCTTTCGGTTCTTCCAGTCTGCGTGATGCTTAAATATATTTGCGGAGCAAAACTGGTGTATGACACACATGAACTTGAAACGGAAACCGCAGGATCCTATGGAGTCAGGAAAGTAGTATCAAAAATGATTGAGCGATCATTGATAGGATTTGCAGATGTTGTGATCGTGGTGAGCGAGTCCATTTCAGTCTGGTATAGAAACGCCTACGGGCTGGCATCGGTTCCAGTAGTAAGAAACGTCCCCAGTTGCCCAAAAATAAATTCCTATGGAAGAGATGATTCTCTGCGACAGAAATTCCAGATTCCTGAAGAAGCGAGAGTTTTTATTTATTTAGGGATTCTGGCGGGCGGGAGAGGGGTTGACATTTTGCTGAACGCATTCTCGCAAACAAAGACCAAAAGTCATATGATTTTTATGGGATTTGGGAATTTGGCTGATAAAGTTAAGGTGTACGAAAAACGGTTTTCTAATATTCATTTTCATCCGGCGGTTCCTCCTGAAAATATTAGCCAGTATTTGTTTGGTGCAGATGTGGGGGTTTCTCTTATAGAGAATGTATGTTTAAGTTATTATTATTGCCTCCCCAACAAGTTGTTCACGTATTTGTCGAATGGGTTGCCTGTACTCGTAAGCAATTTTCCAGAAATGGAAAATATCATCAATGAAAATGACTGTGGCTGGAGTGTGGGAGTTGATGTCGAAGCAATAACAGTTTATTTGGATACGCTAACTCGTTTAGAGATTGAGCGGAAAAGGAATAATGCTGTCGAATGCAGGTTTAAGTATGATTGGTCCTTCGAAGAAAAAATACTCCTTGACACATACGCAAGTCTTTTCGCATCGAAAATGTGAGTATTATTCGAGGGGATGCTACCGATGATCGTGATCATTGATTACGGGATGGGCAACCTCGGATCTATCCACAATATGCTGAACCGCATCGGCGCCCCGTCAGAAATCACGTCCGACCCGCGGAAGATCGGGTTGGCGGAAAAGCTGATCCTGCCCGGCGTTGGCGCGTTCGACCGGGCCGTGCAGAGCCTCGACCGACTCGGCCTGATACCGATTCTCAACGAACGGGTCCTGGAACAAAAGGTGCCCATCCTGGGAATCTGCCTGGGGATGCAGCTCCTCTCCCTGCGCAGCGAAGAAGGCGAGCTGCCCGGCCTCGGGTGGATAGACGCCGAGACGGTCCGCTTCGCCTTCGAAGGAGAAAACGCCGCCCTCAAGATTCCCCATATGGGGTGGAATACAATCGAGGTCAGGCGCTCCAGCCCCATCTTGGACGACCGGCACGAAGAATCCCGATTTTATTTCGTCCACAGCTACCACGTGCGGTGCGCCGACGAGGTGAACGTGTTGGCCACGACGCGTTATGGCATCGTTTTTCATGCCGCCGTGATCCAGGGAAACATCATGGGCACGCAGTTCCACCCCGAGAAGAGCCACAAGTTCGGCCTCAAGCTCCTCAAGAACTTCACGGATATGCCAGCGTGAATTCTACCCGCGTAATTCCCTGCCTGCTCCTGAGCGGTCTGGGTCTGGTCAAGACCGTAAAGTTCAAAGACCCGAAATATGTCGGGGACCCGAGGAATGCGGTCAAGATCTTCAACGAGAAAGAAGTCGATGAACTCGTCATCCTCGACATCATGGCGACTCCTGAGGAGAGGCGGCCCCAGTTCGAAATCGTTCGCGAAATTGTAAGCGAGGCTTTCATGCCGGTAGCCTACGGCGGCGGGATCCGGTCCGTCGAGGATGCCCGGACCATGCTGCAGCTCGGGGTTGAAAAGGTGGTGATGAACACGGCAGTGGTGGAGGACATGGCTCTGGTCCGCGACGCGGCCCAAGAGTTCGGCAGCCAGAGCGTGGTCGTCTGCATGGATGTCAAGAGGAGTATCATGGGTCGCTACGAACTGTACACCCATGGAGGCAGGAAGAACACGAAGCTCGACCCCGTCACCTTCGCGAAGAGGATGGAGGATACGGGCGCGGGCGAGATCATCGTCAACTCCATCGACCGGGACGGCACCATGGTTGGGTATGACCTTGAGCTCACCCACTCCATAACGTCGGTAGTCCACATTCCCGTCATCGCGTGCGGAGGGGCAGGCAAGTTGGATGACTTCCGGTGCGCCGTCTCGGAAGGGGGTGCCTCAGCGGTGGCAGCCGGCAGCCTCTTCGTTTTCCATGGCAAACACAGGGCGGTCCTGATCAACTACCCGGTTCAAATGATTAGAGGAGTTTTTTCCACCGCCTGAGGTCCGGCCAGACAGGATGACATGAGCAGACCCTATCAGATTTGCACCCGTTGCATTATGGACACATCGGACCCCGAGATCCATTTCGACAACCAGGGAGTTTGCGACCGCTGTACGGCGGCTATCGAACGGATGCGGTCCCAGCTCCTTCCACCTCCGGAACGCGAACGCGCGCTCGCGGAACTGGTGGAGAAGATCAAGGAAGAAGGCCGGAAGAAGGATTATGACTGCATTATCGGAGTCAGCGGCGGGGTGGACAGCACGATAACCGCCTACTGGGTGAAGAAGCTGGGCCTCCGTCCCCTCGCCGTCCATTTCGACAACGGCTGGGATTCCGAGCTGGCCGTGGATAACATAAGGAATACGTTGCAGGCATTGAACATCGACCTTTTCACATACGTCGTAGATTGGGAGGAATTTGTCAATCTCCAACTGTCCTTTTTAAGGGCGAACGTCGTCAATTGCGAATCCCCGACGGATCATGGCATCACCGCCACCCTTTTCCGGATGGCAAACAAGGAGAAGGTCCGGTTCATACTTAGCGGAAGCAACCTTGTCACGGAAGCGATCATGCCGATCTCCTGGGCATACTACAACCAGGACCTTCGGAATTTGAAAGCGATCCACCGGCGGTTCGGGGAGAAGGCCTTGAAGACGTTCCCGACAATTTCCATAGCGGACTACCTGTATTACGTCTTCGTCGAGAAGATTCGCCAGGTCCCATTTCTCAATTACATCGAGTACAACAAGGAAGAAGCGAAGCGCCTGCTGACGATGGAGATCGGCTGGCGCGACTACGGTGGCAAGCATTACGAGTCGGTTTGGACCCGATTCTACCAAGGCTATTATCTCCCAAGGAAATTCGGTTTCGATAAGCGCCGTGCTCATCTTTCCACCTTGATCTGCTCCGGACAGATTCGCCGGGAGGAAGCGCTATCGGAAATGGAAAAACCGACATACGACCCGAAGCTCCTCGCGGAGGACATGCAGTATGTAATCAAAAAGTTCGGCTTGACCCAAGTGGAGTTCGACGCCATCCTGAATGCCCCGCCCAAGCAGCATTACGAGTACCCGAGCAATCATTTCCTGTTCCATAAACTGATGCGGCACAAGAATCTGTTCCGAAAGATCGCGACCGGAGCATAGAGAGCTGAGACCATGGCAAACGGATTCATCGAACAAGACCATTTGCTATCTATTTTGAAAGACATTGAACGGAGGAATAACGAGAAATGGTTTCGTTCCCTCGATGACAGGAAGGTCGAAGAGGCGATGTTCCATGACAATACGCACAGCCAGGAAGTCGGAGGGGAAAACAGTAAATTTTACAGCATTGCCTCAACGTCCGACGATTTTCTGTTTGACTGGATCGATCGACACGCTCCAGGGAAGGTAGTTCTCGATTATGCTTGCGGGAACGGGTTATGCGCGGTTAGGGCCGCAAGAGCAGGGGCAGCGTTGAGCATAGGGGTGGATATCAGCAGAGGATCGATACAAAACGCGAGACGGTCCGCGAGGGAAACGGGAGTGGAAAGGAATACGTTCTTCCTCCAGGGTGACTGTGAACGTACCGAATTTCCTGACGGCTGCATCGACGTTGTCGTCTGTGCCGGAATGCTGCATCACATCGATCTGAGTAACGCTTTCCCGGAGCTCCGGAGGATCATGAAACCGGGCGCAGTGGCGATCGCGAATGAGGGATTGAATTATAACCCCCTCATTAAATGGTATCGGAATCGGACGCCGAATCTGCGGACCAAGTTTGAGAAGGAGCATATCCTTACCAACGAGGATTTGCGTTTTGCGGCCCGTTTTTTCGAGGTCCGGGACGTGAAATACTGGCATTTGTTCTCCATCTTGGCCGTTCCGTTCCGTAACACGAAATTCTTTCGACCGTTCTTTTCCGTTCTTTCGAGATTCGACGATGTCTTTCTGAAAATTCCCTATGTGAGGAACATGGCTTGGCAGTTCACGTTCGAATTCATCAAACGGTAGCTCTGTACCCCCTCTCTGCTTGTTGTTTCTTTCCTCCGTCTCCATGAATATCTGGCTGTTGAAAATCGGTGAACCCGTCCCGGTGGATGCCGGCTGCAAGGAGAGACTCCACCGTACTGGACTCTTGATGAACTGCCTCGCGGAGGGGGGGCACCGTGTGACCTGGTGGACATCGACTTTTGATCGAATTCGGCGGGAGAGTGTCTGCGACAGGGATCTCACCGTAACCCTTAAGGAGGGAGTACGGATAAAACTGCTGCATAGCCCCGGGTACAAAAAAAGCATATCGCTGGCAAGGGTGAGAGACCAGCGTCATGTTGCGAGGAAATTCATGGCATGCGCAGGAGGAGAAAATCCTCCAGACCTCATACTTTCCGCCTACCCTACCGTCGAGCTTTGTAAGTCTGCGATCGTGTACGGGAACCGGCATCGGATTCCTGCTGTCCTGGATATGCGGGATATGTGGCCCGACATCATCCTGGATTCGATCCCGAAGGCCATGCGTCCCTTCGCCCGGATTTTGATGTATCCGATGCTCCGCGATTCGCGATACGTCTGTTCGCGGGCAACGGCCATCACCGGGATTACCGATGAATTCGTCGATTGGGGCCTGAACCGAGGAAATCGAGAGCGAACACCTCTCGATCGTAGTTTCCCGATGGCTTACATAACGAAGCCGCCGCCGAAGAATGAAATCGGGGAAGCAGAGCGCTTTTGGGAAAAGCTTGGGATTTCCAAGGCGAAGGCGAATTTTGTCGCATGCTTCATCGGGACGATAGGGCATCAGTTCGACCTCGCCACGGTGCTCCGGGCGGCGCGAAAGATACGGGAAACCGGAAGAAACATCACGTTCGTGATCTGCGGAAGCGGAGATCGGCTCGAATTGTTCAAGGGAATGGCTTCAGGCGACGATCGGGTACTGTTTCCCGGCTGGATCGACGCGGCGCGGATGTACGTCCTGTTGCGCCGCTCTTCCATCGGGCTGAACCCGATTCCCGACCGATACGATTTCCTGTCCACGATCAACAACAAGGCGGTCGAATACTTGAGCGCCGGACTTCCGGTGCTGTCGAGCCCGAAGAAGGGAGTGTTGCACCGTCTCCTGGAAGCGGAAGGGTGCGGGACCGGTTACGAACCGGGGGATCCGTCCGGCCTGTCACGAACCCTCATCGGGTTGTACGATGATCCCGGCGGCCTGAAGGCATGGTCGGAAAACGCGAAGAAGGTCTTCGACCGCTGTTTTGACGCGGAGATCGTGTACAGGGAGATGTCCCGGTACCTGGTCGACATCGCTAACAGGTTCCCGGGAAAGGACCAAGTGTCCGGGGATATTCGTCGTCGTGATTAAAAGATTGATCGATGTGGCGGGGGCCTCGCTCGGCCTCCTTCTGTCGCTCCCCTTCTTTGCCGTGATCGGCGCGGCGATCAGGCTGACTTCGGCGGGCCCGGTATTTTACCGGGGGGTGAGGACCGGCCTGAACGGCAAACCGTTCAGGATCTACAAGTTCCGAACGATGGTGTCCGACGCCGAACGGGTCGGCGGTCCCTCCACGGCGCTCAACGATCCCCGGATCACACCCATCGGGAGTTTCCTGAGGAAGTTCAAGCTTGACGAGATTCCGCAGTTCATCAACGTACTGACGGGGGAAATGAGCCTCGTCGGACCCCGCCCGCAGGTGGAACGATACACGAAACTCTACAAAGGGGAGGAGGCGATCATCCTGTCCGTCCGCCCGGGCATGACGGATTACGCCTCGATCCATTTCATCGACATGGACTCCACCTTGGGAGACGGCGACGTCGACCGGAAATACCTGGATGAAGTCGAGCCGCACAAGAACAGGCTCCGGATCCAATACGTCAAGGAGCAGTCTATCTCCACCGACATGAAGATCCTGTTGAAAACGCTGTCGAAGATCTTCGGGGCATAGGCTTCTTGGAATACGCGGACCTTGGGGAAATGGGGGACAGGATTTCGGTTGTCGGCTTCGGCGGGTGGCCCATCGGCGGGCACGGCTACGGCCCGGTCGAAGACTCCAGATCTGTCGCTGCCGTTCACAAAGCTCTGGATCTCGGAATCACGCTTTTCGACACCGCGGATGTTTACGGCTTCGGGCGCTCCGAGGAAATCCTGGCGAAGGCGCTGGGGCGGCGCATCCAGGATGTCGTACTGGCGACGAAGTTTGGCGTTCGGTGGGACGGGTCCGGTAGGACTTGGAAGGATTGCAGCCCGGAGTACCTGAGGATTGCTTTGGAAGGGAGTTTGAGAAGACTGAAAACAGATTGCCTCCCGCTATATCAAATCCACCGGCACGATGGCGTGACGTCACTTTCCGATGTTTTTGATGCTCTGTTCCGACTTCGGGAAGAGGGGAAAATTCGGCACATCGGGTGCTCGAATATCC
>Ga0315286_10001861_pt1 | contig 19433 bp, 20 predicted proteins | sample YL17G10_0_MG_FD_205038 | JGI IMG/M metagenome (GOLD analysis project Ga0315286, IMG submission 205038) | Sediment microbial communities from Yellowstone Lake, YNP, Wyoming, USA - YL17G10_0 | ecosystem: Environmental > Aquatic > Freshwater > Lake > Sediment | place: USA: Wyoming | collected... | reverse complement strand
CGCGACTTCCTCGACGAGGCGATAAGGGCGCTTTGGCCTGCTCGAGAATCCGCGCTGACGGCCTATGAGAGGGTCCTGCGGCAGCGGAACCGCCTCCTGAAGGATCATCAGGGCTCGGGGAGCCCGGTAGGCCTGGAGACGTGGAACGAGGAGCTGGCGCGGTCTGGGGCCGCCGTGGTCGAGGTCAGGGCCGAGGCGGTCCAGAGGCTGACCGACCCCGCGGACGAGGAGTTCCGTCGCCTGTCGGGGTATGGCCTGGAAGTGCGCTATCTGCCGAACGTGTCCGGAAGCGATGTGGCGGAGGCGTTCCTGGAGAGGCTCGCCCAGAGGGAAGCCGACGAGCTGCTACGGCGAACGACTCTGGTCGGCCCGCATCGGGACGACCTTCACTTGGGTGTGAGAGAGCTGACGGTCCGGGGTTTCGCTTCCCACGGAGAAGCCTGGGGGGCAGCGCTGTCGCTACGCCTAGCCCTCTCGGCGGCCGTCGGGGAGGTCTTCGGGGAACCGCCGGTACTCCTGGTGGACGATCCGTTCTCTGCCCTCGATCCGAAGCGCCGCGACCAGGTGGCGGAGGGTCTGCCCGGTCGGGGCCAGGTCATCGTGTCGGTCGCCGACGAACATGATGTTCCCAAGGGCGCCGGCGCGATCTGGCATGTGTCCTCGGGGGTTGTCACAGAGCGGGGAGGTGTCTCCGACGGCGCACAGTAAGGGATTCAAGGGTGGCAAGGAAGAGCGCTGCGGGGAACCGGTTCCGCTCGGGCAGATACTGGAGGGGTTGATGATGCGCCGTGAATTCAGAGCCGGCGCGGGGATGGGCAAACTGATGTCCTCTTGGGAGGAAGTCGTCGGAGAACGCCTCGCATCCGAGACGGTTCCGGCCAAGCTGGAGCAGGGCGTGCTCGTGGTCGCAACCAGCTCTGGGGCATGGGCCGCCCAGGTCAATTTCCTGTCCGAAGAGATCCGCAGAAAGGCCAACGAGCTGCTCGGTTCCGGGGAGGTCAAACAGGTCCGGGCGACCGTTCGCAACACGTTGTAGTGCAACGGTCTTAGGCCCCCCGAGACAGGGCTGGAGAGGCCGTTCCGATGCTATACTTGTGCGTCGTAGTTTCCTGCGCGCGACAAGCCCCCTTTCGTAGGAGTTGACCCCCGGCGTGTCCGGGGAACGGAGGCCAAGTGGCGAAGAAGGCCCAAGGCGAATACACGTCGGCGGACATCACCGTCCTCGAGGGTGTCGAGCATGTCCGCCTTCGTCCGGGCATGTACATCGGCACCACCAGCTTGCGAGGGCTGCACCACCTGGTCTACGAGGTCGTCGACAACGCGATAGACGAGGCCATGGCCGGGTTCTGCGACCGGGTGATCGTCCGGCTGCTGGCCAACGGGGGCTGCTCGGTGAACGACAACGGACGGGGGATCCCGGTGGCTCCCATCCCGAAGGCCAAGGACCGACGCCCGGCGGCTGAGGTCGTGCTCACCACCCTGAACGCCGGGGGCAAGTTCGGCGGCGGCGGGTACCGCATCTCCGGCGGTCTGCACGGGGTCGGGGTCTCCGTGGTGAACGCTCTGTCCGAGAAGCTCACGGCCGATATCGTCCGTGACGGGTTCGCCTGGCACACCGAGTTCTCACGCGGCAAGACCACGAAGAAGCTGGTCAAGGGCAAGCCGGCCAAACGCAACGGCACCACGATCACGTTCTGGCCGGACCCGGAGATCTTCGAGGAGCTCGGCTTCAAACGCGAGGTGCTTGCCGAGAGGCTTCAGGAGCTTTCGTTCCTGAACAAGGGCGTCGAGATCCAGCTTATCGACGAGAGGGAGAAGCCCGAGCACACGGACATCTTCAAGGCCAACGGGGGGCTCGTCGACTTCGTGAAGCACATGAACGCAGGCAAGGAGACCGTTCATCAGAAGGTCGTCTCTTTCGAAGTCAAGAGCGCCACGTCTGAGGTCGAGATCGCCTTCCAGTGGAACTCCGGGTACAGCGAGTCGCTCCACACCTTCGCCAACACGATCAACACGCACGAAGGTGGCATGCACGAAGAGGGCTTCAAGAAGTCCCTCACGGGTGTCATGAACCGGTACGCCCGGACGAAGGGATTCCTCAAGGAGAAGCAGGACGCACTGATCGGCGAGGACATCCGCGAGGGCATGACCGCCATCGTCAGCGTCAAGCTCCAGAACCCGCAGTTCGAGGGCCAGACGAAGACCAAGCTCGGCAACACGGAGATACGCGCGTTCGTCGAGAAGACCTTGAACGACCAGTTCGGCATGTGGCTCGAAGAGCACCCGGGCGACGCCAAGCGCATCGTGCAGAAGTCCGAGGCCGCGCAGAAGGCGCGCCTGGCCGCAAGGCAGGCCCGCGATCTTACGAGGCGCAAGTCGTTCCTGGAGTCGGGCTCCCTGCCGGGCAAGCTGGCGGACTGCCAGTTGACCGACCCCACGCTCTGCGAGCTCTACATCGTCGAGGGGGACTCGGCCGGAGGTTCCGCGAAATCGGCGCGCGACCGGGCGACGCAGGCCATCCTCCCCATCCGAGGCAAGATCATCAACGTCGAGAAGGCGCGGCTGCACAAGGTTCTCGAGAACAACGAGATCCAGGCGCTCATCACCGCCATCGGTACCGCCATCGGCGACGAGTTCGATCTTGAGAAGGCTCGGTATCACCGCATCGTGTTGATGGCTGACGCCGATGTCGACGGCGCACACATCCGGACCCTCCTGCTGACGTTCTTCTTCAGGAACATGCCGAAGCTGATCGATGCGGGTTTCATCTATCTCGCGCAGCCGCCGCTGTACCTGTTGAAAGACGCCAAGAAGGAGTTGTACTTCTATACCGAGCGCGAATGGGACACGTGGCGCAAGCAGAACGGCGAGGGTCGCAAGCTGGAACCTCAGCGCTTCAAGGGCCTAGGAGAGATGAACGCCGAGCAGCTCTGGTCCACCACGATGGATCCCGAGAAGCGCACGCTGCTTCAGGTCAACCTCGAGGACGCCTACACGGCAGACCGCCTGTTCACCATGCTGATGGGTGAGGATGTGCCGGCGCGCAAGGCGTTCATCGAATCCAACGCGAAGTACGTCCAGAACCTGGACGTCTGATGAGGAGCTGAGTTGGCGCAGGAAGGGTTGTTCAGGGGCCGCATAGAGCCCATCCAGCTCGAGGACGAGATCCAGCGATCCTACCTCGACTACGCGATGTCCGTCATCGTCGGCCGCGCTCTGCCGGATGTTCGCGACGGGTTGAAACCAGTGCAGCGCAGGATCCTCTGGTCGATGATGGAATCGGGCCTGCGACCCGACCGGCCGCACCGCAAGTCTGTTTCGGCCGTCGGCGAGGTCCTGAAGAAGTACCACCCGCACGGCGACTCCAGCGTCTATGACGCGTTGGTCCGTTTGGCGCAGGACTGGGTGATGCGCACACCGCTGGTCGACGGCCACGGGAACTTCGGCTCCGTCGACGGCGACCCGGCCGCCGCCTACAGGTACACCGAGGCGCGGCTGGCCCCGATGGCGATGGAGTTGCTGCGCGACATCGACGCCGAGACGGTCGACTTTCGACCGAACTTCGACGGCTATGAGCAGGAGCCCACGGTCCTCCCAGCGCGTTCGCCGAACCTGCTCGTGAACGGTGCCGCGGGCATCGCGGTCGGCATGGCCACGAACATCCCACCGCACAACCTCGGCGAAGTCATCGATGCGGTATGCGCCATGATCGACGAGCCCGATATCGACTGCGAAGGCCTGATGAAGCACGTCAAGGCGCCGGACTTCCCGACCGGCGCGATGATCATCGGGTCCGACGGATACAAGGACGCCTACATGACGGGGCGCGGCTCGATCAAGGTGCGCGCGGTCGCCACCGTCGAAGAGGGCCACACCGGGCGTATGCGCATCGTCGTCACCGAGCTCCCGTACCAGGTCAACAAGGCGCGGCTCGCCGAGAAGATCGCCGAGTTGGTGCGCACCGGCAAGCTCAAGGACATCGCGGACCTGAAGGACGAGTCGAACCGCGATGGCATGCGGCTCGTCATCGACCTGAAGCGCAACGCCAACGCTCAGGTCGTGCTGAACCAGCTCTACAAGCACACCCAGCTTCAGGACAGCTTCGGCGTCATCATGCTGGCCCTGGTCGACGGCGTGGAGCCCAAGGTGCTGAACCTTGCCGAGATGATCGGGCACTACCTGGACCATCAGATCGACGTCGTAACCAAGCGGACGAAGTACGAACTTCGTAAGGCGGAAGAGCGCGACCACATCGTCCTGGGTCTGCTGATCGCGCTCGACAACCTGGACGAGGTCATCAAGATCATCCGTGCGTCTCAGGACTCCGAACAGGCGCGCCAGAAGCTGATGGTCAAGTTCAAGCTCTCCGAGATCCAGACCAATCACATCCTCGACATGCCACTGCGCAGGCTTACGAAGCTGGCAAAGGCCGAACTCGAGCAGGAGCACAAGGACCTGCTAGCGCGTATCAGGTACCTGAAGGCTCTGCTCAAGGACCCCGTGAAGATCCGAGCGCTCATCAAGGAAGAGCTGCTCGAGGTACGGAAGCGTTTCGCCAACCCGAGGCGCACCCAGCTCCGGCCCGGGGAAGGGGAGTTCGACGTTCTCGATCTCATCCCCGAGGAAGAGGTCATCGTCACGGTGTCGCGCGCGGGCTACATCAAGAGCCAGCCGATCGAGGCGTACCGGCGTCAGGGCCGCGGCGGTCGGGGGGTTCGCGGCGCCACCCTGAAGGAAGAAGACGTCATCCGCAACGTCTTCATCACGACGACGCATCACTGGCTTCTGATCTTCACGACCAAGGGCAAGGTCTATCGCGTGAAGGTCCACGAGGTTCCCGAGAGTTCCCGCACCGCGCGCGGCATGTTCGCCGCGAACCTGCCGGGCGTGGTCGTGACCGCAGACGAACACATCAGTGCGGTCATCGATCTGAAGGAGTACGTCGATGATCGCTATCTATTCTTCGCGACCCGGAGGGGGATGGTGAAGAAGACGTCTCTGTCCGAGTACGACTCACCCCGCACCGGACTCGCTGCGATCAACCTGAAGGAGAACGATGAGCTGATAGACGTCGTTCTGACCGATGGCAAGGACGACATACTCATGGTGTCACGCAATGGGCAGACGATCCGCTTCGGCGAGACGGCGGTGCGCCCGATGGGCCGGTCCACCGCGGGAGTGATCGGCATGCGCCTTCGTGAAGGCGACGAAGTGCTGGCGATGGGCGCGACTTTCGCCGGGACCGAGTTGATCAGCGTCACCGAGAACGGCTACGGGAAGAGGTCCGATCTGAAGCACTACCCGCGCAAGGGCCGCGGTGGCCTCGGCGTCATCGGACATTCGCTGACCAAGAAGACGGGTCGCCTGGCCGGGGCGTTCATCGGGTCTAAGGACCAGGACGTGTTCCTCGTTTCTTCGAGCGGGATCGCGATCCGCGTTTCTGCTGAGCAGATCAGGCGCGTCGGCCGAGCGAGCCAAGGTGTCCGCACGATGAGGGTGGAGGAAGGGGCGACCGTCGCCGCCATGGCTCCTGTCGTCCTGAAGGAAGATGAGGAAGAGACTCCGAACGGTGGAGAGACGTCTGGGGGGACCGAGCCGCTGGCCGAGTCCGAGATCGGGAGTTCCTCGAAACCGAGGAAGCCCGCTCCCGCGAGGAAGCCCGCTCCCGCGAGGAAGCCCGCTCCCGCGAAGCCGAGGCGGAAGCCCTAGCTATCCTCCGGGAGCGGCACCCGGCGGAACTTCTTGTATATCAGCAGGTCGTAGACGATCTTCAAGCTTCCCGCCACCACGAACGGTGCCCCTATCGCGATCTGCATCACCGCACCTGCGCCCAGTGCACCGAAGGGCCGGGTGACGTAACGCGCCGTGTTGGTGTAGGCCGCCGCCGCTGTCCGCTCTTCTGGGTCGACCATCGCCACGACGTAGGCCTGGCGTGCGGGTACATCCATCTGGGAGAGAGCGAAACGCAGCAGGAGCATCGCGATCGCGAGCTCCAGCGTCGGCATCAGCGGGATCATGATCAGCAGAACGTTGGACGGAAGATGCGTGAACACCATCGTGTTCAGCATCCCGAACCGGTGAGCGACCCGGCCCGAGACGATCGACGAGCCCGCCTGCAGCAAGCCTGCTACGAAGAAGACCACGGCCATGAGTTGGACGCTCGCCCCGAACTTCACGTTGAACCAGTAGACGAGGAAGGCCTGCACGATGAACCCTCCGGCGAAGGAGTCCAGCGAGAAGAGCTTCGCCAGCCCCGACACCGTGGCCTTCGAGCGAACAAGAGGCTTGGAGGCCGGCTTGCCCTCACCTGTCGCTTCGACGGACGGGGAGAGGCGCAGCGCGATCAGTACGCAGAGCAGCGCGACGACAGGGATGAGCAGCAGCCATCGCTGGTCCGTCGGCATCGCTGGGAGAACGCCGCGGAACTTGTCGGGCCCACCGGCGGCGAGTGCACCGAAGGATCCGGCGAGGTATGCGACGGCGTTGTACTTGCCGAAGACCCTCGTGCGTACCTCCGGTGAGGCCTGTCCCAGCATCGCCTGCTCGAGAGAGGTGATGGGCCCGGACTCGTTCGGGTCGGTCGAGAGAGTTCCGGTGAGGGCGAAGAGCACCAGCAACGGCAGCAGCGTGGTGAGGGCGAAGACCGCGCCCGAGACCCCCATCAGCAGCAGCAGGCCCGCGTAGAGCTTCCGCCGGCCGATCCGTTCGCCGCGCATACCGACCCCGATCGAGACCAAGGCCATCCCCGCGAGCATCGCCGCGAAGATGAGTCCGACCTGCCCTTGGCCGAGGCCGCTGTTCGCCAAGGCCGCCCCGAGGACCACGCTGCCGAAGCCGTAGGCGAACGCCCTCAGCGCCTGTATCGCCAGGATGAGTCGTAGATCGCGCTCCACGCAGGGATAATCGCAGGATGCGAACCGGCTGGGGAGTGGTCCTGATCTGCTTGGGCACGGGTGTCGCTCTAACCGTGGGTGGACTGTTACGGACGCGCGTGTCCCGCACCCTGGCCGTTGCCCTCCTCGCAGCTTCCGGCATCGCGGTGGGAGCCGGCGCTCTTATGGTGCAGGCTCAGGCCTCGGCCGCGGAATGGGTCTTTACCCTGGTCTGCCTCGGCGTGATGGTGCCCTTCCAGGTGCGGTTGATCTTCGGCCGACTGGGCAAGACCGCCGGCTCACCGTCCGGTACAGTTGTGCCCGACTGAAAGAGGTTCCGGTGGCGAGAAGAAGCGTAGAGGTTGCGCCCCCGCGGCAGGCTGCGCCGGTGGGCGGACCGCGCCGAACGAGGGTCGTCATACGCAAGGTTGGGCCGCTGTCGATCCTTCGCTGGTCGATGTTCTTCTACTTCTGCATATTCCTCATCTTCTTCTTCGCGGTCTTCATCATCTACGGGGTCCTCGACAGCACGGGGGTTCTCAAGTCGGTCGGCAGCTTCCTTGTTGGAAGCGGCCTCAGCTCCTGCCCGCAGAACGACGTGAACACGGCGACGTGTTCGTTCACCTTCAACTCCAGCTGGATCTTCTCGCGCCTCTTCGTCATCGGCGTCGTGCTCGTGTGCGTCTGGTCGATCATCAATGTCCTGGTTTCGCTGTTGTACAACCTCGTTTCGGACGTCATCGGAGGCGTTGAGTTGACGCTTCTGGAGAAGCGCTGAAGACGCTCTGATTGACAGGTTTTCAGCAGCCCGAGTACGCTGGGCCAACGGGGTCACTGAACCCTTTCGGGCCTGTAGCTCAGCTCGGTTAGAGCGCACCCCTGATAAGGGTGAGGTCGATGGTTCAAGTCCATCCAGGCCCACTCCCTGAGAGGAGGGTGAGATGGCAGAAGAGTCCACGAAGAAGGGTTCCAAGAAGAAGAAGTTCTTCCTGTTCGTTCTGTTCGCGGCCGCGATCGCAGCCGTGGTGAACTTCGTCAAGAAGCGCCGCGGTGAGGATGACGAGTGGCAGGAACTCCCGCCCCCGGCCGGCGGCTGAGGCGTCAAGTTCGATCCGAGAGGCCCGCGGAAGCGGGCCTCTTCTTTTTGCCTAGACTCGTTCGCATGACCGAGATTCGCGATCTCACGACCCTCCAGGATGCCGACGCCGCGCTGGGCATCGCAGTGGCGACTTGGGGCGACCATCAGAATCCGCCCAGGGAGTTGCTACGCGCCTTCCAGGCGAGCGGGAACCTGCTGCAAGGCGCGTTCCGTGACGGCCAGATGGTCGGGTTCTCGCTCGGGTTCTTCGGCAGGGACGACGACGGCTCTTTCCACCTGCACTCGCACATGGTGGCGGTCCTCCCCGAACTGCGGGCCGAGGGCATCGGGTTCGAGCTGAAGATGGAACAGCGATCGGCGTGCCTGGCGGCGGGAGTGCTACGGATCCGCTGGACTTTCGATCCGCTCATTTCGCGGAACGCCTACTTCAACCTCTCGAAGCTGGGAGCTGTTGCGGACCGCTTCGACACGGAGTTCTACGGAAGCATGGAGGACGACCTGAACTCAGGGGACAGGAGCGACAGACTGTGGGCGCGGTGGGACCTGGACAGGGCTGTACCCGAGCCATCAGCTGTCGAGGGCGCGGCGGTCGTTCTGGATCGGGGCGACCAGGAACGACCCGTCGAGGGCGAGGCACCCCGGGGCTCGGCTCTCGTTCGGATCCCTCGCGAATACGCCTCGTTGCGGGAACGCGACCCTGAACTGGCGATGGAGTGGCGCGCGGCGACCGCCCGAGCCCTCGTGGCTTGCTTCGGCGCCGGGCTTATCGCCACCCGGTTCCTTTCGGACTCGACCTACGTCTTCGAAGAAGAGTGACAGAAGCCGGAACACGACGGCGACCCCTCTTGACCGGCATCCGCGTAGGCCATAGAGTTATCTATTAGAGACCGCTGGGACCTTCGGGTTCCGGCGGTTTCTGCTTTCCCCCCCTTTTTCGGCTATCCGGGCAATCTAGCTGCGGAAACGCTTTACCTGGACCCCTTCGCGAGCGATGCTACGGAGCTAGGACTTCACTCTTTCCCCCGCGAGGTTTCGACATGAAGCGACAAGTGGTCCGGGCCCGAGCTTTCGAGGTCGTAGATGACGACGGCAACGTGCGCGGGACCTTGGGTATCGCCGATGACAACACCCCGTTCCTCAGCCTCCAGGATCCCGACGGCAAGGTTCGGGTCCGAGTCAGTCTGAACGCCGATGGAGCCGCTGGCCTGGCGATCGGCGACAAGAACGGCAAGGTGAGGGGCCAGTTCGGGCTCTCCTCTGACGGCTCCGCCAACCTGGCTCTCGGCGACAGGAACGGGAAGATCAGGGCCAAGTTCGGGCTGGTTTCCGACGGGGCTCCGACACCGGGCCTCAAGGTGGACGAGAGCGGAGATGTGAGCTTCGTCTACAGCCTGGCCGAGCAGGGCTCTCCGACCCTCGGTCTCTACGACGAGTCCGGCAAGGTGAGGATCCGGCTGGGCTTGGCGTCGGAGGGCTCGCCGATCCTCCGGCTTCTCACCGCCGACGGCGAACTTCGGGTTGTCTTCGGCATGGACGCCGAAGGCAATGCGGTTCTGAGGTTCGTGGACGCAGACGGCAAACCCACCTGGAGCGCCACCTAGTCCCACAGGGGCTCCGTACGCGCGGTGGGACAATGCCGTGATGGAAGCGCGTGAGGTCCGGGCACCGCGCGGCTCGCACTTGTCGTGTAGGGCGTGGCCGCAGGAAGCGGCTCTCCGGATGCTGATGAACAATCTCGATCCGGACGTCGCCGAACGGCCTCAGGATCTGGTCGTCTACGGAGGAACCGGACGGGCCGCCCGTTCGTGGGAGGCCTTTGACGCGATAGTGCGCTCGCTGCGCGACCTCGAGAACGACGAGACCCTGCTCGTGCAGTCCGGCAAGCCCGTGGGCGTGTTCCGTACACACGAACTGGCGCCGCGCGTGCTGATCTCGAACGCGATGTTGGTCCCCAAGTGGGCCGACTGGGACACGTTCCGCGAACTCGAACAGGCCGGACTCACCATGTACGGCCAGATGACCGCTGGGTCCTGGATATACATAGGCACACAGGGGATCCTGCAAGGCACCTATGAGACGCTCGCCGAAGCTGCGACACAACGCTTCGGCGGCACGCTCGCAGGCACCATCACGCTGACCGGAGGCCTTGGCGGGATGGGGGGCGCGCAGCCGCTGGCCGTGACGATGAACGGCGGCGTCGCGCTGTGCATCGAGGTGGACCCCGCGCGGATCGAGCGGCGCGTCGAAACGCGTTACCTGGACCGTCGAACGGAGTCGCTTGATGAAGCGCTGCGGTGGGTGGAGGAGGCACGGTCTGCGCGTGAGGCTGTTTCGATCGGCCTCCTCGGTAACTGCGCCGATGTCGAACCGGAGCTGGTACGCCGCGGGTTCGCCCCCGACATCGTGACCGACCAGACGTCGGCGCACGATCCACTCGGCGGATACGCGCCCTCGGGGCTGTCGCTGAGTGAGGCGGCCGCACTTCGCGAGAACGACCCTGCCGACTACCAGCGGCGGGCATACGCGAGCATGGCGGCTCACTGCGAGGCGATGGTCGCATTCCTCGAGCGTGGATCCGTGGTCTTCGACTACGGCAACAACCTTCGAGCAGGCGCTGAACTCGGAGGGCTGGCGCACGAGCGCGCGTACTCCTACCCGGGGTTCGTGCCGGCATTCGTGCGGCCGATGTTCTGCGAAGGGAAGGGGCCGTTCCGCTGGGCGGCGCTCTCGGGTGATCCAGCCGACATCGCGGCGACCGACCGTGCGGTGGCCGAGTTGTTCCCGGAGAACGAACGGTTGCAGCGTTGGCTCGTGATGGCTGCCGAGCGTGTTGCCTACCAAGGGCTACCGGCGCGCATCTGCTGGTTGGGCTACGGCGAGCGGGCGAAGGCGGGACTGCGTTTCAATGAGATGGTCGCATCGGGCGAAGTCTCGGCGCCGATCGTGATAGGCCGCGACCATCTCGACGCCGGGAGCGTGGCATCCCCCTATCGCGAGACAGAGGCGATGAAGGATGGGTCAGACGCGATCGCGGACTGGCCGATCCTGAACGCCCTGATCAACACGGCGGCCGGCGCGCACTGGGTCAGCGTTCACCACGGCGGCGGAGTCGGCATCGGGTACTCGATCCACGCGGGGATGGTCGTGGTCGCGGACGGCAGCGAGAACGCCGCGGGCCGGCTCGAACGAGTGTTGACCACCGATCCCGGCATGGGCGTCATCCGTCATGCGGACGCCGGCTACGACGTGGCTCTGCAGGTCGCGGAGGAACGCGGGGTTCGGCTCCCTTGGCGCTGATCGCGATGGTTCCCAACTTCAGCGAAGGCCGGCACAGCGATGTGATGGACGCCATCGTGGACGCGTTGGTGGTGGACGGCGCTCGTTTGCTTCACAGGCAGGCCGATCCCGACCACAACCGTCTGGACACGACGCTGGCCGGCTCGGCTGACGCCGTGCGGCGGAGCGCGTTGGCCGGAGCCGCAGAGGCCGCGCGGTCGATCGATATGAACGAACATCACGGCAACCACCCACGGATGGGGGCGCTCGATGTCCTACCGTTCGTGCCCGTTCACGGTGTTGGTATGGCCGACTGCGTCGCTCTGGCCCGGGACGTCGCGCGGGAGATCGGCGACGGTCTCGGGATACCCACCTACTGCTACGGGGAGGCGGCGCTGTCGCCGGAGCGCTCGTCGCTAGCCGAGGTACGCAAAGGAGAGTTCGAGGGGCTGCGCGACGACGTGGCCGCGGGACGACGCCTGCCGGACTTCGGGCCGCAGAGCATCGGATCGGCGGGAGCGACGGCGGTTGGCGCACGCAAGCCACTGGTCGCGTTCAACGTCTATCTCGAAGGAACCGAAGAGGCCGCGAAGGCGGTGGCACGAACCTTGCGCGAGGCCTCGGGAGGGCTGCCCACCGTGCGCGCCATCGGGTTCAGTATCCCGGATCGAGGTTGCGTGACGGTATCCATGAACCTCACTGATTTCGAGGTGGTGGCTCCCGCCGCTGCTCTGGAAGCTGTCCGCGAAGCCGGTGCATCGCACGGGATGCGCGTGCTCGACACCGAGATAGTCGGGCTCGTCCCTGCGGCGGCTCTGCCCGACGAGCCAGGCGATACGCTGCTCCTGCGTGGGTTCGATCCCGCTACCCAGGTGTTCGAGACCGCCGTCGGAGATGACGTCCGAGAGGAGAACGCGTGATCGAGGAGCAGAGCGTCGGGACCTTCCTCGCCGACCTGGCATCGTCCGCCCCGACTCCGGGAGGGGGAAGCGTCGCCGCCATCGCCGCCGCTACGGGTGCCGCGATGGTCGCGATGGTCGCGCGTTTGACAGAAGGCCGCCCCAGCTTCGAAGCTGTTTCGGAGCGCATGCGCGACGTCGCGGAGCACGCCGATGAGGAACGGGCGGCGCTGCTCGACCTTGCGGACCGCGACGCCGAAGCGTTCGATGCGGTCATGGCGTCGTTCAAGCTCCCGAAGGTGACGGACGACGAGAAGGCCGCACGGCTGGCCGCCATCCAGGCCGCGTTCGCCGGTGCCGCCGAGGTGCCGATGGAAGTCGCGCGTCGCGCGTCGGCGCTGCTGGACGAAGCCGCTGAGATCATCGCGACAGGCAACTCAGACGCCGCGTCTGACGGGATGTCGGGCGCAGCGATGCTGCACGCCGGCGTCCTGTGCGCGCTGGCGAACGTTTCGATCAACGCTGGGTCGCTGAAGGACGCGGCCCTTGCGGAACGACTGCGGGGCCAGGCCGCGGAGCTCTCGATGAGCGCTGACCAGGCCCTCGACGCGGCGCGCGCGGCTTTCGCCGAGAGGACGGCGTCATGACCATCCAGCTCGGGCTGCCGCTCTCGCTCGACGAGATCGTTGCGGTTGCCCGCGGCGCCTCGGTCGCGCTTCCGGCTGAGTCGGCGAAGCGCATGAGCGCGTCGCGTGCGGTCGTCGAAGAGAGGGTCCGGGCCGGTGAAACCGCCTATGGCATCACGACCGGGTTCGGGTCGCTCGAGAGCGTTAGGATCGATCCGGCCGATGCGGCGACGCTGCAGGAACGCATCGTCATCTCCCACGCGACGTCTGTGGGCGAGCCCTTGTCCATCGAAGAGACCCGCGCGATGCTCGCCCTGCGAGCTCACGTGCTTGCGCTCGGCTACTCGGGCGTGCGCGTAGGGATCGTCGAGCGGATGGTCGAGATGCTCGACCTCGATCTCATCCCCGTCGTTCCTCAGCAGGGCTCGCTCGGCGCGTCCGGAGACCTCGCGCCCTTGGCCCGACTCGCGTTGCCGCTGATCGGTCGAGGTGAGCTTTGGAGCGAGGGCCGTCGCGCGCCGGCCGCCGAGGTGCTGGCCCGCGTAGGTCTTGAGCCGCTCGTGCTCCAGGCGAAAGAGGGACTCGCCCTCGTCAACGGCACGCAGGGCATGCTTGCGGTCGGGATCCTGGCCGCCCAGCGGATCGCGGACCTGTGTCGCAGCGCCGATGTCGCAGCCGCGATGTCGATCGAGGCGCTGTTCGGCACCGACCGGCCTTTCGACGAGCGCCTCCAGGCCCTTAGACCTCACGCCGGCCAGGCCGCTTCGGCCGCGAACCTGCGGTCTCTGATGGCCGGCAGCGCCATCGCCGCCTCGCATCGCGACAGCGCGCATATCGTGCAGGACGCCTACTCGCTTCGATGCGCTCCGCAGGTTCATGGAGCGACACGCGACACGCTCACGCATGCCGAGAACGTTCTCGGCATCGAGATCAACGCGGTTTCCGACAACCCTGTGGTCTTCGCCGATACCGGCGACATCCTTTCCGGCGGCAACTTCCACGGACAGCCGGTCGCCATAGCGATGGACGCGCTCGCCGCGTCGGTGGTGTCGCTCGCGAGCATCTCCGAACGACGGCTGTTTCGACTCTTGGATCCGAGTCTGAGCAACGATCTGCCTCCGTTCCTCGTTCGCGACAGCGGGTTGAACTCCGGCTTCATGCTGGCGCAGTACACGGCCGCTTCGCTGGTTTCGGAGTCCAAGTCGCTCGCGCACCCCGCGTCGATCGACTCGATCCCGTCCTCGGCGGAGCAGGAGGACCACGTGAGCATGGGGATGACGGCGGCGCGCCATGCGCGCGAGTGCGTGGCGATCGCCGAGCAGGTGATCGCCCTGGAAGTCCTTTGCGCCGCTCAGGCTCTGGACCTGCGTGCGCCGCTGCGTGCCGGAGCGGGCTCTTCCGCGGCTCTCGCGTCTGTGCGCGAGCGCGTGGCCTTCCTGGAAGTGGATCGCGAGTTGTGGCCGGACATCGCCGAGGTCACCGATCTCGTTCGCAACGGTGCGCTGGTAGCCGCCGCGGAGGTAGCGACCGGGGTTCTGCTCTAGACGGCGCGCGCGCCCGGGTCGCTGCGAGAGGCCACCAACTCGCCACCTATCCAGGTCTCGACGACCGGCGAGTGGCCCGGCCGATAGGGGATGTCGCGCACGTCGTCTGAGTCCAGTACGAGGAAGTCGGCCCGTTTGCCCACGGAGAGCGTCCCCAGGCTGTCTGACAACCCCAACACCCATGCCGGATTCGCGGTCGCGGCCGTCAACGCCTCGGCCGGCAGCATCCCGTACAGCGAGCAGGCCAGCGCGATCACCTCGGGCATCGAGAGCACAGGCGACGTCCCCGGGTTGAAGTCCGTGGACAGCGCCACGGCGGCACCCGCATCGATCAGTTTGCGGACCGGAGGTGCCGGAGCGCGAAGCATGAGCGTTGAAGCGGGGAGCACGACCGCGATCGTTGGCGCCGCGGCGAGCGAGGCGATGCCCTCTGCACCGATGTGGTTCAGGTGATCGGCCGAGCGAGCACCGATCTCAGCTGCGACCTCAGCCGCCCTCGAGGCGCCGAGTTGATCGGCGTGGCACCGCACGGCCAGACCGGCGGCCTTCGCCGAAGCCGCCACCTTTCGCAAGTCGTCCACGGTGAAGGCGATGTCCTCGACGTAGATGTCCACCGCGTCCACTAGCCCCTCGCTCGAGGCGGCAGGTATCAGCTCCTCACAGGCCGCGCGTACCCAATCCTCACGCGTCATCCCGTCCGGCACCGCGTGACACGCCAACAGGGTGACATTGCATGTCTGTGGCACCCGCGCCGCGAGGGTGCGCGCCAGCCGCGCCTGGCGCAGTTCGGCCTCGACCGAAAGCCCGTAGCCCGTCTTCATCTCCAGCGCGGTCGTGCCGGCGGCCGCCATCTCCGAGACCAAGGGCGCGCAGAATGCCAGCACCTCGTCGTCGCTCGCCGCAGCCAGCATCCGGGCGCTGCGGCTGATGCCGCCCTCGCCGTGAAGGTCCCGGTATGAGGCGCCGGCCAGGCGCGCCTCGAACTCGTCGGCGCGCCATCCGAAGAAGGGTAGGTGGGTATGGCAGTCGACGAAGCCGGGAACCACGCACCCGCGGCCGAGTTCCCGGGCGTTGCCGCTGAACCCCTCGGCGGACCCGACGTATGTGATGACGCCGTCGTCCCACGCGAGCGCGGCGGGCGAGTCTGTCGTGAGCTTCCCGAGAGCCCCCCCACGAACGGGACCTTCGCCCACCACGGCGGTGGCGAGACGCGGCACGATCACGGCTCCCGAGGGGGTCACCGCCATAGGCTAGCTGCCGAGGAACTCCGGGAACAGGAACGCGATGAGGGCAATGGGAATAGCAGTCGCGCCGAGGGTGTTCGGATGAGTGACGGATACCCCCACCGGTATCCGCCCACGAGAGCAGATCCCGAGCAGAGAGGTAAATGCAGATGGCTACAATTGCTTTGACCGCAGACACGTTCGAGGGGGCCGTTACCGGCGACGGGATCACCTTGATCGACTTCTGGGCCGATTGGTGCGGTCCGTGCAAGATGTTCGGCCCTGTTTTCGAGGATGCCTCCGAGGCGGATCCCGACATCGTGTTCGGCAAGGTCGACACCGAAGCCGAGCAGGGACTGGCCGCCAGTTTCGGCATCCGGTCCATACCGACCCTGATGGCGTTCCGGGACGGGATACTCGTCTTCGAACAACCCGGGGCTATGCCCGCACCGGCGCTCAAACAATTGATCGGCGCCATCCGCGACTTGGACATGGACGACGTTCGTCGGAAGATCTCCGAGGCGAACGAGCAGGAATCGGCAAGGGGCTGACATGGCGGCCCCTGGAGCCACCTCTGCTGGCTACGGCATCAGGACGACGACCGGCCGATCCTTCGATGAAGCGATCGCCGATGTTCGCGCCGCGCTCCTCGAGCAAGGCTTCGGCGTTCTAACCGAGATAGATGTGCGAGCGACGATGAAGACGAAGCTTGACGTTGATGTTCCGGCGCAGGTGATACTGGGCGCGTGCAATCCGGCCATGGCTCTCAAGGCGTTCGAGAGGGAGCCGTCGATCGGCCTGTTGATGCCCTGCAACGTGGTAGTTCGCGAGGACTCCGGCCGAAGGATCGTCGAAGCGATAGATCCCGCCATCCTTGTCACCGCCACGGGGAACCAGGAACTGGCGCCCATCGCCGCGGAGGTCGGCGGGAAACTACGTGCGGCGCTCGATTCGCTTGCGGATACCCCGGAAGCAGCAGGATGAGCGCGCCTCAGGACTCGGTTCCGGCAGCCATGGCCTTGGGATCGGACGAGATGCTGTCGGTCGTCCGCAGGCTTCGGCGAGCACAGGGTCAGATCGCGGGAGTGATAAGGATGCTCGAAGAGGGACGCGACTGCCGCGATGTCGTGATGCAGGTCGCGGCGGTTTCGCGCGCGCTCGACAAGGCGGGTTTCGCGATCATCGCGACCAGCCTGCGGAAGTGCTTATCCGACGAGAGCGCGACCGGACCGGATCCCGCTGAACTTGAGCGCTTGTTCCTGTCACTCGCATGAGTCGGTCGCCGCTGGCGCGCGGACGCTTCACTAGGAGGCAAGAGATGGCGAGGTCAAGGTTGTCCAAGGGCGTGGCGATGATCCTCGTGGCCATAGTCACCATGTCGGCTTGTTCGAGCGGTGGGGAGTCGGCCTCAAGCTCGACGGCCACCACCGCCGAGGACTCGTCAGCTGCAGCCGCGACGTGGACCGTCATCACTCCAACTCAACTCGAAGACATGATGGCGAAGCAGAACGTCTATCTGGTCAACGTGCACGTGCCCTTCGAGGGCCAGATCGCGGGAACCGATGCGTTCATCCCCTACACGGACATCGCGGGCCGGCTGGACGAACTTCCGTTCGCGAAGCAGCCCGTCGTGATCTACTGCCGATCGGGGAACATGTCGACAGAAGCGGCGCAGGCGATGGTGGACGCGGGGGCTCCCCAGTTCTACGAACTGGGCGGTGGGTTCTACGCCTGGCAGGACGCGGGTTATCCGCTCCAGCTCGAGCAGTCCTGAGCCGCACGTAGGCGAGTCAGACGATGCGACGCTCCGTGGCCCAGCGCGCCAATTCATACCTGCTGGTGAGCTGAAGCTTGCGCAGCACGGCCGAGACGTGGGTCTCGATGGTCTTCACGGAGAGCTGCAGCTGCTTCGCGACCTCCCTGTAGGAGTAGCCTCGTGCGATCAGCCGCAGTACTTCGCGCTCGCGCGGCGTGAGTTGGTCGAGCTCGGGGTCCGCGATCGTCGTCGCCTCCCCGCCGAAGGCATCGAGCACGAAACCCGCGAGTCGCGGGGAGAAGACGGCGTCGCCCTCGTTGATGCGCCGGATCGCGTCCGCCAGATCGGCAGGCGAGATGGTCTTGGTCACGTACCCGCGGGCGCCTGCGCGGATTACGGCGATGACATCCTCGGCGGCATCCGACACGGACAGCGCCAGGAACTTCACCTCCGGCCGGTCCTTGGTGACCGCGGCCACGATCGCTGCGCCGCCGCCTCCGGGCATGTGCACGTCCACCAGAGCCACGTCGGGTTTCGCTGCCCGAATCGCCTCTATCGCCTCGTCGACGTCGGTCGCCTCGCCGACGATCTCGAAAGAGCGTCCGAGTTCGGAACGCAGCCCCGAGAGGAAGATGGAGTGATCGTCGACGACGAAGACCCGGATAGTCATCCCGAGTTCCCGTTGCGCGGGACGAACAACTGGACCTCGGTGCCCTCGGGACCCGACGTGATGGATGCGGTACCACCGAAGCGCTCGACCCGGCCCCGGATGGAGTCGGCGATGCCCCGGCGGTCGGAGGGGACCGCGGCGGTGTCGAACCCCTTGCCCTGGTCGCGGACATAGGCCGTCGCGCCCGAGGCGTCTGTTTCGATGTAGAGGGATACGGCGTCGGCTCCCGAATGGCGGGCGGCGTTCGTCACCGCCTCTCCACACGCATCCACGAGTGCTTTCAAGCGCTCGTCCATCGGGCGGTCGCCGACCACGACCCCGTCCACGCGCACCCGGTAGCGTTCCTCGACGCGAAGTGCCAGAGCATCGAGCGCGTCGTTGAGCATGTCTCGCTGCTTAGGATCCGAGCGACGGTAGAGCCACGCGCGGAGCTCTCGTTCCTGGCGGCGTGCGAGCGATGCCGCCTCGCCCGAGGAATCGCTTCGTTGGATGAGCGCGAGGGTCTGGAGGACCGAATCGTGCAGGTGCGCGGCCATGTCCGCACGCTCCTCGGATCTGATGCGATCGCGCTGTTCCTCCGCGAGACGCTTGCCGAACCCCCATATCCACGGACCTAGCAGCAGAGCGGCGGCCGCGATAGTGACGCCGATCGCGAAGATGAGGTTGCGAACCGTGTTCACGCTGGTGTACTGCCCGAGGAACAGCGCCACCGCGCCCGCGATCATCAGGGCGCCCGCGATGATCCGAAGAACGGCGGTGGGTGTGCCACGCGTTCGGGACCAGATGATCGCCGAGCCCGTTGCGGCCAGCGCCGCCGGCCAGACGATGGCATCTCCGAACCAGATGCCCAGCGAACGCAGGATCAGCAGCGCGCCTACCACGATGAACGCCACCGCGACGGTCGATCGCACCCCTCGGCCTGGGGACGGGACCGCGTGGCCGTTCGGTTCCACCGAAAGCATCCACAGGAGGCCGTAGAGGAAGACGCCGGCTCCCCCCGCCAGACCGAGGACCACGAAAGAGAACCTGATGACTATCGGATCGACGCCGATCCGTTCCGCGAGGCCGCCGGCCACCCCGGTCAGGACGCGATCCGTCCGACTGCGGAAGAACAGCGCCCGGCCGGCTCGGACCTGCTGCGGAGCAGGGTTCGCCGGAGAGGAAGACTCGCCTCTCGTGTCCGTGGGCCCCGTGGTTGTCCGGATGCTCGCTGCCTCCTCTTCGGGTACGAACCGATGCTCTCATAGCCCCACTAGGCGCGCTATCGGGGATGACCCTGGTCCCGACCCCCTTCATCAGGGGTTCTTCAGGGGGAACCCCGATGCCAGGGGTGCCTCGGGCACAGCATCATGGGCACCATGGAACTTCGGGAGACCGATCAGCACGACAGGCTCGTCACGGCTGGTTGGATCGTCGCGTGGATCGTCGGTGGCATCTTCGCCGTCGTGGGCCTGCTCGCGCTGGGGGC
>Ga0315286_10001860_pt1 | contig 19435 bp, 23 predicted proteins | sample YL17G10_0_MG_FD_205038 | JGI IMG/M metagenome (GOLD analysis project Ga0315286, IMG submission 205038) | Sediment microbial communities from Yellowstone Lake, YNP, Wyoming, USA - YL17G10_0 | ecosystem: Environmental > Aquatic > Freshwater > Lake > Sediment | place: USA: Wyoming | collected... | reverse complement strand
CCGAGCCCGTTCCGGCCGAAGAGATCCTGCCCCCCGCAGACGAGCCGCTGCCCCCGGCCGAAGAGATGGTCCGAGCAGAGCAAGCTGTGCCCGAGGCCGCCGTCGAACCGACCGCCGCCGATGTGAGCATCGCGGCCGAAGAGACGGCGCCGCCGCCGGAGCCGGCGCCCGGCGAGGAAGAGCCGGCCGAGCCCGTTCCGGCCGAAGAGATCCTGCCCCCCGCAGACGAGCCGCTGCCCCCGGCCGAAGAGATGGTCCGAGCAGAGCAAGTTGTGCCGGAGGCCGAGGCCGCCGCCGAGGTGAGCGTCGCGGCCGAGGACATGGCGCCGCCGCCGGAGCCGGCGCCCGGCGCGGAAGAGCCGGCCGGGCCCGTTCCGGCCGAAGAGATCCTGCCCCCCGCAGACGAGATGCTGCCCGCTACCAAAGAGCTCCCCGACTGGGTGCGCCGGCTGGAGGCGACCATCGCCACCGAGGGTCCCCCGCCGGGTGTTGCGCTTGAAGCGACCCCGCGAACCGGCGAGGAGAGGCAGCAGCGAGTGCGGATGGGCGAACTGGAGGCGCAGCTCATGGCCCGGCCGCACGACCACCGGGCGCGCATCGAGCTAGCCCGCGTGTGCCTCCTGCGGCGGGACTGGGACGCGGCGATCCTCCACTACGAGGAGCTGGTCGCCAGGCGCAAGTTCGTGCCGGCGGTCATCGCCGACGTGCAGGGGATGCTCGACCAGGACGCGGACCGAGTGCAGGTCTACCGGCTGCTGGGGGATGCCTATACGGAGATCGAAGACAACGACCTTGCCATGGAGATGTACCGCCAGGCCCGTGAAACGCTGAGAACGCTGCGACAGCGCTAGGAGATTGCATGGAACGGACATTGATCATATTAAAGCCGGACGCGGTACAACGTGGGCTGATCGGCCCCATCCTCACCCGGCTGGAGCAACGGGGGCTGCGCTTCGCCGCCCTGAAGCTGATGCAGATTTCGCCTGAGCTGGCTGCCCGGCACTATGCGGTCCACCAGGGCAAGCCCTTCTATCCGGGGCTGGCGCAGTTCATCACCAGTGGGCCGGTGGTGGTGGCCGTGGTCGAGGGCAAAGACGCCATCGAGGTGGTGCGCAAAATGATGGGCGCGACCGGCCCGGGGCAGTCCGCACCGGGCACCATCCGCGCCGACTTTGGCCTGGAGATCGGGCGCAACCTCATCCACGGCTCCGACGGCGTCGCGACTGCCGCGGTGGAGATCACCCTGTTCTTTGCCGAGGACGAAATCCTGAGCTACCGCCGCGCCATCGACGCCTGGATCGAAGAGTAAGAGACCCCCACAGGTGGGCGGAAGGCGCGACCCTTGGCCCTGGGGCCACAGGCGTCGCTACTACGAAGGAACGGCACTCGCTGGGCACCCGATCCCTATGGCGAAAGCCCGGCAGGGCCGGACAACGCCTGCCGGTATAGCGCCTCGTACTGATCGAACGTGTGCGACTCGGCGTGAGGCTGAACCAACTTCAGGCCGGCCTGTCCCATGCGCGCGGCCAGGTCGCCGTCGCCCAGGATGCGCAAGATGGCCCCCGCCATCGCCTCCGGGTCCGCCGGGGGCACCAGGAAGCCATTGACGCCGTCGTGGACGATCTCGGGCAGCGCCACGGCGTTGGCCGCCACCACCGGCAAAGCCGTGGCCAGCGCCTGGAGCGTCGGCAGGCTCTGCACTTCGTACAGCGAGGCGATGGCGAACACGTCCACCACCCGATAGAGCGCCGGCATGTCCTCCTCGGTCACAAATCCCAGGAAATGGACGCAGTGCCGCAGACCGAGGTCGTCCACCAGTTTCTCCAGACGGGGCCGGTCGTCGCCCCGTCCGGCCAGGAGGAGGTGCGCCTGCCGGCCGGCGTACACCCGGGGCATGGCCTCGATCAGGATGTCGATCTCTTTGTCTCTCATCAGGCGGCTGACAAAGAGGATGCGCGGCCCCGGAGGAAGCCCGTAACGAGCCTGCACGTCCCCATCTCCGTTGGCGACGGGGCTGTAGCGCTCGGTATCGATGCCGTTGGAGATGATCGTCGTCGGAGCCTTGAGCCCCTCGCTCAGAAAAGCATCGCGGTGGGCTTTGGTGGCAAAGGCGATGTGGTCGAACTGGTTGAACACCCAGGTGGTGTAGGCCCAGACGATCGACTCGACCGAGTTCTTGGGTTCGGTGTCCCAGGTGACGTAGCGGGCGGCAAAGCGCGGAACATAGTAGGCCGTGGCCAGCGTGGGCAGGCCCAGATCCCGTTTCACGCGCAAGAGCCGCAGCGCCAGCAAAAAGGCTTCGTGAGCGTGCAGGATCTCTGGCCGGACCTCGTCGACGATCTCATCCAGCTCCTTGCGGTTGATGAACGGGATGGTGGTCTCTTTCCACCAGGGATTGGACAGCCCGCGCACCCGCACCAGGCGAACGCCCTCGTCTTCGTCGCGGTACGGCTGGTCCCCGTCGCTTCCGCAAATGATGGTCACCGCGTGGCCCCTGGCCACCATGGCCCTGGCGACCTTTTGTACGACCAACGTTACCCCACTGACGGTCGGGGGATAAGCGTGGCTCGCCATCAGGATGCGCATCGCAGCTCTCCTTGTGAGTTGGACAAGGACATCATATCAGAGATCGACCAGAACCCCAAGAAACTTGAGGCGGTGGAACCCGGCAGAGCAGCCAGGTACGTCGAGGCGCAGCCCGCTGGCTGACGGCTTGACCTGGAGACGATTCGGGTGTACAATGGGCTTATGAGCCAAAGACTTACGTTTCAGTTCACGCCCGCCAAGAAGGACTATGCCCAAGCGGTGCGCGCGTTGGGGCTGCGCGACCGGCGCACGGGGCTGACCCTGGGCGTCATGTGCCTTGTCACCGCGTTTGCCGTGTACAGCCTCCTCATGGAGGGCTCGGCCGACCTGCGATTCTTGCCCTTCCTCCTAGTTGTCCCGCTGGCGGTGGTGTACCTTCTCCTGTGGGTGCCGGCCAGGGTGGCACGCCAGGCGATGAAGGACCATCGGCTGAGCAGCGAACAGACGTGGCACATCGACGACGAGGGCATCCGCGTCAGCCTGCCGACCGGCGAGACCCGGCTGCCGTGGGGGGCGTTCGCCCGGATCTTTGAGACCAAGTCCCAATACCTCCTCCTGTATGCAGCCAACAGGCGGCTGGTGCAATTCGTGCCCAAGCGTGCCCTGGCAGTGGCGGGACAGGAGCCGGACTTCCGTGCCCTGATGTGCAGCCACCTCAAAGGGCTCAAGGAAGCCTAACTCCCTCTCCCTGAGAAGCACGGGAATAAGCTCCCTCTCCCTCGAGGGAGACCGCTGTTCAGTGCGGAGCGACGCAGGGCTGGGGTGAGGGCGAAAATGCTCACTGCGCGCACACCCACCCTCCCCCTACCCCCTTTCATGGGTAGGTTTTTTGTAGAGTAAGATAAGCGGCGAGACAGGTTTCCTGCTATGATCGGGTGGCAGCCAACCCTCCGAGAGTAGCAGGGAGAAGACCATGTCTCGCCACGATGGATTGTCAGACTGGACAGAGGAATTGTCAAATCGCATGCCGCACCTGGCCAAACCCCAGGTCGTGGTCCTGGCGATGTGGAGCTATGGCATTGCACTCACCCGAACGTGCGGCCGGCGGACGGTGTCTGTGTTCTTGGCCTTGCTGCTGGAGCAAAGAGTGGGTACCATCGAGCAACGCTTGCGCGAATGGTGTTACGATGCGCAGGACAAACAGGGTCAGAAGCGTCGGGCACTGGATGTGAGCACCTGTTTTGTGCCCTTGTTGCGCTGGATCGTTGCGCTCTGGAACAGTATGGCCATCGCCCTGGCTGTGGATGCTACCTCGCTGGGAGGACGCTTCGTCGTGCTGACCGTCTGTGTGGTCTATCGGGGCACGGGCATTCCGGTAGCCTGGACTATCCTGGCCGGGCAACAGAAGGAGGCCTGGCGGGGTCACTGGCTGCAGATGCTGCGCCGGTTGCGCCCGGCTATCCCCCGCGACTGGACGGTCCTGGTGTTGGCCGATCGCGGTCTGTACGCATCTTGGCTGTTTCGGCGCATTGTCCGCCTGGGATGGCATCCTTTCTTGCGCATCAACCAGGGCGCCAAGTTCCGGCCTGAGGGGCTGCCACACTGGCCCTGGCTGAGACAATTGGTGGGCCAGGAAGGGATCCGCTGGCGGGGGGCAGGCACTGCCTTCGCTTCGTACCAGCGCCAACTGACCTGCACCTTGGTGGCCTGCGCACATGGTGTGAGCAGGGCTTCAAATGCACCAAGCGCGGGGGTTGGCAGTGGCAACAGACGCGCATGTCTAATCCGGCCCGTGCGACCCGCTTGTGGTTGGCGCTGTCCATGGCCAGCCTGTGGATGGTCAGTCTGGGCAGTGAACTGGAACTCGCTCCGACCGCCGATACGCAGGGCCTGCCGGACTTGCGCACCATCCTGCACCCCGCCACCACAGCCGGCCGCCCACGCCGTACACGCCTCTTCCGTCTGGGATGGCTGTGGCTGCTGGAGCAGCTGATTACTGCCCAGCCGCTGCCTTTGCCACGACAGTTGGTTCCTGAACCCTGGCCCGAGGTGCCTCAAGAATGGAACACCTTTTTGACGCATCAGGAAGCTCTATCCCATGTGCCCGCTTAAAAACCTACCCATGAAAGCCCCCTACCCCTCCTTGAGAAGGAGGGGAATAAGCTCCCTCTCCCTCGAGGGAGAGGGTTGGGGTGAGGGAGAAACTCGCCGACCAAAGAGGTCCAAATGGCAGAACCGATCGCCGTTTCCTCTCTGAAAGCCACGTTCCGCTTTCCAGTGCAGAGCTCCGACTGGAAGAACCGCTTCCTGGTCGGAGCCGCGCTCAGCCTCGCCGGCGCGCTGATCCCCATCGTGCCGGCCCTGTTCGTCAATGGCTATCTGCTCGAGGTGGTGCGCCGGACGATCCGGGGAGAGGAGCCGGCCCTGCCCGCGCGGGACGATTGGGGAAAGCCGGCCCGGCACGGGGTGCAGTTGCTGCTGTTCAGCCTGGTCCACTACCTGCCCGGCCTGCTGGTCATCCTCGCCGGGGCGGGCCTGTACTCGGCCGTCGTGTTCGCCTTTCCGCTGTCCCAGCTCTGGGCCGGCTCATCCGAGGAACTGTCGGGGGTGTTCCCCCTGGTCTTCCTGGGAATCCTCGCCGTTTTCATGGTGTGCATAGTCGCCGGCTCGGCCTTGATGCTCTTGGCGTCCATCCTCTTGCGGTGGCGATGGGGGCACTATGCTGACCACGACCTCTTCGGCGCCGCCTTGCGCCTGCGAGAGGTGAGGCAGTTTCTGTGGCGCAACAAGCTAGCTGGTTCATCGCCTGGGTGATCGTCACCGGACTGTCGGCCATCCTGACCACGGCCGCCACGCTTGCCTCCTACACCGTCGTCCTGTGCTGCCTGATTCCGCTCGTGGCCGCGCCGTTGCGATCCTACGTGGCGCTGGTGCGCGCGGCGCTGTTCGGGCAGGCGTACCGGGGCAGCACGGCGGACTCTTGACTTTCTCCTGATCCTCTGATATGCTGATGGACAGACGATCGGCAAGACAGGAGTGCGAGTGATGGAAAGCATGACGCTGCAATTGGCACAGCGGGGGGTCATCACCCTCCCAAAGTCCTTGCGTCAATCCTATGGGCTGGAGCCTGGCGACACGCTGACCCTCCTGGACCTGGGCGGGGTATTTGTCCTTAGCCCACGCCACTCAGAGATCGACGAGATCGCAGACAAGATCGCCGCGCAGTGGTCCGAGGATGGGCAAACGTTGGAGACGATGCTGCAGACCCTCTGAGACGAAAGGAACCTGCGTGGGCACTGAGGTCCGGGAGTTTCTCGACACCAGTGCCCCCTTTGCGGCGGTGTACTCGGAAACGGGCGGTGCACGCCTGATTCTGAAGCTGGGTGAGACGGGGGCGGTTTCCCTGTGGGTAGGCCCCTGGGTCCTCAGAGAGATCGAAGGCGTCTTGGACCGCAAATCGCCGAAGAGCAAGCCCTACTTGGCCCTGCTGCTTGACCGCGCCCAGGTGCAGGTTGGCGAGGAAGCCGAAGCCGGCGCTCTGGCACAAGCTCGCTCCGTGGTGGACCATGCGGCGGATGCCCAGGTGCTAGCCGAAGCGTTGACCGCCGCAGCCGACTATGTTGTCTCCTTCGACCGGGAGCATCTCCTGGGGAATTGCGGGGCAGGCGTGTTTCCGATCCCGATCGGCACGGCCGGGGATTTCCTGGCCTGGTTTCGTGAGCAGCTAACGGAATAGCTTGCGGCCAGCGCAGCCTTACTGAGGTTTCGCACCTTCGCAGGGCTGTCAGGGACGCTGGTTACGGCGCCCAGGAAGGCGCACCGTCCTGGGCCGGGTCGTTGACCACGTCCACCACGCCGCTGCCGTCTGCCTGCATGACGTACACGTCAAAGTTGCCACTGCGATCCGACGAAAAGGCGATGTGCTTCCCATCCGGCGACCAGACCGCATCGTAGTCGTTGGTGGGGTTGACCGTTAGCCGCACCACCTCCCCGCTCCCTCCTCCGTCCGGCCCGGGCGCCGGCATCAGGTACAGCTCCCAGTTGCCGTCGCGCAGCGACATGAAGGCGATGGTGGCCCCGTCCGGCGACCAGGTCGGCCGCCAGTCGTCCACATCGTTGACCGTCAAGCGCTGCACCCCGCTGCCGTCGGCCGCCATGACATAGAGGTCGGCCTTGCCGTCGCGGGTGGACACAAAGGCGATGCGCCGGCCATCGGGTGACCACGAAGGCGCCCAGTCGGGAGCCGGGTTGTTGGTCAGGTTCGTCTGGCCGCTGCCATCGGCATTCATCACGTACACCTCGGCCTTGCCGTCGCGCTCAGAGGCAAAGGCAATGCGCTGCCCGTCCGATGACCAGGCGATGCCCCAGTCGTGCTTCTCGTGCTCCGTGAGCCGCAGCGGCTCGCCGCCGGCAGCGGGCATGGTGTAAATGTCCCAGCGGCCCTCCCGGTCCGAGACGAAGGCGAGCGTCTGGCCGTCTGGGGAGAAGGCAGGGCCCCAGTCATAGGCCGGGTTATCGGTCATGCGCGTCACGCCGCTGCCGTCGAGGTTGGCAACGTACACCTCGGCGTTGCCATCGCGGTCGGAGGTGAAGGCGATGCGCCCGGCGAGTGGAGCGGAGGTGGCAGCCGGCACGGGGCTGGGCGTAGGCGTGGGTTCCACCTGCGTTGCCCTCGGGATGGCTGCGGTCGGTGTGGGTGCGGCTGTCGGCTGTGGCGTGGGTCCAAGCGGTGCCCCGCACGCTGCGAGCAACAGGACAACAAGGGTCCGAATCAGGACTCGGGTCATCGGCTTCCTCTCTGCGGACGGGTCCACGTGGGATACGGCTGCCCCACGGCCGGGGTTCATTGTACGCCAAAAGGGCAGGGGGACGCAAACTGGACCCAGGCCCGTGATGGCCCGGCTCCGGGCCGTTTGACGTTCCGGTTCGTGTGTGCTATCATCGGGCCCCAGGAGGCGCTCCCATGTCAATTCCTATACGCCGCTTGGCCGTGGCCTGCCTGCTTCTGACCCTGACCGGCTGCGCGCCTCGATCCTGGAAGCACGATGCCGCCGTCCAGGCGGCCAGGTCGGCGTGCGCCGGGCTCGACGAGATGGCCCGCCAGTCCTGCATCCAGTTCCACGCCGTGGGCACCCTCAACCCGGAGGTGTGCCGCCTGGCCGGGATGTGGGTGGACGATGCCTGCTTGCAGGCGGTGTACGAGGCGGCCGGCGACCCGGCCATCTGCGAGCGGCTGTACCTGGCGGGCGTCCGGCCCACCTGCCGCGCCTACTACGCCGGCCTTATCCGGGAAGCGCTCTCGACGCCGGCGCCGCTGCCGGCCCCGGCCCGCGTGGCCGATGCCGCTCTGGCCAACCTGCGCCCGCTGACGCGGTCGGGCCTGAACTTCTTTGGCGACTGGTCGCCCGACGGGCAGGCGCTGGTGTACAGCATGTCGACGGCTCCCTTTGCCCATGGACAAGCAATCTATGGCGAGCGTCCGCCCCTGCTGGTGGGCTGGATGCGCGCAGATGGCGGCGGCGCCCGCGTCCTGGCCGAAGGGCACTCCCCGTTCTTCAGCCCCGACGGCCGCACGGTGTTCTTCCGGCGGGAGGTGCCCAATTCCGGCATGTCGGAGCTGTGGGCCGTGGACCTGTCCGGCGGCGACCCGCGGCGCCTGCTGGAGCCGGTGGGCGGACTGACCATCCATCGCCTGGACGGCGGCCGCCTGGTGGTGAGCGAAACGGGCACGTACGCGCCCCTGCGCGCCTACGACCCGGCCACCGGCCGGCTGACGGAGCCGGCCGGCCCCTTCCCCAGCAACTCACCCGAAACCGCGCGCCTGTCGCCCGATGGTACGCGCTTGGCCTATGCGCAAGTGCAGGACGTGGTCCTGGCCGATGCCGACGGCAGCAACGCGCACGCCCTGTCCCAAGGCGGCGGCTTTAGCGCACAGGTGTGGTGGTCGCCCGATAGCCGGTTCCTGGCCTACACCAGCGGCAACCACCCCACCGACCGCCTGGTGCTTGCCGACCGCGACGGGCGGGCGGTGGCGACGCTGCTGCCACACCTGGAGGAGAGCGGCTACGTGAGCGCCTTAGCCTGGTCGCCCGACTCGCGCCGGCTGCTGGTGGCGACCGACGCCTACTGGCAGCAGCCGGCGCGCCCCACCCGGCTGACGCTGTTCGACACCCAGGGCACGGGAAAGGTGCTGTTGGAGACGTATCTCACCGGGGTCGCCTGGGCGCCCGCGCCGCCGGGGGGCGGCGCAGGCAGCCTGGCCCTCGGCCGGTGGGACGGCCCCCAGGGTGAGTTGGCCGGCGACGATATCTGGCTGGCGGAGCTCACCGACCAGGCCACCCTGGCCCGCCTGCCGGCGCCTACGGCCACGCCCGCCCCCTCACCAACGCCACCGCTGCCCCTGCCTGCTGCGGACCTGGCGCCCGAGGACGCCATCCGCCGCTTCTGGCAGGCCATCGACGCCCACGACACCCGCACGGCCTGGGCGGCCCAGGCGTCGATGGTGAGAGCCCGGCAGGGGCTGGCAACCTTCCAGGTGGACTGGCAGTGTGTCGAGCACGCGCGGGTGAAGGACATCCGGCCGATGGAGGGCGATGAGCGCCGCGAGATGTTTGAAGTGCAGGTGGAAGTAGAGACGGCAGCCGGCTGCAGCGGCTGGATGCAGCCCGGCCCGTTCACGGTCGTGGTGCGCGAAGAGCCGGCCGGGCCGTGGCTGATCGACAGCCTGAATACCGGACCTTGAAGGGAGAGCCGAGAGGCATGGACGACGAGGGCCTGGATGCACGGCGGATGTGGCCGTGGATCCTGGTTGCCGCTGGGCTGATCGCGGGGTTCTGGTTCCTGCCCAAGTTGATCCTGCGTCCCGCGGTGCTGGTAGTGGCGGGTCTGGATGCCAACACGGGAGCGGCCCCTGGTGGAGGCGACGGTGCGGGTGCAGGCGCAGGGCGAGCAGCCGCTGCGCGCGGGCCTCACCGACGATGAGGGCCTGGCCCGCTTCGAGACCGTGGACCCCAGCCCGGCGTACAGCATCCGCGCTCAGAAGGTGGACTATGCCCTGGCGCTCCTCGGCCAGGGGACCGTGCCCAAGGGGCGGGTGACCCGGGTGACGATGGCGCTCACCCCCCACGCGGGGGAGCGGCTGTTCGTGGGGCTCGACGCCGGCGGGCTGACCGAGATCGACACCGCCAGCCCGCTGATCGTGCGCACGCTCGTCTTCCCGGGCGAGCAGCCGGGAGCGGTGCGGCACCTGCTCATCCATCCCGGCGAGGATCTGCTGTATGCCATCGTCCGCGGCAGGAGCATCCTCCTCGACCGCGACAGCGGAGCGCACGTTGGATCGTTGGCCATCCGCGAAACGGGGGACGGGCAGGATCCCATACAGACGTGGGGCCTGACCGGCGACGGGCAGCGCCTGTTGGTGCTGGGCCGCGATGCTGCCGGCCCGCATTGGACGCTGGATGCGCTCACGGGAGACTCGATCTCCGAAACCTGGTTCCCCGAGCTGAGCTTTGTGCCGCACGTCTTCTGTTGATCCCCGGGTCGCAGGGCGCCCACCTGCGCGTGGTCGAATACCGCACCGGCACAGAGGCGGAGTCGGTGCACACTCTGGAATCATTCGCGCCGCGCGTGCCGCTGGGTTTGCACCTGGAAATAGTCGACAAAGCGGCGCTGTCTCGCGACGGGCGCACGCTGTACGCATGGGAGGCCGTGTCGAGCTCTCACGGTCCGAAACGGTGGACCGAGCAATTTAACATCCTCGCGCTGGACGGGGATATCACCACGGGCGTGACCCAGACGCTGCCGGCGGGCACCGTGACGCTGGCAGCCTCACCCGTCCGCGACGAGGTGTACGTGCTTAACCGCACGCTGGGCACGCTGACACTGCTCGATCCGGGGGGGACGAGGGCGCGGGTGCTGGCGCCGGTGGGCCAGGCGCCGGTGGCGCTGGTCGTTAGCGCCGACGGGAGCCGGGCCTACGTGGCCGACCAGGGGTCCCGCAGCGTGACGGTGGTGGACTTAGGCGGCCCGCCTGGTGGAAAGCGTTCCGGCGCCAGGGGAGCCGCAGTGCCTGGCGTTGCATTAGGGGGTGGCGCGGCAGTGGGCGCGCCGCCGTGGGCAAAGCCCGGCGTCCCTACCGCGGGCCGCGGAAGGAGAGCGCCCAGAGGGCGACCGGCACGAGGAGGATCAGCAGGCCGATGCCGGTGAAGAGCGTGGGCATGAGCCACAGACGCTTCCAGGAGTGGATGCGGGCGTCGTTCGGATTCTGGCGGTCGTACAGGACCACGACGGAGGCGCCGAGGTCATAGTCCGGCGGGAGCGTGCCGACGCCGTCGCTGAAACGCACCGGCCGGGCGTCCTCGGGCTTGAACTCGACCACCGGGTAGTAGGCGCCTGAGCCGTCCTCGCCGCCGCCCTCCTGGTAGGTGTTGCCCACGACCGTGCCCCGGGCGGTGGAAAAGGTGTCGAGCTGGCGCCGCGTCGTCGCGGCCTCGTGCAGGCCGAGGACAAGGAACGGTCCCCCAACCAGGACCAGCAGCAGCGCAACGAGGCGGTAGATCGAGCCGGACGGGCCTCGCAGCAGACCCATCTAGGCGTGCACCGTGCCGTCGGGCAGGGTGGCGCCTTGCAGGGAGGCGGCCCGCGCGAGCTGGTCCCCGGCGGCGCCGGCGCCCAGGAGATTGGCCCCGCGCAGGTCCGCGCCGCTCAGGTCGGCGCCGTCCAGCCTGGCACTCTTCAGGTTCGCCTGGCGCAGGTTGGCCCCGCTGAGATCGGCGCCGAAGAGGGTGGCATCGCTCAGGTCGACGTCGCTCAGGTTGGCCCGAACCAGCCGCGTACCGCTGAGGCTGGCACCGTACAGGTTGGCCCCCTCCAGGTCGGCCTCGTCCAGGCATGCCTCGCGCAAGTCAGCCCCTTGCAGCTCGGCGCCAAAGAGGTTGGCGCCTCGCAGGTTGGCGTCGCTCAGCTCGGCGCCGGTCAGCGGGGCGCGGTACAGGTTCGCGCCGCTCAGGTCGGCTCCCGGCAGCCAGAGCGGGCGATCCCCGGGATGGAGGTTGAGGAGCATATAGAGCTCGTTGGTTGTGAATTGCATGGCTGCCAATCCTTTCTTGCGCTGGAATCAGACCCTGGGGGTGCTGGAGACCCGCAGGGCCTTGCGTCGCGAACAGACGGAGGGGAGATCCCCTCTGCTTGTAGAAGAGGGTGGACGACGGGGGTCAACTGCCTGACAACCGGAACGCCCGCCGGCGCGCTGGTTCTCATGCTCTTCATTGTGCTGGCGGCCCTCCATTTCGTCAAGGTAGAAACAACCATCCCGTTCCCGTACGTCCGTCACCCGCCGGAACCGCGTCGCAACCCAGGCAGGCGGTCCGGAAGGGCTCACATGCAGGCTTGTTAGCGGCGAGGAACGCGGCTATCCGAGCACACGCATCAGGTTTTGGAGGGTCAGCAGCCCGATATCGGCGTCTACCGGCAGGAAGGGGCGCGCATCGGCGATGACGTGGTCCCAGGCGAGCCCTCGCAGCCGCTGGCCGACGGTATTGCGCCAGTTGCCCTCAGTCAGAGGTTCTCCTTGCCAGGCTGTCTGCCGCAGGGCGTTGTTGAGCAAGGTCAGATTGGGCGCCGGCCAGCCGGGATCGCTCAAGTACCACAAGAGGTCGTAGACATCGCGCCCCTTGATGTAAGGCCGCTGCAAAGTGGCATGCAGCTTGCCGGCCAGCAGCGATGCCCGGTCGTGATGCTGCAATTGCAGCGTGACGTAGCGGCGGACGACGCTCGTCGCCAGACCTGCACCTGCCGGCGGATTTGTGTCCACCTCGATCTTGACCGCCAGGATTTGCTCCCTGTGCGGCGACAGGCCCAGCTCGTAGAGAAGGCCGCGAAAACGAACGAACGCGCTGTGCACGGTTTCCTGGTCGCTGACCTTGAGGATCACGTCGTAGCCCTCGGCGCCGAGGGTCGTTTGAACCGCCTGGAGGTAGCGCCGAAAGTCGTAGAGCGAGCTGGGCCGTTCCAGGGCAAAGTCCAGGTCTTCGGAATAGCGCGCGCTGGCAAAAAGAAAGCGAAGCGCGGTGCCGCCGTGAAACGCCAACGGGATCATGGCACCCGCACGCTGGAGTACCCCCAGGATCCTGGCCTGCAGGTACTCGCGCGCCGCATTGCGGGCGTGAAGGGGCGTGGGAGCAGCCTCGATAAGCTGGGCCAGGTATTCTCTCATAGCGTCTCGTACTCTCGGGCTTCGGCCTGGGCTTGACCCAGGAGATGGCTCGCAGCCCGGCGCAGCTTCAGGCTGTGGAACCTGGCCGCCTGGCGCTGTAGTTCGGCCACGTCCAGTCGCTCCAGGTTTTGCAGGCGAAGCTCCTGTACGTACTCGGGCCTATCTCCGCCCGGTTGAAGATAGATGAGGTCGAGCAGCGCCTTTTCTGGGGTAGCCACAAAGCCATCTTGTCCGCCAGCCAGCGCGGTCAGCCGATAGCCGAACAGCAGGTCGGTCTTGACGTGTCGGTAGTCGAAAACACCGAGAGGAGTCTGCCAGCGGCCCGGACGGGCGGAGGTGACGCTGGTCGTTACAGGCACAACTTCCGGAATCAAGCCGTGGTGTGCCAGGGCAGACTGCAGGCTGACGCATGACCCGAGGACCAGCCGGTTGGCGACCAGGAAAGGATGAGGCTTGACCTTCTGATAAGGTGGGGCCAGGGCATAGAGCCCGCGTCGCAACCGGTAAAGTCGGCCGGCGTTCACCCACCGGGATAACTGCCTGCGGACGTCTGCCGGGTTCACTTCGCCGGCGAGGAGAAGCCCGGTATCGAAAACCGGCTCGTGGCCCACAAGCGCAAGCAGGTGTGCGAATTCCATGCACGTATTATGCCATAGATGGCAAATTACTGCAACAAGACGGGGGCCCTGGATGACGAGTCCCCCTGACATCCGGGAGTCGTGCCCATCCCACCCTGACAGGTCAAGATGCCGCAAGAAGAAGGCCCGCGTCCTGCGGGTATTGACATGCTGGACAGATCGGCGAATCTATGCTAGAATAACCCGAGATATTCGCGGTTGTTGTGTTACTTTGAAGTGCCTTGTGACCCAAACCATTCAATCGACCGATTTGCGGCGCCAGGTGCGGGAAGTGCTGGACCGCGTGCGACGGCTGCAGGAGCCGGTCATCGTGCGTACCTACGGCACGCCACAGGCGGTGCTCATCCCTTACCAAGATTTCGAAGCATTTCGAGCCTGGCAGGACCGCCGGCAGAAGCGCGGGGCCTGGCTGGCGCAATTGCGGACCATCGCCGAGCAGGTGAGCGCCCGGGCTGCGCTATCCGGCGATGAAGCGGAGGCACTTATCGACGAAACTGTTCGAGAGAGGTCCTGCCGCAAGCGGTCGGCTGCATCGTGATCCGCGCCGTCCCGGAACCCAACAGACTGGTCAGCTACCTGCTGACGCATCGCTCGCCTATCACCGCTCTGATTGACGACCATCTGGCACAGGACCATTTTTCGACGGTGACCGCTCCTGAGCCGCTGGCAGAACTCGACCGGGTCTTGACATACCAAATGTTGCAGCGCAACTACACCGACGAGGAGCGCACACGCTTTTTAGCCTTGGCCATGGCCCTGAGTGAGGTCGTAGACCTGCCAGAGACCATCCCCCGCATCTGCCGTGATCCAAGCGACGACCGGGTGATTGCCAGTGCCGTTGTTGGCGGCGCTGACGCGATCGTCAGTGGCGACGACGATCTACTGGCTCCGGAGCAAGTTGGAGACATTCCCATCCTCACGGCAGCGCAGCTTCACGAGATGCTGGAACGGGGAAACTGAAGCAGGACTTGTGCGAGGTGTGCTATGAAGCGCAAAGTCAAAGTGAACCTGGACGAACTGGCCATCGCCCTTGATACCGATTCCTCAGAGCTACACCGGTATCTGGATCTGGAAACCGGGCGCATCGTCCAAATTATGCAGGAGATTGCCGGGGAGTTGGAGGAGATCTACGAGGAGATCTACGACGAGGACGGCAATCGGATCGCCACCCTTGAGGACTATCTCCAGCAGCGAGATGATCCGGACTGGCAAAAAGAGATGATGCTGGAGGCCGACCGGATCGAGCAGGGGTACGGTACGCGGTACATCCGCGTCGAGCGGGACGAACCTTACGACGACTACCGAACCATGGAGCGCTTTGTCGACACCGTCAATGATGCACGCCTGCGGGAGCGCCTGTGGGACGCCATCGAGGGGCGGGGGGCATTCCGCCGTTTCAAGGATCTGCTGGCCCGTCATCCGCAGGTGGAAGAGGAGTGGTTCGAGTTCAAAGATTCCTGGCTCCAGAAGCGAGTGGCCGACTGGCTGGAATTCCATGACATCGAACCTGTCCAATAGCGGCAGGCAGATGCGGCGGGAACATCGAAAAGCGTGAGGAGTGGGGATAGGGAAATCGGCCCGTCATGGACGGGCCGATCTTTATAGCAGAGGGTGGATGACGGGGGTCCTCCACCCGGTAACCAACGTGCTGTGCGCTCCCTGTTGTTTTGTTCAATCTCGTGATACAGTGTTATAATACGGCCCACAGTGGCACCGTAGACACGGGGTTGGGGTGAAGCGCCAACGTGCACTGTCCGGCGCGACAGATGGAGTGATCATGGACCGACAGGCAGAACCGGCTTCTGGAAAGAGAACAACGCCGCCGTTGGCATCCAAGCTACGCGAGCAGTTGCCGACAATCCTGGAGGATGAGCCGGTCCAATTGGCATACTTGTATGGTTCGACCGCTGTCGGCCAGACGACGCCCTTCAGCGACGTGGACGTCGCGCTGCTTGTCGGGGACGCGCTCCGTCCCTTGGACCGACTGAAGCTGGGCCTTCGCGTGCAGCCGGCCTTGGCCGACCGGTGTGGCATCGAAAATGCCGACGTACGCGTGATCGACGATGCGCCGCTTGTGTTTCGCGGCCGAGTGGTGAGTGATGGCACGTTGGTGTACGCACGGGACGACGGGATGCGTGTCGCTTTTGAGACGGCGACTCGCTTGCAGTATTTTGACTATCTGCCGATCCATCGCGAATTGCAGACGGCTTTCCTCCAAGCCGTTCGAGAGCGAGGGCTGAATGGTTGATCGCGACTAAACAGAAGGCTTGATCCGCCACCTACAAGAGTATACCGGCTTTCAGCGCCAAATTGCCCAGCAGGATCGGGTAACATTCCTGGAGGACCACAAATCGATCGGTAGTGCCCGGTACTATCTACAGGTTTCGATCGAGACCTGTATCAATATCGCCAACCACATTATCGCCACCGAGCGGTTTCGTTCACCCCAGGACTATCGGGATAGTTTCACGTATTGAACAAAGAGGGCATCTTGCCGGATGACTTGACGCAGACCATGCGGGAGCTGGCCGGGCTGCGCAACTTGCTGGTGCATGTCTACTGGGACGTCGATGACGAGATGATCTACGAAGGGATCCACGCCGAGTCGAAAGACTTTCAAACCTTTGTCGGCCACATCATGGCCTTTCTAACGTAGCAATTGTCTCACCGGCACATCGAGTAGGAGGGGCAGGTCGCCCGCCCCTCCTCTCACACCAGCGGACATGCGGGTCCGCATCCGGCGGTTCGTCAAGTAGCACGCAGTTGGCGGTACCGTGCGACGATGCTTCTTAGCCCTCGCTGCTGCCAATAGGCGTCGCTCAGGCCCTCGTTGACCACAGGTGAGGCCGCCATCCGCCACGGGCTTGTCCCGATTGCTCCCAGACCAGCCCGTTTGCGGGGTACCCCCAACGCCACCAGTTCGCGGTAGCGAGTCTTGCCTCGTTTCCAGCGCTTCCAGACAAGTTGCCTCATCCGCCGTCTCAGCCACCCATCCAACTCCTCCAACACACTCGCCGTGTCTGCTAACCGAAAGTAGCCAGTCCAGCCCATCGTGTTCTCATTGACGTCCCGGATAACCGCTTCCATTGCCCCACACCGCGTGCGTCTCGTCCGTTGGCCTATCGTCTGCCGAAAACGACCGATTGCCTGTATCGCTATGCGGATATGCGCCTCTCCCTTACGCCAGTAAAAGCTGAAGCCTAGAAACTTCCGCTTCCATGGCCGGTCCACTGCGCTCTTTCCCTCATTGACTCTCAGGCTCAACTTCTCTTCCAGAAACCGCCGAATGCTCCGCTTCACCCGCTCGCCCGCCCGTCTGCTTCTCACGTAGATGTTGCAGTCGTCTGCGTAGCGTACGAACCGGTGCCCGCGCTTCTCCAACTCTTTGTCCAGGTCGTCCAAAATGATGTTGGCTAGCAACGGCGACAGTGGCCCACCTTGCGGCGTCCCTTCCTCCGTGTCCATCACCACCCCGTTGACCATCACCCCAGACTCCAAGTACTTCCGTATCAGCGCCTGCACCCGCCCGTCTTTCACCACCCGCGCCACTCGCACCATCAGCTTGTCGTGGTTCACTCGGTCGAATAACTTGTCCAGGTCGATATCCACCACCCAGCCGTATCCTTCTCGAACATACCCCTGTGCTTCCCTGACAGCTTCGTGTGCCCCTCGTCCAGGCCGAAACCCGTAACTGTGTGGTGAAAACACCCGCTCCCACTCCGGCGTCATCTCCTGCCGGACCGCTTGCTGGATGAAGCGGTCTACCACCGTCGGTATCCCTAACAGCCTTACCCCTCCGCCCGGCTTCCCTATCTCTACTCGCCGTACCGGACTCGGTCGGTACTCTCCCAAGTCGAGGCTCGCTCTGATCTCCAGCCACTGCCCTTTCAGATACGGACAAAGTCCTTCCACCGTCATCCCGTCTGTGCCCGCTGCTCCTCCGTTCGCCTCGACTCGCTTGAGCGCACTCAGCAGGTTCTCGCGTCCCCAAAACTTCTCCCATACGCTCCCGCCTCCTGTGTTGGACTCTCCCTTGTCTTGTGCCGGGGATGGCTCTGCCCTCTGTCCGAGTCCCACGGGCTTCACCCCTTTCGCTTGCCCAGCAGGTCCCCTATCCGGGGATGTCTGCCTTCTGTGTTCATCCCACAAACTGCTCAAGTTCCTGCCCTCTCTTGACGTTCAGCCCTTCCCACTGTGACGGCAGTGGTACTATGGCCTCTGCTGACTCCTGCTCCCTCAGCCCAACCTCTCGATTGCGGTTGCCATCTCAGTCGGCCTGGCAGCAGGTCTCCCCAGGTAAGAACGCTGACCGTCCCTGCACACTTGCCCCCTTTACTGCTTCGGCCCTTGATTGCATCGGGCTTCGTTGTCTCTTCCCAACTCGCCCAGCCTCACAGCCTCTTATGGGGTTCGCGTTCCTCAAGTCGCAGGTTTGCCTCCGGCTTCCTCCGGACCCCGCCTCACGGCGACGCCCTTGCCCTTGGCTAACGGTTGGTGCAATCGGCCTCCGGCGTCCGTAAGGGACTTTCACCCTCAAGTCAGCGCCCATACTGGGCGCACAAGAAACAAGGCCCGCTTGGTGCGGGCCTTGTACTTGGCGCCTGGGTGGATGACGGGGGTTGTCCACCCGCCGTCCACCGCAGTTGCCGTATTCACCGTCGCTGGCCTCCAGTGAAGGTCAGCTTTTCGGTTGCACAGGTCCAGACTTGGGCATTCGCCCGCCCCGCCCTTGAAGGCCCTTGATGCTTTCTACCTCGGTGCGGTCCACCATCCAGACCCGGCTAAAGCGTTCGCCCTTGACCGTCCCGGCACGGAGCAAGCGTCGCAGATGGTCAGGATTATAGCCGAGCATCACGGCAGCTTCCTGAACCGTGAAGCGTCTTGCCATATGCTCCCCCGACATCCCACCACTGGATCTTACACCATTGCCTGCAAAGTGTGTCAAGCCTTCCGTGAAGCGGTGCGGCGAAACGCTCCTTAGGCTTCAGCTCCGACAAATGCCCGGATTGCGTCAAAGTAGGCAGACATCCCGGCGATCATCAGGTCGTTGTGGCCTGCACCGGGGATCAGCACCAAACGCTTGTCGGCAGCCCCACACGACTGGTACAGATCATGCCCCTCGGTAGCTGGAATCAACTCGTCGTCTCGCCCGTGGATGATCAGGGTGCGCGTCCTGACGCGGCTCAGCTTGGCCGCATTTCCAAAGCCACCGTGTTCTTCGCGGGTATCCTGTACCCGCCAGCCGAGTCGACGCAGCAGTACGAATGTATCCGCAAAGCCGCTCTCGATGATGAGCCCTGCCAGCCGATCCTCGCCATGTTGCGCCACTTCGATCGCAGCGGCGCTGCCCAGCGAGCGCCCCATTGCATAGATCTGAGAAGATATCAGACCGTGATCCTCCAGGATGTGACCTACCTGTTCAAACAGGATCACTGCATCGGAGAGGAGGTGACTGGCCGTAGGTGTGCCGCCACTGGTTCCGTAACCCCGGTAGTCCGCTACCAGCAACGTAATGCCCAGCCGCGTGTACAAGGGCGCAAGGCCGTCATAGTCAGCGGCGATCTCGCCGTTTCCATGGAAATAGAGTATGGTGGGGCTCTCAAGGCCGGCTGGATACAGCCGTGCGCCGAGGTTGACGCCCTGCTCAACCTGTGTGGCAATACGATGTACACCCGGCCTGTAAGAAGCCAGATCGTGCTCGCGCCGGGGATAGAACAGCGCTCGTAGCACCTCGGGCCGGTCAAGAATGGGGTTGCTCACCTCGCCCTCCAGTGACGCACGCAGATCACGTCCCTCGCCTCGGACTTTACGTGGCCCGCGCATAACGGCCTGATAAGCCCAGGACATGCCGGGCTCTCGGGGCGGAGGCAATCGTCGCCTTCGCGGTGTATGCACCAGGCGCAGAACGCGGGGTGCGTCTCCCAGTAGCGCCCGGGCTGGGAATCCTGGGGCATCTTATTGATGGAGTAGACCAGAGCGGCAAGCACTACCATGGCAAGGAGGCCCACCCACAGGCCGAGCAATTTCACGAGTGGGGCAGAGACATTAGGGGGCATCG
>Ga0315286_10001859_pt1 | contig 19436 bp, 19 predicted proteins | sample YL17G10_0_MG_FD_205038 | JGI IMG/M metagenome (GOLD analysis project Ga0315286, IMG submission 205038) | Sediment microbial communities from Yellowstone Lake, YNP, Wyoming, USA - YL17G10_0 | ecosystem: Environmental > Aquatic > Freshwater > Lake > Sediment | place: USA: Wyoming | collected... | reverse complement strand
AGTGAACCTTGTGGTGAGCGTTTGCCAAGCATGTGTTCTTCTCAGAAAATCCAAAATGATGGTGTTTGCTCTATAGCTTGCAATATCCATGCCAAACAAGTCATGACTTTTCAACCGGATTTCTAGTATGCTGTCAAAAACCGGTCTTCTTGTGAAAAAAGCGTGTTCAATGTATCAGGAAAAGGTTTGAACTGCAAGGAGATTGTCCCTACAAACGAGGTATCCTGAGACAAATCTTGTGCAGGAAGCACGGTCCTTGCATCGTCGCGCCGACGGTCATCGAAAGGATCGGCAGATCTCGTCACAGACGAGATATCCTTTCATCGTCAGACGTAACCGTTCGCCTCCAATCGTAGCCAGTCCATCGTTCAAAAGGCCGTCGATCAGGACGTCATATTCCGTCAGCAAATTCTTCTGAAATCGATTGCGAAAGCCTTCAAGGTCGATCCCTTCACCTCGAAGTCCGAGGAGCACCGTTTCGTCGATCCATTGCTGCCTCGTCAGCACTTCTTCTCCTGCCACGGGTGGCAGGCCGCGCGTGAGCATCTCAGCATAGCCGACAACATTCGACAGGTTCCACCAACGCTTTCCTTCCCAGAACGAGTGGGCCGAAGGTCCGAAGCCGAGATAGTTTTCGTGATTCCAGTAATTAACATTGTGTCGGCACTTGTACCCCGGCCTGGAGAAATTCGAAACCTCGTATTGTGTGAATCCGGCATGATCCAGATATTCGATGGTGTACTCATACAGAGCGGCATCATCTTCGGTGTCCACAAGGCGGACTTCGTTCGACTGCACCATCCGATACAGCGGCGTGTTTTGCTCAACAATCAGGCTGTAACAGGAAAGATGGGTTGGCGAAAGCTCAATCGCAAACTGCAGATTGCTCTTCCATCGCTCCAGCGTTTGACCCGGCAGTGCAAAAATCAGGTCGAAACTCACGTTCTCAAAGCCGGTTCGAAATGCATTCCGAACGTTGTCACGAGCCTGCTCCGAAGTATGAATCCTTGTCAGAAACCTGAGATCATCTTCATGGAACGATTGAATTCCAAAACTCATCCTGTTGACGCCGGCTGATTTGTAACCCTGGAGTTTCTTGAGATCGACTGTCCCGGGATTTGCCTCGACCGTGATTTCGGCATCCGCACGAATCGAGAACCGCGTCGAGATCCGAGTAAGGATTCCTTCAATTGTAGACGGAGAAAGGAGCGACGGAGTTCCTCCTCCGATGAAGATTGTCTCATAGGTCGTCTTGAAGAGCTCATCTTGCCCGCGTAGATCGATTTCTCGTTCCAGAGCATTCAGGAATCGTCCTTCAAGGTCCCCGTAATTCTCCCTTCCCTCGCCGTTAGGCGCGATCGAGTAGAAATCACAATAGATACATTTATGTTCGCAAAATGGAATATGGAGGTACAGACTCGGCATGTAGTCGTGCTTGGGACCTTTCGTTGGTTGTCGACTCAGGTTCGGAAAAGGTGCACTGCGGGTACTACAGTGCTCGAGTCATCAGGTTGATGTTGATGGTTCGCTTACGAGACTGTGCCCTGCAATTACCGAATGATGGTGCCGATCCTTTCCCATCGTATACTTCCGAGTTTATCAGCAAGGCTCCTCACAGATATGTTCGGATCCCAGGACCAGTAAACAAGAAGCGCTTTGCCGATGATGTTGTCTTCGGGAAGGAAACCCCAGAATCGGCTATCGAGACTGTTGTCACGATTGTCGCCGAGCATGAAGTAGTAGTTTCGCTGAACGATATAGCGTTCCGTCACTTTTCCATCAATGGAAATCCGGTTCTCGTTGTCCACGTCAACACGATGGCCTTCGCGAACAATGAAAACTTCCCATTGGCGAACCGCGCCGTTCTGAAGAAAAAGCGTGTCCCCCTTCTTGGGAATCTTCAGCGGGCCGTATTCAAAGTCTGAATAATATGAACCGCGCGGAAAAAGGTGGTATCCCATTGCCCTGCGACCAGGTCCAAAGCCAAGTGGCGCTTTGCCATGCGGAGGAAATTTCAAAGGACTTTGATTGACAAGCACACGGCCATGAAGAATCTGAATGGTATCTCCCGGCAACCCCGCACAGCGCTTTACGTAGGTCGCCGGCTCGGAAGGTTTCAGCTCATCCCTCAAACCAGGAAATTCGAAGACGACGATATCTCCACGCTCCACGTCGCCGCCGAGTGGAAGCATGAGGGTGGGCATGGCAACGTTTGTTAAGGGAAGATAGTGCGGTGTACGCAACCCATACGCAAACTTGTTGACAATCAGAAAGTCTCCAACGAGAAGCGTCTTTTCCATCGAAGCGGATGGAATACGAAACGCCTCGATAATGAAGGTCTTCAGAAAGAGCGCAATGAGGAGGGTTACGACAACTGTTCTAACGTAGTCGAACACACTCTTCGTGTCCGTCTGCGAGATATTTGTGTCGTCCGTGCGGGATGCCCGCTCTCCTGATGATTTCGCCTCGTCACTCATTACTTAATGACGGAGCCAATCCGCCCCCAACGGATCGAAGCCAGCCTGCCGAACACATCATAGAGCGGGATATCCGTGTTCCAGGACCAATAGACGACCATAGGCGTACCAACAACACTTTCACGGGAAATGAATCCCCAGTAACGGCTGTCCAGGCTATTGTCCCGATGGTCTCCCATCCCGAAGAGATAATCTTGCTCAACGGTGTACTCTGAAGCGGGTTTTCCGTCGACGAACACCTGATCGCCCAGTAACTGAATCGCGTGTCCTTCCCGACGTATGAAAACTGTCCACGCTTCGTAGTTCTGGGGAGTCAATGGCAATTTCATCCCGCGCTTGGGCACCACCAAGGGTCCAAAGTGATCCTGATTCCAGGGTGATCCTTTCGGAAAGACACCCTCGTCGACGAAATTGGGCGGCATCATTTCACGACGGTCAAATTTGATGTTACGGGGAATCGGGAAAACATGATTATTGACGTATACGACCCGGTCTTTCACCTGAACAGTATCGCCCGGCAAGGCAATGCACCGCTTGAGATAGAACACAAAATCTTCAGGCTGGATTTCGTCACGATTGCCCGGAAAGACAAAGACGATAACATCCCCGCGCTGCACATCCCGAAACGCAGGAAGCCTGAAGTACGGAAGCCGGATGTTCGTGAAGTGAATATTTCGCGGAGACGATGCTCCGTAGAGAAACTTGTTCACAAACAGCAGTTCGCCAGTCATGACTTCGTTTTCCATCGATCCTGTTGGTACCAGAAACGATGCAAAGACGAAACTGTTGATCACCAGGAAGAGACCAAGGACAATTCCTGCCTCTTTCAAGAAGACAAGAACTTTTCTTCCATAGTCAACGCGTTCTGTTTTTTCTTCTGCCACGTTTTGCTTTGCCACTCTCCTGTGTCCTTTCATTGCGTTCGAGAAACCGGTTCTTTGTTTCGAATCGTCTACGTGTCCGAGATTGATTGCTCCCGTTAGTCGGTCATCTGTAGCACGGCCAGAAAGGCTTCCTGAGGCACCTCAACACGACCAACCTGTTTCATTCGCTTCTTTCCTTCTTTTTGCTTCTCCAACAGCTTGCGTTTTCTTGAGATATCGCCACCATAGCATTTTGCGAGGACGTTCTTCCGCATCGCACTCAGGGTCTCCCGTGCAACAACCTTGCTGCCGATTGCCGCCTGGATCGCCACCTCAAACATTTGACGCGGGATAAGCTCCTTAAGTTTCGCACAAAGCTTCCTTCCCCAGTCATATGCCTTCTCGCGGTGGACGATCGTCGAAAGCGCGTCAACCGGTTCCCCATTGAGCAGAATATCCAATTTGGAAAGGTTCGACTCTCGGTATTCCAGGAAATCATAGTCGAAGGATGCATATCCTCTTGATAGCGATTTGAGTTTGTCATAGAAATCGAAGATGATCTCGGCCAGCGGGAGCTCATACTGAATATCCGCCCGCTCCGGGCTGAGGTAGGTCGTGTTCTTGTGGATTCCGCGGCGGTCCATGCATAATTTCATAATCGGACCGATGTATTCCGTCGGCGCAATGATCTGAGCCTTGACAAACGGTTCCTCGACTCTCTCAATGTGTCCCGCATCGGGCATAAGCGCGGGATTGTCAACAAGAATGACCGTGGAATCGGTTTTTAGAACGCGGTATTCGACGTTGGGAACAGTATTAATCAGCGATTGATTGTACTCGCGCTCGAGACGCTCATGGATAATCTCCATATGAAGCAATCCGAGAAAACCGGCCCGAAACCCAAATCCGAGGGCCAGGGATGTCTCTGGTTCGAATATCAAAGAAGCATCATTGATTTTCAATTTCTCAAGTGCATCCCGGAGCTCTGCAAAGTCATCACTATTGGAGGGGTACAACCCGCTGAACACCATGGGCTTCACTTCTTTGTACCCCGGGAGCGGCACCACGGCAGGATTGTCCACAAGGGTAATGGTGTCACCGACCTTCGTATCGTGGACATCTTTGACATTTGCTATGATGTAGCCGACGTCTCCTGTAAGAAGTTCGCCGGTCCGTTTCCGTTTCATTTCGAGTATGCCGATTTCTTCTGCGTGGAATTCCTGGCCGTTCGAAAAGAACCGGATTCGATCTTTCTCTCTCAAGGAACCGTCTACCATCCTTACATAGGCAATGGCTCCCCGAAACTCGTCAAAGACGGAGTCAAATATCAAGGCGCGGGCTGGCCCGGCTGCTACACCCTTTGGCGCGGGTATTCGCTTGACGATGGCCTCCAGCACTTCATCCGTCCCCAATCCGGACTTTGCACTTCCCAGGAGGATCTCTCCCTCCGTACACCCAATCAAATCGATGATCTGATGTTTGACGGTTTCAATCATCGTATCGGCGCTTGGCAGATCGATCTTGTTGATAAAAGGGATAATCTCGAGCCCGGCATCGATGGCAAGATAGAGATTGGAGATGGTCTGTGCCTCCACCCCCTGTGTCGCATCGACAACCAGAATCGCCCCTTCGCAGGCAGCAAGGGACCGCGAGACCTCATACGTGAAATCGACGTGACCGGGGGTATCGATGAGATTGAGGGTGTAGTCTTTGTTGTCGCGTGCCTTGTACTTCAGCTGGATAGCATGGAGTTTGATGGTGATGCCGCGCTCCTGCTCAAGTTCCATGTCGTCAAGCATTTGCTTGGATAGATCGCGGGCCGCGACCGCTCCGGTCTGTTCCAGTAACCGATCAGCAAGTGTTGACTTACCGTGGTCAATGTGCGCTACAATGCAGAAATTTCTGATTCTTTCCATCGATCCTTCTGGTCCAGTGCCCAAAATCGAACATGGACGACGTGAGAGTCCCGCACTAAACAAAGAAAGAGTAAAAAGTGGGAGGTTTGGAACAAGCCACTCTTTACTCCTTTGTCCGTTCAAATATAGCGGAAAATGGCTTGAAGAGCAAGATTGAGCCCGATGAAGAACCCCAATCAGATCGAAAATTTGATTATCATTGTTAAACAACGGTCCTTCCACAAACCCACATAGTCTCAATGAACATAGCAATTCTTGGCGGCACCGGATTCATCGGTACACAACTTGTTCAGACGCTGGCGCTCGCAAACCACCATATTACTCTTTTATCGCGTAATCCCGCTTCGGCACAGAATCCTCGCATTCCATCTGTTGAAGCCAGACTGTGGGATCCCGCTGGGAACCTCAGTCAAGTTCTTGAAGGAACTGATGCCGTCATCAATCTCGCTGGCGAATCGATCGGATCGAACCGCTGGAGCAAGCCCCAAAAAGAACGGATCCTGTCCAGTCGTGTTTCGACGACGCAGGCGATCGTTCGAGCAATCGGACACACCCGGAGAAAACCAACCGTTCTGTTGAACGCCTCCGGTGTTGGATACTATGGGCATGTTGCATCCGGTGATGTCACCGAAGACTCTCCGCGTGGCAACGACTTTCTCTCCGGTGTTTGTGCCCGCTGGGAAGAAGAGGCACGAAGTGCCGAGCAATTCGGAGTGCGCGTTGTCCTTCTCCGAAGCGGTCTCGTCCTCGCAAAGAATGGCGGATCGCTTCTGAAACTGATGCTTCCATTCAGGCTTTTTGCGGGTGGTCCGCTCGGATCCGGTCAACAATGGTTTCCATGGATTCATCTCGAAGATGAGGTTGGCGCCATCGTGTTCTGTTTGATGCATCCGGAGGTAAGTGGCCCTGCGAATCTCGTAGCTCCTCATAGCGTCACGATGAGCCAATTCTGCACATCCTTGGGAAAGGCGATGGGGCGTCCATCCTGGCTGCGAGTTCCTTCTGTTGTTCTCAAGGTCGCGATCGGTGAAATGGCAGAGGGACTTGTGCTGGTGGGACAAAAGGCAATTCCGAAGAAACTTGCAGCGAATGGATTCGACTTCAAATATCAAGACGTCGACACTGCGCTCGGAGCGATTTTGAGTTAGGAATTAGCGAATCGGTACTCGGAACCGCAGCGCTGCGGTCCCTCCCAGTTGATCACTCACGTCGAAGCTGTACAGACTCGCACCCACATAGGCATCGACGATGTTGAGGATATACGTAATAGCGATGTAAAAGGCGAATCTGTCTCTGTCGTCACGGTAGAAATCTCGAGCTTTCTTCAGATTCGAATTACCGGTGAGATTCACAGTATCCGCTTTGACTGACTGTTCATAGAGATCGCGGTACACTCCGTATTGATCATTCTGCTTTGACCACGACCGCGCAAAGTAGTATCCAAATCCCCAAATAAGCGGAACCGTAATGTAGCGCTTCACATAGATCTGTCCCGATCCCGGAACAATCGTCGACAGGAGCATTGCGAGTGTAGGTGATTTCTTCTGGCGCTCTGATGGATCGGTTGCCGAAATATCTTCAACCCCCAATGAATCCTTCCCTGACATTGTTTCTCCGCCACGTACAGTATCCTCCGGCATAATGTCAGCCATTCTTTCATTTTCGTCGAAGGGCGTTACGATTCCCTGCAGAATTGCAGGATCGTATTTTGTTGCCCCGGGAGAAGTTCGCGCGGTTACCCCAACGATCCGGGCTTCCTCTTTGACGAAGGCTCGATTGAGTCTGAGCTGGGAATCGGCATGGGAGAAACAAAAAAGGAGAATCGCAAGCTGCGCAATTCTCCTTTTCATGAATATTGTTTTCGGGCCCCGCATTGTGGAGTAGGGGTTTTGGCTATTTCTCGACAAGACCGATGGCTTCGATCTCGACCTTGACATCTCTCGGAAGCCTTGCCACCTCGACGGTGCTGCGGGCCGGTGCTGACGCCGAAAAGAATTCCGCATACACCTCGTTCATTGCCGCAAATTCATTCATGTCCTTCAGAAAAACCGTGGTCTTGATAACAGCATGAAGGGAAGATCCGCCGGCTATCAGAATTTGTTCGACGTTCCTGATCGACTGTCGCGTCTGGGCTTTGATATCGCCCGTCACAACGACGTTGCTCGAGGGGTCAATCGGTGTCTGTCCTGCCGTGTAGACGAATTTGCCTTCCACAAGGATTCCTTGACTGTACGGCCCAATCGGCGCCGGCGCTTTGTCTGTATGAATTTTCTTCAGCATAGATAGCAATTCCTTTTCGTTAGTAGTTTTTCTCGCCCGCTGCAAACAGATCGATCAGCCGGTCAAGATCTTCCAGTGAATAGTATTCAACGATGATTTCACCACGCCCGCCTTCTTTCGGACGCACAGAAACCTTCGTACCCAGATATTGGCGGAGTTTTTCTTCGACATTTGTGATGCTCGAGCTTGGCGTCTGCTGCGATTGTTTCGCGTGTTTGAACGACCGTTTCATGAACGCTTTTACCAGGTCTTCGACTTTTCGAACGGAGAGCTCTCCGTCGACGATCTTCTCAAACAACCGAAGTTGGGTCTTCTCGTTCGGAAGATTGATCAATGCCCGCGCATGTCCCATTTGTATCTGATCTTTTCTCAATCCTTCCTGGATTTTCGGGGGAAGTTTCAAGAGGCGAATGAAGTTGGTGACGGTGCTTCGCTCTTTGCCAACCCGTTTGGCTATTTCTTCCGTCGTGAGGTGGCAATCCTGCATGAGCCGCTGGTAACCTGTGGCGACTTCGATAGGATTAAGATGTTCCCGTTGAATGTTCTCGATCAGCGCCATCTCGAGCATGTCTTCGTCGCTCTCGACTGTGACGATGTAGGATGGGATTTGCTTGAGTCGCGCAGCCTGCGCCGCCCTTAGTCGTCGCTCCCCTGAGATCATTTCATAACCACCGTCCGCGCGACGAACGGTAATTGGCTGAATAACGCCTTTCTCGACGATGGACCGCGCGAGTTCTTCCAATGCATCCTTGTCGAAATCGATGCGGGGCTGGAACGGATTGGGACGGATCTTTGCGATGTCGATGTTCGCCAGGATTCCGTTTTCGCCGGAATCTGGAATGGAATGTTCTCGCTTCACACTCATTTCTTGCACGGGAGTTCTCGGGATCAACGCTCCGAGTCCCCGCCCCAACACTGATTTTTTGCCTTGAGCGGCCATAGTTATTCTTCAGCGGTCGCGTGATGTGACAGCGTGGTCTCCGCCATGATCACTTTATGGTATTTCAATACTTCTTTTGCCAGTTGCATATAATTCCGCGTACCGGAACAAACGGCATCATACAACAGGATTGGTTTGCCGAAGCTCGGTGCTTCGCTCAGGCGTATGTTCCGTGTGACGATCGTCTTGAACACCTTGTCGCCAAAATACTTCTTGACTTCATCCAGGATTTGGTTTGAAAGCCGTAGACGTGAGTCGAACATGGTGAGCAAAACCCCCTCGATATCGAGATTCGGATTCAAGGTCTTCTTGACCATGTTGATCGTGTTGAACAGTTGGCCCAGTCCTTCAAGGGCAAAGTACTCACACTGCACCGGAATCAGAACAGAATCGGCTGCCGTGAGCGCATTCAGCGTCAGGAGCCCAAGAGACGGCGGACAGTCTATGATGATGAAATCGAATCGATTGCGGGCCAGTTGCAGGGCATTTGTAAGAAGTCGCTCGCGATTCTCCATCTCTACGAGCTCAATCTCTGCTCCCACGAGATTGATATGGGACGGCAAGATCCAAAGATAGGGCATCTGTGTTTCAACAATTGCCTCATTCACATTGAGGTCACCGACGAGAACCTGATATATCGTTCTGTCTTCCTCGGCTATGATGCCGATACCGCTGGTCGCGTTTGCCTGTGGGTCATTGTCAAGGAGTAACACCCTTTTTTCGGCGGCGGCGAGCGATGCCGCGAGATTGATCGCTGTGGTGGTCTTGCCTACCCCCCCTTTTTGATTCGCTATGACGATGACTTTACACAATTTCTCACTGTCCGAATGGATGTTGGTAAACGACCATTGCTGCCGACGACAGCAAGGCTATCAGTGCAATGACGATGATTCGCTTCGTCAAGGCAACATAGGTTGTACGCAAACCTTTAAACGATTCCACATCGGCGCGGGCACTCCGCTCCAGAAGCCCGAGCAATCTCTTTGCCTGCCATGTATACAGAGCCACGAGGAGGAAGGACAACTGTTTGACACCCAGGAGTTTTCGCCACGGTGTTGAGTAATCGAACCAGGCGAATTGCGGACTGAAAGTTGTGAGCACCGCTCCGCTCGCCAGCACTACCAACAACCATATCACCCAGAATCCAAAGTACCTCTTCTGCATCGTCATCGCCATCGCGCTGCGTGTCTGATCTTCGTGCTCTGCAGACGGATTGAGTATCATCACAAGGGACACCACTCCACCAACCCATACGACCACTGCCCCAACATGGAGAACCCGAAAAATCCAAAGAACGAAATCCATGCGAGGTGTCGTTGTGAAGATAGTACCGATTGCTTCATCGGTAGAGTTCGTGGTGAGCAGGCGGGCAACGATGCATCGAAACAAACCCGACGAGCCAAAAATGTTGAAAAATATACCCCTTTTTTGATGCCTATGCAACCAACCATCACCCGAGGATTGTACCGGCTTCCAGTTTGTATCCACGGAGAAAGTCTTCAATACTCATCCTCTTCTTCCCCTCTTGCTGTATCTCAATAATCGAAAGAGCACTTTGAGCACAAGCTACAACAAGCTGATTCTTCGTTACCGTAATCAACGTTCCCGGCACTTTGGATGGTGAGTCCGTTGACTGCACAACAGCGCTCCTGTAGATCCGAAGAATTCGGCCTTCATGAACGGTCCATGCACACGGAAGGGGAGAAAGTCCACGGACAAAATCAAAGACTCGTTCAGCCGAATTGTTCCACTCGATTTTGCAATTCTCCCTGAAGATTTTCGGCGCAGGCGTAGCAAGCGTATCATCCTGCGGGCGTGGGTGCGCTTTCCCGAGTTCAAACAAGCGCACGGTTTGGAGAACGATCTCTGCGCCGATCAGAGAGAGCTTGTCGTGGAGTTCGCCCGCGGTTTCGTCGGCACCAATTCGAACTCTCGCCTGCAGCAGGATCGATCCCGTATCCACTGTTTCCCGGAGAAGAAACGAGGTGACACCTGTTTCCTGTTGGCCGTCCATAATCGCCCAGTTAATGGGAGCCGCGCCTCGATACCGCGGCAAGAGTGACGCATGAAGATTAAATGACCCATATCGGGGGATGGTAAATATCTCTTTCGGCAGAATGCGAAATGCAACAACAATGATCAGGTCGGGTGCAAGATCCACAACTGTCGAAACAAATCCGGGATCTTTGAGATGTTGGGGCTGCAGAACTAACAATTGATGGCTGAGCGCGAGCTCTTTTACGGGCGTGAACGAAATCTGTTGACCCCGTCCCCGCGGTTTGTCTGGCGCTGTGACGACGGCCGCGATAGTATAGTGGTTTTCAAGAAGGATCTTCAGGCCGGGGATCGCGAATTCCGGCGTGCCCATATAGATGATTCGCATCGCGAAAGTCTACTCCTCGTCGGCCGTAATGACGGGGTAACTTGTTTCGACATCACCTTGCTTGATTTTCCGCAATTCACCTTTCAGCAACAGTCGTTGGGGGCTGCTCAATCGTTCGGTGAAGAGAATGCCGTCCAAGTGATCGATCTCGTGCAACATCACCCGTGCCAAAAGTCCATCAGCGTTCAGCTCAACCTGCTGGAAGTTGGCATCACGGAATCTGACTTTGATCTTCTCGGCGCGTTCAACTTCTCCACGCACATCGGGTATGCTCAGACACCCTTCTTCTACTTTCCACGATCCCTGTTCTTCGAGAACTTCAGGATTGATCATGACCACTTTTCGAGGAAGATCCGGGGATGTTAATACCTGACGATGAGCAGACTCTTCGCTTTTTCTTTCATCAACATCCGAAATATCGACAACGACGACGCGGTGCAAATTGCCGACCTGTGTCGCTGCAAGTCCTATACCGTTCGCCTCATCCATCGTTTCGACCATGTCATAAACGAGCTTGATGACTGTGTTGTTCAGCTCCTTCACCGGTTTGGCTTTCGCTTTGAGAACCTTGGTGCCGTACAAGTAGATCGGTAACACTGACATAATTGTTGCTTGTCCTTCGTTTTGTGCAGTTGGGTAAATGTAGCGACGGAATGAGTCGAAATCAACCACGCTCAGTGAGATCTGCCTTCATGTGCTCAGGTTGCCCGGTTGGGGTCATGGAAGCCTTCGATCTACCTATTCGATGATCCTTCTGGCTCCTTCATAGCGCTTCTCGTAATAGAAACTCTGAAGTGACGAGATCGTCACACCGAGAGATACACTCGCGTGCGCGAAGAGATCATCACCGAGATAGATTCCAACATGCGAAGCTGGTTCCCCGGTTGTGTTGAAAAAAAGGAGATCTCCGAACTTGAGGTCTTCAAAGCGTATACTCTTTCCTAGTTTTGCCTGATCAGCCGACGAGCGTGGTAATGCTTTTCCGACAGAGTTCTTGTACACAAGCGCCGTATATCCGGAACAATCAAGTCCATCATGGGTCATGCCTCCGTATACATAGCGAACCCCCATGAATCGTGAAATCTCTCTCATCATTTTGCTTTGATCGAGCGGTTTAATCGCAGGATTCTTCTCTTTCTTGAAATCCCGCGAACCCGTCTTTATTTTCTCGATATCTTCAGATCCAACCTTCTTCGTGTCTTCCTTGCGTTCCTCTTCCGCTTCTTTCGAAGAGAATCGGGTACCGCCATGATCGCCCGGGGCTTCAGTGGACTTCGTTTCCTTTTTCCCGAAGCGCGGAGAAGATGGACCGCAACCGTCGAGAAGAAGCACAGCAGCCGCAATCATAACAAGGAATACATTGAGTCTGCTGTTCATCGAGGTGCCCTGGCCGCTATGAAAAAGCCCCGAACTTGTCCGGGGCTTCCATCATTCGTTCTCATTCCAGTCCTTTGGGAAATCCATATCATCCCAGGTAAGCCCGCAATGCCTTGCTGCGTGATGCGTGACGCAATCGCCGGATGGCTTTTTCCTTGATCTGCCGCACTCGCTCGCGCGTAAGATTGAATTTTTCCCCAATTTCTTCCAGAGTCAACGAGTGTTCTTGGTCCAGTCCGAAATACAGCCGGATAACCTGAGCTTCTCGTTCACTCAGCGTGGCGAGCGCACGGCGGACTTCAATCTTGAGCGACTCTTCCATCAAGACCACGTCAGGCGACGGCTGACGATGATCCTGTATCACGTCAAGGAGGCGGTTGTCTTCTCCTTGGGCAAAAGGTGCGTCCATCGACAAGTGGCGTCCGGAGATTTTCAAAGTGTCCGAGACTTCAAACAACGACATATCAAGTTCTTCCGCAAGCTCGCTTGCGCTTGGCTCGCGTTCGAATTCCTGTTCCAACGTGCTGAACGCCTTACCGATCTTATTCAGCGCGCCGACGCGGTTCAACGGCAGCCTGACAATGCGCGACTGTTCTGCGAGTGCCTGAAGAATCGATTGTCGAATCCACCACACGGCGTAGGAGATAAACTTGAATCCGCGGGTCTCGTCAAACCGCTTCGCGGCCTTGATCAGTCCAAGATTGCCTTCGTTGATGAGATCGCCGAGGGAAAGACCTTGATTCTGATATTGCTTGGCAACGCTGACCACAAACCGAAGATTCGCCTTCGTCAGTTTTTCAAGGGCCTTCTGGTCTCCTTTCTTGATCCGGCGGGCTAGCTCGATTTCTTCCTGAGGAACCAGCAGTTCTACTTTGCCGATTTCCTGCAAGTACTTGTCGAGCGATTGACTTTCTCGGTTGGTGTACTGTTTTGTGATCTTTACCATTTCAATTTACCTGGTTGACTGAAAAGCGAGCGGTTCGGTCTGGTTCCTCGTGTGGCTCATCACATCGACAATCGTAAAACCTGGTTTTTTATTCTAACGAATACGAGAATCTGAGAAAATAGTTAGCGCGGTTGCAGGTCAATCCGGTCGACAATGCCGACGATGCTTGCGTCGACGGGGGCTGATTCAACCGGCAGCGGAATGACGGCTTCTCTTGCCGTGATATAGAAAACGGTCTCGCCCTGCCCCGCACCGACGGTATCAACAGCGATAATCGGCGATCCGGTTTTCTCTCGACTGGCATTGAGCGGCTGCAAGAGCTGAAGCTTGAAACTCTTCAGGGATTCATCCTTGCGCGTTGCCCAAATTGTGCCGATGACTTTTCCGAAAAACATGTGTCCCTAGTCCGTGACGTCGAGTTTGTCCACAACGGCGATTATTACTGCATCCACGGGCCGATTCTTGGTTGACGCTGTCTGACGAGCAGAGCTGCCTGATGTCACAAGGACGACATCGCCCACACCCGCCTGAACCGTGTCCACAGCAACGAGAAACGTGTCTTTCAGTTTGTAATGCAAATCAACATGCTTGACGATCTGGAATTTCATTCCTACGAGTTCCTCGTCCTTCCGCGTCGCCCAGACCGTTCCAACGACTTTGCCCAAGATCATTCCGATTCTCCTTCAGCCTGCCTGTTGAAAATTCCAGGGTCCTGTGAATTCAACACGATCAATTGCTCAGATGGTATCACCACAGAGCCGTCCCTGGCAACCATGAGATCAAAATCTGCCCATTAGTCACTGATGTTACGCGAGGGTATGGTTTAGATCGTTTCTATGTCGCTCCTACGGAGCTTGAATACAGGTGGATCATTCGTTCTACAAATATTTCGTCCCTGCCTGACGGCAGGCAGGCCTCCGGGACTGTAAACCCATGAACTTTGCTGGAATAACGCGTATTTCCGACGCTCCGTTAGCCTGCCCGCCACTTGGATCCAACAAGGGCAGGCGGGGAGCGAAATATCTGTAGCAACGCACAAGCATCAATGTTCAAGCCCCAGCCGGTCCGCCGGAGTTGTAACGTAGGCGGAAGGGGCGACATGATACAGGTTTTTGTCCTTCTGCGTAACGTGAGTTAGTCATTCCGCCGGCTCATGCAAACACGATTTGATGCAGGAAACTGTCTCCGGCCAATGATTCAGATGTCCTCAAGCCGAAAAATTCCGCGACGGTCTTGCCCGCATCAGCAAAAGTACTCCGGACACCCAGATTGATATTCTTCCTCCCGGCCTTGCTCCAGCATAGAAGGGGAACATACTCTCGGGAATGATCTGTGCTTTGATCCGTGGGATCGTTGCCATGGTCTGCCGTGAGCATCAAAAGATCATCGTCATCCAGACTCGCTTGTATTCGCGGTAGCTCCCGGTCGAACGCTTCGAGCTCCTTTGCAAAGCCCATTGCGTCTTGCCTGTGCCCATAGTGTACATCAAAATCAACCAGATTCGCCATGATCAATCCCGATTCGAGTGTCCGGGCAGACCGGATGATTTCATCAATGCCCTGAGCATTGGATTTCGTGTGAATCTTCTTCTTCAATCCCCGACCCGCAAACAAATCATCAATTTTGCCTATCGCAACGGTATCGATTCCTTCGTCCGCCAAGAGGTCGATGACCGTCTTACGCGGCGGCTCGACCGAAAAGTCCCGTCGATTTGTCGTCCGCGTGTAGTTACCTGACTTACCGACAAACGGCCGAGCGATCACGCGTCCAACGGCATGCTCGCCCACCAGAACTCTTTCCCGTGACAACGTACAGATCTCATAGAGTCTTTCCAGGGGAATCACATTCTCATGAGCTGCGATTTGGAAAACGGAATCCGCTGAAGTATAGACGATTGGGAATCCGGTCCGGACATGCTCGTCGCCAAGTTCTTTGACGATTTCTGTACCCGAAGCCGTCCTGTTCCCCAAAATTCCCCGGACACCCGCCACGGATTGGAATGCCAGAATCAGTTCCTTGGGAAAGCCGTTCGGATATACCGGAAATGGCCGTGAAGTGATCAAACCCGCAAGTTCCCAATGTCCAGTCGTACTATCTTTCCCTTTTGATTGCTCGGCCATTTTTCCGTAGCACCCTTCGGCCACGTCAATTCTTGGAACACCGGCGAGGGAAACAATATTTCCCAAGCCGAGCTGCCCCATATTTGGCAACGAAAGCGCCCCCACGGCATGGGCAATATTACCCAACGTGTTCGTGCCCGAATCGCCATAGGCGCTCGCATCCGGCAATTCGCCAATGCCGACGCCATCGAGCACAACAAATATTGCTCTTTTGTGCCTCAAGAATAAGCTAATTGCTGAGACTGAGATGGGGTGCCTAGCCTAAGATCTCTTTTTCGTTGCACTTGCAGATTTGCACACGCTGTTTATTGAACCGGAATGAGCCGTGTGCTGATCGAATTGAATTGACGTAGAGGGTGGGGACTCTCACGGTCCCACACTTGGGACACTTGATCCCTTTTTCTTGACCAGCTTTTTTTGCCTTTTCCGCAAAATCGGTTTTTTTTGCCATCGAATTCTCCTACAGAAAACTACTTGAACATGAGCGTTATTAGTACACTCGCACGATATTGCCGCCCGCTTCGACTGCCTTTTTCAGAACGCGGTCCGCCTTTTCCAAAAGTTCCATATCGCTCGTTTCATTGAGCGCCCCGGAGATCCCAACACTAATTGTAACCGAAAAGCTCCTGTTTTCAACATTGATAATGTTGCTGGCAACGTTCTTTCTGAGCTTTTCCGCCCATAATGAAGCTTCGTTCGGTGTCGTGTGCACGAGGAGCACTGCGAACCGGTTGAAATCATATCGACCGACAAGATCATAAGGTCGGATCGACGTCTTGATCATCCTGCCAACGTTTTGGAGAACAAAATCACTTCCTTCTTTGCCTAGTCGATTGAGATGTTCCGAAATGGAATCGATCGAAATCATGACCACCGACAAATCATTTCCAAAGTCATTCGCCCGCTGAACTTCCTCCTGTACCCGACCCATGAAGTACTTGTGGTTTGCGACACCCGTCGTCTCATCCATCGTTACATATTCATTCGTCACTTCCGTCAAACTGAGGATCTCGAGGGCCCATGAAGACGACTCAACAATTTTCTGAACGAGCCGGACATCGGGGTCGGAATACGATTTGGCATCTTTGCTCTCGATCACAAGGGAACCGTAGCACCTGCTCAGTGAGTTGAGTGGAACGATCATGAGCGAACCGGTTGATTCACAGCGTTCAGTTCGATAGAAGCGCGGCAAATTCGATTCCTGGACGTGATCGACAATCCTGTGTGCACCTGCCTGAATCACGTCACCGACAAGGCTCCGCTGGTGGTCGACAATATTCGTAACGGCCACGTACGGATCATTCATCCGGTTCATGACCAATGAGATTACCCACGCTTTCCTGGTCTCGTCATACAAAACGACGGTCAAGTAATCCCAGGGAACCAGGCGGGAAGTCTCTTCAGCCAGGCTCCGGGCAACCGTGTGAGTAGTAAAATCGATCTTCAGCTGGTCGCGCATCCGGTTGATGGAGCGCAGAACCTCAGAATCGAGCAACAAGTCGTATTTGTCCGTGTAGCTCCGGATGAGACCCGAGATGAGTTTCGTCGCATGTCCCAGTGAAATAAGTGTTTCATGACCATACGCGTCCTTCTCAAGGCAGTCGAGAATCAAGACTGCCACCGGCATCTGTGGTTCCACGGCAACCTGCGAATAGAAGATTGGAACGCCGACAAATGCCTTCACAGGTTCTGAATCCTCATAGTAGCCGAGCATCTCAGCCTGGCTGATCGCATTGATCTCAGTAATCAGCTGCGGCTTTCCGGTATTCGCAATCTGGCTGATGAGATCGAGGCCGAGTTCGCGCCGTCGATGTGAGGTGAACTTCGAACTCTCTGTAATGTGCGATTCCAGAACCAGCTGCCTTTTTTCCCTGTTGACCCAGAAAAGTGCGACCGTATGCGCAAAATAGGCGTTCTGGATAAGCGCCAGGACTTTTCTCATCAAGTGAGTGAACTCGGATTTTGGGCCCGTGTCCTGTGCTCCGAGTTCTTCGTTCAAGTCAAAGAAATCAGAAAGGTGAAATTCAAAATTCTTTTCTCGGTGCTTGGTTTCGACCCTCGGCACAAACTCCAATGGACTTGATTTTATTGACACAATTTCGTCTGTTTCGTCAGTTTTTTCTCTTGGTTTGTCGCTTGCAACTAATGAATCGGTTTTCAGGTCTTCGACATCCTCTGGCCGATCGGAGATTTCTTCCTCCCCCTCGTTCTTTCCATTTTTCCTGGAACGATACGTCACGACAACGAAAGCAATCGATGAACTGGCGAGAATGAATAGGACAATCTTCAGCGCGATTGATCCGGTTATCAAACCTACAAAAAACAGAATGACGCCCGCGAACGCTGCTAATTCCTGTTTTAACGTTAGCGAGTTAATCCAAGAATTAATCGTGTCAAGCCTTCGGGCGTCAGTCATGGATTGGTTTGGGCGCTGTGCATGCCCCCAAAGTTATGTAAATTTAGGCCATTTCAGCACAAAAGTCAAGCAAACTGACACGAAAATGCCACTTTTTCAGGATTGATCAATGCGTCACACAATTCTCTCTTGAATTCGATTTGAATCACGGTGCCCGTTCTTGTTTGAGTGCGATTTTTTCGGTACGTTTGATGAAATACTTGACTTCCCTAGATTCTCATTATATCGGCACATGAAAGCTGTAATAATGGCAGGGGGATTCGGTACGCGCTTGCGGCCGCTCACCTGCAACATACCCAAACCGATGGTTCCGATGGTCAACAAGCCGATGATGGAACATATCGTCGAGCTCCTGAAGAAACACGGCATCATCGATATCGTTTCAACGCTCTTCTACCAGCCTGAGGTGATCTCAAACTACTTTGGATCAGGTGCGGATTTTGGTGTCAAGATGCAATACAGGCGGGCAGAAGCTGATTTCGGAACGGCCGGGAGTGTTAGGAATGCAAAGGACTTTTTGGACGAACGATTCATTATTATCAGTGGCGATGTCTTAACTGACTTTGATCTGTCCGCGGCCCTGCGCTACCACGAGAAGAAGAAGGCGAAGGCAACTTTGCTTCTTACACGAGTTTCGAATCCCCTCCAATTCGGAGTCGTGCTGACTCGCGATGACGGAAAGATCTCCCGGTTCCTCGAAAAACCATCCTGGGGAGAGGTTTTTAGTGACACCATTAATACCGGTATCTACATTTTGGAACCAGAGATGCTGGATCTGATCCCCCCAAAAGAGGAATTTGATTTCAGCAAGAACCTGTTCCCATTGATACTTGAGCAGGATTTGGGTCTCTACGGGTTTGTCGCGGAAGGATACTGGAGGGACATTGGAAATCTCAATGAATACCAGGATGCCCAGTTAGATGTGCTTCGGGGAATGGTCAAACTGAATATCGCAGGCTCAAAGACCGATGGAATGATCGTAGGCAAGAGTTCAACGATCGAAACGGAACCGAAGAATCTGACTGGCGTCAATGTCGTGGGCAAAAACACGCATATCCATCGAGATGTCGTGATCAGCAATTCCGTGATTGGCGATGATTGCGAAGTGTTTCCCGGGGCCATCATCCGTAATTCCGTCATTTGGAGTGGTACCCAGATTGGCACGGGAGCTGAGATTATGTCTGATGTCATCTGTGAAAAATGCATCGTGGGGGATGAAGTTGTTGTCGCAGAAAACATCTTCATTGGCGACCAATGCGTCCTCGGCAAGCGAAGCAAGCTGCTCTCCAACATCAAACTCTGGCCGAACAAGGTTGTGGAAGAGGGGTCGACGGTCACTCGAAGCCTCGTGTGGGAGGACCGGTGGCTCCGCGAACTGTTCACGGAGGCCCGAGTAACCGGAATATCGAACATTGAGATGAATCCGGAATTCGGGGCGAAGCTTGGTGCAGCCTTTGGCGCGTTTCTTGGCGAGGGTGCGACGATCGTTACCTCGCGCGACGCGGACAATGTTTCCCGTATGATCAACCGAGCTGTGATGACAGGATTGATGTCGGCGGGAGTACATTGTAACGATCTGCGGGCAAGCTCCATACCGATCGTGCGCCATGAACTGAAGACGGGGATCGAAAAAGGGGGGATCCACGTTCGAAAATCGCCCTACAACAAGAATTATACTGACATAATCTTCTTTGACGCTGACGGCAAGGATCTTCCCA
>Ga0315286_10001858_pt1 | contig 19443 bp, 19 predicted proteins | sample YL17G10_0_MG_FD_205038 | JGI IMG/M metagenome (GOLD analysis project Ga0315286, IMG submission 205038) | Sediment microbial communities from Yellowstone Lake, YNP, Wyoming, USA - YL17G10_0 | ecosystem: Environmental > Aquatic > Freshwater > Lake > Sediment | place: USA: Wyoming | collected... | reverse complement strand
GGTCGCGAACGACGCGATGGACGTGCATGGCGGCAAGGGCATCTGCCTCGGCCCGAAGAACTATCTCGGCCGCGGTTACCAGGTGGTGCCGGTCGCGATCACGGTCGAGGGCGCGAACATCCTCACCCGCAGCCTGATGATCCTCGGCCAGGGCGCAATCCGCTGCCACCCCTACGTGCTGCGCGAGATGAACGCGGCGAAGGACAAGGACAAGAGCCGCAGCCTGATCGAGTTCGACCAGGCGCTGTTCGGCCACATCGGTTACACGCTGTCGAACGCGGCGCGCTCGTTCGTGATGGCCGCGACGCTCGCGCGCTTTTCGGCCGCGCCGGACACCGGCGCCACGCAGCGCTACTACCAGCACGTCAACAAGTTCAGCGCGCAGTTCGCGTTCGCCACCGACATGGCGATGCTGACCCTCGGTGGCTACCTGAAGCAGAAGGAGCATCTATCGGCGCGCCTCGGCGACGTGCTCTCCTCGCTCTACATGGCGTCGATGGTGCTCAAGCACTACGAGAACCAGGGACGCCCGGAAGCGGACCTGCCGCTGGTCGAGTGGAGCTGCCGCACGCTGCTCTACAAGGCCCAGGAGCAGCTGCACGGGTTCCTGCGCAATTTCCCGAACCGCTGGGTGGCGGGTGCCATGCGCCTCGTGATCTTCCCGCGCGGCCGCACGTATTTTGCGGCAAGCGACCGCCTCGGCCGCAGGATCGTCGAGCCGCTGATGGTGCCGAGCGAATCACGCGAACGGCTCTCCGACGGCATCTACAAGACGGTGGAACCCGGCAACCCGATCGGCCTCCTGCAGGCAGCCCTCGTGCTGGCGATGACCGCAGAGCCGCTCGAGAAGCGCATCCGCGTCGAGGGCGTGAAGACCGGCCGCATCGGCGCGCTCGACCTGCCGGGGCAGATCGGGCAGGCGCTGGCGATCGGGCTGATCAGCGCGGCTGAGGCGCAACTGCTGCGCGAGTACGACCACAAGGTGATGGACATCATCCACGTGGACGATTTCGAGTCGGAGGAGCTGGCGGCCGGGGTGCAGGCGGACACGCGTACGGACGCCGGGGCCCAGTCGACATACCGCCAGATCGCCTGACGCTCACCCCGCGGATCACGCGCGGCGCGGGGTCTGGGCCGACTTTGCCGTCTGGCCTGCGCGAACCGCCTGGGCCTTGCGGTACTGCTTGCGCAGAGCGTTCATGTACCCGGTCAGCGCCGCACACGCGGCATCGCTGTCGCGTGCCTTCAGGGCACGATAGAGGTGCTCGTGCTGGGTGGCGACCTGCCGGCGGTCGCGGAAACGGAAGATCACCATGTTGACTGCCGGCTGCAGCGACTCGATGACGCCGGCTGCGGCAAAGTCGAGCGCCGGATTGCCGGCCGCTTCGACCAGGGTGCGATGGAATCGCACGTCGGACGCGCAGAACTCCTCGTCGCTGAGCGACGTAGTGCGCTGTTGCGCGATCTCCCCGGCAAGGGCCGCCAGGTGGGCATCGGTGCGCCGCTCGGCCGCCAGGCGGCAACAGTCGAGTTCGATGGCTTCGCGCGCCTCCGCGATGTCGTTGAGCGCGAACTCTCCCATTGAGACGAGCAGGGACGCGGCATTCGCGACCGTCAACCGGGCTTCATCCCGGGTCGGCCGGTTGACGAAGGTGCCGCCGGTCGGTCCGCGCCGTGAGCGGATGAGATTCTGGGCGGCCAGGCGCTTCAACGCCTCACGGACCGTCGGGCGCGACACGCTGAAGCGCGCGGCCAGTTCGTCTTCGGTGGGCAGTCGTTCATCAACCTGGAGGCGTCCTTCCAGGATCGCATCGCGAATCTTCTCCGAGATCTGCTTGGCGAGCCCCTGGGTGACGAGGCCTTGATAGTCGATTGCCATCGTGAGCGGCGGTCCTTGCTGCAAAGCTGCCGAATGCCGGAGCCTTACACTAGCATTTGTCGGACGAATGTGAAATAAAAGCGCGACCCGCCATTGGAGGAACGACACCCGTGTTTGGCATCACTCCCTCCGCCCGTCTGCGCCCGTCGCCGTACTACGAGGCCACGCTCGCCGCCGGCGTCACGGCCTTTACGACCTACAACAACATGCTGATGCCGACGAGTTTCGGACATCCGGAGGAGGAGTACTGGCGCCTGCTGCAGGGTGTCTCGCAATGGGACGTGGCTTGCGAACGGCAGGTGCAGCTGAAGGGGCGGGACGCCGGGCGGCTCGCGCAGATCCTGAGTCCGCGTGACCTGACCCGCTGTACGGTCGGCCAGGGGAAATACGTGCCGCTCTGCAATCACGCGGGCATCCTCATCAATGACCCGATCCTGTTGAAGCTCGACGACGATCGGTACTGGTTCTCGATCGCGGATTCGAACATCTTGTTCTGGGCACGCGCGATCGCCGCCGAGCGCGGCCTCGACGTCGAGGTCAGCGAACCCGATGTGTCGCCCCTGGCCGTGCAGGGGCCGAAGGCCGAGGACGTGGTTGCGTCGATATTCGGGGACTGGGTTCGGGAGCTCAAGTACTTCTGGTTCCGCGAGACGGCGCTGCAGGGCATCCCGGTGGCGGTCGCGCGGTCGGGTTGGTCGAAGCAGGGCGGGTTCGAGCTGTACCTGATGGATGGGACGCAGGGTACGAAGCTCTGGAGCATTGTCAGGGAGGCCGGCAAGCACTGGGATATCGGCCCCGGCAACCCGAACTTCTGCGAGAGGGTCGAAAGCGGCCTCCTGTCTTACGGCGGCGATACCGACGAAAGCACCAACCCGTTCGAGGTGCGCCTGGCCAGGTACGTCGACCTGAACGTCCCGGACGACGTAGTCGGCATCCAGTCGCTCCGCCGCGTGCACGCGGCGGGACCACGCCGCCACCAGCTCGGACTGGTGCTCGAAGGCGACGAGCCGACCGCCCTGGGGTTCCACTGGCATGCGATCCGGAAGAACGGGAAGCAGGTGGGCAACCTCACCAATTGTGTCTGGTCGTATCGCCTGAAGAAGAACATCGGTTTCGCCCTCCTCTCCACCGAGTGCAGTGCCGGCGACACGGTGGAGGTCGTCAAGGAAGGCCGTGCGCTGGCGGGCAAGCTGACGCAACTGCCATTCCTGTAGCGGAACCGCCCGGGCACGGCAGGGCGGTTCAGTGCCTGCCGCATGTCGTCGCCGACTCAGGGGCCCTTCCAGTCGATCTGCACGATCTCGGCGCTACGCCCGCTGAGGTCCCACACGCGCCCGAAATCGCGCAGCTTGCTCTTGACGCTGCGGGACACCGTCACTTCCGGCCCCATCCAGTATTCCGTGTTGGTGATGACGACGTCCTCGCCCGGGCGCTTCCCCGCGATCGGCTCGATATTCCCGCTGAGGATGTTGGGTATCACGAATCGGCGCGTCTTGCCTTCCCGCTCGAACTGAATAGGGACCTGCTTTGCGCCGAGAAACGTGCTGACGACGAGCTTGAAGAGTCCCGTCGTGCCACCGGCGGCGCCGGATGCATCAGCGCGCTACCCTCATGATGCAGATGCGCTGCGCCGGCGCCCCCCGCGTACTGGCCAGCCCCGAGAAGATGCGCCCAGGCGAGAGCGGTGAGCACCAGCAGGGCGGCACCCACGGCAACGTTGGGACGAGCAAGGAGCGGCTGCAGCGGAAGGCGATTACGCACGCCGCGCTGAGACTCGTAACGTCGATGCTCACGGTATCGGGGGGCCTGCGCTGGTCGTCGGGTCAGACTAATTCATTCCTACCATTAGTTTGACAAATTGGCAATAATGCCCGCCCCGATGCGTTCATCGCGCGTGACAGGAGGCGAGCAGCATGTTTCGAGCACTGGTGCTGGAAGACGTCGGTGGTTCCGTCACCCCCTCCATCCGCGAACTCGATGAGACGACGCTGCCGGCCGGGGATGTGACCGTTGCCGTCGAGTACACCACCGTCAATTACAAGGACGGTCTCGTCGTCAATGGGGCCGGTGGACTGGTCAAGCGCTATCCGCACGTGCCCGGGATCGATTTCGCGGGCACGGTGCTCGAGAGCAGGCACGCGGCCTATCGCGCCGGCGACAAGGTCGTGCTCACGGGTTGGCGCGTTGGCGAGGTGCAGTGGGGTGGGTGCGCGCAGAAGGCGTCGGTCAATGGTGACTGGCTCGTGCCGCTTCCCGCCGGCCTCAGCGCTCGCCAGGCGATGGCCGTCGGAACGGCAGGATTGACGGCGATGCTCGCCGTGATTGCCCTCGAGGCGCACGGGCTCGCCGCCGCGTCCGGCGAGCTGCTCGTGACGGGCGCGGCAGGCGGGGTCGGTTCGGTCGCTACGGCGATTCTCGCGCAACGCGGCTACCAGGTGGTCGCCTCGACCGGTCGGGCGGAGGCCCATGATTACCTGAGACAGCTCGGTGCGAGCACCATCGTCGACCGCTCGCCGTTCTCCGAGCCCGCCAAGCGCCCGCTTGAAGCCGAACGTTGGGCCGGGTGCGTCGACTCGGTCGGCGGCAATACGCTGGCGAGAGTCCTGGCCCAGACAAAGTACGGGTGTTCCGTGGCGGCGGTCGGATTGGCCGGTGGCAGCAAGCTCGAGCACACGGTCATTCCGTTCCTGCTGCGCGGCGTGAATCTGCTCGGCATCGACTCCGTCATGTGCCCGCGTGAGCGGCGTATTGAGGCATGGCGACGCATCCGGACCGACTTGCCGCTCGACCGCCTGGACGCGTTGAGCACTGAGGTACGCCTCGAGGACGTGCCGAGAGTCGCCGGCGACATCCTGAAGGGACAAGTGCGTGGGCGTGTCGTCGTCAACGTCAACGCCTAGCCGGAGCACCGCTCGCGCGTGCTGCCCTGCAATCCGCAGGCGACCCGACGGGAGTTCTACGATTGACGTCTCACCGCCGTCTCACGCGATGGCGTCCGACCACGGCACCGGCCGCTGTTCCTGACGCAGGCCGCGTTGGTGTCACGGACATCACACCGGCCTTCCCGCCGCAGGCTGTCCCGCTTGCTCCGAACGCCAGGAACCTGATTACATGCCGGTGTCGGCCGGCACGCTGCCTGCGATCCGGCTTTGCCACACGCGATTCAGCTGGGAATGCGGCTTCAGCCCCAGCCGCTCGTTCAGGAGCGCTCGCGCCATGCGGGTATGGCCCGCGCGTTCCGCCGCCGACGTCAGCGTCTGCGCAATGAGATCACGCTGCGCATGCGACCCGCCGGCGCGTGCCGCGATCGCCTTGACGGGAACGAGCAGTTCCACGGCATCCGCGTAGCGTCCATCCGCATGCGCCAGGACCGCCTTCGCGACCGGCAGGCCGACCTGCCGCGTCATCACGCCATTGTCCCGCTCCGATGTCGCCGTGGCCTCCATCACACCAAGCAGGCGCCGCGCCGATTCGCTGCGCCCTGCGCCGGCGAACGCCATCATTGCGTGCGTGTCATTGAACGCGTACCAGCCATCTTCGATGCGCGGCTCCCACGCGTCGGCAAGCGCCTGCCAGCGCGTGCCGACGTCGACCCCGTGCAACTTCAGTCTCCAGAGCAAGGCGCTGGCATCGAGCATGTCCATTACCACCGTGGAATTGCCGGCTCGGATGCGGGTGTCGTAGAGATCGAGGACTTCGTCCCAGCGCTGCTGGTCGAAGTGATAGAGCGCCAGGTGCCACCAGTTGTGTATGGCGAAGAAATTGTCGCGCGCGAAATCATCGGTGCGCGAAGCAAGCCACTCGATCCCATCCTGTACGCGATTCGACATCTCCATGACATGGGCCACCGCGTGAATGGCCCACGCGTCACGCGGATTGCGATCGACAGACCTGCGGCCCGCCTCCTCGGCCCGTGCGTAGTCAGCCATTTCCTCCAGCCCGAACGCATACATGCCGAGGTAATGGCCCTCGAGCGGCGATCCCGGGTCGATCTCCGGCAGTCGTCGCGCGACGCGATCGCGCAACTCGCTGGACTGGCCGAGGAAGAAATCGCCCTGGTGCGCAGCCAGCATCGCCAGCGCATCGCTCGGCTGTTCGACGAGGATGCGTTCCCAGATGTCCACGGCCGCATGCAGTGAGCCGTCGATCCAGGACTGCAGCGCCGCGAGATGCTCGCGTTCGCGCAAGGAGGCGCCGTTGGCTGCTGCCTGGCCTGCCTCCAGCGCCGCACGCGCGTCGGGGAGCAGCGACTTCTCGGTGCCGAGGACACACAACAGACCCTTCAGGACATGGCCCATCACGAGTCCCGGGTCGGTCGCGGTGGCTTTGTCCACTTCCGCGACCGGATCGTTGTTGAAGATCATCAGCTTGGCGACCGCAGTGTCGTACTGCCGTACGGCCATGGCGTCATTCGCAGACAGCGGCACCCCGAACTGGTCACGATGGAACATGGTGGGTTCTCCGTGTAGTAAGAAATCCCCGGGAGGCCGGGCATCCGCGCTAGGCGAGAAACCCGAGCACGCTCGCGTTGAAGGCGGCCGCGGCACCGAGGTTCGACAGGTGCGCGGCCGGCAGCTCGATGCAGCGCGCGCCGGGGACGGCGGCTGCCAGCGCGAGTGCTGCTCCGGGTGGCGACGAAGGATCGTCGGAGCCGGTGAGCACGAGCGTAGGAGCGCGGATGCGAGCCAGGCTGCCGCGCTCGTCGAGATCGCGCAGGGCCGCGCAGCACGCAACGTAGCCCTCGGGCGAGGTCGCGAGCAGCATCGCGCGAATGCGCCGTACGGTGTCTGGTTCTGTGGCGCGGAATGCGGCTGTGAACCAGCGCTCGATCACGCCATCGACGATGCCGGCGATGCCGTGTTGCCGGACCGACTCGATCCGCGCATTCATCCCCTCCGGCGGTCCGAAATACGGCGCGGTATTGCTGAGCACGAGCCGGTCGATGCGCTCCGGCGCGTGCGCGCCCAGCCACATTCCGACGGTGCCACCCATCGAGAGCCCGCAGAAATGCGCGCGCTCGATGCCGTGTGCGTCCAGCAGATCGAGCACGTCAGTCGCGAGCTGCTCGACCGTATAGGGACCGCCTGGAACCGAGGACAGGCCGTGACCGCGCGTGTCGTAGCGCAGCACCCGGAAATGCTCGCCGAAGGGACCGACCTGCGGCAGCCACATGTCGAGCGCGGCGCCGAGCGAGTTCGACAGCACCACGACCGGACCCTGTTCGGGTCCATCCCATCGGCAGTGCAGCCGCGCCGTGCCCGTGTCGATGATCGGCATGCGAGGAGCTTACCGGTTTTTGCGTTACTCTTGCCGCCGTGACGCCCGCCGACGACAACGAAACCGTCCTGTACGAAGTGAACATGGAGGCGGACGCAGCCATCGAGGGCGCGTTCGACACGTGGTTGCGCGATCACATCGCGGACCTGCTCCAGTTCAGCGGGTTCCTGTCGGCGGAGATCCTCGAGGACCGCAGCGGTCCGCCGGGCAGGGTGCGCCGCATCGTGCAATACCGCCTGCGCAACCAGGCGGCGCTGGACGACTATGTCCGCAATCACGCCCCGCGTATGCGGGCGCAGGGCATCGGGAAGTTCGGCGACCGCTTCAGCACGGAACGGCGCGTACTTGCGCACCGCGAGGAATTCATCCGCGGCGCCGTGTCCACGGAAAACTGCCTCAACTGCGGCGAAGTCCTGACCGGCCAGCATTGTTCCCACTGCGGACAGCGGGCCAAAGTACGCGTGGTGTCGCTGTGGGGCCTGCTGAAAGACGTGCTGGGCGACGCCCTCGACTGGGACTCGAGATTGTGGCGCACGCTGCGGCCTCTCGCGTTCAAGCCGGGGATGCTCACGCAGGATTTTCTGCGCGGGCGGCGCGCCAGCTACACGCCGCCGTTCCGCATGTACCTGATCCTGAGCGTCGTGTTCTTTCTCACCACGACAATTGGTGCAGACCCGGGCGCGGACCTGCAGCTGAATCTCGACGACGACGGCGCGAACCTGCAGTTGCGCGACGGGGAGCCCGCGGCGACGCTGGATACACCGAAGGCGCCGGATGCGCCCAAGGCGCCCGCCACCGCCGACAAGCCGGCGCCGAAGCTCGACTCCGCCCGGCAGAAAGTCGTGGACTCGATCGTGGCGAAGCTGCCGGAAAAGGAGCGGGCCAGGGCGAGGACGGAGTTGCAAAGGGAATTTGCGGTGCTCAAACCCAGCGAGGTCGCCAAGGTGCAGCAGGTGATCGACGACCCGTGCAACACCGACAACCTGAAAATCAGCATCGGCCCGGTCGGCGACAAATACGCGCCCCGGCTGCGCGAAGCCTGCCGCAAGATCGTCACCGACTCCAAGGGTTACGGGCGCGCGCTCTACGACAACATCCCGAAGATGATGTTCATCTTCCTGCCTCTGATCGCCGCGGTGATGTACGTCCTGTACCTGGGCTCGGGCCGCTACTACGTGGAGCACCTGCTGTTCTTCGTGCACTTCCATGCCTACTTCTTTCTCGGCGGCATCGCGATCGTGCTGCTCGACCGCAGCGGAACCCTGCTGAAGAACACTGGGGCAGGCGGGTGGCTGACCGCCGCGGGAGGTGTAGTCACGGCCGCGTTCGTGATCTACACACCGTACTACCTCTATCGCGCCATGCGCCGCGTCTACGGCCAGGGCCGGATCGTCACGCTCGTCAAGTACGCGCTGCTCGGCATCGGCTACCTGTTCTTCATGACCCTGACGGCCGTGGGACTCCTCTTCTATACGGCCCTCACGCTCTAGGAATCCCGGCCCCTGCCGGCCCGCTGCCGTGAACGCTCCTCGCTTCATCCTGCACGTCGACATGGACGCCTTCTATGCGTCAGTCGAGCAGCGCGACGATCCGGCACTGCGCGGCAAGCCGGTGATCGTCGGCGGGGCGGGTGGGCGAGGCGTCGTCGCCGCCGCGAGCTACGAGGTGCGCAAGTTCGGGGTGCACTCGGCCATGCCGACGCGCGAGGCATTGCGCCGTTGCCCGGACGCGATCTGCGTGGCCCCGCGCATTGCCCACTACAGCTCGGTCTCGAAGGAAATCTTTGCGGTCTTCCACGAGTTCACGCCCCTGGTGCAGGGCTTGTCGCTCGATGAAGCTTTCCTCGACGTCACGGCCAGCATCGGCGCGCTCGGCAGCGCGGAGCACATTGCCCGTGAGATCAAGCAGCGCATCCGCAACGGCACCGGACTCACCGCATCCGTGGGCCTGGCCCCCAACAAGCTGGTGGCGAAGATCGCCTCGGACCTGCGCAAGCCCGATGGCCTCGTCATGGTGCGGCCGGAGGACGTGACCGGCCTGCTGGACCCCCTGCCGATCCGCAAGCTGTTCGGCCTCGGCGCGAAAACGGCGCCCAAGGTCGAGGCGCTCGGCATCCGCACGCTTGGCGAACTGCGACAGGCCTCTGCGGCGCGGTTGCGCCCGATCTTTGGCCGTTACACGGAGCGCGTGCAGCAACGAGCCGCCGGGATCGACGACCGACCGGTCGTGCCGGACCTCGACGAGAAACAGATCAGCGCGGAAGAAACGTTCGAAACGGATATCGCCGACCGCGCGAAGCTGCAGGGCGAGATCACGCGGCTGGCGGACAAGGCCTGTGCAAGGCTGCGCACGAAGAACCTCGTCGCCGGCTGCGTGACGGTGAAGATCCGCCGCAGGGACTTCACGACCTACACGCGGCAGAAACGCTTCGAGCCCCCGACGCAGGAAACGCGGGTGATCACCCGCATCGCCGCCGAGTTGCTCGACGGCTGGCTGGCGACGCAACCACGCGCCGCGCTGCGCCTGCTCGGCGTGGGGGTGAGCGAACTTGGCCCCGACCTGCAGCCGGACCTGTTCGCGGCGTCGCAGACGACGAAGAACCGCCAGCTCGACGCTGCGATGGACCAGATCCGGCAGAAGTTCGGCGCGGTGGCGCTGAAGCGGGCGAGCTCACTCGATCCCCCCTCTCTCGCCAAAAGCGGGAGAGGTGAGAGGCCCTCACCCGGCCAGGCGGCCGACCTCTCCCGCAAGCGGGAGAGGTGAGAAGCCCTCACCCGCCCTCCCGGGCGACCTCTCCCGCAAGCGGGAGGGGTTAAGATGGCTGGTCTTGCCCCAACGGGGCAGGCATGATTGGCATCCAGATCGAGTGCCGTCCACCGGCCTAACTTCCTATGTATACAAGCTTTTTCGGTCTTCAGGAAAAGCCGTTCGCGATCACTCCGGACCCCCGCTTCCTGTATCTCAGCGAGCGGCACGCGGAGGCGCTCGCCCATCTGCTGTACGGCATCAACGAAGCAGGCGGTTTCGTCCAGCTGACGGGCGAGGTGGGCACCGGCAAGACGACAGTCATCCGCAGCCTGCTCGAGCAGCTGCCAGGACACGCCGACGTCGCGTTGATCCTCAACCCTCGCGTCACGCCGGCGGAGTTCCTGCTGACGATCTGCGAGGAGCTGCACATCCACGTGCCGGAGGCCGGCAGCGGCAGCACCAAGACCCTGATGGACCTGCTCGGCCGCTACCTGCTCGAGACTCATGCACGCGGCCGACGCGTGGTCCTGATCGTGGACGAAGCGCAGAACCTGAGCGCGCAGACGCTGGAGCAAGTGCGCCTGCTCACGAACCTCGAGACCGCGACGACCAAGCTGCTGCAGATCATCCTGATCGGCCAGCCGGAATTGCGCGACCTGCTCGACCAGCCGGACCTGCGCCAGCTCGCCCAGCGCATCACGGGCCGCTATCACTTGAGTCCGCTGTCGGTGGACGAGTCGGCGGGTTACGTGAAGCACCGCATGCGTGTCGCGGGCGCCACCGCCGAAGCGTTCACGCCGGCCGCGCTGCGCGAAATCTATCGTCTGAGCGGCGGCATTCCGCGCGTCATCAACGTGATGTGCGATCGCGCCCTGCTCGGCGCATTCACGCGTGAAGAGCACCGTGTCGGCGCGGCGTACATCCGGCAGGCGGCCTCCGAAGTGTACGGCCGGCCGGTGCCGGCACCCTGGCTCAAGTGGGCCACCACGGGAGCCATCGCCGCAGCTCTGGCCCTGGTCGGGTTCGGTGCGTGGTCTTACCTCGGCCAGCGCAGGGGCGAGCCGACCGCCGCAACGGCACCTGCAGGCGGGACCGGCTCCGGCGCAGTGAGTGGCACCGCGCAAGCGACAGATGCCGCACCGCAACCGGCGCCTGCCTCGACTGCGATGACGGCTCCAGCCGCGGCAACGGACGCGCTGCCACTCGACCAGCTGCTCGTGCGCCACGGCAACGACACGACGACGGAAGCGGCGCTCGGCAAGCTGTTTGCGATGTGGGGCGCGAAATACACGCCGACCCAGGGCCGGGGTTGCGACCAGGCGACGCAGCAGGGCCTCGAGTGCCTGTTCCAGAAAGGCTCGTGGGCACAGCTGCGCACGCTCAATCGACCGGCCATCCTGACACTGACGGACGACGTCGGTCGCACGCACCAGGTCGTGCTGTCCACGCTGACCGACGAGAAGGCCACCATCGACCTCGGCGGCCAGTCGCGCGACGTGTCGATCGGCAGCCTCTCGCGTTACTGGTTCGGCGACTTCCTGCTGCTGTGGCGCCCGCCGATGGCCGTCGTCAAGGCGCTGACGCCGGGCATGCGCGGCGCCGACGTGCGCTGGTTGCGCGAAAGCATGCGTGCGGCGCAGGGACTGCCGACGGCGCCGGCTGCAGGCGACGTGTACGACGATGACCTGACGCGGCTGGTGCAGGACTTCCAGCGCCAGCACCGGCTCAATATCGACGGCGTGGCCGGCGTGCAGACGCAGATCGTCCTCGACACGGTGCTGAATGCCACCGGGTCGCCGACGATCGTGGCACAAGTGGCGGGGGGCTGACGGCGATGTCTTTCATCCTCGACGCGCTGCGCAAGTCCGAACACGACCGGCAGAGACAGACGGGGCCTGGCCTCGCCGATGTGCCGGTGGCCGTTGCCAGGCCCGGGACCAACGTCTGGGCCACGGCGGCGATCGCCTTGCTGCTGGTCAACCTGATCGGCGTGGGCGTGCTGCTGTTGCGCCGCGCAAGTCACGATGCGCCCGTGGCCGATCCGGCGAGCGCAACCACCGCGAATGCCGCGACGCCGGCGGCGAATCCGGCCGTTGCACCGGTCCCGGCGGGCGCCCCGCCACCGGCCGCGCAGGCCTCCGTGACCCGGACCCTGCCGCAACCCGTATTGCAGCAGGCCGCGCCGGCGCCGGCCTACACGCCTGGCCGCAATCCGCTCGAGAGCGAGATCTCCGGCGGACAGGAGGGCGTCGACGCCGACATGGTGGCGCAGGCCGCGTCGGTTCCGGACGCCCCGCCCGCCGTCAGTCGCGCACCCGCGACCGCTGCCCGCGGCGGGACGATCACGTACGAGCCGTTGCGCGAGGCCGAGGCTGCCGTCGCGAGAGCGGTCGCTGCAGACAGGCAGGCACAAGCATCGGCACCCGCCCAACCCGCCTTGCCGACCGCGGACGAGGTTTCCGCGCGTGGCGGCGTGCCGGAACTGCATCTCGACCTGCACGTCTATGGGGCGCGGGCGCAGGATCGCTTCATCTTCGTGAACTCGCGCAAGTACCGCGAGGGCGACACGCTCCAGGAAGGGCCCGTCGTCGAGCAGATCACTCAGGGCGGCGCCGTGCTCAACTACAACGGCAGCCGCTTCATCCTGTCGCGCGACTGAGCGCAGCGGAACGCGAGTGATCGCCACAGCCGCGGCGGTGTCGGCCGACAGCCTCGACGGGTTGCGGCTCAACCGCGCCCTGAAGGCCGGCATCATGCGCCTGCTCTCGCGGCAGGAGCACCTCAACAAGATCAACGTGTTCCCGGTGCCGGACGGCGATACCGGCACCAATCTCGCGCTCACCATGAGCGCCGTGCTCGGCACGCTGCAGAAATCGCCCGACACACACGCGGGCAGGACGCTCACGCGCATCGCGGACGCGGCGCTCGACGGCGCGCGCGGCAACTCGGGCGCCATCCTCGCGCAGTTCTTTCTCGGGCTCTGCGACAAGCTCGGCCATCTCGGACGCCTGAGCCCGGAGGATTTCGCCGACGGCGTGCATGGCGGAGCCGCGTATGCGCGCGAAAGCCTGAGTGAGCCGCAGGAAGGCACGATCCTGACGGTGCTGAACGACTTCGCCCACGAGATCCGGACCGGCCGCTGCGACGGCTTGCGCGATTTCCGCTCCATGCTCCGGCGCGGCGTGCAGGCCGCAGAGGTCTCGCTCGCGCGGACGACGTTCCAGCTCGAGGCGCTGCGCAAGGCCAACGTGGTCGATGCCGGCGCGCAGGGTTTCGTCGAACTCATGGCGGGACTGACCGACTACATCGACAGCGGATCGCAGGACGAGCCCGCCGTGCTCGTGCCGGCCGTGATCAACTCGGCTGCCGAAGAGACCGCCGGTCACGAGGAGAACCTCGCCCATCGCTACTGCACCGAGTGCATCGTGATCGGGGACCACGTCGATCGCCGGCACCTGCGCGAGCAGCTCTCGACGATCGGCAGCAGCCTCGTGGTGGCGGGACTGCAGAGCAAGGTCCGCGTGCACGTGCACGTCAACGACCCGGCCGAAGTGTTCCGCATCGCCGCCCGCTTCGGCATCGTGTCCGGCGAAAAAGCAGATGACATGCAGCGGCAGCAGCATTCGGCGCACGACACGGGCCGCAGACTAGTCATCGTCACGGACTCCGCGGCCGACATCCCCGAGGACGAGATGGATCGCCTGGGCATTCACATGGTGCCGGTGCGCGTGCACTTCGGCGCCCGCAGCTACCTCGACAAGGTCGGCATCACGTCCGGGGAGTTCTACGCCGAGCTGGAACGCAATCCCGAGCACCCGAAGACCTCGCAACCGCCACCCGGTGATTTCCGCCGGCTATTCGAATTCCTCGCCTCGCATTACGCATCGGTGCTGTCGCTGAACCTGACCCGGCAGGTCAGCGGCACCTGCGGCGCGGCCGAGATGGCGGCGACCCGCATCACCGCGCATGGCAGGGTCACCGTGATCGATACGATGAATGCGTCCACCGGGCAGGGACTCATCGCCATGTACGCGGCGGAATGCGCCCAGGCCGGCCACGATCTGCAGCGGGTCGCGGCCGCAACGCGCGCCATCATTCCGCTGACGAAGACGTTCGGCATGGTCGGCTCGCTCGAGTACGCCGTACGCGGGGGACGCGTGCCCCGCTGGGTGAAGAGATTGGCCGACGCGCTGCAGCTCATGCCGATCCTGCACGCGGACGGCAAGGGCCGTGTCACGGGTGGCGGTGTATTGCTCGGCCGCGACCGGCTCAAGGAAAAATTCGCGCGCTTCGTGCGCCGGCGCATGCGTGACGATGTCACGTATAGAGTGCTGATCGGCCACGCGAACTGCGAGGCGGACGGCCACTGGCTGCTCGGGCAATTGCGCAGCGAGAACGTCGCCTACGGACGCGTGGTCCCGCTCGGCAGCGCACTCGGCGTGCACGGCGGGCCCGGCATGCTGGTCGTCTCGCTGCAGGAATACGAGGTGCCGAAATGAAGATCGAGACGCTCGCCATCCACGCCGGCCGCGAGCCCGATGCCGCCTCGGGCGGGCTGCGCGACCCGATCCAGTTGTCGACGACGTTCGAGCGCGGCGCCGACGGCAACTACCCTCACGGGTACTACTACTCTCGCTCCGGCAATCCGAACCGCGCTGCGCTCGAGCGGGCGATCACGGCGCTCGAAGGCGGATCGGACGCCGTGGCGTTTGCGTCCGGCTCGGCCGCAACACTGGCCGTGTTTGCCCAGACAGCACCACGCGGGCGCGTCGTGTGCTCGGCGGACTGCTATCACGGCACCGCGAAGCAGTTGCGTGACATCGTGCCGCGCTGGGGCGTCGCGGTGGAATTCGTCGATACGACGGATCTGGCCGCGGTGCAGGGCGCGCTCGGCACGGGCGCATCGCTGCTGTGGTTCGAGACGCCCTCGAACCCGCTGCTCAAAGTCAGCGACATCGCCGCTCTGGCCGAACTCGCCCACGCCCGTGGCGCGCTGCTCGGCTGCGACAACACGTTTGCCAGCCCGATCCTGCAGCGGCCGCTCGGCCTGGGAGCGGACATCGTGATGCACAGCACGACCAAGTATCTCGGCGGGCACAGCGACGTGCTCGGCGGCATCGTCGTCGTGCGCGACAATGATGAAACACTGGCCGGCATCCGCGATTACCAGGGCACGGCCGGCGGCGTGCCGTCGCCGTTCGACTGCTGGCTCCTGATGCGCAGCCTGCCGACCCTGCCGTATCGCGTGCGCGTCCAGGCGGCAAATGCCCTGGCGGTCGCGCGGTTCCTCGCTGCGGACCGGCGCGTGGCGAAGGTGCACTACCCGGGGCTGGTCGATCATCCCGGGCACGCCATCGCCGCTCGCCAGATGCACGAGGGATTCGGCGGCGTCCTGTCCGTGCAGGTGCCGGGGGGGGCGCCTGATGCGCTGGCCGTCGCGGCGCGCGTGCGGCTGTTCACACGGGCAACGAGCCTCGGTGGCGTGGAAAGCCTGATCGAGCACCGTGCATCGATGGAGGGGCCGCTCAGCCGCACGCCGCCGAATCTGCTGCGGCTGTCGGTCGGTCTCGAGCATCCGTCCGACCTGATCGCAGATCTCGATCAGGCGCTGGGCAGCTAGACCCGCCTCAGGGTTGCGGCGTGTCGGGTGGCGAGGCCAGCGCCTGGATGGGGCGCGCTTTTTCGATCCAGGCGTTCATGTCGCCGTCGAGGTGCGAGAGCCGCGCATAGCCGTTGGCTGCCAGCACCTCCGCTGCCAACGCGGTGCGGCGGCCGGACCGGCAGTACAGCACGACATCCTTGTCTTTCGGCACGTCGGCGAGCCGCGCGGCCACCTGGTCGTAAGGAATGTTCACCGCACCAGGTACGTGACCCTGGCCGAACTCCTCGGGTGTCCGGACGTCGAGCACGAAAAGCGCAGGATCGTGCTCTGCCTGCCGCGCCAGCAGCGTGTCCTGGCTGATGAGCGGCAAGGGCGACTGGGCAGGCGCAACGGGAGTCGACACGGGTGCGACTGCGACCGGATCTGCGGCCAGCGCCGCTCCAGCGCACAGCGCGCCGGCAACGATGCACAAAGCAAAGTGCTTGGGATTCATGTTTACCTCCGGTGCCCCGGGGGGGAGACCCTGGAATCGCACCCCCGACATCACCAGCGTTGCGGAACCTTCTGCAGCCTCGTCACATCGTAGCCCAACTCGCTCACCCGCTGTTCGAGGCGGGCGTAGTCGGCCGGCGGCAGGGTCGGCTGGCGGGCCATGATCCAGACGTAATCCCGCCTGCTGCGCGCGATGATCGTCTCCTGGTAGGCGGGATCGACGTGGGCGATGACGTATTCCGCCTTGATCGGCCAGACGAACTGCATGCCCCACACCGCATTCGTCGTGCGGTCACGCACGAAGCCCCGCGGGCGCATGACTTTTTCGGGCCCGTCGAACGCACCCTGCCGGAAGGTGAAGGTGGTGGCGATCGAGCCGTCCTTCTCGAGCCGGTACGACTCGATGGCGTTGTACGCACCCTCTTCCGGCGGCGTCGGAATATTGGCGATCACGTACCAGTCGCCCATGAAGCGCGGCAGGTCGACGCCGGTCGCGGCAGGAATGGTGGGGGCGGATGAGCAGCCGGCGAGCATGGTCAGCAGTACCGTGAGCGCGCCGATTCGGCGGGCGTCGAACATGGTGGGTCTCCTGTCTGCCGCGAGTTTCGCCGGCCGTGGCCGGCCGGATTCAGTTCCGCCCCGGCCGCGTCAGCCCAGATACGCGTCGGCCTCGATCTCGACGAGCATGTCGGGATCGACGAGCCCGCTCACTTCTACCATGGCCGTGGCCGGCCGGATCGCGCCGAAGACTTCGCCGTGAGCGCGGCCGACCGCTTCCCAGCCCACGATGTCCCTGACGTAGATGCGCGTGCGCACGACGTGCTCGAGCTTCGCCCCCGCCCGCTCCAGCGCCGCGCGGATGTTCGCGAGTGCCTGGCGGGTCTGCGCGCCGGCATCACCGACGCCGACCAGCTTGCCGTCGGGTCCGGTGCCGGTAGTGCCGGAGACCCAGACGAAAGGACCGACGCGCACGGCGCGCGAGTAGCCGACGATGGGTTCCCAGGCGGTGCCCGTGGAGATGTTGTTGCGTGGAGTCATCGGTTGCCTTGTGTTGATCTTGCGGAACGAGAGGAACGAAAGAAGACCCTCACCCCGACTGTGTCGGCCCTCTCCCGCTGACGCGGGAGAGGGCAAGGAGGGCTTCGCCGGTGACGCGGTAGACGGTCCACTCGTCCATCGGCACGGCCCCAAGCTTCTTGTAGAAGCCGATGGCGCGCTGATTCCAGTCGAGAACCGACCACTCGAGACGCGCGCAGCCGCGCTCCACCGCGAGGGCCGCGAGATGCTGCAGCAGCGCCTCGCCATAACCCTGCCCGCGATAGACCGGACGGACATACAGGTCCTCCAGGTAGAGCCCCGGCCGACCTATGAAGGTCGAGTAGTTGTGATACCAGAGGGCGAAACCCGCGGGCTCCTGACCTGCCCAGGCGACCGCAGCCTCGGCGTACGGGCGCGCGCCGAACAGGTGTTCGTGCAGGTCCTCGGCCGTGATGCGGACCTCGTGCAGCAGGCGCTCAAACTCGGCCAGTTCGCGGACCAGGGTGATGATCGTCGCGAGATCCTCGGGCCGCACGGGGGCGATTCGAAACTTGGGCAGGGCCTCCATCAACGGCGCTCCTTTCTTCAGATTCCCTCGACAGACGGTTCAAGCACGCCTTGCCTGCAGCGCCTTTCAACCGTATTGTTAACCGATATTTTACTCAAGGCCAGCCGGATGTCTGCCGAAACCGACCGCCTGCCACTCAATGCCCTGCGCGTGTTCGAGGCGGTCGCCTCGCACCTGAGTTTTACCGCAGCCGCCCGGGAGCTCGGGGTCACGACCGCCGCGGTCAGCGCGCAGATCAAGTCGCTCGAGGCGGACATCGGGGTGCCGCTGTTCCGCCGTCACACCCGGGCTGTTGCACTCACGCAGGAAGGCGCCGAGCTCCTGCCGGGCGTCCGCCGTGGCCTCGACGAGATGCGCCGCGCGGTCGATCGCATTCGCCGGGAGCGGGTCGGCGGCATGCTGAACCTCAGCGTGCCGAACGAGTTCCTGCAACGCTGGTTGCTGCCGCGACTCGCCGAGTTCACGCGCCAGCACCCGGAGATTGAAGTCCGGTTCGGCCCCTCGCGGGCAGCCCTCGATTTCAGTCGCGACGATTTCCATGCCGCCATTCTCTACGGGTCCGGCCAGTGGCCCGGCCTGAAATCCGAGCGGCTGCTGGATGAGTGGGTGTTTCCGGTCTGCAGTCCCGCGCTGCTCGCCCGGCTCGGGCCCATCGACACGTTAGCGGACTTCGCCCGCTACCCGCTGATCCACAGCCGCGCCGAACCGTGGCCGGATTGGCTGCGCCGCGTCGGCGGCGATACGACCCGAGCAGACATCACGCCGGTGACCGAAGACTCGGCTGCGACGCTGGTCGCAGTCGAGCAGGGCAAGGGTGTGGCGCTTGCGCGCTGGTCGCTGGTCGCCGCGGACATCGCGGCAGGCCGCCTCGTGCGTCCCATGCTGCCGAGCGTCCAGCAGCGGAGCGCATGGTATCTGGTCGCGCCCCCGGATAACTTCTCGTTGCCCAAGGTCGTGCGGTTCCGAGGCTGGATCGTCGAGTGCTGCCGGGAATTCCCGCCGCCGACCGGTGAGACGCTGGCGGCAGAATGAGCGGCGTGGCGCCGCCGCTGGCGCCGCAGAATCAAAAAAGGTAGTTTTGTCACTGGCCGCAACGGGGAGGGGCCAGGACCATGGCAGTCGTCAAAGCCAAGCTTCGCTATCACTGCGTGTCCATCGTTGGCGGGCCACGTGCGTGCGCCGCCGTGAAAGCACTCGCCTCCCAACGGTTGCTGTCGGCGGAAGCTCCGCGCCTGCCGGTCGAGGGCTGCGATCATCCTGCCGACTGCGCCTGCAAGTTCATGCATCACGATGATCGCCGTGCCGGTCCACGCCGTGCGGTAGAGGGCGGCCGCCTGGCCGATGTGTGGGTGAACACCGAGCGGCGCCGCATGGGCGGACGCCGCGATACCGATGTCGAGGGGACCTAGCTCCAGAACCGGCCGATCTCCCGGGCAAGCCGGCATCATCCGGTCTGTAACCCGCCATGCGGCAGCCGCAGGCGTGCAATGACAGGCCGGTGATCCGAGCCGATGTCCGGACCCACCTCGGCGTGCGCGACGCACAGCGCGGGGGACACCAGTTCGTGATCGATGCGCAGGGCCAGCGGCCAGAATCCAGCCATCCAGGTTGGCTGCCAACCGCGGCCGGCAAAGGCGTCCCGGAGCCTGGAATCGTCCAGCAAGCGGGCGAAAGCCGGCGAATCCGGCGTAAGGTTGAGATCGCCGGCCACCACTGTGGGTATCGACTGTGCGCGCGAAAGTGCCGCGACACGGAGCAACGCTCGGTCGCGTGCGCGCGCCAGCTGCGGCAGGATGGGCCAGCGCGCGTGGAGGCCGAGCACGTGGATCCGCTGGCCCC